>Ga0214473_10000998_pt1 | contig 38479 bp, 38 predicted proteins | sample RVTome_7_FD_203509 | JGI IMG/M metagenome (GOLD analysis project Ga0214473, IMG submission 203509) | Soil microbial communities from uranium-contaminated site in the Upper Colorado River Basin, Wyoming, United States - RVT98D197 | ecosystem: Environmental > Terrestrial > Soil > Contaminated >...
GCCGCGCCTTGTTCACCTGATAGGGGAGCTCGGTGATGATGATCCGATTTCGCCCACCCTTCTGCTCCTCCACGAGGGCCCGCGCCCGGAGCTGGATGACCCCCCTGCCGGTCTGATAGGCCGCCCTAATCCCCTCCCTCCCGCAGATGAGGGCGGCGGTGGGGAAGTCCGGGCCGGGGATGAACGCCATCAAATCCTCGATGGTTATTGCCGGATTTTCTATCTGGGCGCAGATGGCGTCGATCACCTCGACAATGTTATGGGGCGGAATATTGGTGGCCATCCCTACGGCGATGCCGGCGGAGCCGTTGACTAAGAGATTGGGAAAACTGGCGGGCAGCAGCAGTGGTTCTTCGAGGGAATCATCATAGTTGGGGCCGAAGTCCACCGTGTCTTTGTCGATGTCCACCAGCAGTTCGTTGGCCAAACGGGTGAGCCTGACCTCCGTGTACCGCATGGCTGCTGCTGAATCGCCGTCCACCGAGCCGAAGTTCCCCTGCCCCTCCACCAGGGGGTAGCGCAGGGAAAAATCCTGGGCCATCCTGACGATGGTGTCATACACCGCAACGTCCCCGTGGGGGTGATATTTGCCGATGACGTCACCCACCACGCGGGCCGATTTTTTAAATGGTTTGTTCCAATGATTCCCGAGGGTGTGCATGGCAAAGAGGACCCGCCGGTGCACGGGCTTGAGCCCATCTCGCACATCCGGGAGGGCGCGCCCGATAATAACGCTCATGGCATAATCCATATAGGATCTGCGCATCTCGTCTTCGATATTCACCGGCACAAAACCGCTCGTCGCCATCGTCCCCACATCCTCCAAAAACAAAATTTTCTCCATTGTAGCAGAAGGAGGGGGCGTTATCAAGAGAAGGGTTCGTTAGATCTCCGCTACTGCTCCTGCCGACGTTCAGGGAGCAGCGTTAGCACGAGGGTGAGGGGCCCTCCTTGACAAGGGATGAGGGGAGGCTATAAGATGCCCACGAGGTGAGGGAGATGATCGACTATGAGCGCCCCGATCTTGCGCCGTATGCCTCCCGTAGCGTTCTTTCGAAAGGGAGGAGGTATGCGGAGGAATTCAAGGACGATCGGCCAGCCTTCGAGAGGGATCGAGATCGCATCATCCATAGCGCTGCGTTCCGGAGGCTGGAGTACAAGACCCAGGTCTTTGTCAATCACGAGGGTGATTACTACCGTACCCGCCTCACCCACTCCCTTGAGGTAGCGCAGATCGCCCGCGGCATCGCCCGCAAGCTGAGGCTCAACGAGGAACTCACCGAGGCCATCTCCTTGGCCCATGACCTGGGGCACACCCCCTTCGGACATGCAGGAGAGGACGCCCTCCATGCGCTCATGGCAGAGTATGGAGGCTTTGAGCACAACCTGCAGAGTCTGAGGGTCGTGGAGGTCTTGGAGGAGCGATACCCTCTTTTCCCTGGCCTCAATCTGACCTTTGAGACGAGGGAGGGTCTCGCTAAGCACTCCTCCTATCATGATTCCCCTGGCACGGATCTTTCCGCATATGAAATGGGTCTATCCCCTACCCTGGAGGCTCAGATCATCAACGTGGCCGATGAGATCGCCTACAATAACCATGATATCGATGATGGGTTGGAGTCAAACCTTATTGACCGGGAGGAACTCATGGAAGTCCCCCTCTGGCAGGATACCTTCGCTCGGGTAGAGAAGAGGTATCCGCAGGCAACCGTGCAGGCGAAGACGTATGCGGCCATCAGCTCGCTCATCGGTCTCTTGATCCAGGATGTCGTCGGGCAGACGCTGCACAACGTAACGAAGCACGGCATAGAGACCGTAGAGGATGCGCGCAGGCTGGGGAAAAACCTGGTCAGCTATAGTCCAGCTGTCCAAAAGGAGAGCGGCCTCTTGAAGGACTTCCTCCACCAGCGCCTCTACCATCACTGGCGTGTGGAGCGGATGAGGATCAAGGCCGAGCGGTTTATCACCGAGCTCTTCAAGGCCTATGTGGAGACCCCCGCCGTAATCTCCGGGCGTTACCGGAGGCGTCGCGAGGAAGAGTCTGTTCCCCGAATGGTCTGTGATTATATCGCGGGCATGACCGACAGGTTTGCCCTGGACGAATACAAAAAACTGTTCGACCCCTATGAAAAGGTTTAAGAATGGTCGAAGACCCCTACGAGAAAGTCTAGAAAAGTTCGAAGACCCATATGAGAAGGTATGAAAAGTTCGAAGATCCCGACGAGAAGGTATGAGAATGGCCGCACTCCCTCCCCTGGTACAAGCGATGCTCAACCCCTCCTTTTATCCCCATCATCCCCAGCAGGTAGATCTCGTGCAGACCCATATCTCGTACCTCTTTCTCTGCGGAGATCTCGTCTATAAGGTCAAAAAGCCAGTGGACTTTGGCTTTCTGAATTTCACCACCCTGGAGCAGCGGGGGTTTTTTTGTCAGCAAGAGGTGAGGCTCAACAAACGATTTTCCCCCGATGTCTACCTTGGCGTCATCCCCATTTCCCGTGTCGGCGATTCTTTTCGACTGGGGGATGAGACGACGGTGGTAGAGTATGCCGTCAAGATGAGGCGCATCAACGAGCAACACATGCTCTACCGGCTCTTGCAAGCAGGGAAGGCAGATCCCGAGATTATGCAGCGCATCGGAAGGCACCTGGCCATGGTCTACGCGGCGATTCCCAGCGATGAGAAGTCACGGGCCTTCGGCGCCTTAGATGTCATCGCCATCAATGTAAAGGAAAATTTTGAGCAGACCAGACACTATATCGGTGGTCCCGTTACCAAAGAGGCATTCGCCTCCATCGAGCGATGGAGCCTCTCCTTTATGGAAGCAAAGAGGGCCCTGTTCGAGCAGCGGATGGCGCAGGGCCGCATCAAGGACTGCCACGGTGATCTGCATCTGCAACACATCTGTGTGGAAGGTGAGCACATATATATCTTCGATTGCATCGAGTTCAACGAACGCTTTCGTTTCGGCGATGTGGCCTCGGATGTAGCATTTCTCGCCATGGACTTGGATTTTAATGGCTATCCAGATCTCGGCAGGATTTTTGTGGATGCATACGCCGCGGCCGCGGCTGACCTCACCCTGTCAAAAGTCCTCCCCTTCTACAAGGTGTACCGGGCCTATGTGAGGGCCAAGGTAACTTCCTTCCTGATCGATGATGCAGCGCTTGACGAGAAGGCAAAGGAGGAAGTCCTGCGACAGGCTAAGCAATACTATGACCTGGCCTATCAGTATGTCAGAGGAAATCCCTAGGAGAGGTATTGCCTTGACGCGAGTGGAGGGGGCTCATACACTGAGGACATGTAAGCAATGAAGATAGATCTGCACATACACTCCAAAGAAGGATCTGACGGGCGCTGGAATCTGGCGGAGATCTTTGCTGAGGGCGCCGAGAGGAGGCGGATCGATCTCATCTCCATCACCGACCACGATTCCCTCGCTGCCCAGTTGCAGGCCATTGAGCTGGCCCGAGCGCACGGCATGGCGTATATCACCGGGGTGGAATTGAACGTGACCTTCTCTCATCCCGACTACAAGGGAGGGAAAGCGATCTCGCTCGATTGCCTCGGGTATCAGTTTGATATCGAAAACGCCCCGCTCGTGGAGAAACTTGAGACCCTCAGGGATTACCGGAAAAAGCGGGCCGTGCTCATCGTGGAGAATTTAAACCGCGCATTTGCCGCCCAAGGTCTACCGGCATTTACCATGGCAGACCTCGATGCCATTGAGGCCGGCGTCGACGGTGCCATCGGCAGGCCCCATATTGCCAGATATATGGTCGCCAAGGGCATCGTGTCTACCTTGCAGCAGGCCTTTGACAAATACCTAGTCCAAGGCGATGTGCCGAAGATGCCGATGAGTCTGCCGGAGGCCTCTGAACTGATCCGCGGGGCCGGAGGAAAGCTGATACTCGCCCATCCCAATGATGCGAACGGCACGTCGTTGATGAGTCTGACCACGTCGGTGCAGGAACAATTGAAGATTATCCGCGAGGCCATGATGGCATATATCGATGGGATTGAGTGCTGGCACTCCCGGCATGATACCGAGACCGCCGCGACATATGCAACCTTTGCCCGGAGCACAGGACTTATTGTCTCCGGCGGATCAGACTGCCATCAGCATCCCGTCTTGATGGGCGAGGTAGCTGTCCCTGATTATGTGGGGGAGCAATTTTTGCACGGGATACATTCAACTGTTCGAGGAGCTCTGCGATGAAGGTGCCATTTAAGGAATTTGTCAAGACGGAGATGGTAGATGACGCTGTTCTGATCGCCTGCGGACTTCCCGCGACCAACAAGACGGAGACCATGGAGGTCGTTGCGCGGCTCAAGGGCTATGCGATGCTGCGTACGGACCTCATCCGCAAAGAGGTGCTCAAGGATGAGGACATATTCGATGAAAAGGTAGCCGCGAACATGGACAAGAGACGGCTTGTCTATGATACGATGTTCTCCAGGGCGGCAGATCTTGCCTCCCAGGGCAAAGGGGTTATCATGGATGCTACCTTTATTAATCAGAGGCTGAGAATGAGGGCAGCAGAGGTAGCTGCAAAAAATCATAAGACCTTTATTATCCAGCAAACCCACTGCCCTGAGGAATATTCCCTGGCAAAGATCGCCAAGAGGACAAAGGAGAACTATGAATCCAATGCATTGACCCCGCAGGCGTATTTTAATAATAAGTCACGATTTGAACCCGTAGACCTTGATGAGTTCAAGAGGCACTACCCGACTCTTTCCATAGTACATCTGGTGGTGGACACGGCGTCGGATTCGGAAGATGAGTGGTATGTGATAGGAAAGACCATGAGGTGATTGCAGGGTTATGTATGACAGGGTCGCAGAGGTGAGGTGATTGGTTCTATATGAAGGATTCCCCCTATATTACGAGGAGGACTATGCGTCGGTTTGCAAAAATCACGGCCTGCTTTTTGTTAGTATTGTGCATCGGCTTCTTGTTCTCCTGCGCATCGCGGGGCAGGCGTTGTCCACCAGGCCAGCACTGGGTTCCGGGCCATCATAGACCCAATGGGGTCTGGGTCCCCCCGTACTGCGCGCCTAATTGAGAGGAGACAAGATATGTTGAGATGGGATTTAATCCCGATTCATACCTTGATCTCGATCACCTTGGCTTTCTTTAAATCCATCGTACCCAGCCCCAGCCGCTCAGCTACCCGCAGGTAGGGGACGATCATCTCGGGGGTATAGGTGTCGTCGTATTGCTCCATGAGGCGTGAACAATAGGTGTCCAGGGCCACCATGTCCCCGCTCAGGGTGATGCGGTTGACCCCTTCCCTGATCTCGCCTTTGCCGCGCGTAGGCCCGCCTTTGGTAAGGATAGACCTGGCATCCACGATACTGAGCTCAGGGCGTACCGCATCGGCAAACTCCGCCAGGGCGGTCATGAAGTGGGTCTCGTCGCGGAACGGGGCCTTGGTCCGCGCATCCGCACCCTTCATCCCTTTTTGAATCCCCTCCCCCCGGATGTGCGAGTCCCAGCGCTGGGGACCATAGATGGCCCCAAACTGGTTCTTCAGGGCGCAGGTGAGGAAGGAGGAGTGGTGCCTCTTTAAGCAGGGCATGTTGATGACGACTTGGGCTTGATGGACCTTCTTGTGGACGATGATCTCGGGGTAGGCCTGCCAGCCGGCTTTTTTGGTCTTCACATATTCCCGGCGGCGCCCGGCGTCCCCCATGGTGACCGCAATTCCCTGCTCGCGCCCCCGGCGCACGATGTCGTTGAAGTCGAAGGTCTCCCGCTCCGTCCCAATGAGGTAGGTCCCCGGGGCATCAAAGACCTCCACCCCTGAGGCCCCTGCCTCCCGCAGGAGGCGGGCCACGAGAAAGATCGTCTCGGGATCAGTGGTGATGGGATAGGGTTGGCGGAAGATGAAGTTAGGTTTGATAAGCGCCTTATTCCCATTTCCCACCAGGGGCTTGAGGCCACCCATGGCCTTGAGAGCAGCGCGGAGCATCTGCTCCGGGTCCTTGCCCTGGACCGAGACCACGAGGGGCTTGCCCCCCTGCATAAAGGGATTGGGGATGCCGGACCGGGGTCCTTGTGCCCCGCGGAAGCATCCGGATCCTAAGGCCGATAGGGCTACGGTACTCCCGACAGCCAATTTGATAAAGTCGCGGCGTGACAGCTCGCTGTTATCTCTTTTTTCCACGTGCGGTGATTCTCCTTGTGCTTTTTTTGGCGATCTTCCCCTGATCCTTCTTGAGCCAGGCAATTGCCCCCCCGATAAAGACTCCAACCACCACCAGCCCGAGCACGTCCACATCATAGTCAAAAAAAGTGGGCAGGTTGAGGATTGGCAGAAGGATCTGGGTGATCAAGGGCAAAATCCCCATACCCACGAGACCTGCGATAAGGCCGATGGCACCCCCGCCGATCCGCCTCCCCAACCCTTTGGAAGGGGCGAGGCAGCCGAAGACCACCCCAAAGACGGGCCAGGCAATTAAGACGGGGTATTGTACAACCCTCCCCACGAGCCAGGTGGCAAGGATGATGCCCCCTCCCAGTATGCCCCACCAGAGCCAACTCCCTTTGGCACGGGGTGGAAGCTGGGCGGCGATTCCGAGGAGGACGCTGGTGGTCAACCACCCGGCGATCTGTTGATCAGTCAGTTCATAGACGATGATGCCGATCACACCGGCGGCGGCGCCCAGCGCGATACCTATACCAATACGCTTCATCCTTGTCCCCCCCTGTATGGCAGGGACCGTAAGGCCCTGGTCACGGTCTCACGGCTTCTCCCGTCGAGGACCAGGACGACGATATCCTCTGACAGCAAGACACCTGCGTATCCCTTCCTGCCCTTGCCCAGAAAGAGCCCTTCTTTTAAGGAACCCTGCTTGATGACGCTGGATGACCGGAGGGATTTAAAGGCCTCCATGGCCTGGGTACGGCCTGCATAGCGCACCATGATGACCCTGAGGGGTTGAGCCTCTGGTTTATAGAGAAAGGTGATCCCTTCAGCCCCCCTGCCCAGAAAGAGGACATCCTGGTGGGAGAGGAAGTAGTTGTTGTTGAGGGCGATCTGCCCCCGGAAATAGAGCAGGGAATCCCCTACTACCCACTGGGGGGGGAGGATGGCGAGGATGGCAGGCCGCTCACCCTCGTGAGGGATCTTCTTGGCGATGGCCTGCCCGAGGGCCAGGAGGATGTCTTTGAACTTCTCGTTGTCGGAGAGGGCTCGCACACAATACCTCCCCTTCCAGAAGGTCAAAAGTCCTTTCGCATAGGTAGCATCCTGCCCTATAGGGGGGTGCTCCCCCTGGGTGTCGAAGGTGTAGACCCCGTAGGCATGGGCCGGTGCGTCCATCTGGTATATCTCAACGGTGACCTCTCCCGCTTTGGCCTTATAGCGCTGTACGCATGCCTGCTCAAAGCCGTATTCGTAATAGAGCTCGGCACCGCCGTCCATGTAGTCGAAGAGCTTTTTATCCTCATAGATCCGGGCCGCTCCATCTTTTTTGATCTTGACCCCCTGCGCCTTGACTGAGGAGGGGAGGAACCCCTGCAAGCCGCTGCTGCCTCCTGTGCAACTGAGCATCAGAATGGGAAGGAAAAAGATCACCGCCCATATCCTTTTCAACCTCTTATCCTCCTTGTTTCCTTATCTTCTATTGTTCCTACGCCCTGCTGGAGATTCATGCAACATGCGCCCTGTGTCAAAGGGCAGGGGCGAGTTAATCTCAACGCCACAGCGACAATGACGATCGGCAGACTATTGCGCCCCTTTCACCAATTCATAGGGCCATCGTGAAGCGCCCCCCCAGACCATGAGCCGGGTGTATCCTTGCTTCTCCAACTGTTTCATGACCCTATGGGCGCGTACCCCCGTCTCACAGTACAAAATGAGGTAGTTGTCCTTGGGCAGCTCGCTCAGCCGGGTGAGTATAGTGGAGGAAGGGAATGACTTGGCCGTGGGAATATGGCCTTTCTGATACGCAGAGGCAGGACGGACGTCTATGATCCAAATTGAACTATCTGGCTTATCGACTAATTCCTTTAGTTTTTCAGGCGGTAGATATTGCTTGAGCACTGCCCCGTCGGAACCGACAGACCCCTCATAGAAGCCGGTTAGAAAGAGGGCTAGAAAGAGGCTCAGACTTACCAAGGCAATTTTTAGGATATATTTTTTTCTTATCATCGTCTCCCTCCTTGTGTTTTATGATGAGTATTTTATGGTGGGAGAATGCAGCGCCTTCGATGTTAGCTTAATATAGTAACCATTTTCTCGCAATACAAGGACTCCTTTTGCGCAGTGTTCCGGCTGGGCAAGGAGGACCTTTTTATTAAAGGCTGAAGGCAGAGGTTATTATTGAGCCCTTCTGCTCCGCCAGGGGAATTTTGTCCACCTGAGGCGCTCTCCGCCAAGGACCTTTTTTCGGACAAAGCGATGCTGAGCGAGATTGAAGGGGAAATAGATGGCCTTATTGACTAGGGTAGGAGGGTACTCCCACTGAAACCTCTTGAGGATGGCGGAGTACGAATAGTACTCTTGCCAGGTCCACTCCCATCCTTGTCGGAGCTCCTCCCTCGTCATCCCGAGGGGATGGAAGTAAGGGGCGCGAGACTCCTCATTTTCTAAAAGCCACCATCGATCGTTAGTCAGCCTTCCTTCCTCTTTGAGCCTTTCGTAGATGGCGGTGCCGGGGTATGGCATGAGGATGGGGAAGTTGACGGAAAAAAACTTGGCCTCGATGGCAAAGCGCACCGTGCGTTCGAAGATCCCCTTATCATCGTGATCGAGGCCTAACAAAAAGGAGGCCCATATGGCGATGCCGTGACGATGCAGGTTATGGATGATTTTCAGATAGTCAGCAGGCCGATTCTGATACTTTCGAGATGCCTTGATATTTTCCTCGGAGATGGACTCAAAACCGATCAGCACTCCCTTACAGCCGCTTTTCGCCATGAGCTTTATCTTTTCCTCATCCTCCAGGCCGGCCAGAGAGGCCTGGCACAACCACCACTTGTGCAGGGGTATAAGGGCCTCAAGCAGGTCTTGCGAGTATCGTGGGTGCCCAACGATGTTGTCATCGGCGAACATGATCACCTTATGACGCAGGGAGCGGACCTCCGCGATCACATGCTCGAGGGGGCGGTAGCGGTAGGTCCCGCCGAAGAATTTCCTCACGGAACAGAAGTCACACAGGTAGGGGCATCCACGGGTGGCCTGCAGGGGGCTCACGGGAAAGTAGTCTTTATGGTTGTAGATGTCATGCCGTGCCGGTGGGATCTTTTCCGGCGGGGTGAACCCTTCCTGTTGGTAGATCCGTTCGAGGTTGCCTCTTTGGAAATCCCTGATGAGCCGGGGCCAGCTCTCCTCTGCCTCCCCGAGTACGACGGCGTCAGCGTGTTGCAAGGCCTCGTCAGGGACTGCCGTGGGGTGAATCCCCCCCAGGACCACGGGAACCCCTTGCTCGCGATAGGCCTTGGCGATCTGGTAGGCCCGGCGGGCGGTCTTGGTGACGGCAGTGATCCCCACCAGATCCACTGCCTTCAGCTTGCCATCAAGGTCTATGGGGTTGATGAGGTCGTCACTGAAGGAGATCTGTACCTCAGGCGGGGTAAGTGCAGCCAGCGTGGCGATGGAGAGGGTCGGGATGGGGGCATTATCCTCCACCGCGGGGGTGATGAGTTCTAGTCTTATCCGTGCCTTCATCTCTGCTGTCTTCGGGGAATAGTGTGCCGACATCGTAGCAGAGATGGACGCAAAAAGCGAGTCTGAAGGCAGAGCGTAGAGTAGATGCTAAAGATCTTTACACACCTTTCCCTTTGACAAAAGGGAGATCTTGTGGTTATTAAAGGGTGCGTTCGTGTGGCACGTGGTCAAGACAAGGTCACCCCTTGACGCACGACATCTTCGATTTCCTCTACACGTGCAGGGGGGATACTCCAGGGCTGTGAAGGCTATCTCAAGGAGCAGGGGGAACCCCTGATGCGAGGGATGTGAAGCAAATCAAGATCGGCACGCGGGGGAGCAAGCTCGCCTTGCAACAGAGCGCGTGGGTGGGGGAGCGGATTGTGGAGAGGCATCCGGGCCTCTCTATTGAGGTGGTCCGCATCAGGACCACTGGGGATATGATCACGGATGTGCCTCTGGCCCAGGTGGGGGGGAAGGGGCTTTTTGTCAAAGAGATTGAAGCGGCCCTCTTGCGCCAGGAGATAGATCTTGCTGTGCACAGTATGAAGGACGTTCCCACCGACCTCCCCTCGGGTCTGCACCTGGGGGCCATTACCGCGCGGGAGGACCCGCGGGATGTGCTGATCTCCCGTGAGGGGCAGGGACTGGAGCAGCTCCCTGCCGGAGCCAGGATCGGGACCTCCTCGCTCAGGAGAAAGGCGCAGCTGTTGGCGATCAACCCGCAATGGGAGGTTATCTCCCTGCGAGGGAATTTGGACACCAGGATCAGGCGACTGGAGACCGAGGGCCTCGACGCGGTGATATTGGCGGCTGCCGGCGTGCGCAGGATGGGTCTGGAGCAGAGGATTACCGAAACCCTCCCCTTCACGACGATGCTACCCGCTGTCGGTCAAGGGGCCCTGGGAATCGAATGTCGGCAGGAGGGAGTGGTCAACGATCTGATCGCCTTTCTGCGCCACCCGGAGAGTACCGTGGCTGTGCAAGGGGAGAGGGCCTTTTTGCGCAGGCTGGAGGGCGGGTGTCAGGTCCCCATCGCTGCCTATGGTGAGGTGCAAGAGGGGAAGCTGCACTTGCGGGGGTTGGTAGCCCGTCTTGACGGCTCCTATATCTTTCGTGCCGAGGCCGAGGGGGACGATCCGGAAACAGTGGGGGAACAATTGGCTGAGGAGCTTTTGGCCCAGGGTGCCGAGGAGGTCCTGCAGGAGATATATACTCGCTTATCGTGAAACATTATAAGGAGGGCGGGGGTTGCCTAGGAGACCTTCTGGAAGAGAATACAGATATGGGCCCCGCCGTTGGCAGAACCATTGAGCAGGGCGAGCTCCACCCCTTTCTTCGTAGCACCCGCAGTCGTATAGTCCAGGTCGCACTGGGGATCGGAATCTTTATAATTGATCGTCGGGGGAATAACTCCTTCCTTGACAGCAAGGACCGTAGCACATGCCCGTATCCCTCCTGAGGCGTCGAATTCCCCGATCATCGACTTTACGGCACTAATAGAAATCTTCTCAGCTTGCTTGCCCAAGGCCCTTCTGATGGCCCTAGTCTCGGCCAGGTCCAAGGGTTGCGTGGAGTTGGCTGCAGCGCAGATGTAATCCGCGCGCGCGCGCCCTCCCACGGCTTGCGAAATGGCCTTGGCCATGAGAGAGCCGTGCGTATCGTAACTCCATACCCCCTCGCTACCCCCCGCCATGCCGAACCCCACCACCTCCGCATAGCAGGAGGCCCCCCGCGCGCGCGCATGGTCGAGGGTCTCCATGACCAAGACGCCGCTTCCTTCACCCAGAACGAAGCCGTTTCTGGTGCGATCGAAGGGCCTCATGCCCTCGGTATAGGGAGACCGTTGGGGGGAGAGGGTACCCAGCGTGGCATAGACATTATACAAGGGTTCGCTGATCTCGTCGCCCCCGCCGGCGAAGATGACCTCGGCCTTGCCGAGGCGCAGGGCCTTGAAGGCGTGGACAATAGCGCTCTCGGCCGAGACCTCTTTGTGGGAGAAGGTGGTATTGATCCCTTTGATCCCAAACTCGATGGAGGCATGGCTGCAGATGGCGTTGGGTACCGATGTCTGGAACAGGAGGGGTGCCACCTCATGAGGGCCCTTTTGCACGAGGTCACGGAAGAAGAGGTCTACCGTCCTGGAACTGCCCAGGCCTGTCCCGATCATAATTCCTATTCGCTCGCTATCTTCCTCTTCCATCTGCAGACCCGCGTCTTGGATGGCAAGCCCCACCGAGGCCGTCACCATGCGACTAATGCGGTCCATGCGGCGTAGATTGGCTGGTTTGATATAGCGATGATAATCGGGGTCATCAATCTGATGCCCCAGTTGTGAACGGAGATGGCCCACCTCAAAACCATGGATGGGTTTGATGCCGGATCGACCCTCCACGCAGCTTCGCCAAAACTCTTCCTTGCCGACCCCGATGGGGCTGATGACCCCTATGCCTGTCACCACGACACGGTTCATGGCTTATCAAGATACAGCCTTTATGGAGGGCACGCAAGCCCCGCGAAAAGACGGTGGGGAGGTGGTAGTTATATCTCGGCTGAGCGTAGACAAAAACCTTTGCAGTGTTTTTTTAAATGCGTTACCATGGTGCCTGAAAGCAAGAGAGCGTATGCCACCGGTGGGATTACAGGTAAAACTTATCGAGATGAGCGAGAACCCGCTTTCCCTGCTCTATGTGGCCTTTCGTCAGTGCTATGCATCCCGCTGGGCAGGGGATATGTGGGACGAGGACGGGAGCGATGAGCGCAAGGCCGCCTTTATCAGGGAAATCGTGCGTTCCGGACACGATAGCCCACTGGAGCATGTGAAGTTCACTTTTGCCATCGCGGGAGTCTCCAGGGCCTTAACCCACCAACTGGTGAGATATCGGATGGCCTCGTATTCCCAGCAGAGTCAGCGGTATGTGGACATGAAGGAGTTTGGCTACATCGTGCCGCCTTCAATTGCTGGCGATCGGGCCTTGCGGACGGAGTTTGAGCGGTGCATGGATGAGATCCAACGGAGCTACCGGGAGCTCCTCGCTCGGTTCGGTGAACAGGGGGTGGTTGGTGAGCGGGCCCACGAAGATGCGCGCTTCGTCCTCCCTCAGGCCGCCGAGACCAAGATCGTGGTCACCATGAACTGCAGGGAGCTATTGCATTTCTTTGCCCAGCGGTGTTGCCAACGGGCCCAGTGGGAGATCAGGGCCTTGGCGGACAAGATGTTGGAGATATGTCGCGAGAAGTTGCCCCCTGTCTTTGAGAATGGTGGTGCAAAGTGCGAGCGCCTGGGATATTGCCCAGAGGGCAAGTTCAACTGCGGCAGATTTCCCAGCAAAGAAGAGGTTACCGGAAATATGTAATAAAAAATAGTACGATAAAACAATCTTTATAGAACAATTATTGAGATTTCTGATAAGGCAAGAAAAAAGGCCAGGCATCATGCCTGGCCTTAAGTTTAAGACGTTGCCCTCGGGACCTAGAAAAGCCCCTTCACCAGCCCCGTTTTTACGTCCACATCGACCTTGCGGAAGGCAGGGCTCGAGGAGGTGCCAGGCATCAGACTGATGGTGCCGGCACATGGGCAGAGGAACTTGGCTCCGGAATAGATCAATACGTCGCGGATGGGCAGGGTCCATCCCTTGGGGACGCCCTTCACGGTTGGATCGTGCGTCAGGCTCAGGTGGGTCTTCACCATCATGGTGGCGTATTCATCATACTTGGGGTCTTTCTCGAACATCTTGGCCTTGGCCTCGGCATCAGGGGTCCACGACACGCCGTCAGCCCCATAGACTACTTTGGCAATCTTATTGACCCGTTCCCTCAGCTTCATCTCCATTGGATACAGGAACTTGAAGTCGCTCTTCTGCTCACAGGCCTCCATCACCGCATCGGCCAGCTCCAGGGCACCATCCCCGCCCTTGAGCCAGTGGTCGCTGAGCGCACAGCGTGCCCCGGCCTTCTCAGCTGCCTTGCGCACCAGGGCGATCTCCTCCTTGGTATCGGTGTGGAAGGCATTGATGCATACCACGGGGTTCATACCTGAGGTCCTGATGGTGTTGATATGGTGCAGCATGTTGGGGATGCCCTTTTCCAGGAGTCCGAGATCCGCCTTGGTGTAGGAATCGGGCAGGGGCAGACCAGCCACGACCTTGGGGCCGCCGCCGTGCATCTTGAGGGCCCTGATGGTGGTGGTGAGCACCGACACGTGCGGCTTGAGGCCGCTGAAGCGGCACTTGACGTTCCAGAACTTCTCGAAGCCGATGTCCGCGGCAAAACCGCTCTCGGTTACATGGTAATCAAACATCTTGAGGGCGATGCGGTCGCCGATGATGGATGACTGGCCCACGGCGATGTTGGCAAAGGGGCCGGCATGCACCAAGCACGGCTGGTACTCCACCGTGCTACAGAGGGTCGGGTTGATGGTGTTGCGCATCCAGGCGGTCATGGCGCCCCCGACCTCCAGGTCTCCGGTGGTCACAGGGTTACCTTTTTTATCGAAGGCCACGGTAATCTGATCCATCCTTTTGCGCAGGTCTGCCAGGTCCGTGACGATGGAGAGCATGGCCATGAGCTCTGAGCTCACGGCGATGCCGAACTTGGACTGCATCAGAAAGCCATCCATGCGGCCGCCCATGCCTATGATGATGTTTCTCAGGCTCTGGGCGCAGAAGTCCATGATCCATCCCATCTCCACCCTGGTGGGGTCGACATCCAGGCGGCGCATGCCCGTGCGTTTTGTCAGCTCTTCATCATCGTAATTGCGTTCGTGCTGCATCCTGGCGGTCAGGGCCACCATGGCCAGGTTATGGGCATTAACTAAGTCATTGATGTCGCCGGTGAGCCCCATGGAGAACTCGGTCATGGGGATGAGCAGGGCATTGCCGCCGCCGGCAGCAGTCCCCTTGATATTCATTGTAGGCCCGCCTGAGGGCTGGCGTATACAGCCGCCGACGTTCTTGCCCCGTTTGCCCAACCCTTCCAGGATACCCATGGCGGTCGTTGTTTTTCCCTCGCCGAGTGGTGTGGGGGTGATAGCGGTTACCTCAATATACTTGCCGTCGGGCTTTTTCTTGAGACGCTCGATGATCTTCATAAAGTCGAGCTTACAGAGCCTCCCATAGGGGATGATCTCATCTTTTTGTAGCTTCAACCTCTCCCGCCACTCCTCGGGAGTCGGCATCTTCTTTTCGGCATCCTCGGCAATCTGCCAGTCAGACATCTTAGTGGCATCATACGACATTGTCCCCTCTCCTTTCCCTGATTTATTAAATTATTAGTGCGCCTTGCATGATGGAAGGCTTCTTGTCAGAGTATCCCCCTCTACCCTGTGCAATAGGTTCCCGCCTTCACAACGGGATGTATTTATATGAACCCCTTGCCTTTGTCAAGCGACATTTTATGTCACTGGAGGGGAAAGTATCCTCTGCGCGCGGTCTTGTTTTACGATCTCATGGCCCTGGGGACAGCGCTTGACAATGGAGGCGATGGTATGATTTAATGGGACATTCAAAAATTTTTAAGTGCGGAGGTCGAGGGACACATACAATGAAGAGGACCTATCAACCAAGTACGATCAGCCGAAAGAGGACACACGGATTTTTGCAGAGGATGAGCACACGGGGGGGGAGACTGGTATTGAAGCGCAGACGGGCCAAGGGGAGGAAGCGGCTTGCGGTATAAACCATGCTGCGACAAAAGAGAGATGAAGGACTGCAAAGGGAAGAACGCCTGAGAAGAAAGAAGGACTTTGAGGCCATTGCCAAGGAGGGTACGAGGAGGCATACAAAAAATTTCCTGGTCATCACGAGAAAGAATGATCAGGGATTTTCCCGATTGGGTGCAGTCGCAAGCAAAAAGTTAGGGAAGGCCGTGGAGAGAAACAGGGTAAAAAGATTGATGAGGGAATTCTTTCGCAGGAACAAGGAGAGGCTACCTCGCTCTACTGACTACATGATCGTCGGCAAGAAAGGGGCTCAGGACTTGCCGTATTCCCGCGTGGCAGATGAACTGAGCGCCCTCTTGAAGCTTCGAAGGGAGGATAACCAGAGGAGTGGAAGTGCTCCCCTGTAAACGTCCCATCTGGAAGGATACGGTTATCGGGATCATCAAGGCGTATAAAATCTTTGTTCCCCCCCTCTTTGGTCCCACCTGCCGGTTCTACCCATCGTGTTCCAGTTACGCCCTTGAGGCCATCAGGGTTCATGGGCTGCGGCGTGGGGCCCTTCTCTCGGTTAAAAGAATTCTTAAATGTCATCCCTTACACGTCGGCGGTTACGACCCCGTACCATAGCCAGCGGGCACCCCAAATACGTTAGGAGGTCGGTATTATAATGAACACGCGATTGATCATCGCCTTGACAGTCTCTTTGCTCTTGGTGGTGCTCTACCAGTTCTTGTTTATCAAGCAGTCGCCTAAAGAGGCCCCCAAGACCAAGGAGATTGCGGTAGCAAATAAGGACGAGGGAAAGGGCCAGCAAGAGGGGGCAGCGCCATTGGTGGTTACGGGGCAGCGGCGATTGACAGGGGGAGTTGTCTACCGAGATGTGGTCGTCGATACCCCCTTGTACAATGCCACCTTTACTACCTACGGGGGGAGGCTTAAGAGCTGGAAGTTAAAACAATACAGAGACAAAGTCCCAATGCACCCCCTGGGCAAGTTTGTGCAAAATCTAGAGTATCTTGTGAAGGGGGCCTTCGGTTTTAAAGGGAAAAAGGTAGAAGATACCCCACCCCAGCCCGTCGAAATCGTGAACACAGCGGCTATGGATGACTTACCGCTCGGGATCTCGTTCAAAAAGGGAGGAATTGCATACGACGAGGGGATACCCTTTGTTCCATCTGCAGGCGGGCTTAGCTTAACCGACCAGGGGGGGGCAAGGACCCTGACCTTGCACTGGCAATCCCCACGGGGGGAGCAGATTGACAAGCGGTTTACCTTTTACCCTGATACCTATCGGATGGATATGGAGCTCGTGATCTCCACACCTGCGAACAGAGGCTCAATCCAAAATACGCTGGCACTGGGGTGGACAGCGGCGATTCCACAAACAGATACGAAATACGGGTTCTTCGGCCCTATCTATTATACCGATAGCGGCTTTCAGCAGATCAAACCGAAGAAGATAGGCGGCGAAGAAACAACCATCCAAGGGATGCATTGGTTTGGCATGGAAGAAGACTACTTCATCGCCCTGATCTGCCCGTCCACAAAGGGGACGAGCCTGGTGATGAGACGCACCCCGGAGAACGTCATCCAGAGTAACCAGCTCAGCCCCCTGGCATGGGGCCCTGGGGCAAACGGAAGGGTTTCATACACCCTCTTTCTGGGGCCAAAGATTTCTTCCCTGCTCGCGCAGATCACCCCGACGGCTACGAAGGCTGCACGGTTTGGCTGGCTGCACGTCATCGCCGTCCCTATCCTGAAATTCCTTAACTTCACCAATACCTTTACGGGAAACTATGGCCTCGACATCATCATCCTGGCCATCGTCCTCAAGGTCGTCTTTACTCCCCTGACCCTCAAGAGCCAGGAACAGATGAAGGTGATGCAGCAGTTGCAGCCGGAAGTCAAGAGGCTGCAGCAGAAATATAAGGATGATAAGCAGGCACTCAACCGAGAAGTCATGGAGCTTTATAAGAGGCGCAAGGTGAATCCCCTCGGTGGATGTCTCCCCTTGCTCCTGCAGATGCCGGTCTTTTTTGCCCTGTATCAGGCATTGCCGAACGCCATCGAGCTCAGGCAGGCCCCCTTTATCCTGTGGATCAGGGACCTCGCGGACAAAGACCCCACCTATATCACGCCGCTGCTGATGGGCGCCACCATGTTCATTCAGCAAAAGATGACCACCGTCACTGCTGACCCAACCCAGATGAAGATGATGTCTTTCATGCCTATCTTCTTTACCTTTATCTTTCTGAACTTCCCCTCTGGGCTGGTCCTCTACTGGCTGATCACCAATGTCCTGTCCATCGGACACCAATATTACATCAACAAGAAGAAGTAAGGAGGCAGAAAGATGCCACTAGAGATAGAGGCCAAGAGCGTCGAAGATGCCATTGAGAAGATATGTGAGGAACTCGGCAAGAAGAGAGAAGAGTTAGAGTTTGAGGTCATTGAAGAGAAGGCCCGCGGGATCTTCGGCTTGATGGGGAACAAGCGGGTAAAGGTGAGGGGGACATTAAAAGCGGTGCAGGTAGGGCAGGAGGAGAAGCCGGTGGCCGCGCCAGCGGGGGGCGAGGATGCCCTCTCCTATGCAAAAACGGTCTTGGAGAGGATCCTTGCGGGTATTGCCGTGCCCTCTCGGGTGGAGGGGCGGGTTGATGGGGAAACGATCTATTTGGAAATCAAGGGTGATGGGACCGGCTTGCTTATTGGCCGACATGGCCAGACCTTGGACGCTATCCAGTATGTCGTGGGGAGGATTGTGGGGAAGCAGTTGGGAGAGAAGAAGGTGATCGTGATAGATACCGAGAGATATCGCGAGAGGAGGAGGGAAAACCTGGAACGACTATCGCGGCAGATGGGGGAGAAAGCCAAGGGTACGGGGAGGCCCATCAGCCTACAGCCTATGAGCGCAAGTGATCGGAGGATCGTACACCTTGCCCTGAAACATGATCGTGACCTGGAGACCAGAAGTGAGGGGGAGGGGAACCTGAAGAGTATCAAGATAATCCCCCGTAAAAGGGGGTCGTAAAGGATGTTCCACGTGAAACACCTATTTCCAGAGGAGTTTTGCCATACAGTCCTGTTAGGGGGGGCTAAGGTGTCTTTGCCCATACACGCAGGACTGACAGGTTATTTGCATCTTCCAACCAACGATATCCCCTGAGAGTTTTTGTCAGCATGGTGTTGCCGTGCAATGACCATGAAACCATTGCCGCCATAGCCACACCTTCCGGGGAAAGTGGCATCGGCATTGTGCGGATAAGCGGTCCGGAGGCCAAGCGGATCGCGGAGAGGGTCTTTCGGCCGCGGAGCGGACCGACAACCCTTACATCTCACTACATCCGCTATGGGGATATCATCGATCCCGAAGAAGAGCGGTCTATCGATGAGGTCCTCCTTACCTTTATGGCCGCTCCCAAGACCTATACCAGGGAAGATGTCGTGGAGATCAACTGCCACGGAGGGGTGGGAGTTCTCCAGCGGGTCCTCGAGATAGTGTTGCGTGCGGGGGCTAGGGAGGCCTTGCCCGGTGAGTTCACCAAGCGCGCCTTTCTCTCGGGGAGGATAGATCTTTCCCAGGCCGAGGCAGTCCTGGATATTATCCAGGCCAAGACCGAGGAGGGGCTTCGGCTGGCAGAGGAACAGCTTCGAGGAAGGCTTGCCGAGGAGGTTAAACGTCTGCATGAAGGCCTCTTGGCAATTCTCGTCTCCATCGAGGCATATATCGATTTCCCTGAGGAGGATATTGAACCACCTCCGACGGGAAGAATCATGGAGGTACTTGAAAACACCCTTACCACAATAGAGGTATTGATCAGTGCCTACGCGGAAGGAGAGATCTACCGGCAGGGGGTAAGGGTGGCCATAGTGGGGAAAACCAACGTCGGCAAATCGTCCCTCTTGAACCTGGTGCTGGATAGGGCGCGAGCCATCGTCACGCCCGTCCCCGGTACTACCACCGATGTCATCGAAGAAGCAGTTAACCTCTCTGGGGTCCTTATCAGGCTTATTGATATGGCGGGCTTGCGGGAGCCACGGAATGAGGTGGAGCAGGAAGGGGTCAGGCTCGCCAGGAGCATGTTGGCCGAGGCCCAGCTCATCATCCTCGTAGTGGACAGGAGTCGTCCGCTGGAAGATGAGGATCGAGGTATCTTCCGTGAAGTAAAGGGTAAGAGGGCCATCCTCGTTCTTAACAAGATAGACCTTCCCTCCTGCATAGAGACGGAAGAGGCACAGAAGGCAACAGGGATAAAGAATATCTATCCCTTATCCGCCCTGCGAGGAGACGGGATCGAGGAGTTGAAAAGGGGGATAGTCGGCGCCGTCGCAGCGGGGAGGATACACAGGGGAGGAGGAGAGCTGGTCCCTGTCAATCTACGGCACAAAAGGGTGCTGGAGCGGGCGAAGGGCCCGTTGGAAGAGGCCTTGGAGGGGCTGAGACGGGGAATACCATGGGACCTGACCGGCATCGAGATCAAACAGATCCTCTCGGTCCTCGGGGAGATCGTTGGCCAGACGACGTCCGAGGAGGTCTTGGAGATGATCTTTTCCCGCTTTTGCATCGGGAAGTAGGGCTAAGGGAGGCCTGCTGATACATTAGAATAAAGATTAAAGCTTGATATGCCCTAATTATAGGTCAAAAAATACTATTATTATTAACAAACATTGGATTAAAAAATCCCCGTCTGAGAAGGTCTTGTATAACTAGGTAGTTGTCTCAGTGGCATTTGTCTGGAGCGAGACGCCTATGCATTCCGCACGCCTTCTTATCTTGATCCCGCCACTCACTTCGGCGTTGGGCAACAATGGTATCAACGCTATGACGCTGGTGGGCATCGTGGTGGCCGCGATCTTGGCCGAACTGCCCCCAGCAGAGAAGATTCCCGAAAACTTTGTCTTCGCACGTGGGCGTTCCGAGGGAAGCGCGTGAGCTATGGGTGGCACCTTTGTCACCTTGGAATGTGAAGGCAGACAAGCGCTGCGCTACTAGAAAGCTCTATAACACGGCAACGTCCCTTAAGCATACCGTGAGTTACTGCAATTAGTGCCTGTTATGCACTGCCCCCTCCACTACTATATGACCTGCGGCATGCCCTCGTCTCACTTCCCGGATGCACAGATTGAACAGATTTGAAAAATATGGTAGAGTTAAGCGAAAAATTATCTGCTACAGGGGGCTCATGATGAAGATTCTGGTTACCTATTTCACGCAGACCGGCAATACAGAGAAGGTAGCTCGGGCAATATACGGGGCCATAGGGGCTCAAAAGGAGATCTTGTCTGTTGATAAGGTGAAAGATCCGAGTGGATATGATATTATCATCTGCGGTTTTCCTGTCCATGCACATAGCGTCCCCCTATCTGTTGAACATTTCATCAAGCAGATTCCTTCGGGCAAGAAGATAGCTTTGTTTGCCACTCACGGATCGCTCCGCGGCGGAGAACTAGCCACCACGGCCATCGAGCATGCCGCAAGCCTCGCTTCAAAATTAAAGGTCCTCGGCACCTTTGGCTGCCGCGGGAAGGTAGATCCAAAGATTATTGAGACCCTTGTCAAAAAGCCGGAACATCGAGCGTGGGCGGAAACAGCAAAAAGCGCTGCTGTCCATCCAGACGAGTCGGATTTGGAAGACGCACGGCACTTTGCAAAAAGGGTAACCGCAAATCTTACATGATCCCTTTCTCTGAGCTGGCTCTTGAACTAGCCAAAAGATAGCTCACTCAGACTTCAGGGTGAGGTTCGGCGCCATGCAGTCCAGACAGGTTTTAGAACACCTTGAAGATCTTGCCGAGAGACTCGGTGTGGAAATTGTCTATCAAAAACTGGGAGAAGAGGAGTTTTCCGTGCGCGGAGGCCTCTGTAAAATCAACGGGACCTTTAAGGTCTTTATCGATCGATCTAAAGCTGTAGAGGATCAGATAAAAATTTTAGCCCATGGACTTTCTTCTTTTGACACGGAAGAGGTCTACCTTTTCCCCTATATCAGAGAAATTCTGGACAAGGCACGGGGGCATCTGTGATATCTCCGCGTGCTTTCCTTCACCGCTTTCCTCACTATTGCCTGTTTGTTATTTCTATAGGCAATAAGATGTTGCCTTTACAGGCTGCGGCACGGCATTATAATACTAGCAAATTATGAAAGGTAGACGCGAGGTGCAGAAAAAGATCGATCTAAGAAAGACTGGTTCCTTGAAATGGCTGCTTGCAGTTTTGCTTGTCATAGGGTTCTTTTTTTTGTGGCCGACTAACTTTAATGCGCTACCCAAAGCGCCCTCTGATCCTCCCCTGATTTCCTCTCTCAAGATAGATGCGCCCTTGGAACTTTGCGCTGAACGCGTCCCCCTCGAAATTCAGGAGGTTAGGGAGCGATTAGAGAAAGAACTACTCCTAACTCTCTGGGACCGGCCTCAGGTTATCCTCTGGTTAAAGCGTTCTCGCCGCTATCTGCCTTATATCGAGGAAATGTTAAAAAAGAACGGTATGCCGGTGGATCTAAAGTATATCGCCCTTGCCGAGAGCGCCCTTCGACCGCACGCGGGGTCGCCAAAGGGGGCGATGGGTTTCTGGCAATTCATGCAAAACACCGGCCGCCAGTACGGCCTCGCTATCGACAGTCGGATTGATGAAAGAAGAAATATATTCGCCTCTACCCAAGCGGCTATTAGATATTTCAAGAATCTCTATAAGCAGTTTGGATCATGGACGCTGGTTGCTGCCGCCTTTAATATGGGCGAGGACGGCCTCGCAGATGAAATACGAGAACAGGGGATCAAGGACTACTACCTTCTTTACCTCCCCATTGAAACTCAACGGTATGTCTTAAGAATTATTTCCATCAAGCTCATTTTTTCAGACCCCAAGCGATATGGATTCCATCTTTCAGACGAAGATTATTACCCCCCCTTGGAATTCGATCGGATTCAAGTTAACTGTTTGCGAGACACGCACCTCCGTATTATCGCCCAGGCAGCGAAGACCCACTTTAAGGAAATCAAGGATCTGAATCCCGAGATTCGAGGCTATTCCCTCTCGGCTGGGAAACACACCATTTTGATCCCCAAGGGTGCCGCCCAAGGCTTTGAGGCAAGATACCAGGCCCTTCTCCATGATGAGTCGGCTGATCAGAAGGAGCGCATCTATGTGGTGCAAGATGCAGATACCCTTTCCTCTATTGCCGATCGATTCGGTGTCCCTCTGTCTTCCCTTATCACTTGGAATCGTCTCAACCCTACCATAGCTATTCGTCCGGGAGATAAACTGATTATTTATCGCACGATCCAGGAGCCCGTCGAACGTGACGAAGATGAGGGCAAGGGGGCTTCTCCGGTGAATGACTAATATCTTTTAATCTGTGCAGCCCCCCTTGCTGGGGGAAAATAAACGAGACCCCTCCATAAAGGAGGGGTCTCGTTTTGGTCACTCGTTAAGGGCGGACTAGCGATAAATCGAACTAGACTACCCTATCTCCTGCGCCTTTTGGCAGCACCTTTCTTTTTCTTGGCAGCGGGTCTCTTCCTCTTGGCAGCGGGTCTCTTCCTCTTGGCAGCGGGTCTCTTCCTCTTAGCAGCAGGTCTCTTCCTGGCAGGAGCCCTTCTCGCAGCAGCTCTCCTCGGTGCAGCCTTTTTGCCTTTACCGGTAAAGAGATTGTAGAGCAGAGCGAAGATTAAGCCGCAAATGAGACCATCAACAAAGGCAGTAACAATCCCGTAGATCAAGTCAATAGTAGTACCCGTGGCCTTGTACCAGGGATACAATGAGATGATTATCTTCAAATAATCAGCTGCATATCCGGGGTACAAAATGTTTAATACGCCAACGACCGCGATCACCAAGGCCCAAAAGAACGCCAAACCAAACATCATACCTCTGACACTCAGTCTCATGATGCCCTCCTTTTTGTGGTTTTCAAATAAAAAGCAACTCTACCCATCCATTCCCTATTATGTAACCTCTTTTTTAGCATATATTATCAATAATTGTCAAGCGTAATATTCTATAGCGTGCAAAAATATCCATCTATGGCAGGACAAACTACGGATGAGCATTTCCTCACACCCGCGAGACATTTCACCTGCAGCAAGAACAAAAAAGTCTTTTTTTGATCATAGAGAATCGACATGAGATGGACAGCATAAAAAGGATAAAGCTCAGATCGTACTCAACAGCACGATCGCAATTGACATCAAAGGTTAACTGCGATAAATTTTATCTGTTTTGTTATGTATCTTATTCGCATCGTGGCGCACGACGATCCCCCTGGCTGAAGCACAGAGGAGCCAATCATGATTTGTAGAGGCCAAGATTGCGCGCAGAGAAGCCTCAATAGATCCGCGAATCCCTTGCTTGCAAAAAAGGGAGAAGTACATCTCCTATGAGATCCAATAAGCCACAACTGCTCAAGGGCCTACAGAAAAGAATCGGTCACCGCTTTCGGGATATGCAGCTTCTCACTGAGGCCCTTACCCATCGTTCCTACCTTCACGGGAGAAACAAAGAAGACAAGGATAATGAACGGTTGGAGTTTCTGGGTGACTCGGTGATTGAGTTGGCTGTGAGTCACCTGCTTTTGAGTGGTTTCCCTTGCATGGATGAGGGAGGGCTCTCCAAGACACGGGCCCTCCTTGTCAAGGAGGCCACCCTTGCTTCCATTGCCCGCAGCGTTCGGCTGGGGAAGGCATTGCGGCTGGGTCGGGGAGAAGAGGAGACCGGCGGGCGGGAGAAGGACTCCATTCTGGCTGGAGGCCTCGAGGCCTTGGTGGCTGCCGTATATCTGGATAGCGGGTATGCGGAGGCCTTGCGGGTGATAGAGGGTTTATATGCTCTGCTCCTTGAGGAAATGAATGGGGAATTAAAAGACCAGGACTTTAAGACAAGACTCCAGGAATATATGCAGAAACACCGCAATACCATCCCGCGATATATCGTCACTGACGAGAAAGGGCCAGACCATGCCAAGACCTTCAAGGTCGTTATCACCATCGAGGGGAAAGTCTATGGCAGCGGCAGGGGGAAGAGCAAAAAGGAGGCCGAGCAGAGGGCGGCGGAAGAGGCCTTGAGATCCCTACAGGAGGAGTGATTGTGGAGGGAAAACGGTTCATTATCCCCATCTTTATCTCTCATGCGGGATGCCGCCACCGATGCATCTATTGCGATCAAGATCGCATAGCCCGTCCCGTCGCAGCCATTCCTAGCCCCGAGCAAATCGCCGAAGAGATTGAGCGCTACCTGAAGCTGGGCGCACGCAAAAGAAAAAACTGCCAAACGGTACAAGCAGCCTTTTATGGGGGGAGCTTTGCCGCGCTACCCCTCGAGACCCAAGGGAGGTTATTACACAGCATCACCCCCTTTCTCGAAGCGGGGAAGGTCCACTCCCTTAGGATATCCACCAGGCCCGATGATTGCTCCCCTGCATCCCTCGCCATCCTCAAGCAGCACAAGGTGGCAACTATTGAGTTGGGAGTCCATTCCCTGGACAACGGGGTGCTCAGGGTCTCCGAGAGGGGGTATACCAAGGAAGAGGTGTGCAAGGCCGTGAGAGAGCTGCATCAGGGGGACTTTGAGATGGGGATCCAACTCATGATCGGCCTGCCCGGCGACAGCGCCCAGACGTTCGCCTCTACCATTGAAGAGGTGATCGCGATGAGACCGCACTTTATCCGTCTCTACCCCACCGTGGTAATCAAGGGGACGCCGTTGGAGCAATGGTTTCTACAAGGTCGCTATCAGCCCCTATCCCTGGCTGAGGCGATAACTCTTGCCAAGACGGCCCTGCAGCGATTTCGGCAGGCCCGCATCCCGGTGATCAGGATGGGGCTACAGCCTACCCCATCGCTGGAGGCGCCGGGCGCCATTGTGGCTGGCCCTTTTCACCCGGCCTTCAGACAGTTGGTGGAGAGTTCTCTCCTGTATGAGCAGGCGGCCTCTCTCCTGGAGGATGCGGAAATTGAGGGTTGGTATTCCCCCATCTTTCTCATCGCCCCCGAGGATATCTCTACGTTCTACGGGCAGGGTGGACAAAATATCAAGAGACTTAGAGAGACCTTTGGTCTGCGAGAAATCCAGGTGAAGCCTGATCCTCAACAAAGAAGGGGAACGGTCTCCTTATGTTCCTAATACACTGAAGGTCTGAGAGGATGAAACGGATAGTGGTTATCTTTCTCGCCCTCAGCATTACCTGTGGGTGCGCTGTTCACCGGAGGGGGTCCATCCCCCCTCAGGCCAAGAGGGTAGAGGTCGGGTGGGCCTCGTGGTACGGCAAGGATTTCCACGGACGGCGCACCGCCAGCGGTGCTGTCTATGATATGTATCAGCTGACCGCCGCCCATAAAACCCTCCCCCTGGGGACCTCGGCAATGGTTACGCATCTAGACAACGGCAAATCGGCGATGGTAACCATCAATGACCGTGGGCCTTTCGTGAAGGGGAGGATTATCGACCTCTCCTATGCCGCAGCTCAGGCACTCGGGATGGTCGAGGAGGGGGTGGCCAAGGTGAGGGTGGAGGTCGTTGACAAAAAGGCCGCACCCCAGCCCCCCCCTGAAGGACCTTTCACCATCCAAGTAGGGGCCTTCATCGACCGAGCCAATGCCGTCAGGTTGATGGCGGAGCTGCAGAAGACTTACACGAATATCTCCATCACTGAATTGAAAACGGCCGAGAACACCTATTATCGCGTCAGGGTGGGAAGATTCAGAACGCGGGACGAGGCCTATCACATCGCCTCACGTCTGGCTCAAGAGGGGTATACGGCCTTCATGACCACGACAGAGTAGGGCCTATTCAGATTCCTGGTGCCGCTTCTGACCATCCTAGGTCATAGGCGAGAGAAGTTTGCCGTTTGCCTTTCGCCTATCCCGCCTTGTCATTCAGGCTGGTTGCAACGCCGGAGGGTTTGTGATACCCTCTGCCGCATTCATTGAGAGCCCGTGAGGAAAAGACCGTGATCCAGTGTGTAGCGAGATATCTTCTCATCCTGACGTTGCTTTTGCCGCTCGGCGCGCAGGGGTTTGAACTGAAATACCTCAAGACCTTCGAAGGCGCAGGGGCGCCGAAATCCGTGGAGATCTCCCCCGATGGCAGTTATGCAGCAGTTATGAACCTCGAGGGGATGGATTTCTGGCTTATTAACACCGCCACACTCGAGATCATGAAGAAGGCCCAGTTTTTTAAAACCTCTGCTCAAGGGTGGGATTACAAGACCCGTACACCGGTCCAATCCTATGCGCAGAAACCCGTTGAGTGCGCCTTTTCTGAAAACGGAAGACTACTCTGGATCTCGTTGCACAATGCCGAGGGGATAACGGTCTACGATACCGAGGAGACCCTTGCTATCCCAGACCAGATGCCGTATGAGAGGCTGCGCATCACCGATTATATCAATCAACGTTCCTATGAGCAGCGGGTCATCAAGATCCGGACAGGGAAGACCCCCAAGATCATCAGCGTGACGCCGGATGGAAGGTATGCGCTCGTTGCCAACTGGCATTCGAGCTCAGTCTCGGTGGTAGATACGCAGCAGTATAAGACGATCAAGGAGATACGGCTCGGCGGCACCAAGGGCTATATACCGAGGGGGATCGCGATTTCATCGGACTCTCAGAAGGCCTACGTGGCGAATATGGGGGGGGGAACTATCAGTGTCATCGATCTGACGGCGCTGGAGGTCATCGCAGACATACCGGCGACGGCAAATCCGCGGCACATCATCCTGTCCAAGGATCAGCGGACCCTCTATATATCGGACAATATCCTCGGAAAGATCCTCGCCTTTGATTTGCTGGACAAAAAAACGGTGCACGAGGTCACTGTCGGCAAGATGGCCCGGACTATCGCCCTCTCCCCTGACGAAAGGTACCTCTTCGGCGTGTCACACGATGAGGGCACGCTGGTCGTTGTGGATACCGCCAGCTTCACTATCATCTGTAAGAAGGATTTCCCCTTCCCCATGGGATTGGCCGTCACCCCCGACGGCAAGCAGCTCTGGGTAACGAGCTACCGGATGGGGATGATTGGGGTATACGAGATAGTTGATCAGTAGCCCGCGGCTGTCGCTTTGCGACATCCCGCCCCTGCTCCTTAAATTTTAAGTCTAAGGAAAGCAGGATGTCGCAACATGACACATTCAGATTTTGCCGCCTTGCGGCATGATGTCCTTAAAAGATTTAAAGGAGCATCATTATACAAAGTCCCCCACCATTCGGATAGTTTTAAAGAGGGGATGTCGCTCCCGCTCTCCATTATAGAAACAAGAATGTCGGGATCCCGAAGCGGGAAAAGCGACACAGGGCGGGACTTTACCTCTTGACGAATCTGGATGGCGGCTGGCTAGCCTGCCATCTGCTCCACCTCTGCCACCAACCGTCGCACCCATTCCCCTTCTTTAACCTTGGCGATGACCTCGCCCTTCTTAAAAAGGAGTCCTACCCCCTTGCCGCCGGCGATGCCGATATCGGCTTCCCTGGCCTCTCCTGGGCCGTTGACGACGCACCCCATGACAGCCACGGTCAGGGGGGTCTCGATGTGCGCCAGTTTTTCCTGGACCTCTTCCACCAGGGTGCAGAGGTCCACCTCGCACCTGCCGCAGGTGGGACAGGAGATGATGTCTATCCCCCGCGACCGGATGCCCAGGGAGCGCAGGATGCCGTAGGCGGCACGTACCTCCAGCACCGGGTCGCCGGTCAGGGAGACCCGGATGGTATCCCCGATCCCCTCGGCCAGGAGGATGCCCAACCCTACTGCGGACTTGATGACGCCGGAAAAGGGCGGTCCGGCCTCGGTAACCCCCAGGTGGAGGGGATAATCAGAGCGCTGGGAAAAGAGGCGGTACGCCTCCACCGTCCTGGGGACGTCGGAGGCTTTGAGGGAGACCTTGATGGCGCGATGGCCGAGATCTTCACAGAGCTTGATAGAGTCAAGGGCGCTCTCTACCATGGCCTCGGGGGTGGCATGGCCAAATCTCTTAAGAAGGCGCTCCTCCAATGATCCGGCATTGATCCCTATCCGCAACGGCACCTGCCGCTCCTTGGCCTGCTCGATGATCTCCTGCAATCGCGCCCGCTGGCGGATGGTGCCCGGATTGATCCTTAGGCCAGCTACCCCGGCCTCCATTGCCGATAGGGCCAGGCGATGGTCGAAGTGGACATCGGCAATGAGGGGGAGGGGCGATGCGCCAACAAGCTCCCGCAGGCCAGTGATGGCCTCTCTATCAGGTACTGCCACCCGTACGAGCTCGCACCCAGCCAGCTTCATTCGCGTGATCTCTCCAAGGGTAGCATCCACATCGGCGGGATTAGTTGTGGTCATGGACTGAACGACAATATGGGCCGTGCCGCCGACAAGGACCTTGCCGACGGAGATCTGTCTGGTCTTTTTCCTGGGGATCATCTTAATAAAAGGAGAGAGGGAGATAGGTAGTTATCCCTTCTGTCTTGGGGAGAACTTCTCCTTAAGCTTCGCAGCCACATGCTCCGGCACCAGCCCTGCCACCGACCCCCCGAGACTCGCTACCTCCCTGATGGTACGGGAGCTGATAAAAAAGTAGTCCTTGCCCGTCATCATAAAGAGGGTATCGATGTCGTCGCTGAGGTTACGGTTCATGACTGCCATGTGATACTCGTACTCGAAGTCCGACGTGGCCCGCAGGCCGCGCAAGGCCACCGTGGCCTTGACTTTTTTCATATATTCCATCAGGAGCCCATGGAAGGTATCCACGGTGACACTCGGGTAGCCCTTAACCTCCTCTTTGATCATCGCTATCTTTTCCTCGGGGGTGAAAAGGGACTGCTTATCATAGTTATGGGCCACGGCCACGATGACCTTGTCGAAGATCTTGATTGCCCGCTTGATGATATCGAGGTGGCCGTAAGTGATGGGATCAAAGGAACCAGGGTAGACCGCGATCTTCTCTTCCATGCTCATCCTCCGTCACACCGTATTGACGATGCATTATAAAAGATGTACACCCCTGGTGTCAAACATCCCCGTGCCTTGTCCCCCCTCCTATTGAGGGAGGATAGAGCTCTTCGATGAATCGAAGGGCCTCCTCCCTCGTCCTCAACTCCCCGGCGATCTGCCGCTGCCTCACCTCCTTGAGGATTTCACCCATGCGGGGGCCCGGATTATAACCCAATGCCAGCAGATCCCTCCCTTGCAGCAGCGGCTCGGGGGCGATGAGGTCCTCCCTTTCGTATAGATCCCATATCCGCTGGCAGAGGTGCATAAATCGTTTCTGCTCCCCACGCTCGCCGTTCCCCTTGGACCCGGTCTCGGCCAGCCCCAAAAGGAGCAGCGATTTGATCTCCTCGCCCATCGTATGGATGAGCCTGCGCAAGGCCTTATCCAGAGGCTCCCCGGTGGCGAGTGTGAGGATGCGCATGTGGTTCTCCACGAGGAGGATGACCCCCTCCCTCACCCGGCTGGTGAACTTCAGACGCCGCATGATCCTCTGGGCCAGGCGTGCGGACTCCCGAGGGTGGCCATAGAAGTGGACCTCTCCCTCTTCGTCGATGCTCTGCGTCGCGGGCTTGCCGAGGTCGTGGAACAGGGCGGCATACCCCAGGATGAGGCGCTGCTGTTCCGTTGGCAGAAAGGAGAAGGGGTTCCCCCTCCTCGCCAATATATCCGCCTCTCCTACGACCTCGATGGTATGGGAAAGGGCATCCATGAGATGATGACGCCCCTGGGGAAGGCCCTCCAAGGGGTCTAGCTCAGGGCATACGCAAGAGAGCAGACCGAGTTCATGCATCAGCCAGAGACCCTCAGCAGGGAGCGGCGAGAGGATGATCTCATCAAGCTCGGCCCTGATCCGTTCCGACGATACGGCAGAGAGCAACTCCCTGCGGCGCGCGATCTCCTCCTTCAATGGCGCGGTCAGATTGAAACCGGGCAAGGTGCAGCGATAACGGATCGCCCTGAGCATACGCAGGGGGTCTACCTGCAGGGCGTGGGGGGAGACCAGGGCGATGGCCCTTGCTTTTATATCGCCTATGGCATTGGGGTCGGCGTAAAACCTGCCTTCGGCAAAGGCGTAGGCAATAGCGTTGATGGTAAAATCTCTCCTCGTGAGATCTTGGCCGATGTCATCACCGGCAATGCCGGCAAAGTCGATGGTCTGCTCGCCTTTAACCAGCCGATAGACTTGCTCCAGCTTCCCCTTGCCCATGGGGAAGAGGCTGGCCCCCAAAAGCTCTTTCAGTTGATTGAGAAGGGGCATCTTGATCTTTTCCAAGACGAAGTCGTAATCCTTAACCTTCCTCTTCAGCAGGATATCACGGATTGCCCCCCCTACCAGATAGAGGGGAACCTTTTTTTGGCGCGCAGCCTCCGCCACCTGCTCGATGAGGGGATCTGCTGAGATCTGCCGCTCTACTTCGCCGAGGTCCTCGTTAAGCAGATGAGAGATCTTATTTTTTCTTTGAGACTTCTCTCTCGCCACCTCTCTCCTCCATGCTCAGCAGAGCGTAGCGGTTTCTCATCAGTCCGTCAAGTACGCGCCCCTGTAAAGAGATGTTTCTGCACCGCAAGAGTTCTCTAAATACCTTGACACCCCGCACGCAAAGGCCCTATAGTGAGCGCAGCGTTCCAGCAGAGATCAATAGATACGTGCGAGGAGGTGGGCAATGCCTGAGGGGAAGGGGCCGCAAGAGTTAGGGATCAAGATTACAGACGAGATTTTAAGAGGCGTCTATGCTAACAATATGGTTGTGGCGCATACGAAGGAAGAATTCTTTGTCGACTTTATAAATGTCGTACCGCCACAGGGGATCGTCACGGCCAGAGTGATCATAAGCCCGGGGCACATGAAAAGGATCATCAAGGCGCTCAGTGAAAACGTACGGCGCTACGAGGCACAGTTCGGGGAGATTGCTGAGGCGCCGGAACCGTCGCACATCGCCTCGGCATAGGGAACAGCTAGTGAGAAGCGAATAAACAACAAGGGGTTTATGGAGGATACAGCGGAGAAGTCTGATGAACCAAGAGGAACTACTGCAATTGAGCGATCTCAACCTTGCCGAATCCTATCGTGAGATCTCGAGATGGAACCCCCACACCGATATGGCTGAGCAAGACGATATCCTCTACGTCAGCGGGGCCGGCACCTTCCCGGCGATTAACTTTGTCATAAGGGTGAAGAATAAGCCGCGATCATCCCCTGATATGCTCATTGATCAGGCACGGACATTTTTTGCCGCTCGCAAGAGGTCTTTTAGCATTATTGTCAGGGAGCATTTTGATAAGGACCTGCTTGATACCTGCAAAAAGCTGGAACTTTATCAGGTAGCCAATGCTCCCGGTATGGTGATTGAAGAGGTGCTTGCGGACAGGCCGTTGCCAGAGAGGGTAAGATTGCAGCAGGTTACTACCGAGGCGATGGTAAAGGACTTTGCTGAGGTGGCGGCGCTCAGCTTCATCACGCTTGGCCTGCCCGAGGATGTGGGCAGGAGCGTTTTCAGTGAGCCAAGCGCTTTACTCGCGCCCCATCTCTATCTTGTCGTGGCATACCTGGAGGGAAAACCAGCCTCCTGTGCCATGGCCCTTTTAAGTCATGGGATCGGCGGGATCTATTATGTGGGCACGATAGAAGCGGCGCGCGGCATGGCGCTGGCAGAGCATTGCACTCGTGCTGCCGGCAACGCCGCCCTGAAGCTCGGCGCGCGCTGTGTTGTCTTGCAGGCCAGTCAATATGGCGAGCCTGTCTATAAAAGGATGGGGTACAAGGAGTTCACGCGCTATCCATGGTTTATATGCCCCAGCCGCTAAAAAAGGCTCAATCGATTAAGGAATAAAAATCAAGAGAAAGAGACGAGGTATACGATATGGCAGATATCAGATTTGATGGACGGGTAGCCGTTGTAACAGGAGCAGGTGCGGGGATCGGCAGGATCTATGCACTTGAATTGGCAAAACGAGGAGCCAAGATCGTTGTCAATGATCTCGGTGTTGCCCGAGATGGTTCGGGATCGAGTCGATCAGCCGCAGAGGTGGTTGTCGAAGAGATCAAGAAGATGGGCGGCAAGGCGGTTGCCAATTATGATTCCGTATCAACCATGGAGGGCGGGAAAAATATTATCAAGGCAGGTCTCGATGCCTTTGGGCGGATCGACATTCTCATCAACAATGCTGGCATATTGAGGGACAAGACCTTTCACAAGATGACCGAAGATGATTGGGATATGGTCATCAGCGTTCACCTGAAGGGGGCATTCTGCGTGACACAGCCGGCGATTGCTTATATGAGGGAAGCTGGCTATGGCAGAATTATTTTTACCTCTTCGACATCAGGCCTGTACGGCAATTTCGGTCAGGTAAATTATGCTGCTGCCAAGATGGGCCTCGTGGGCATGATGAATGCATTAAAACTGGAAGTTGCGAAATACGACATCATGATCAACACCATCGCCCCCAATGCCTGGTCGCGCATGACCCAGGATATATTCCCACCGGAATTTGAGCAAAGGATGGCCCCTCAATTTAACAGTCCGCTTGTGCTCTATCTCTGCGCGGAAGAGTGCAAACATACGGGCATGATATTTGTAAGCGGCGCCGGTTGGTTTGGTCGCACGGCGCTTGTTTCCGGTAACGGCGTCTGCACTGGCAATGCCAGCAGGGAGATCGCGGTGGAAGAAGTACGAGACAATTTTGATAAAATCATAAGCATTGAGGGCGCCACGATGCACAACAGCGGTGCGGAGATATTCCAATATATGACGCCGCTGCTTTCTCCCAAATAGGCAAAACGTTTATTGATATTCACGTCGCTGGCTCACGGAGAAAGCAATACGAACATCTTGTTGCTTTTTAGCGGGCAGAAGCCTTAAAGTATCTTTTCGTGTATATCATAAACCCCAAGAAGCCGATGATCACAAGTCCCCATAAAAACGCCATCCTGGGATCATGGAACAGATCAAGCCTTTGCATGATTTCCAGGCGCTCTTGGGGCAGACCCATTTTTTGATAGAACTCCGCTAGGCTCACACGGGAGTAGGTAATCACCACTGATACATCTGATGCGATAGTCGCGAGAAATCCGCACCACCATGCTTTAATTTGCAATTTATATGTCCCCCAGGCCGCATACGCAAATAATGCGGCGTATATGAGTACTATTGCTGCGCCTGGTATCCCACTCAAGAGGACACCAAAGAAGTGGGTGGTCCATCGGTAAAACCCCGACAAGGGCATCAAGATTGCTGCGCATCCCAATAGCGAACTTAAGGCTATCACTGGCAAAGGCGCCTTGTCGACCCAGCGCTTCTGGGGATCTCTCTGCTCGCACGTTGCCTTCACATGCCTGCCGCCATAAAAGAGCACAAAGGCGCCAGGGATGACTATAAAAATGAATGCCCAAAAAGCCGTTAGAATCGCCTGTACGATGACAGCCGTCTCTCTCGGCATCTCTTCGCCTGCAGCCAGGAGGCTGGATATAGCAGGCATGAACAAGAGAATGGCTATGAGCCCAATTAACCCGCCGATGAGCCAGAGCCATGAGGTAATCAAGATCAAGGCCCGGGCCCATTTGCGCGCCAGGATAGAGCCGATCCCCATCCAGACAAACCAGACGGCGAGGAGGAGATAGAGGGAGACAATAAGGATCATCTGACCAACGCTCATGATGGCACCAGTGGTTTCACCAGGGTTCCTCAGTGCCATCGCGCCAACAATGGTGAAGAGCATAAAGAGTGCGCAAAATGCTCCGATGATAATATGGAATATTCCAAATATCACCAGTCCGGTTTTCCGATCCTTAAAAACCACCTTTTTACCTGTTTTCTTTTTAGCCATATTTATACCTCCTCTTCTTATATGATCAGTTCACCCCCTTATGAACGATCCCCGAGGGCTGTCAATATCCGCTGCGGCAGGCCATCGAAATGGCCGCTGCTCATCACCACGATGACGTCCCCTGGAGATGCGCCGGCACTGCAATGGGAGACGATCTCCTCAGGATCTTCCAGGTAGGCGGCTGCGGCTTCCCCCTTTGCCTCTCTAATCTCCTGGGCAACCCTGCTGGGGTCCAATGCCTCACCCTGAGAGGGGGATGAAAAGATCTTTCCGATTACCACCTGGTCGGCCTCCTTCAGAGCGGCTGCAAGTTCTTCCTGGAAGACCCGCCTGCGCATGGTCTGGCTCCGGGGCTCGAAGACGGCCCAGAGGCGCGCCTGCGGGAAGCGTGTCCTCAGCCCGCGCAGGGTCTCCCTGACGGCTGTGGGGTGGTGGGCAAAGTCATCGATCACCGTTACACCTCTTGCCTCGCCGATTACCTCCATCCGACGCCTGACCCCCTGAAAGGTCTGCAACCCTTCTCTGATCCGGGCGATGGGGAGCCCGATCAGACTGGCGGCAACCGCGGCACCCACGGCGTTGCTCAGGTTGTGATCGCCCCACAGGGGGATCTCCAACTCCCCCAATGCTTCACCTCCCTGATGGAGGGAGAAGATCGTCCCCTGGGGGGTGATGCGCTTCCCCTGGGGCGACCATTTCCCCTGCGCCCCGTAGGTCTCTACGCGGCACTGCACCCCAGATAGTATCTCTCTGACTACCGGATCATCCATACAGGCGATGAGGATTCCTTCTTTGGGGATGATGGCGAGGAGCTGGCGAAAGGTGTTTTTTACCGCCTCAAAATCTTGGTAGATATCGGCATGGTCGTACTCGATACTCGTGAGGATCACGACCTGAGGAAGGTAATGGAGGAACTTGGGCTGCTTATCAAAAAAGGCGCTGTCGTACTCATCCCCCTCCAGGACAACCCACTCCCCCTTGCCCAAGCGGAATCCGCGATTGAAGTTCAGGGGGACACCGCCGACCAGAAACGAGGGGTCCAGACCACCGCTAAACAGGAGCCATGCAAGCAGGCCAGTGGTGGTGGTCTTGCCGTGGGTGCCGGCCACCACTGCCGAGCGCCTTTTATCCAGGAGCACCTCTTCGATCAAAGCGGGGAGGGAGAGATAGGGGATGCCCCTCTCGAGAACAGTCTCTACCTCGGGGTTCCCCCGCGAGACGGCGTTGCCGATCACCACGAGATCGGGGGGAGGAGTGAGATGGGCAGCCTCATACCCTTCCTCGACCCTTACGTTACTTTCCTGCAGCAGTTGATCCGTGGGGGGATGGAGGGAGGTGTCAGAGCCTGTCACTCGATACCCCATCTCTCGCAGCAGGAGGGCGGCCTGAGCCATGGCGATCCCGCCGATGCCGATGAAGTAGCAGTGTGCACCCTTTTTCAGCATAGTCTGATATTCACTTGAGATTACTCAAGGTTATTCTGACCGGTCTTCTCTTGGGAAGCTCACCACGCCCTCTCTCATTTGCACCGGCACGCCGAGGGGGATGGTGAGATTGCGGGGCCCGTGGCCAGAGGGGAAGCCAAAGAGTATGGGGCCCTCGATCGCGCCGAGGACATCAACAAGCACCTCGCGCAAGAGACCATTGTCCGTATCGCACCCAGGCATCTGGCCGAAGATGACCCCTTTCACACCCGCAAGCTTTCCTGCGCTCTTTAAATGGGTCAGCATGCGATCGATCTTATAGGGGGGCTCGTTCACATCCTCCAGAAAGAGGATCTTTCCCTGAAAATCGGGCTCATAGGGGGTCCCCAGCACCGTTACCAGGGAGGAGAGACACCCGCCGATGATTTCTGCTTTGGCCTCGCCGCCGCGCAGCACTGAGCAGGCGATCTCTGCGAACGGCTCCGCAGAGGTGAGCGCGCTTTTCAGGGCAAGCGCCATCTCCGCATCCCCTTGAACAAACTGACTGGTGGCGACATTGGGGCCGTGAAAGGGGATTACGAGACATTGTTGCAGCAGATAGATGAGCAGGACCGTGATATCACTGCACCCCACCAGGGGCTTGGGGTGGCTGCGAATCTGATCGGCGTCCAGATAGGGGATGAGCCGCTGGGCACCGTAGCCGCCCCGGCTGCAGAGGATGGCCTTGACCTCGGGGTCGAGGAACATCGCCATGAGCTCCTCGGCCCGTTCTTGATCCTTCCCGGCCAGGTAGAGGTGCTTTCTCTCCTGGAGAGAAGGTGAACACTTGACGGCAAACCCAAGCTTCCTCACGCGCCCCAATCCCTGCTCGAGGTATTTCTCGTTAGCCCGCGGGATGTGGCTGGCTGGCGCCACGATGCCGACGGTGTCACCTGTTGAGAGGAGCGGGGGAATGATGGGAAGAGACAATCGTTTCATATACCCTTGATCTCCTCAAAGACAACTCTCTTTAATTTTTTATAGGGAGTGAAGTATCTTTCTTTCAGCAGTGCCCGTAGTCCTCGCAGGGCAGGGGGGATGTACTGGTGAAAAAACTTCAATCCTTTGGCCGTGGTCAGAAACCCAAAGGCCCCGAGGATCTGCATCGCGCGATGAAGGGCAATGAAAGGGTACTGCTCCTGGAAGCCCCGATCGAGGGCAGCCCGCTCCCTTATCCGCCCCAGGTAATAGGCAAGGAGCTCCTCCTGCACTTCATGCTCCAACTCCACATAGGGATCCAGCAACAAAGAGGCGAGGTCATACTGAAGCGGCCCCAACCTGCCCCCTTGGAAGTCGAGAAATCCCCATCCCTTCTCCCTCACCATAATGTTACGGGACTGGAAGTCCCGATAGAGGAAATAACCTGCTGGCGCCTCTGCGGCCTGCCGTGCCAGGTCCTCCAGCTCGTCCCGCAACTCCTCTTCGGGGATATCGAGGCCGAGAAACCCTTTCAGAAAGGCGCGGAGAAAATATCCCGATTCCCAGGCTAGCATAAACCGCGCATCATAGGGAGGGTTGTGGGTCAGGGCAGGATCAAATTCCTTGCGCCCCTCTGCCTGTATGACGACCAGCATGTCGATGACTCCCTGGTAGGTCTCGACTAATTGTTTTCGATCACCTTTGATACGCATGACCTCGGTCTGGAGATGACAATCGCCCAGATCCTCCATGATAAACCAGCCCCTCTCCCTGTCGTACTGGTAGATCTCTGGCATGGGGACCCCCTTTGCCCTCAGATGTCGGGAGATATAGAGAAAGGAGTCGTTCTCCGTTACCCCGCGCTCATCCTTGGGAGGCTGGTCGTTGACCATGACTATCCAGCTCCCCCCTTTCCCCTGGACCCGATAAAAACGCCTGCCAGAGCCTTCTCCTGTCAGTTCCTGCCAAGAGAGTTTCCCCGCTGAGAGGGATCCCTCTGCAAACCGGATCAGGTCTGGAGAAGGGCTGGTTTCGCTGTCATCTCTCTTTGCCGGATGCATTATACCTACCCGGGGATCAAGACCTCTCCCCGATGCGTCCCCTTTACCTGTGCTCCGCTGCCGACAACACATTCCTCCACCACACTCCCCGTGCGGATGACGACCTCATCCCAGATGATGGAGTCTTTAATGAAGGCCCCTCTATCGATGCGCGTTTTTTTTCCCACGCAGCTGATCCCCTCTATGCGCGCGCCCTCCTCGATACGGGCCTCGGGATGAATGATCGGCTCACCTCCCTCTCCGATAAGATCCCTATGCAGGGTCTTATAATCCTCTATCCTGCCGATATCCCGCCAATATCCCCCCTGCATCTGATAACCCCTGATGGTCTCCCCACGGGAGGCGAGATCGAGGTAGAATCTTATAATATCAAAAAATCCGGCGGAAGGCATGGAGTCCAAGAGTCGGGAAGAGATGAGGTGGATGCCGGTAAAGGTCAAGACGCGGGCAGGGGAGAGGGATTTTTGTACCGCCTGCCCCCCGATGTTGATGATCCGACCCTGCTCATCGATGCCCACCTGGTTGAAACGGGGATCATCGCAGAGCACGAGCGTGGCGAGGTTGCTTTCTGCTGTGTGATAGCGAATTGCCGGCCTCAGATCAAAGGTATGGTAGATATCGGCATTGATCACGCAAAAGAAGGGGGCGTCGCGGAGGAGATCGGCGCAGTTCGTGATCCCCCCGCCGGTGCCGAGGATTTCAGGCTCGACCCTCACCTGCACCTCCGGGCCCCATCTCTCACCACTAATGTATCGCTCTATCTGATTCGCCAGGTGATGGGCATTGATGACGATCCTCGTTGCCCCCATCCCCTGTAACTGTCCAATGGTGATACCGAGCAAGGGCTGGTTCAAAACCGGGAAGAGGGGCTTGGGTCTGATGCTCGTCAGCGGCTCCAGCCTGGTCCCGAGCCCAGCAGCCAGGATCATAGCCCT
>Ga0214473_10000999_pt1 | contig 38429 bp, 33 predicted proteins | sample RVTome_7_FD_203509 | JGI IMG/M metagenome (GOLD analysis project Ga0214473, IMG submission 203509) | Soil microbial communities from uranium-contaminated site in the Upper Colorado River Basin, Wyoming, United States - RVT98D197 | ecosystem: Environmental > Terrestrial > Soil > Contaminated >...
ACAAGGCCGCCTCGAGGCGGGCCAAGCGGCCCATCGCGCCCCGCTTTCGCGCGGCGGCCCGACGCGCGCTGATCGCCGGGCCGGCGGCTTCTCGGGTCACCTCCTCTAGCAGCCTGTCGGACTTTCATCATTCCCAGTTAGCAACGTTTGACCAAGCGGGCACGCTTCGAGACGGCGCCTGAAGGGATGGCGCCTCCTCAGCGTGAGCGGTTCACTTTCCGATGTGACGAACAAAAAACCGCTTGCCCTGAGGAGGCCGCATCTGCTCAGCGGCCGTCTCGAAGGGCGCCCGCCGGCACCGCGGCTCCCGAACTTACTGGCATTGTCGGTATGCTTCAGGAACGTGAGTGTGGTAAGAGGTACGGCTACGAAGCGGTTCGGGTGGATGCGGAGGAGAGGATGAGCGGACGGTTTGTGAGCGTGGACCGTAACACGGCCTACCTGTTGCCCCCTTCGGTACAGGACTGGCTGCCGGAAAATCATCTGGCGCGGTTTGTGGTCGAGATCGTGGAGCAGTTGGACTTGCGCCAACTGACGACGGCGTACCGGGGCCGGGGATCGGACGCATGCCATCCGGCGATGATGGTGGCCCTGCTCTTCTACGGATACGCCAGCGGAGTGTTCGCCAGCCGCAAGCTGGAGCGGGAGACCTATGACTCGGTGGCGTTTCGCTATGTGGCGGCGAACCAGCACCCCGACCACGATACGATTGCGACGTTCCGCAAAAGATTTCTCCAAGAGCTGAGCGCGTTGTTGGTGGAGATTTTGCGCTTGGCCCAGCAGATGGGCGTCTTGCAGCTGGGCAAGGTGAGCCTCGATGGGACCAAGGTCCATGCCAACGCCTCCAAACACAGCGCGCTGAGCTGGGAGCATGCGTGCAGGATCGAAGCACAACTGCAGGCCGAGGTGGAGCAGTTGATACGCCTGGCGGAAGCCGCCGATCAGGCGCAGATTCCCGACGCGATGAGCGTGCCCGAAGAGTTGCAGCGGCGCGAAGCACGCCTGGCGGCCATCGCCCAGGCGAAGGCCGCAATCGAGGCCCGGGCGGCCGAGCGCTATACCCGGGAGCAGGCGGCGTACGAACAGAAGATGGCGCAGCGCAAAGCGAAGGAAGAGCATACGGGCCGCAAGCCAGGCGGGCCGCCGCCCACGGCGCCGCAAGCCGGGCCACGGCCGACCGATCAAGTGAATCTGACCTACGCGGACTGGCGCATCATGCCAACCTCGGATGGGGGCTTTGAGCACGAGTGGGCGCTGGTGTGCATCGGCTAGAACTTGAAGCGGCTGCATCGGCTGCAGATCGCCATCTGAGGGCAGAAACGAGCCAACACGCGTGCCCCGCCGCATTTCATGCCTGCATTCGAGGTCGCTTGGAGTCACCACTGGCGCGCGATTGGTGATTTCCGACAATTTTCGCCGGCTGGACCTTTTCGTGGCCAACTTGCTCATCTCAAGTCCGACAGGCTGCTAGAGCAGCTGGTTCGGCCTGTGCTATCCTCCCATGCATGGATATCATCGAAGCCGAGTTCGAAAACGGCGTACTTCGTCCCATGCGCCGACTGTCCCTGCGACCGGGTGAACGCGTTGGTATCGTGGTTGTGCGGCGTCCAGATCCTGCACGCTGGGATCTCGATCGTTTGTCGAAGGTCAGGACTGCCGACGACGAGGCGCTGGCAGCAGAAGGCCTCGGCGACTGGGCGGCTGCGCTTGATCGCGAGGATCGGCGGTGAAACGTGGTGAGATTTGGTGGGCTGATCTTGGCGCCTACCGCCCCCGCGAGCAAACCGGGCGCCGTCCCGTCGTAGTGTGGCAGAGCGACACCCTGATCCGCGCCCTGCACTCGGTTCTTGTGGTTCCGTTGACGACGAACCTCGATCGGGCACGACTGGCCGGGACAGCAGTAATCGAAGCTACACCGGAGGGGCCGCCTCAGACTTCTGTAGCCCTTACGTTCCAGATGCGGGCAGTCCCGAAGACATGTCTCACGGATTGCGTCCGCACCCTGACGGACGCGGAAATCGGCGAGCTCGAATTGGCGACCGACGAGGCGCTCGGGCGTGTTGAGCCGCGGGGCTGAGTGCGCTGAGAATATCTTCACGGCCTCAGGCCTTCCTTCGGGCAGAACGCCCAGCATTAGCGGCGCGCCTCTTTGCAGCGCGGTCGCTGGATGCGGACGTTCGGTATCCCCTTGCCGTGAAGTCCGATGTGTCCATCAGCCTGGCGACCTTCGATATGGTTCCGTAACCACAACGTGCTCTCTGCATCGCGGGCAGAACCAGTCGCTTCGTAATCTAGCCAAGTGCTTGTCCACGCCCGCATCGTACAAGCGTTCGTTCCCCAACTTCAGGTACCCTTCATCCGCTGGAGGAGAAGTGATGTCCACGACTTCGTACATCGCGCACGAGTTGTCGTCACAATGTCGGCCGAGCTGCACCTCGTAGCTGGTTCGCGCATTCACCCACGTCGCGACTTGGTGATGAGGCGCTTTGATAAGATCGTGACCGAGTTCGTGAATGGTCATCAGCGTGACACGGCGCAAGTACAGTTGATTGTCCACTGCCAGCGAGGTTCTTGGAGCACTATCGTGGCCCATCAGACGCGCGGTCCCAACCACGCTGAACTGGCCAAAGCTCCCGCCTAGTACCCATTCATCGTCTTTGCTCGCGCCGTCATCATAAAGATCTCTCCGGGTCAGCAGAAGGACAGCCATATCTGGGAACTCCTGCTTCAGCAGGTCCCTCCTGGGCTCATAGAAATACCCCTCAAACCTCGGAAGGGGAACGAAAAGCCGGTCGAGAGTGTCTTCAACGACGAAAACGGGAACTGCAAACACTTTTTCGATCGTCATCTTAAGGTGTATCGCTTCGCACTGCATTCGTTCATGCACGAAAATCATGACTTTTCAACGCCTCACTCCTGGAATGCGGCGCCATCGTTCAACTCGAGACGCTCAAACTGATCAAACTGTGAGCTCGGCAGCGGGCTCGATACGATCATGTCTGATCCCAACGCTCGTCCCACAATTGAACGAATCGGCGTGCAAGGTCGCTCGACGGACCAGCGCGCAATTCCTGAATGTAATTGTTGAAATCCTGTACTACTGCCTTGACGAACTTGGCCGGATTGATTCTGAGGTATCGACCGAATATCGTTAGTGCCTCGTCGTAGTCGTGAGATAGCAGCGTCGGTCCTTCTGTGAAACCGGAGTGGAATAACCCGTTCCGGACCGCAGTCCACAGTCGATCGATCGCGTCGGGAAGTGCCGCCGGGAACACACGCCTGGCGCTGGACTTGAACCGCTCGGTGGAACCCGTCTGTTTTCCCTCGCCGCGACGGTACTGCTCAACGCCTTCAAGGTACGCCAACGCAATGGATAGGGCGACGTAGTCGCCAGGATCCGAGCCCGCCGCGGTTTGGCGGACCGCAAGGTCAAGGAACCAATTTCGTACGCGATCATCATAGACGTTAACCTTCGCGGAATACGACGAGTCCGGGTATCGACGGCCGTCTCGCATATCCTCGAATTCGCGGCCGGATTCATGCCATCGGTAGTTCTCGCTCACGATCTCAGAATAGTGTTGCCCCATTGTTGTGGTCGACCCTGCTACGTCCGCGGCTACACACGCCCGAGAAGCTCAACCTTCCTTTTCGTCCGACAAGTGGCCGGCAGCGTGCAACTCGCCAAGTGTGACCATCTGTGTCGTTCCTGGTATGTTCAACTACAATTCGACTTCCGAATGGATTCCGCTACTCGTGCGAGTTCCTGCAGCGTAGCGTGCCGTAGGCATGCAGTTCTCATAAATCACGACAGGCTTGCAAGTCAACTGGTTAGGTTGCTGACGCTCATGCCGCTTCTCGGTCCGTTATGCTACACGACCTTGCGGGCCAACGCCCCGCTCCGGGGTAGCCAGCAAGTGGTCGGCTGGGCTCCCGACACCTTACCGCCACGTGAGACTGACTCGGCAGAAGGCGTCTGAATGAAGAGACTCGGCTCTGTGATTCTGCTACGAGGTGTAGGTGCATTATGGCGAGCTGATTACTACCATGCCCGTGACGCAAAGAATCCGCTGCTTCCACCTTCCCAGGTTCGAAGTTGAGGGTGGCCCCGAGCCCCTGCGGTACGGAGAAGTTGAAGTCGAAGTGCCGCCTCTGTCGCCGGCACAGCTGCGCCGCGCCATCGCGCAAGCAAGAGAGGTTTCCGCAACCCGCCTTCGAAGGCGGACAGTCAGCGAGCTGATGGAGAGCATCGATCGCATCGTGAGTAACTGGCTGCGACTGGATTACCCCCTGCGGGAGCGCGCCGAAGCAGTACTGCCGGCGGTGACCGGCTTCTCCCCGGAGATGATACACCACGGCTTGCCGCTTCTCCTGGAGCCGTTGCGGGGCGCGGCGGTCCGGTCGTTGCTGGACGCCGAGTTGGGAGACCATCGGGTGCTCGATGCAATTAGCAATGGGCGCTGTGCCCTCGGCCCTGGCTTGATCACCCACGTTCTTTCGGGGAACATCCCGGGTCTGGCCGCCGCACCCATGTTGCTGTCGCTGGCGCTGAAGGCGCCGGTGCTGGTGAAATCAGCCGCGGGTGATCCGGTTTTTCCTGCTTTGCTGGCGTCCTCTATCGCAGAGGTTGATCCGGATTTGGGCGACTGTGTCCTGGTCACTTACTGGCGCGGCGGCGCCGCGGAAATAGAGGAAGTGGCCCTGAGCTCGGCCGAGGTGGTGGTGGCCTCCGGGTCCGACGCCGCAATGGCCGCCCTGGCGCCGAGAGTGCCGGGCCGTTTCATCGGCCATGGACACAAGATCAGCTTCGCTACCATCGGCAGGGAATGCCTGGCTGACCTCGACAACATCGGACGGTTGGCGCGCGCTCTTGCCTACGACGTGTCGCTCTGGGATCAGCAGGGCTGCTTGTCACCACAGCTATGTTACATCGAAGACGGCGGCCGCTTCGGACTTGCGGCATTTGCCGAGCAGCTGGGAGCAGGGCTCGCCGCCTACGCAACCGAGCTTCCGCCGCGCCGACTGGATTTGTCGGAACGCGCACAGGTCCTGCGCTTTCGCCAGCAAGCGGAGTGGTCCGCGGGTGTGCCGGGCATGCCCCGACTACTGGCCAGTTCCAACTCGACCGACTGGAGCATCAGTATAGAGACGAGCGCCGACTTCCTGCCGACCTGCTTGAATCGCTGCGTCCGGCTCAAAGTGATCGGTGATCTTTCTGAGTTGCCGGCGGTGATAGAGCCGCACCGGCGCCATCTGGAAGCCGTCGGGCTAGCGGTGGAAGCCGGACGCCTCGGAACACTCTCCGCCATGCTGGCGCACAGCGGCCTGCATCGGGTTTGCCCGCTCGGCAAGATGCAGAGGCCGCCGCTCTCGTGGCGCCAGGGCGGCCGCCCCCGGGTGGCCGATTGGGTGCGGTGGACCGGGGTGGAGGAGGGCTTGGGGGCTTGAGGGCTCGCGGGCTTGAGGGTAAGCAATACGCCATTCCACAAGCCCTCAGGCCCACAAGCCCAGCCTGACCAAAATCGATGATGCAAGCGAACGGCAATATCAAGGAAACGTTTCTCCGCTACGTATGTCAGACCTCGGCGGAGCCTCTCGGTATCGTGGTGGCCCGTGCCAGCGGGAGCGAGATCTGGGATGCGGAGGGCCGCCGCTACTTGGACCTGCTGGCCGGTATGGGCGTAGCCAATATCGGACACTGTCATCCCGAGGTTGTCAGGGCCATCCAGGCGCAGGTCGAGGCCTACTTGCACGTGGCGGTCTATGGGGAAGTTGCGCAGCGGCCGCAAGTAGAACTGGCGCGCCGCCTCGCCGAGATCGCGCCCGGCGACTTGTCGGTGGTCTACTTCGCCAACAGCGGGGCCGAGGCGGTCGAAGGCGCGCTCAAGACCGCACGCAAGTTCACCGGACGGCCGGGTCTGGTGGGCTTTCACGGCGCTTTTCACGGTGACACTTTCGGCGCCTTGTCATTGGGCGGCAATCCAGTCTACCAACAGCCGTTCGAGCCGTTGCTCCCGCAGATCGAGCGCCTTCCGTTCGATGATCTTGGTGTCCTGAACAAGATCGATTCATCAACTGCGGCGGTCATTGTCGAGCCGATCCAAGGCGAAGGTGGGGTCCGCATTCCCGGTCGGACATTTCTGCCGGCGCTGCGCCAGCGCTGCTCGGAGGTCGGTGCCTTGCTGATTGCCGACGAGGTGCTCACCGGCTTCGGGCGCACCGGCAAGCTGTTCGCGTGCGAACACTGGCAGGTGACGCCCGATATTCTCGTGCTCGCCAAGGCACTTGGCGGCGGCATGCCATTGGGGGGCTTCGTCGGCAGCCGAGCGGTGATGGATACACTCTCGCACGACCCGCCGCTGGCGCATGTCACCACGTTTGGCGGTCATCCAGTGTCCTGTGCGGCAGGTTTGGCGGCGCTCGAGGTTCTTCTCGCCGAGCGCTTGCCGGAACGTGCGGCAACGGTAGGTGCGCACTGGCTCGAGGAGCTCGGATCGATCGCGGTACGTGCGGACTGCGCAGTGAGAGGAAAGGGGCTCCTGATGGCGCTCGAATTCCAGACCCCCGAGGCCACCCGCCGCTTCGTCACGGGCTGCTTCCAGCGCGGCCTCATTCTGAACTGGACTCTGCATCGTGACACGGTCGTCCGGCTCGCACCGCCGCTTACCATCACGGAGGGCGAAATCCGCCACGTCAACGCCGTCATGGCCGAGGTCTTTGCACTCGCCTGATCCTATGCAATAGCGTCCAGGTCCAGGTTGCGGGTTCACGAAAGGAGCTATCGGTGCAGAGCGCTGATCGACATCGCCCAGCCACAGCATCGCGAACAACTCGCTCGCGAGACGTGTGACGCGCTCGGCAACTATTGAGCCTCCGCCGAAGTTCTATAGATGCGCCTGTGCCTTTCTCGTGCTGGGGGCGGGAATCTGCTAATCAGTGAGCCGGCAGAGATAGGAGCTGTGATGAAGACAAACAGGCGAGAGTTTGTGGCCGCTGCCCTTGCAGGCGCGTTGTTGTGGAGTGTCGCCGAGCTCGGTCTGAGAAGCTCCGTGCTGGCCGCCCCGGCCGGTGATGTAATGGAGCTGACCCTCGGCGTCGAAGGCATGACTTGACCTACCAGCTGCGCAGCGCGAGCCCGCACTGCGCTCGAATCCGTACCGGGCGTACGGAAAGCTGAGGTCAATTTCGACAAGAAGGAGGCCTACGTTACGGCGGAGAAGAAGACTCTGGATACGCAGGCCATGATCAAGGCGCTGGAGAAGGTTGGCTACAAGGGATCGGTGAAATAAGAGAAAACGCAAACTGATGGCACAGCTCACGCAAGTGGAATTCCAGCAAGCGATAGGCATGCTGGCAAACGAAATGGGATTACAACGTCTGCGCGATCGCTTCGTGCGCTTCAACGCCCTGGTGACCCGGCGCAAGGTGGCCTCGGCACAAGCGCTGGCGGACCAACTCTATCAGCTCTCCGCCGGGCTGCGGCGACAGGTGCCGGCGACCTACGCTTTTCACGCCATCTGGGGTGAGCTGCTTAGCGGAAAACTGGGCGAGGAGCGTGAGAAGGATCTCGAAAAGACCGCGGCAAGCGTGAACGCCTGCCTGGCTTCGGACGAATCGATCCTGCCGGATAAGGCTGCCGATCTGGATGCTGCGCTGGGAGAGTACGAGCGCGCGCTCAGCGCCGCCGCCGGCCCGGAGCTGGCGCGCATGGACATGCTCCTGAAGGCGGTTCCAGCGATTGCGGAGAAGCTAAGGGCTGCGCCGGGTAAGGCAGAAGTGCCGGAAACCGAAGAGGCGCAGCAGTAGAGAGCATCGGGCCGGGCGATGGCGTGGGGTGCGAGATGAAAGCCCTCGCCGAATTGCTGCGCGATGTTCGGCTAGAGGTGCTGGCCGGGAATCTAGACATCCCGGTGCGCGCCATTGCCTCTGACTCACGCGCCGTGCAGCCTGGCGACGTCTTTGTTTGTCTTCCCGGCTACCGCACCGAAGGGGGCGAGATGCGGGCCGACCGGCACGGCTTCATCGCCATGGCGGTGCAGCGTGGGGCCACCGCTCTGGTGGTGGACCGCCCAGTCGCCTTGCCGCACGGGGTGACTGTGGTGCGTGTAGCAGATTGCTGGGCGGCGATCGCGGCAATGGCCTGTGCCTTTTACGATCATCCGTCGCGTCGTCTGATCCTCATCGGAGTGACCGGCACCAGCGGCAAGACCTCGACGACGTTTTTCATCGAATCCATCCTGCGCGCCGCGGGAATCCCTACGGCCCGGTTCGGTACCATCGAGTATCGTTTCGGAGACACCGTCGTGCCGGCGGTGCAGACCACGCCGGAAGCGCCGGAGCTGCAGCGCTTGTTGCGGCAAGCGGTGGACGGCGGCTTTACCGCGGTGGTGATGGAGGTCTCCTCGCACGCGCTGGAACTGCGGCGCGCGGCGGGGATCGCGTTCGATGTTGCGGTGTTCACCAACCTCAGCCAGGACCATCTCAATTTCCATCCCGACATGCACCACTACCTGCGCGCCAAGGGCCGTCTGTTCGACGAGCTGGCCAGCGGCGGCAAGGCCGCGATGGCGGTGGTCAACATGGACGACGCCAACAGCGGTTATATCATCGGCGTGAACCGCGGCGCGCTGCTGACGTACGGAGTGCAGCGCCCGGCTGACGTGCGCGCCCGCGACATCGCCGCCGGACTGCATGGGACCGGCTTTCGCGCCGAAACGCCGGCCGGCGAGCTGGAGATCGCCTTCCGCCATCTCGGCGATTACCACGTGTACAACGCCATTGCAGCTATCGGCGTAGGCCTGGCGCTCCAGCTCGATCCAGCGGATATTCGTGCCGGATTGGCGGCGACACCTCCGATTCCGGGCCGCTTCGAGCTGGTCGAGTGTGGCCAGGATTTCACCGTTGCCGTGGACTATGCCCACAAGCCGGATGCCTTGGAGCGGGTGTTGTGCAGCGCGCGTGCCCTCAAACCGCGGCGCCTTCTGACGGTGTTCGGCTGCGGCGGCGACCGCGACCGCGGCAAACGCCCGATCATGGGCCGTATAGCTGCGGAGCTGAGTGACCTCGTCATCGTTACCTCCGACAACCCGCGCTCGGAGGATCCGGAGCACATCGTGGCGGAGATCATGAAGGGGGTGCGCCAGGTGGAGGGCTGGGCGGAGCGGGTCAAGACCGAGGTGGACCGCGCCCGTGCCATCACCATGGCAATTCAGCTCGCCGCGCCGGGAGACCTCGTCCTCATCGCCGGCAAAGGACACGAAACCTATCAGCTCTTCGCCGATCGGCGCATTCATTTTGATGACCGCAAGCACGCCGAGCGGGCTCTGGTGCGGCGGTTGACTGCGGCACAAGAGTGAGTAGGCATAGACCCCCAGGCCCTCACGCCCCCTCAAGCCTCTCTCACAGCCAGCGCATCTCTCCCGATGCCGTCAGCAGGACGCCCAGCTGTAACTCTCGTCTTCCGACGACGCCGGCCGCTTGCAGCATTTCACCATAAAGCCCGAGCTGGGCCGCGTACTTCGGAAAGGCGGTGCGCACCGGGCCCGGGACGGGCGCATCGGTCTTGAAGTCGATGACGCGCACGGCCTCGTCAGTCACCAGCATGAGGTCGACGAAACCGGTCAACAGCTTGCCGTCCTTCCAGGCAATCGCCAGTGGGTGTTCCGTGCTCAACCGCGCACCTTCGCTACCGACGCTAAGCTGCCGCAACGCCTCGGTGGCGCGGAGCACATCCGCCCTAGCCTCCACGAGGTGATCTGTCAGGCCGATCTCCTGGATGGCCAACGCCACCGCGGTCGCGGTGTCAGCGCAAGACCCGCTCAGCAGCAACTCCAGCGCGCGATGCACGGCGGAGCCGAAAGCGGCTCCGAAGCGCCCGGAGTCAGCTTTACGCAGGCGTTCCGAGTCGAGACTGTTTTCTTCCTGCGCGGCCGCGTTACTGGCCTCCAACGTAACGGCGGCTGGCACCGCAACAGGCTGGGCTGCGGCCAGCAAGGCTTGCTGGAACATTCGCTGTTCATCAACCAGCTTCTCCTGCAACTCAGCATCGGCGTGCGCGTGACGCGGCGGCGGTGGCGTTACGCCGGCGGCCCATTTTGGTTTGCCCGCCAGCCGAAAGGTGTCGAAGCGGCGGACCTGCTCGAGGGCGGTTCCGTTCGCCAGCTCGGTGGTTGCGTAGCGCAGATTTCTGCTCTTGGTCAGCGGCACCGGTAGCACCAGGAGATCACGCGCCCGGGTAGCCGCGACGTAGTACAAGCGCCGGCGTTCTTGCTCGCTAAACTGCTTCTCGCGATCGAGCACGTGGGCGCCGGCCGGTTGCTCGATGGCTACCGAGCCGAGACTGAGGGCCCAGGCGCGGCCTTCACGTTCAACGTGCCAGAGGCCGCCGCCGCGTTCGCTGAACGTCTGGTAGCCGTCCCAGAGAATCACCACAGGGAATTCGAGCCCTTTGGCACTATGCGTGGTCATGACCCGCAGGGCTTCGGCACCGGGCGGCTCGGGTGTGTCCAGAAACACGGGGTTCTCCGCCCAGGCGCGGAAGAGCTCCGTGGCGCCGTCGTAATCACAATCTTCCAGCGCCGCCCGCCGATCGAGCTCGGCCGCGACTTCGTACAAGGCGGCGAGCGTCTGCCGGCCGTTGCAGTCGGCCGTCACGGTGCGACCGAGCGCCGTGCGTTCGATCAGGTCGCGCGCCGTCGCTCCAGGAGAGCGCGTATGGCGCTGCGCCCGCAGGGCAGCGACGGTCGCTTGCGCTTCCTCAAACCGCAAGCGGCGCGGGTTAGCCGCGCTCTTATCCACCCGCGCGCTGACGGCGTCGGCGCAATCGAGGGCAAAAAAGGGTGGGCGCAAGAGGGCCGCTTCAGCCACGCCATCGCCGCAGTCAGCCAATGCTCGCAGGCCGAGGAGGAATTGCCGCACCACGGGATGGGCGAGAAACAACGCTCCGCCGCGTGCACTGTACTCGATGCCGAGGCCGTCGAGCTCTTCCAGCAGGACGCGTAGGTTTGTGGTCACAGCAGCCAGCACAGCGATGTCGCCAGGGCGGACGGGACGTGCAGCGCTGGTATCCGGGTCGCGCACGACGAATCCCGCGCCGAGCAGCCAGCGCACATAGCACGCCAACATGGCGGCTTCGACGGCGCGGCCTTCGGGAGCCAGCAAGCCTTCGTTCGCCGCGTCGGCGTAAGGCAGCACGTGCACGGCCGTATCGGCCGCGGCGATGCCGCTGCTGGGAAGAAGATCTTCATAGTTGGCGCGGCCGGTCTGCGGATCGAAGGCCGGACCATCGTTCTGGCCGAGCACCTTTCCGAGCTGTTCATTGAAGAACGCAATCAGCTCCGGGCGGCTGCGGAAGTTCGTCTCCAGACGTTGCTCGAGCGCCCCAGCCGCAATCAGGCGCTCGATGGCGAGGCCGTACATGGCTATGTCGGCGCGCCGGAAACGGTAGATCGACTGCTTCGGGTCTCCAACGATGGTCAACTTTCCGGGCGCCAACCGAACTGTCTCCCAAGCGCCGGCTTCCCGGCTGGCCGGCGCGGCCGGGTCTTCGCAGAGATAGAAGACGATTTCGCATTGCAGGGGGTCGGTATCCTGGAATTCATCGACGAAGATGTGCCCGAACAGCCGCTGGTAAAAACGGCGGGCATCGAGGTTGTCGCGCAGCAGGTCGCGCAGCTTGATGAGCAGATCGAGGTAGTCCACCAGCTCGTGCTCCGCCTTCACCCGCTCGTACATGGCTCGCACGACCGGGAATAGGTGCACCAGCCGCGTCGCCAGCCAGCGATGCGGTCCCTTGAGCTGTTCGGCCAGAGAGCCTTTGAGGGAGTCCTGCGGCCGGATGGCTTTGTAGATGGACCAGCCGTTTTCGTCGTGGCCGAAATCGGTGCTCTTGGTGAGGGTGCGGCCGCCGAGCGCTTCCTGGATCATGCGGAACGCCTCGGCCGGATCATCGATGCCATGCAGCCGGGTCAAGGCGTGCGCCGTGCGCCGCAGGCTGCGGTGACCGAAACCGGCGCCGCGCATCGTCTTCACCATCTGTGCGAGACGTTCGGCGGCGGCGCAGGCTTGATCGATCTGCGGCTCGGGCACCTGGTACAGCTCGACCGCGACGTCGCGCGTCTCGATCATGCGCGCCATGATGGCTTCCAGCGAGGCAACGGTGCCGTAGGCGTTCTCACTGCGCTCCATCTGCAGACCCGCACGGGCAGCCGCCCGCAGGGTGTCGCCGGCCGTGTTGATCAAGATGGGATCCAGCGATGCTCCGAACGATCCCAGCTCCCTCTCCAGGCTGCCGGCCTCTGCCGCGCGCCGCAGCCGCCAGAACGTCTCGCGCACCAGCTCACTGGTATCCTCCACCAGCGCGTATGCGGGGCTGAGCACCGCCTCGACCGGCCGCAAGCGCAGCAGGCGGTCGGCAAAGCCGTGGATGGTCCCGACGAAGGCGGCATCAAGGTTGGCGAGTGCATCACGGAGCAGGCAGGCAGGCCCGTCATCCCGATGAGCCTGCGATTCAAGCTCCCGCAGTAGCCGTTCGCGCATGCGAAAGCGCAGCTCGCCCGCAGCCCGGCGGGTGAAGGTGATCAACGCCATGGCCTGGATACTGACGGGCTCGGTACCCAGACGAGACGGCGCCAGCAGTTCAACCGCGCGATCGATGATGGTCTTGGTCTTACCGGTTCCCGCCCCGGCCACCACCGCCACGTTGCGGTCCCGTTCGAGCACGATGGCGTCGCGTGCCGGCTGGTCAGGAGGCGGGGCTGCGGGTGCTATGCGGTGGTCCGTCATACGTCAATCACTGCTTTCGCAACTCGCTCTCCCGCTGTTTGAACCGGGCGAACGGCTCGAGGGCGTGCGCCGGCGGCAAACGGTTCAACTTCACCGCGGCGCGGCGCGCCGCGTCGCTGCCGCAGGCTGATACAAACGGGCAGTTCCGGCAGTCGTCTGCGTTGGGAGTCCGGGGAAACAGGCCCTCTCTCAGTAGCATCTGGGCGATGCCGAGCCATTCACGCGTGTGGCGCCGCAGCACCTCCACATTCGCACCTTCAAAGGCTCGATCCGGTTCTCGAGCCGCGGAGGGGTGCACGTAACCCGCAAGCCCGACGGGTACGCCGCCGTACCCCATGGCTTCCAGCGCCAGGACGTAGAGGCCAATCTGTAGGTCCCGGCCGGCGTTAATGGGCTCTTCTCCGAAGTCACGCACGCGACCGGTCTTCAGATCCTTCACGGCCAGGAGTTGCGTCTGCAAGCGGTCGATGCGGTCCACCTTGCCACGCACGTACAGCTCGCAGCCGTCAAGCGGCAGGCACACCGGATCCGGAGTCCCGAAGGTCATTTCGCTCTCGAGAAACTCTCGTGCCGGCAGGTTCCACTCGTAGATTACCAGCTGCTCGACTTGTCGCAGCAAGCGATTGCGTTCGCGGCTCATGCCGTCTTCGCCGCGCACGGCGTATTGCTGGCAGAGTGTGGCGAAATCTTCCGCTGCAATCGCACAAGCCCGGAGTACCCACTGTTCCAATGTTCCCTCACGCCGGCAGAGCGCCGCGCCGGCCTCCCCATAGAACCGTTCCGCCACGGCGTGGAACAGCCCGCCGTAAACTGCCGGCTCGATCGTGTCGGTCGATGGGGGGGAGGTGGGCGGAGAGAGATGGAGCACCCGCTGCAGCAGGAACTGGTGCGGGCAGCGCAGCAGCATGTTCAAGGCTGAAGCCGAGATTGGACGCTGCGCCGCCAAGCCCGTCTGCAGCAGCGGCGTCCAGCCCTCGGTCACAATGCCGTCTACGCCATCCAGAAAATCGCCCTTGATGGCGTCCAGCCGCCGCTGAACTTGCTCCAGATCCAGCGCTCCATCAGCGAGCCAGTCGGCCGGAACGGGAGCAGCGCCTTCGGCAGCAGAGGCGGCGGAGGTTTGCACGGCAGCAAAGAGGGCACGAGGCGAGAGCGGCCGCTGTGCCGCATAGCGCCGGCGTGCTTCGCGCCCGGCATTGAAGTAGGCGGCGCGCAGGCGCGCGGCGGTCGGGACGTCGCCCTCGTCGCTGCCGGCGGCGCTACGCCCGAGTGCGGTGGCAACCTCCAGCATGATGCCGGACACCTCGCGTTCGCTGCGGTCGACCCACTGCCGCGGGGCGGACAGGGCCAGGCGTTTCCGCACGCCGCTGATGACGCGGAAGACATCGTGAATGTCATCAAGCACTCGGTCGGCCAGGCGCGGGAGCACGACGTCGGCCCCGCCCGGGAGGCGAGCGGCCGTGACCTCGATTTCGCGCCGCAGGCCATCCGGGATTATCGGGTCATCGTGCGGCACGTGCGGCAACGCACCTTCAACCAGGCCTAGCACGCGCACCGCGGCGAACGACAGTCCGGCGGCCTCCGCGGCCGTACCGATGAACAGGCAGGGCTCACCGAAGCGAGCTGTCGGCTGGCGCTCCGACCGCAGCGCATCCATCAGCAAGCGCACCGCCGAGAACCCCGTTACCGCCTGTGACACCGGATCTTGCAGGGTCGGCCGCAAGCGCCGATCGAGTATGGCGAGAACGTCGGGCGAACCCGGCGGCACACGCAGCCGCTTTCGGCAAAAGTCGCCCAGCGCCTGCCACACACCGGCCAGAGGGGCACCATCGACAACCGCTTGCGCCAGCGCCTGCAACTCGCCGACAGCCGGCAGGATCGGCTCGACGTCGCGCAACCACCGCTCGGCGTCAGCGCGTTCCCGCGTGTCTGCAGACGCCCGTGTCTGCAGCAGAGCGCGCTGCGCTTCACGTTGGCGCGATAGTCGCGGCGCCCACTCCGCGACTCCCGCCGGGTCACCCGGCGTGCCCCCCAGAATCCCCGCGCCATAGACGATTTCGGCGGCGCGCGACGGCGACAGCCGCAAATGTCCCTGGCCGGAATCGCTTTCCCCACGGCGCAGCAAGGGCAGTACCCGGATGGTGGCCCCAGCTTCCAGTGCGCGGGCCAGGGCGTGCAGTACAATCTGCACACGCATCCCAGCCGCACTCGATACCAGTGGCAGCCCTCCAGCCACGTACGTCCGCACGGGACCGTGGACGGCATCATGGGGCAGGCGCGCGAGCCGGTCGGCCAGCAGGGGCGCGTACGAGTCCACCTCCGGCACCAGCAGGGCGACCTGCTCGAGGCGCGTCCCGGCATGGATCTGTTCGGTCACCCAGCCGACCGCCGCTTCGATCTCATCCTCGATGCTGGGATACTCCTCCAGGTCGACGCTGCCGTCCGGACCCTTGGAGCGAGGCCGTCGCGAGTCGGTGAGCACTTCCGGCAAAGCGAAGAGGAACCTTTGTACGAGGCTCAGCTCAGGAACCGCGAAATGCAGCTCTCCCGTCCGGTCGTCCCGGGGCTCATACTTCGGCTGCACTGCCGCGGCCGAGCGCCAGCGTTGAGTCCCGCTACGCAGCGGCCGCGCGTCTTGCAGCAAGATGCGACAGCCAGGCAGCGCACGCAGAAACCGCAACAAGGCTGTCGACGGGGAGGCAGTCAGAATCGCGAAGATCGGCCCAAAAGCAACCGGCAGCTCCGGTCGTTGGCCAATCAGCTCCGCAGCTTCGGCAAGCAACTGAGGGGTTGTACGCGTCGTGGCGCTGCCGGTGTCGGCTGCTTCCCAGGTGACCGCCACGTCGTGCAAGCGGTCTGCCGCACGTCGGTCTTGGAGGGCCAGACGTTGCGCCACCGCCGTCGACAAGGCCGCATCCATGCCGCTGGCCTCCAGATCCGCGATGGTGCGGGCAAAGGCATCACCATAACCTTTACCGGAGCGCAATTGTTCAGACCGGAAGTAGCGCAGCTGGCCTGCCAGGCTCTCGGACTCAAACAGGTGCAAGATGCGCAGCCGGCGCACCTCTTGCCATCCGAGCAGCCGGACCAGACCGGCGCGGACCAGCAACTCGCGGGCAAACTCTACCGGCCGTACGAACAACACGCCGTTCAGCAATCCTGGCCGTCCGGAGTCTACGCAGGCGTGACGCCGAATGGCATGAGCCTGGCGCTCCGAAGCACTGAGGACGACTGCACGGCGTAGCGGCTGCTCCGGCAGGGCCTCCAGCTGTTTCAATACCCACGAAGTCGGTGGAGCGAACGAGAGCTCAAGCGCGGGTTTGACCATTTTACGGCTTATGGCATATGGCCGGAGGCTAATCTATTGCCATAAGCCATACGCCACACGCTATCTGCCGTGTGCCAACTCGCGCGGCAGGAATTCCAGGAATTGTTGCGGATCCGCGGGCTCGTCGACGCCGCGCAATCGCACCATGAAATCGGTGAGGGAATAGACGTTGGCGTCCCACTCGCGCAGCATGCGCCAATCGGCTTCTGGCGAAGACCGTACCAGCAAGTGCGCGGACTGCTTTTCAGTCAAAGCCACCGCGACCCGCTCGCTCGGTGTCGTGCAGAACAGCACATACTCCGGCCGTTTTGTGGTCACGAAATACATGTCACCCTCACTTGCCCGGCTGCCACGTCGGGCACACGCCGAGTTGGCCGTGCCGAACGGCGCGGGAGAAACTCAGCACCTGCAAGCCGCTAGCGGCAAAACCCCCCACGTTTAGATACCCGCCATCGACGGTGGCAGAGCTCGACCAATCCCAGCTGCGTTCCAGCAACCGGAGCTCGCGGGTATGCGCGTACAGCAGCGTATCGTAGACCGCTTCCACCGCCGTGCGCCGCCGAAAGGCGCCATGGCCGGTCATTTCTCCAAATTGTTTGATCGGCCGCTCCTGTTCGTCATACGAGGCGTTGAGGGTTTCCGGCAGTACGTCCTTGCACACCAGAGCCCACCCCGCCGTGCAAGTCTCAGTGGCAGCCAGCGGCTCCAGAGCAATTCCCCACTCGTCGCGCAATTGATAGCCGACCTGGCGCAGAAGTTTGGGATCAAAATCCCCTGGAAACCGCCGCAACAGATCCAGAATGGTCAAGGCTGTTTCGTCAGCGGAGGCGGCCGTCCTCAAAACCAGGAACATCCCGCGTTCACTGGCGACGGCGAGGTCGGCTGGGGAAAATGGGATTTGCGCCAGCGGCTGCGTGATGGCTGCGGTACCGAACACGCTGCCAATTTCTTCGGGACCGAGCACGTCCCGGCCGAGAACGGCACGAGCCTGCTCGATGGTGTTGGTCTGCATGCTCGGCTTATAACAGAGCGCCTCTCTGACTCAACCCGTGCGTTAGCCCGAGCGGCTGGTACACGGCCGAGCCGCTCAGCCGCCGATTTGGTACATGTTGCGTTTTTCGGTGGAAAGCCCGCGCGCGAGGCGATGGCCGGTCGGCTTGGCAGCCACGGCGCGCAACAAGAGATTCTGAATCGCCGTGTCATCCGCCCCCTCACGCAGCGACCGGCGCAAGTCGATCTCATCGTCGTTGAGCAGGCAGAGATGAAACTTGCCGTCGGCGGTAAGCCGCATGCGATTACAGGTGCCGCAATAGGGCCGGCTTACGGGGCTGATCAATCCGACCACGCCACGAGCATCCCCGATGCGGAAATTCTGCGACTCATCTGTGGGTTGCTGATTGGGCAGTAAAGTCAGCGGCCCCAGCGCCTGCTCGATCTGGTGGCTGGTCTCGGCGTTGGACACGTACTGCGCCACCGCCAGCCGGGCGCACTCGCCACCTCCGAGCGGCATCAACTCAATGAAGCGGACGTGCCAATCTCGCGTCTGTGTGAGACGTGCCAGCTCCACAACATCTTCATCGTTGTACCCGCGCACAACGACAACATTCAGCTTGATGGGCCGCAGCCCGACCGCCTCGGCCGCCTCGATGCCCGCCCAGATTTCTTCCACCGTACCGAAGCGCATGAGGCGCTGGAGCCGTCCGGGATGCAGGGAATCGACGTGGATGTTCACCCGCCGCAATCCGGCGCTGGCCAAGCGCCCCGCCAGGCGTGGCAGGAGTATGGCGTTGGTAGTCATTGCCAGATCAAGCAGGCCGGGGATCGGGGCCAAACGTTCCACAATGTCCACCAGATCCGGTCGTAACGTGGGCTCACCGCCCGTGAGGCGGACCTTGCGGAAACCGACGGTGACGGCGGCCCGCACGACGCGCTCCAATTCCGCCGCCGCGAGCAACTCTACAGTGCGTGCGAAACGCAGCCCGCTCAGCGGCATGCAGTACACGCAGCGCAGGTTGCAGTGATCCGTCAGCGAAATGCGCAGGTAATCGATGCTGCGCCCAAACCCGTCCAGTGGCATATGGGGGAATGTTCGCGGCAGGTGCGCGGTAAGTCAAGGTCGCCCGGCGCACAGCGCTCGACCGCCAGTTGGCGGCCCAGGCGCGGGCTTTTGAGCGCGAGGGAGGCTTTACCGAGCGCTTGTACCAGACGCCGCTGCAGAGAAGGAAGCCGCTCGCGCCAGGCGGCTGTGGTGGCGGCTGTAGGTGAAGTAGATCACCAGCCCCAGGGCCAGCCATGCAAACAACCGCAGCCAGTTTTCCCAGCCCAGATACATCATCATGAGCAGGTTGCACGCCATCCCGAGAATCGGCACCGCCGGCACAAACGGCGTGTGAAACGGCCGCCGTAAGCCGGGATTGGTGCGGCGCATGATCAGCACCGCGGCACAGACGATCACAAAAGCCATCAAGGTGCCGATGTTAACCAGGTCAGCGAGGATCTTCAGTGGAAAGAGGGCCGCGACGATGGCCACCAGTATACCCGTCAAGATCGTCGCCTTGTGCGGCGTGCGAAAACGCGGGTGTACGGCGCCGAAAAATTCGGGCGAGATGAGGCCGTCGCGCGCCATGGCCAGCAGGATACGGGCTTGGCTCAGCAACAGCACGAGCAGCACACTGGTGATACCTACGACGGCTCCGAGTGAGATGAGGAACGCCGCCACCGGCAAACCGCGCGCCCCGAACGCGTGAGCCACCGGGGCGTCCAGGTCGATGTCGTGGTACGGCACCATGCCCGTCAGCACGCCTGCCACCAGGATGTAGAGGATAGTGCAGATGGCCAGCGAGGCAATGATGCCAATGGGCACGTCGCGCTGAGGGTTGCGCGCTTCCTCGGCGTGGGTCGAAACCGAATCGAAGCCGATGTAGGCGAAAAAAATGTACGCCGCGCCGCGGAAAACGCCGCTGAAGCCGTAGGGCAGGAAGGGATGCCAGTTCTCGACCCGGATGTAGAATGATCCGACCGCGATGACGAAGACCACCACCGCCAGCTTGAGCATCACCATCGCGGCATTGAAGCGGGCGCTCTCGCGGATACCAACCACCAGAATGACGCTAATGAACAGCACGACCAGCGCCGCCGGCAAATTGCAGTAGGCGCCGGTGCTCACCCAAGCCTGGGTGTCGGGGCTGAAGTCGAACGGCGTCAACGTCCACTGCCTCGGTAGTTGCAGGCCGAACAACCGCAGGAAGGAAAAGAAATAGTGTGCCCAGCCGTGGGCCACGGTGCTCGATGCCACGGCGTACTCGAGCAACAGATCCCAACCGATGATCCAGGCAAACAACTCGCCCAGGGTGGCGTATGCATACGTATAAGCGCTGCCCGCGACCGGCACCATGGAGGCGAACTCGGCATAACACAACGCCGCCAAGGCACAACCGACTCCGGCAACCACGAACGACAGCGCCAGTCCGGGACCGGCATAGACGTTGGCCGCGAGTCCGGTCAGAACAAATATGCCGGCTCCGATGATGGCACCGATGCCGAGCGAGGTCAGCGTCACCGGCCCAAGCACCCGCCGCAAGCGGTTTTCGCTGGCCATCTCCTCCTCGAGGAGTTTCACCGACTTTACAGCGAACAATTGCTGGCGCAGTGTCATAGGATTCAGGGTCGCTGGACCATAGGGAACGTGACGGGTGGCGTCAACTTGCGAAAAGCAGGATGGCCAGGCCCGCCAGAATGCGGTAGTAGCCGAAACCGATGAAGGTGTGACGCTGGACATAGGAAATGAAAGCGCGCACCACGATCAACGCCGAAACAAACGCGGCTACGAAGCCGACGCCCAAAGGTATGGCATCGTGCAGGTCGAGGAGATGGCGCGCCTTGAACAGGCTGTATAGACTCGCCGCACACATGGTGGGAATCGACACGTAGAAGGAAAACTGCGTGGCTGCCGGCCGGTTCAAGCCCGCCAGCATCCCTCCGATGATCGTAGAACCGGCCCGTGACACACCGGGGATCATCGAGAGCACTTGCGCCAGCCCGACCCACAACGCTTGTGTCCAACTGGTCCTGCCGATCTCCCGCACGCTGAACTGCATATCCCGTCGTTCGAGGAAAATGATGATCACACCGCCAACAATGAGGCTGCCCGCTACCACACGGGCGGAGAACAGATGCTCTTCGATCAGACGGTGAAACAGAAAGCCGACCACTGCTGCGGGCAGGAACGCCAGCAAGACTTTGCCGATAAAAAGGCTGGAGCGCGCGTCGGTCACCAGCCGCGCCAGTGGCCCCCAATAATGCCAGACCACGGCCAATATCGCTCCCAGCTGGATGAAGATCTCGAATGTCGCCCGCGATGCCGCGGGATAGTCGATCATCGACGAAGCAACAATGAGATGCCCGGTTGAGGAAACCGGCAAGAACTCCGTTACCCCTTCAACCACTCCCAGAGCCAAAGCCTTCAACGCCACAATCATAGGTTCGGACAGCCGTGGCTAGATGATTTGCGGGAATAACGCAAACCAATGCGCCGGCTCACCCGCACGCCGGTTGACCTGGACTCCAATACGATACTATTGGCGCTCCTGGAGGAAGTGCAATGGAAGCTTCGGCGCTCGCAAAGGAACAGTTGCTCGGAATGTTTCGCATGCTGGTCACCATTCGACGGTTTGAGGAAACCCTGCGCGACCTTTTCTTCCAAGCCCAGATCCCCGGCTTCGTACACGTATCGATCGGGGAGGAAGCCGTACCGACGGGAGTCTGTGCCGCCTTGACCGGCACAGACTATATCACCACCACTCACCGCGGCCACGGCCACATGCTGGCCAAAGGTGGTGCGCCCAAGCTCATGATGGCCGAGATCTTCGGCAAACGCACGGGTTACTGCAAGGGTAAAGGCGGCTCGATGCATATCGTCAGCTACGACCTCGGCATCCTCGGCGCCAACGGCATCGTCGGAGGCGGCATCCCAATCGCCGCCGGGGCCGCACTCGCGTCCAGCTTCCGCGGCAACGACAGCGTTGCCGTGGCCTTCTTCGGCGACGGCGCTTCCAACGAGGGGACCTTTCATGAAACCGCCAACCTCGCCGGCCTCTGGAAGCTCCCCATGGTCTTCGTCTGCCAGAACAACTGCTACGCCGAGTTCACGCCGACTTCGGAGTCGACGGCCGTGAAAGACATCGCGGTGCGCGCACAAGGTTACAGCATGCCGGGCGTGATCGTGGACGGCAATGACGTGCTGGCCGTCTACGAAGCGGCAACCGCCGCCGTGGCGCGCGCCCGGCGGGGCGAGGGGCCGACTCTCATCGAGGCCAAGACCTACCGCTGGGAAGGCCACGTCGTAGGCGAGGAGGCCTTCATGGGACAGTACCGCCCGGCGGACGAAATCAGAGCCGCCAAGCAACGCTGCCCGATTGTCCTGTTCACCAACAAGATCCTCGAAACCGGCTTCATCGCGCCGGCCGAGCTCGACCACATCGCCTCCGAGGTGCAGCACGAAATCACCACCGCCGTCGAATTTGCCCAATCCAGCCCGCTGCCCGAACCGCAAGAAGCGCTCGAAGATCTTTTCGTCAGCTAGGATCTGCGGTCGGCGTCTTTTCGGCGGGACCGCTCCCCGTTGGGTCGCTACGAGATGCAAAGCCCGAGACGCTGCTAAACTCGATGTCTGAGCTTTGAACTTTCAGCTTCGCTTCAACCAAGGAGATTTTCCATGCCGACGATCGGATTCATTGAAGCCATAAGACAGGCGCTGGCGGAAGAGATGCATCGCGACCCGCGCGTGTTCATCATGGGGGAAGATGTCAAACTCGGGGCCTTCGGCGCCACTCGCGGTCTTTTCGAAACTTTCGGGGCAGCGCGGGTGCGCAACACGCCGATCTCAGAAGCTGGGTTCGCAGGAGCCGGGATCGGAGCGGCGATGGCTGGTATGCGCCCGGTGGTTGAAATCGAGTTGGCCAGCTTCTTCTACTGCTGCTTTGATCAGATCTGTAATCAGGCAGCCAAATTGCGCTACATGTCCGGCGGCCAGGCGCGCCTGCCCCTCACCTTTCGCGCCATTTACGGTGCTGCCGGTTCGGCCGCCGCACAGCACTCAGAAGTCGTGTATCCACAGTTCCTCGGCGTGCCGGGGCTGAAGATCGCGGTCCCTTCAGGCGCGGCGGAAGTAAAAGGCCTGCTCAAGGCTGCTATTCGCGATGACAACCCGGTACTGGTGTTCGAGCACGCACGCCTCGGCTTTACAGCCGGCGAGGTGCCGGAAGGCGAATACATTCTGCCGCTCGGTCGCGGCGCGGTGAAACGCGAAGGCCGCGACGTGACCATCATCGCCATCGGTGCCATGGTGCCCAAGGCCCTCACCGTGGCCGAAGAAATGACAGGAGAAGGGGTCAGTGTCGAAGTCTGGGATCCGCAGACGTTGGTCCCTCTCGATGAAGACGGCATGCTGGCGTCAGTTGCCAAGACCGGCCGTGTAGTCATCGCTGACGAAGGCCACCTGCGCGGCGGCGCGAGCGGCGACCTGGCGGCCATAATCATCGACAAGGGATTTGATTACCTGAACGCACCGATCAAACGGGTCGCGGCCCTCGACGTGCCCATCCCCTTCAGCCCGCCGCTGGAGAATTATGTGCTGCCCGGCGAGAGCAAGATCAAAGCAGCCGTGCGAGAAGTTGTGTCGTAGATGGCGAAGGTCTGCCGATGCCCATTGAAGTCGTGATGCCGAAATTCGGCCTGACCATGCAGGAAGGAAAGATCCAGCACTGGTTCAAGGCGGAAGGGGAAGCCGCTCTTACCGATAAGCGATCTGCGAGATTGCGCCTTCGCCGAACCTTCGCTATCAGTAGAAGGGGCGGAGGTGCAGATGATCCTGACCAAGCGGCAAAAGGAACTCTACGATTACCTCGACGACTACATCGCTCGTCACGGCTACGCACCGACGTTGGATGAGATCAGCGAGCAGTTCCATCTCTCGTCGCTGGCGACCGTGCACAAGCACCTGACCAACCTCGAAGAGAAGGGTCTCATCAGGCGCAAGTGGAATTTCAGCCGCGCCATAGAGGTCGTGCCGCAGCAGAAGAAGGCCGGCGCGGTGGAACTGCCGCTGCTGGGCTACGTTGCCGCTGGTTCGCCCATTGAGCCGTTGGAAAGCGCCGAAAGCTTCACCGTGCCGGAGGAGTTCGTGCGCCGCCAGACCACTTTTGCACTCCGGGTGAAGGGCGAGTCAATGATCGAAGACGGCATTCGCGACGGCGACTACATTGTCGTCGAGGAACGTCAGACGGCGGATAACGGCGAGACGGTGGTAGCGCTCGTCAACGGCGACGCCACGGTCAAGAAGTTCTACCGCGACAAGGGCGGCAAGATCCGCCTTGAACCCGCCAACGAACGTCTCTCGCCGATCATCGCGAATGGGGAAGATGTCGTGATCCGCGGTGTCGTCGTGGCGGTGATGCGGAAGTACTGAGCGGATGCGCCGGTAAGCCGGGGAGCGGGTGAGCGGGAACAGGAGGCAGCGGGAAGAAGCGCATGATGGCGCCCGATGAAATCGAGGGAGAGAACTGATGGCGACGCAGTCGGCCGGAGCCTGCAGTCTGTGTGGGGAGCGGAGGAACAAGGGTGCCATGCGGCATCATCTCGCCGAATGCGCTCCGAAACACGATCCCGCCAGCGGTGCGCGTGCGGACTGGATTCATCTCCGCGTGGAGGGTGGCGGTCCGTATTGGCTCGACGTGGAAGCGCGTGCCGACGCCAAGCTGAACGATCTCGATTCCTTCCTGCGCCACATCTGGCTCGAGTGCTGCGGCCACATGAGTGCCTTCTACGCTGACGGCGGACGTTCCGAGTACCCCATGCGCGCGGCGGTGGAAACGATCTTCGGGGCACGAGGGAACGTCGTGCGCTACGAGTACGACTTCGGCTCGACCACGGAGCTCCGGCTGCGAGCGCTCGCCGTGCGCACCGGTTGCAGTGACAAGAGGACCCGCGTCCGCCTACTTGCCCGCAATGAAGCGCCGCGGGTTACCTGCGACACGTGCGACCAACCCGCCACACGGGTCTGTCCCTTCCGGGAGGGAGACAACCCCTTCCTTTGCGACGCGCATTCCGACGAGCACCTCTGCGACGACGCCGATTGCCACCTGCCGGTCGTCAACTCCCCGCGCATGGGTGTGTGCGGCTACACCGGGTGAGGGCGTCCGGAGCGCGAAGCCGCGGCCGCCGGGCGGGTGCGTTTTGGGGCTTTCGTCGCGGAGCTACGATGCCCACAAGGGGTGTTCGGTGCGATCCGGCAGCTGATGACGCCCCCGGAGGCAAAGCGGCGGATTGGTTTTGGTGATGTAGCCTGATGTGGGAAGGATGCTTACTCGCCCGCACTACCCGCGGGAGTGCCTATGGCGTGGCGGCCATCCGAAGACGATGAAAATGCATGCGCCCCGCGCCAGCCGTCATGCCCGCAGTCTGTTGGCGGGCATCCAGGCGGCGGTGGGCGGAGTGGATTCCCGCCAGAAGATTGCGGGAATGACGAAGCCCTCTCCCCCCCCAATTTTCGAAGGAGAGGGTGAGGGAGATTGCGCGGCAGGTATTTTCGAAGGAGAGGACGGAGGTGAGGGCTCCGAGATTTCAATACGCGGTTTTCGTCGCGCGCGTCACCGAGCCGATCCTCCCGTTGCGCCCGCAGCCCGTGTGCTGATGGATTGCCGCAGTTCACTTGTGAAGGACCAGAAATTTGTACTATGAACGGTCGTGGGTCGAGGGTGGACCGTGAACGGTGCGGTGATGGGCGTGATCAGGTTGAGGCCGGAAGGGAAGCTGGGGATTCTCCAATGAGCGACTCTCTGGCATCTTACCGCGCCGTTGGGATCGTCGAACCCCACCCGTTTCAGCGGAAGGCGTGGGATTGCATCACGGCGGGCAAGAACACCCTGGTATCGGCCGGCACCGGAAGCGGCAAGACCGAGGGAGCCTTCCTGGCTGCCCTCGCTACGGGGCGACGCATCATCGCCCTATACCCTACGAAGGCACTGCTCCAGGACCAGCTGTCGCGAATCCGCCACCTTGCAGGCGACAAGGTAATGATCGCGGTGGACACTGGCGACGAAGATGACAGGACCTTCTATCGTACCGACGTCATCCTCACGAGCCTCGACAAATTCCTGTACCGGTTCTTCGGCTACGGAAAGAAGCGATGGAGCTATCTCTATCCCTACCGGATCGCGTTCAACAACACACGCGGCACTACGCTGATCCTGGATGAGGCGCATGCGTACGAGGAGGTTGCCTTCTCTCACTTCTGGTTCCTGCTGAAGAAACTCGCATACGAGCGCAACGTTCAGACAGTTCTCCTGTCGGCCACGCTCCCTCCGGCTCTCATCGACGCGCTTGAGGACGGGGATCATCGCTACTTCCCGCGCGCAACAGAGGAAGGACCGTTCTTCGACAAGGTTACGGACGACGAGTCCAGATCTGGAACCCTTCTCTACGCAGGACACGTCCCGGCCGCGAGCGTCGTCGAGAAGGCGCTCGATGCTTTCGACCGAGGCAAGCGTGTGATCATCGTCCTCGACGCCGTTGTGCCACCTCGCGACACCGAGCGAGCGAAAGGACGCACCCTTCACGAACTCTGGAAGCGGCTGGTTCACGACGTTGAAGCACGCACCTCAGACAGATCTCCTCACGCCGCGGTTGCGCAGGCAGATGGTGCAGGTGGGGTGAGAGGCAATATTCTAACCTACCATGGCCATCAGATGCCGGGATATCGGACGCAAGTTCTTCAGCGCTTGAAGGAGCTGGATGAAGACTGGAAGCCAAAAGCAGATGGCAGCCCGAGGCAGGGTGAACCATTTATCCTCGTAACGACCTCCGCGATGGAGGTCGGGGTCGATATATCGTCAGACCTCATGATCACGGATCTGTGCGACTGCGATAGCTTCGTGCAGCGCATCGGCCGCTGCGCTCGGCGTCCGGGCGAGTCCGGCGAGGTGTACCTGATCGCCGATGAGGGTGACCAACAACGGCGCGGCCGGTCGCTCTGGGAGGTCTTCAATGATCGGCCTGCGGGGAGTTCGATTGACGCCGAAGCAAAGCAGCAGCTGAACGCGCACAACGCCATCCCAGATCCGAGTCGGATTCACCTCCGCCTCGAATATCTCCAGGATCAGAGTCTGTACCGGTACGTGTACGACTTCGTTCAAGAGAACCACGAGCTTTGGGAAAAGGGTGTGGTCATCACGCGAGAGTGGGAACCGTCGATTGCGCTTGTCCGCAGCGAACAGAGGGCCGGGAAGGATTACATCGCTGGGATTCCTGCGCGCGATTTCTGGCGGGCGAAGGAGATTAAAGAGAAGCTGTTGCTGCCGCTCTCTGGCGCCGCAGACATCGCGGCGTATTGCGCATGGGTGTTCGAAGGATACAACGAGGCGAATCAGTACACGCAGCGCGTCCCTGTGGGAGGGTCCAAAGAGAGGACGCTCGTCGAAGCCTTGAGACTAGCCGGCGCCAACGTACGCAGCCGCAAGCAAGACGAGAACAAAGTGCAGCCCATCTACGCATTGGGGCTGCCGCTGATTCTCATCTTGGGTAGTCGGCGTGAAGGCACTGAGGCGGAGCACGACGGCGCCTGGCCCTACGAGGAGCCCAACATCGGTCTCTGCTATCGGCCTCGATTCGCAAAGCTGGACCAAGAGCCGAACGTCTTCTCGCCGTCCCCTCGGCTCAGGGTTCGCAAGGTTCTCCTGCGAAAGGAGAAGGGGAAGTACGAGCTGCCGCTCTATTGGTTCGAGCCCAACGAGGAGGATCAGTCCAGCGAAGACGGCACACCATGACCATTCCAAACCCACGCCCCAAGATCTTCGTGCCGGGCAAGATTATCCAGGTGCGGAACGAGGAAGCCCCTCTTGTTCTCAGCGAGCTGGTGCTGATTTCCGTCGAGGAACATGTGCGCCACGTGGTTCAAATGCTCGATTGGCTTTTCCCCGACACAACCGACGTGCAGCGCGCCGGCGCAGCGCTCCATGACGTGCACAAGAAGGTCGGGGCCCGGGGCGAGTTTCTCCGCCTGAGCGGCTTCAAGTCGAGCCAGGAAAGGCTTTGCGCTGACTTCTACGGCAATGGCAACCCACAAGCGGTGCTCGCACCCCGCGATGCGGTGAACGGCTACTTGAAGTTCATTCAAGAGCGGCAGGGCCGCCGGCTATGGCCCATTCGAGACGATGCGGGGGAAATAAGCGACGTCCGAGTCGACCTCGATCCGCCCTTTGGCAACCACGCTGCCGAGGCGACAGAGGACGACTTGCTCCCGTATCGAGATGGCTCGCTCGTTCTGGCGGAAGACCGCACGCGGTGCGACTACGTTCTCAATCTTGTGCGCCTGCACCACTCCTTCCAGCCCGATCGCATCATTGGCGCGTGCGCGCAACACGGCGATGGCATCGCGCGAGATCTCTACCGGCTCATCGTCGCCGACCACGCCGGATCTCGCTGGGCGGAATACGTCGTCCAGCAACTCGAGGGAGGGCTGGAGAAACCCGAGCGCGTGGATTTCTTCGGCGACGTGGAGATCAAGGTTGCCACAGAGGCTGCTGCGCACGGCTCAGACGACGACCTTCAAGTCGGTGTTGTGCGCCTGCAACGGTCCAAGCTGCCGACCGAGACTGGGGATGTGCGTGAGGCGGAGCTGCTCGTCAGATACTACCCTGTGGCCGTGGACTGGGAGCTGAGGCAGTTGGTAGATGCAGGGAGCGCCACGGCGACATCCCGGCGGCAGCAACCCAGCAGAGGCGCTCGCAGCGCGCGAGGGGCCAGATCATGAATCGTCAGGAAGCGATTCAGCGGATCATCTGGTCTCTGCTCGCGCACGCCAATGCGCCGCACGAGGCCGTGGCCGCTGCGTTGACAGTGAAGCCTCACCTTGGACGTCGCGCCGAAGCCGACTTCCGCAACCTTCTCCGCGCGGCTGGTCTCTTCGCCTGGGATGAGGACGGGTTCTTTGTACGATACGTGCGCCCGATTTCGGCGCAAGAGGGCAACGGGCTCCCTTCACTACCGTCGCCAACCCATCTGCTGACGGTACCCGTCCCGGTGGAGCCACGAATGCGAATCGCCTACAGCGTGTTCACCGGGCTCCTTCTGAAGCACCTCTACCAATGCCACGCGGCCGTTCCGCTCCAAGTGACGGAGGGCATGGCGCTCCTCTGGGCTCCCGAGCAACCGACCGCGCCGGCCGTGGCACTTCCGGCCGTCGCGGAGCAGATATGGCAGAAATTCCAAGATTCCGAGCTGGCTGAATGCGCTTTGCAAGACGGGATCGAAGCCACGTTCCTCGGGCTGCGGGGAGGTCGACCGATCGGCGCAGTCGAAGTGCCACAGTCGTGGAAGGGAACGCGCATCGAGGCGTTGCTGCGCGAGGCAGTAGATAGGAATCCGCGCGCGTTTCAGGCGCAGTCAAGGAAGGATAAGATCCAATTCGCAGGGGAGTCACGGGATACAATCGCGGCAACACCGCTTTCAGTCGCGGCGATCGATGGCGCTCGCGAGGCGCAGTCAACTGGAGTTGCGGTAGCCAGCGGTAGACGGTGCCTCGTTTGTGGCTCAGAAGGCGACATGATCCAGGGCGGCAAGTTCTTCCTGCCCGAGAACAAGAAACAATGGTACGAGGAGCCTGGGCCGAGGGACAAGTTCCCGAAGCTCTGTGCAGCATGCGCTTATGTCGCTCTGCTGTCCGGAATCACTCCATCCAGCAACCAGAGCATAGTGGAGTTCCCGGCCGACAACTTCCTCGAGCTGTTCGCGCTATATGAGCACCTGCAAGGCGTGTCCGGTGCGGTCGCCCTCAAGACTCTGAATCGAGTCGCCACGCTCTCGATTCTTCCAAGCCGCTATCTGCTGCTGTCGAAGAACTCCCGACAGGGGCGGATGGACTCCAAGACGCAGATCTACGTTCAGTTGCGGCATCACACGCCGCTGCTTCAGAACCTTGACCGACCGATGCGGGTCCAGATCGAGGGGAGCCAACCCAACTTCTGGTCAGAAATCTACCCCCACGTCGCCATTGGTCTGTCGCACTTCGCCCGCATGCCAAGCTACTATGAAACCAAAGACCGCAAGGTCCTTGCACAGCGCGCAACTCGTGCGCTTACCGAGGGGCGGCCGTTCGGCGCACTGTACCTTGCGACCGAGGCGGAGCGCGAAAGACGGGAGGCGAAGGGCCCGATCGCTGAGCGTGCAGTGCTCAACAGAGGACTCCGCGCCTTCGAGAACGAATTCGTCAGAACGCGCCAATACGGTGATCGGCTGGCGCACGCGTTAGGGGGTGAGCGAATGAGCTGTGATTTCTTCGGTGACGTGATTGATTTCTCGAACTACCTGCTGACGCTGTGTCAGCCCCTGGTGAAGCGCGAGGTGCGAGCCAGTCGGTCCTCCGTTTCCGGCATCGCCAGGAAGTTCACAGACCTCATCGCCGGGGACTTCGGCCAGTGCCACGCGGCCAAGTTCCTCTACGTGACGTGCCAGAGGGCGGATCAGGCGGAGAAAGGGGATGCTTGGTGGGCCAAGCGCGATGTGTTCGCAGCACTCTACCCAACTGCGAAGGGTGACGCGCACATCAAGAAGGCTCAGCAGCAACTCGATGCTGTGAACGCAACGTGTGAGGAGGTGGAGCGGGCGCTCAAGCAAGCTGGTGACGCTGAACGAGAGGCAAAGGCGGAGGCCTTGAAGCAGGCAGGCGAGCAACTGAATGAGGCGCTGTCGGCTGTGCGAGAGGCGTGGGATGCGTTTCGCACGAAGACACCCTGGACGGAACTGGAGTCGCGCTTGGGGGCTCTCCACCAAAGGTATGGGGGCGATGCCGTAATATGGCGGAAGTTCCTTCGCGAGGTGGAGGCGAGGACTCTGGCGCTTCTTCTGCTGAACGTTCATCGGACTTACTGAGATAGGGGGACGAGATGGCCAAGAAGAAGGACGATGCGAAGACTGGCGCCAAGACGGCAAGCGGGAAGCTGCCTGTAACCAGTCACACGGGTGTGAACGCCGCTGGAACCAGGGCGGTCATCGTGAGTGCACTGCTGGAGGTGACAGGCCAGGTCCGTTTCGGAGATGGAACAGACATCGCCACAACCATCACCGAGAAGGATGTAGTCCTGGGACCAGATGGCACGAGCGTGGAAAAGGCGATCTGGGCTGGCACGAAGCGCCGCGGTGTGGATCGCCGAACAATCCATGAGCTTCGCGACCGAGCCGGTTGGGACGGTGGTGACTGTTATATCCCGAAGCTCTGCGGGATGTGCCCGGTCTGCTGGCTCTTCGGCTTCACCGGAACCACACAGGAGCAGGACAGTGTAGTGAAGGGGATCAATGCGAAGTCGCGCATTCTCTACGCCACGTCGCTCTCGATTCAGGACACGACCCAATGCCTCAATCGGCACTCGCGAAACCAGGTTGACGAGAAGGCGCAGACCACGGCCGGGTCTGCTGGCATCCACGAGGAGGAAGTCATCGTTGGCGGAACCCGGTTCCCTACCTACACTTCTCTCATGCGCGTGCTGGATTGGGAGATCGGCGCGTTCGCACATGCGTTTCTCGAGAACGTGAACTCAAACCGATACACCGCGGCCTCGCGGGGACAGGGCGGAATGAAGTTCGTCGACCTCAATGGTGAGCCGGCAATTGTCGTGGACGAGTCTCCGCTCGGCATCTTCCCGTTCGCGGCTCCGAAGGTGCCTGCGTGGGAGACGGACCTCGGCAAATCCGGCGACTTCTTCACGGTAGCGAAGAACAGTCCGCTCTCACTGCAGCCGTTCCAAGCGGCTCTTGAGGCTCAGGGATTCGCGGTTGAGGCGGCCGCGAACAAGCTGACGGCGACAGGGGGCAACGTCGAGCTGGTGGTCGAAACGAACGGCCAGTGTCTTGTCGCGCACCAGGGGCCGGATGAGTTGATGAAGCGCTACTACGGAAGCCAGGCCGTCGGGTATCTTCGGCAGAAGCAGATTGAGTTCCAGAAGAAGCTGGCGGATTCCGGGTGGCGGGACGAGTTCAAGAACGAGGCCAAAGACTACGCACAGAAGCTTCAGGGCAAGGCCAGCGAGAAGCCTGCGGAAGCGTCTGGAGACGGCGGCACAGACGCCGGCACTTCGGATGGCGGCGACGGTGATGGCGGCGGTGCCTGACGAATCGATCTTCGTCCTGCTTCTCCGCGCCGTGCTCTTTACCCCGCTGATGGCGCGGAACGCGTTGAAGTCGAACGTCACGTGGTCCAGCTATCCGTTTCTCCCACCGACCAGCGCGTCGGGATGCCTCGCTGAACTTGCCGGTAGCGGCCGATGGCATGAAGGAAACACGATCGGGCTAGACGCAAGAAGGCTGCAAGACACGCCCGACTATCGGGAAGCATTCGCCCTCGGCGCGTACCCATCGCGATCGCATCTCTCACGCCGCCACTTCCGCGCTCACCTCGGTTCCATCTTCAACTACGAGGGAACGATATGGTCTGCGGGTCGGAATGAGGGCAAGAAGCTAGCTGTGGTGGAGGAAACGCTGGCCGACACCATTACATTCGTCGTGGCGGCCCACGCACGCAAGCCGTTGGAAGTCCTGCACGATGCAGCGCGGGGGCGACTCGGTCCCGTGGCGAAGAAGGGGAGTCTTGAGGTTTCGTATCGTGCCGAACCCGAGATCGTTGAACTCAGGTCCGCAGTGGCTACCGGCAACGAAGAGACGCTGGCGCTCATGCCCGTCACCGAACTGGGCAGCCTACCGGCTCGCCCATCGCAGCCGGGTGAGACGCTTGTTCATCACGTACCCGTCCGCTCGCGTCTGCGAGATGGTCGGATGGAGTGGGACATCATGCCTTCGACCTGGCAGGAGTACCTGACGTTCCGCCCTGGGGTCACTATTTTCGGTGGGGCTTGCGGCGACCGCAACGTAGCCCTGTCCCAGACGGTTTGGCACCGCGTGCGCGAGCCGTGGCTATTAACCTAGCGTGATCGCTGCCGTGCCTGTCCCCTCTCCGATCTCATGCCGCGCGAGAACCACATGTTCGGGGGCGGAAACGTTGCTGGTCGTCGGAAGACACGTATCCGGTCATCGGTCACCGGTAGTCGGCTCAGAGTCGGAGTACCGCGTGCCAACGACCGCTTACTGGCGACTGGATACGCCCTGCCCGCCTCGGGCCTCCTTTCACTTGCCTCTCCGGGCCTCGCTCTCGTACGATCTCATCGTCAGTCTGAGGCTGCGCATGCGCTGGTACCGAGTCGTCTTTGAAACCTACCCCGCAAGCAAACGGGTGACCGCTAAGCTCCCCACCCTCAACAACACCGCCGACTACGGCACAACGGCTGAGGAGGCCGTGGCGAACCTGCGCGTGCTGGCGCAAGGGTTCCTCGATGTCCTTCACAACAGAACCGAGCCGATCCCCCCGAGCGACCGTACGGGCCCGGCTCCAGCGCCACCGAGACTGAGGGGTTACTACGAACTCCAGTTCCGGCGTGACCGCCACCCACCCCTGTGGTAGGCTCCGGCCATGACCGGCTTGCGCCACCTGGACGCCGCCGCCGCACGTGACGCGGCTCGGCGCGCTGCGATCTGCCTGGCGGAGGATCCCCGGGTCCAACTCGTCTACCTCTTCGGCTCCGCCGCCGACAGCGCACAGGACACCGTGCGTGACGTGGACATTGCGATCCAGTCGGAACCACCCCTCAGTTTCGACGAGCTGCTGCGCCTCCGCGCCGATGCCGTGGCTGCCGCCGGCGCACCGCTCGACCTGATCTCGTTGAACGAAGCCTCCGTTGTGCTCGCCCACGAAGTCGCCGATAGCGGGGAGTGTCTGTATGCCCGGACATCCGACGCGGAAGTCGATTTTGTCACCCGCGCCCGCGCCCGCTACTGGGATTTCCGCCCGCTGCTCGACGCCCAATGGGAACTGGCAGGCGAACGGATGAAGGAACGACGCCGTGGTGCTCCGACCTGAAGCGCTGCGCCAACGCCTCCTCAAACTCGAAGAGGTCGTCACACACCTGGTGGAAATCGGACGGACCGACCCCCGCCGAGCGCCTGACGATCACGTTGCGTGCAGATGACCAGCGGCGGACAACTCTCGCTCTTACATCTCCGCTTACACCTCGTCCCCGAAGCAGAGCTGCGACTGCCAGCCTACAACAAGGGCAACGCGCTCCGCGGCGGCTTTGGCAGCGCTTTTCGCAAGCTCGTGTGTGTTGACCTGTACTGGGAGTGCGACGCGTGCACGCTGCGCTTCGCCTGTCCGTACACCAAAGTGTTCAATCCGTTCATTCCGCCCGACGCACCGCAGTTCAGCGGGAACCAGAACATCCCGCGCCCCTTTGTCTTCAGACCGCCACTTTCGCTACAAACCGCCTACACCGCCGGCAAACCGCTGGTGTTCGATCTGGTCATCGTCGGCCAGGCCATCGACTACCTCCCCTACTTCATCGTGGCTTTCCGCGAGTTGGGTGTGAGCGGATTCGGCTTGAATCGCGCCCACGTCCACCTCGCCCGCGTCGAGAGCCTCGACCACAACGGTACCGCGACCCTGGTGTACGATGGGACCAGCAATGTGGTGCGGCCGGCAGCGCCGATGGAGTTCGACGTGGACGGGAAGAACGTAGTCGGTCGCCGGTCGTCGGTAGACGGGAAGAACGTAGACGGTAACCGGTCGCCGGTCGCCGGTACGGCTTCCTTCTTGCCCCCTCGCCTTATGGGCGAGGGTTTGCGTACCAACTACCAACGACCGACGACCGGCGACATCCTCACCCTCGATTTTCTCACACCGACTACGCTCACTGTAGGCTCGACGATTGGGCACAGCGGCAACATTGTCCGGCACCCGGCATTTCACCATGTCATCAAACGTCTGCGTGATCGCGTGAATGCCCTGGCGACGTTTTACGGTGGGGGCCCGCTGGCCCTTGACTTCAAGGCGGTGGGCCAGGCAGCCGAGAACATCGTGACGGTGGAGGACCAGACGCACTGGGTTGAGCGTGAGCGTTTCTCGCGGCACCGAGCCGTCCGGCACGATCTGAGCGGCTTCGTTGGCAGCCTGCGTGTCCGCGGCAGCTTGGCCCCATTTTTGTCTCTCTTGCGCATCGGCGAGTACGTGCATGTCGGAAAGAATGCCGTATTTGGCAACGGTTGGTTTGTGGTAAAAACGTAGCCGGTCGTCGGTAGTCGGTCGCCGGACAGTTTCCGGATACCGTCTACCGACGCCTGGGGAGGTCAGGGGGGCCTTATGCACAAGTACGAGGAGTTGCGCGTTTATCAACGGGCGTTGGACTTGGTAGCGTTGGTATATCGTGGGACTGCATCGTGGCCAGCGGATGAACGGTTCGGTCTGACCAGTCAGGTGCGACGGGCGGCTACGTCAATCGTCCTTAACATCACGGAGGGGGCTGGAGCCGGAAGCGACGCGGAGTTCGCCAAGTTCCTGCGGTACTCACTGCGGTCAAAGTACGAGGTCATGGCCGGTATCGACATCGCTGTCCGGATCGGCCTAATCGCGGAATCCGACGCCCCACCGATGCGCACTGAGGCAGAAGCAGTTGCAACCATGCTGGTCGGTCTCATCCGCTCTCTGAGCCCGGCTACGAAAGAAGCAGCGACGACGACGGTAGACGGTAGTCGGTATTCAATGACCAGCGCCGCCGATCCGCGACCGTAAGGAGATCACAATGCTTCACCACAGGAGTGCAAGTGCTGTTTCCGATACCGGCGACCGACTACTGACGACCGGCGACGTGTTTTCCCCCGCGCAATTCAACCTGTTCACACGCGAAGCGGAACCACTCCCCGTTGAGGTCCCGGACCCTGCCGACGCCCGCGAGCTGCGCATCGACGACGGCATCAGCCTGGTGAAGAGCGACGACACGTCCCAGCTGATTCTGTCGGGGTATGGCCTCTTCCTCGGCAAGAAGAGCGAACGGTTGATCGTGCGGAAGGGGAAGGATGTCGTCTATCAGTTCCCATTCTTCCGCCTGCACGAGGTCGTCATCGCTTCGCGCGGCGTATCCATTTCGAGCGATCTGTTGGAGGAGGTCTGTGCACGCGGGGTGCGGGTCAGCCTGCTCGACTCAACCGGCAAGCCGTACGCCATGCTGACCTCCCCCATGCTCACCGCCACGGTCCATGCCCGCCGCGAACAGATGTTGGCGCTGAGCGACAGCCGCGGGCTGACGTTCGCTCGCGCCATCGTCTCGGGCAAGTTGAAGAACCAGGAACGCTTGCTGCGCTACTTCGGAAAGTACCTGAAGCAGAGCGATCCCGAGCGCTTCGGCGCAGTCGAGCACGTCGCCAACGCGTTACGGGCGCAGGCCGCCAAGGCCAAGCAGGTCCGCGGTGAACATCTGGACGCCACACGGCAAACGCTGATGGGCATCGAGGGCAGTGCCGGGCGGCAGTATTGGGATGCGGTCAGAATCATCCTGGCAGGGCGCGTCGAATTCATGGGGCGTGAGCATCGTGGTGCCACCGACGCCGTCAATGCGTGTCTCAATTACGGTTACGGCATCCTCTATGCCCAGGTGTGGGGTGCTGTGATCAACGCAGGCCTCGAACCGTTCGCGGGCTTTCTACACGTCGACCGCCCCGGCAAGCCGTCGCTGGTCCTCGATCTCACCGAAGAATTTCGGCAGCCGGTGGTCGATCGCGCCGTCATCGCCCACGTCAACCTGGGCCAGGCACTCCGCATCGAGCAGGGTTTTCTCGACCTGGAGACCCGCCGCGCCATCGGGGACAAGGTGATGGCGCGCCTCACGGCCACGGAAACGTATCGCGGCAAGCAGTACCAAGTACGCTCGATCATTCAGATGCAGGCACGCCGGGTGGCGAGTTTCCTGCGCGGCGAAGGCGAGTACAAACCGTTCGCCTTCAAGTGGTGAAAGAAGTAGACGGTAGACGGTCGTCGGTACCTGGATACTGTTCGACTACCGTTTACCGGCTACCGACGACCGACGACGCTCATGGAAGAACTCCGGACCTTCGTGATCTACGACATTGTCGAGGACAAGACCCGTGCAAAGATCGCCGATGCGTGTCTGGACTTCGGTTTGGCGCGTGTCCAGTACAGTGCTTTCGCCGGCGCACTGAACCGGAACAGGCGCGAGGAACTGTTCTTGCGCTTGCGAGACCTCCTGGGAGACGAGGTTGGGAAGGTCTTGCTACAACCGGTATGCGAAAAAGACGTCACCCAGATGCTGCTGCACGAGAACGAGCGCCCGCCGGAGGAAGAAACGTAGCCGGTCGTCGGTCACCCGTAGCCGGCACCCGGGCAGAACATGACGCGGAAGCGCAATTTCGATTGGTCGGCGCTGCGGAAAGAAGACGTGGCCGGCAGTCGGCCGGCGGTCACCAGCTCGCATCAGCCGACCACTGACGACCGGCTACCTGACACAAGCAAGCCGCCGACTACCGGCGACCGAGTGCCGGCTACGTTCTCGCTGCGCGTTAATGACCTGAAGCAGTACGCGTACTGCCCGCGGATCGTTTTCTACCACTACACCATGCCGGTCCAGCAGAAGCCGACGTTCAAGATGGAACACGGCAAGATTGCCGAGGAACAGATTCAGCGGCTCGAGACGCGACGCAAGCTGCGCGCCTACGGTCTTGGGGAGGGCACGAGGGAGTTCCAGGTGTGGCTGACGTCTGCTCGGCTCGGACTGTCCGGCCGCTTGGATTTGATGATCACCACGCCGCAGGGCATATTCCCGGTCGACTTCAAAGATACCCGTGAGCCCGTATACCGCAACCACCGTGTGCAGCTCTGCGCCTACGCGCTCTTGGTTGAAGACGTACTCGGGCAGCCGGCACCGGCGGGCTTTATCTATCGGGTGCCGCGCGATGATGTGGTAATAGTGGAGATGACGGCGGCACTCCGAGCGCAAACGCGGGAAAGCATAGCGGAGATTCACGACATGATCGCCGCGGAACGTACGCCGGCGGCAACGGAGCAGCGAGGACGGTGTGTGGATTGTGAGTATCGGAATTACTGCGGTGACATTTTCTTTTGAGACGGACTTCGCAAACCGGCGGCGTTTTCGCGCCAAGTCGAGGTTTGCGTGGAAATCTCTTGCGCCAAACGCCGGAAACGCACTATTTTCAAGGGCCACAGGAACGGTTTCACCGATTGTCCCGATGAGGAGGGAACTGAAACCAACGGCTACTTCGTCGTGACGCTTCCATCCATGCAGTTTCACCGATTGTCCCGATGAGGAGGGAACTGAAACAGCAGGCAGTATGTTGTCAGCATATGTGCGCCCGCGTGGTTTCACCGATTGTCCCGATGAGGAGGGAACTGAAACCGCCATACGACCTAGTAACTGGACGGAAAGAACTACCCAGTTTCACCGATTGTCCCGATGAGGAGGGAACTGAAACTACGGCTTGGACTAAGCGGAATGAGGGACTCAGGTACGGTTTCACCGATTGTCCCGATGAGGAGGGAACTGAAACAACTACGAGAAGTTGCACCTGTTCGATTCGTCACTGTTCGTTTCACCGATTGTCCCGATGAGGAGGGAACTGAAACTGCCCGTTTGCCCAGCTCCTTAGACCAGCCGCTAAGTACGTTTCACCGATTGTCCCGATGAGGAGGGAACTGAAACTATGACCACGGTAGATGCACGTATCCAAGGCAAAGACCTAGGTTTCACCGATTGTCCCGATGAGGAGGGAACTGAAACATCTGGTTCTACGCCTGGCGCGACGGCAGTCACGTCCGCGTTTCACCGATTGTCCCGATGAGGAGGGAACTGAAACTATGGCGCAGCGAAGCGGTACGCAAGCCTAATGTGCAAGTTTCACCGATTGTCCCGATGAGGAGGGAACTGAAACTTCGCGAACCCCTTTACTGCATCCGTGTTTCCACGTTTCACCGATTGTCCCGATGAGGAGGGAACTGAAACTATCTGCCATTGCTTGTGCTGCTGGTAGGTCCGCGTGTTTCACCGATTGTCCCGATGAGGAGGGAACTGAAACGCATCTCCGACCGGCGCACCGGAATCACTCTCAGGTTTCACCGATTGTCCCGATGAGGAGGGAACTGAAACCAAACTGGTGGTTACTGGAGGGGACGGCAGCACGGGCTATGTTTCACCGATTGTCCCGATGAGGAGGGAACTGAAACGGCCAACTGGGAGGCTGCGGCCGCGGCGCAGCAACGTTTCACCGATTGTCCCGATGAGGAGGGAACTGAAACGCGCTACCGCGTCAATTCGCGGTTGCGACCGCGGTTGCGACCGTGCGGATGGCCCTACCTCCGGCGTTGAGAATGCACCTGGTCATTGCCTCGGAGCGGACTAGCTTGCGGTCGGGAGCTGGTAGGGAG
>Ga0214473_10001000_pt1 | contig 38423 bp, 51 predicted proteins | sample RVTome_7_FD_203509 | JGI IMG/M metagenome (GOLD analysis project Ga0214473, IMG submission 203509) | Soil microbial communities from uranium-contaminated site in the Upper Colorado River Basin, Wyoming, United States - RVT98D197 | ecosystem: Environmental > Terrestrial > Soil > Contaminated >...
GGGCCGTGGGTTCGATCCCCATCGCCCGCTCCAGATACGAAATCGACCGAAACAGGGCACCTGAAATCGACGAGTCAGGTGCTCTGCCTTTTTCGGGTCAGAGGGCCAGGTGCCGAGCAGTCAAAGACTTCTTCCGCAGAGGAGGGGACAATGGCTGCCCAGCGAAAGAGACGAAAGGTCACCTGGCCCAAGATGAACAAGGACGACATCCCGCTCCGCAACGTCATAGGGGAGTACCTCCAGTACCACGACGGCCTCAACCACTCGCCCAAGACCATCCGCTGGTACTCCGACATCCTCTTCGCCCTCGGCGGCTTCCTCGGCACCAAGGCACAGCTCGCTGACCTGACCGTCCCGCGCCTGCGGGCTTACCAGTCGCACCTGCGGTCGCGCCGCCTGGACGACGGCCGGCCGCTGAGCGACGAGTCCCTCCACGACCACGCCCGCGGCATCAGGACGTTCCTCTCCTGGCTCCACCGCGAGGGCTACCTGGACGAGGACCTGGCCCGCCGCATCGACCTTCCCAGGGTGGGGACGAAGGAGCTGGAGGTGCTTACCGAGGAGGAGCTGACACGGCTGTTCCAGCACTTGCCGCTGGGTGACGACCAGGGCTGCCGCAACGCCGCCATCGTCACCTTAATGGTCGACTGCGGCTTGCGGCTGAGCGAGGTCGCCGGCCTGGACGTCGACGACGTCGACCTGGAGGACGGGCTCGTCCGCGTTCTCGGTAAGAGCCGGCGGCAGGAGCAGGTGCCGTTCGGGTCGTTCACCCGCACGGTACTGCGACGCTGGATCCAGCACTACCGTCCGTACTTCGCGGACGGCACCCCGGAGCTCTTCCCCAGCCCGTACGGCGGGAGGCTCAGCATGGAGGGCATTAAGTCGATGGTCCAGCGCCTGGCGGAGCGCTCAGGGATCGAGCGGCTCCACCCGCACCTCCTCCGCCACACGGCGGCGACCCGCCTGCTGGCCAACGGCTGCGACCTCCACACCGTCCAGCGCATCCTTCGCCACCGCAACGTCGCCACGACCACCCGCTACCTCCACCTCCTCCACAGCGACGTGCAGGAGAAGATGCGTACCTTCAGCCCGATGGACCGGCTGCAGCGGCGGGTGGTCGGGGCTAGTCGCTGACGGAGCAACTCGCCTCAAACAGAAGCCGGAGGATCTGCGCCGAGGTCTTTCAACCCGGGAATCAGGTCGGCCAAGGCCGCGCGCTCTTCCGCCGTGAGCGGCCGCCGGTTCACCCTAATGGCTTTCAGGATCAGCTCCAGTTGCCCGGTACAATCGACGGAAATGTCCTTGCCGGTATCTTCTCCCAACCGACGCGCGCTAATCACCATCTCGTAATCTATCCCGCTGCGCGGATCGTGAAATCCAAACTCTATCGTCTGCGGTTGACTGTCTCTCAGCACAATTTGAGTGTTCTGTTCGGCAACTGCGCCCGCTAGAACGCTCACAACCACGAGCTGTCCGAAGTCAGCGAATCCTTTGTCAGCGTAGGCCTTCTGTCGCTTGCTTCCCTCCTCGTTCGCTAGGGCGACGATCTCGGTGAGAACGGTGTATGGCAGGCCCTGACCGAATTGCACGAGAGTTACTCTGAGGTAGTATCTGTCGTCATCGAATCCGTAGTCGATAGCCCAGTCACCATGGTGCTCCGCTGTACCGATGCGGCCCATCGTACCTGATGTGACCTTGGCGATCGCCTCCAACGTGACCTTCAGGCCGTCTTGAAAGCTCGTCCTGAAATCCGCATAGAGTTTGTCCCGCAGGAGCATCGGTATGTCGCAGTCCTCAACGAGAACCGGAAGGACGACGACTCGTTTTTCCTCCAACTCTCGCACAAGACCTGCCGACAGCTCCTTCTTGCACCACTGCGACCTCACAGATGCCTTGGAGAGCACCACGAGGAGTGCGCTCGCTTCTTGGATGGCAGACTGTACCCGCTCGACTATTGAATCGCCTACGCTCAGTTCCCAGCGATCAACCCATACCCTGGCCCGATGCTTGACAAGGTGGGCCGCCAGTGTGTCCACGAAGTCTTTGTCGTGGTGCGAATAGCTCATGAATATGGGCATGACTCTTCCTCTGTCTGGCAGCAGACCCGCGTCATCTCCAGCGCTCGCTGACGAGCCTACGACTGAGTGGTTGCAGTATTATACTCGGTTGACTGGGTTCGGATGAGCTGGGGCGCGGCTCTACCGAGCCCATAGAGCGCCGCGGGCAGTGTTATGGGCCGAGGCCTCAAAGGTGTGAGTGACACGGACATCTAGAGCCAGCCGCCCCAGTGAGCGATAATCGATCCATGCAGCAGCTACGAAACTACGGGGATAGCCGCCAGTTACTGGGGTGCGTGTACTGCGGCGGCGACACCACTACACGAGATCACGTCCCATCAAAGGTACTCCTCGATGAACCCTATCCGACGGAGCTGCCTGTTGTCCCGGCCTGTTCGGCCTGCAACGGTGGCTTCTCAATGGATGAGCCATACGTCGCATGCCTCATCGAATGCACGTTGAGGGGCTCGGTAGATAGCAAGGAGCTACGTGAGAAGGTCCGTCGCGTTCTAGCAGCCCGGCCGACGATACGCGAAGAGCTGCGATCGTCACGCCGCGAGAACAAGGACGGCATCTTCTTTGAGCCGAAGGGGGATCGCGTCCTGAATGTAGTGCTCAAGCTTGCTCGCGGTCATGCCGCTTTTGACCTGAACGAGCCACAATTCGATCAGCCCGAGAGCGTGTCAATTCGTCCTCTCATTTCAATGAGCGACGAAGAGCGCACGAACTTCGAGACGCCGCCCGAATCCTCAATATGGCCAGAAGTCGGCAGTCGGGAGTTCCAAAGGCTTGCCTTACGATGGCCAGGCGGCAGCTCTTGGCTGTCAGTGCAACCCGGCAGATATCGATACCTGGCCTCCGTCGGCGATGGGATAGTCGTCAGGATCGTGTTGAGCGAGTATCTCGCCTGCGAGGTCACGTGGCCATGACCGCCTGGGTTCTAGACGAAGAAGGAAAGGGCGGGCCGGCCAGCCTTCCGGGTGAACTAACGCAAGCTCGCCGGAAGGACTAGCGGCTTGTAGTCCGCCGCCAGCAGAAGCTCATCGACTTCCTCTACCGCCAGCCCCAGGCCCCACCCTCCCAGGAGGATGATCGCCTCGCGGCTGGGGTTGGACCGCTCCCCTGACAGCAGCCTCGACACGTAGCTCTCGTCGAGCCACGCATCGCGGGCGACCTGCGCCTGGTGCTTGCCGCGGCGCAGGACCCGGTCGGCGTACTTCTTCAGGAGCGCGGTCAGGCGTCCGTTGACGATCGTCTGAAGACGTGTCGGGTCGAGTGTTCTCATCGGTCAGTCTCCTTTCACACTCGCAGAAGGCTGACCGATTCGACCCGTCGGACTACACCCACCCTCCCTTCGGCAGCATTGTGCTCCCAAGTCGCCGGGCAGTCAATGTCCCGCGGTCAAGGGCGTCGCCAATCCCCAGGGCAGCGGGTCAGTCTACGACTGGGACTCAACGCTCACGATCTGTCTATCGACGACCTTGCAGCGAATCCACTGGCCAAGGGTATCGACGACCCACTGCTCGTTCTTGAATTCAGCGAGCTCGGTCTTGTAGGTGGAGGTGCTCTCGCCGTCGGTCAAGGTCACTTCGTTGTCCTTGACTTGGGTAAGCCTGCCGTCAACCACAGAAGCGTCCACTGTGAGTGATCCCTTTCGCTAATCAAACGGGTTCGAGCCAGACAATTGTAATGCCTTGTGCGCTCGCCGGTAACCCTCCCCGACACCCTGCCGACCATCTTCACTCGCGGGCGCGTTACGCAACGATTGTCCCGCCGACAAGGACGCGGACCCTCGCGGTGGCCTACCCTGTCCCCGCTGCGAGGAGCTGGCAGCCGGGTGAGGGCGCGCGACTCCGGTCCGCGACCTAGAAGGGAGGTGGTGAAGATGATGCCGATGCGAAGAAGCACGGTGGACTGGATCGATAAGCGTGACCGAGCCTGGCGCAGACGCTGCTACCTCAGGTGCCTCGACAAGCACCTGAAAGAGCTGGACGAGGCCGCCAGCGCGACACCACGACTGGCCGAGGTCTGCGCTCTCATCAAGGGCGACCTCTCCAACCTGGAGTCAGCGCTGCCATAAGCGGGCTCGGGCACCTTCTCCGGCTGTCACTCCTCCAGCCCGCCCCGTCGATCTGGCCTTTCCAGTCGGTCACAGGGGGGCCACGCGAATTTCCTTATAGCAGGCCGATAACAGTGGCAATTATCTCAGCCAACGCCAGAATCGCGACGACCGCACCAAGTGCGATGTCGAACTTGCGCCGTTCCCCTTGTTGCACCTTCTCCCATTCTCGCCTTTCGTCCTCTCTCTCCCGCTCCCACGTCCTGCGGCGATCTTCAGTTTCTAGCGCCCTCCGCTCCTCAAGGTGTTCTTTCGGAGTGAAACCTTCCTGCCATGGATACCACCTCTCACACTGCCTCCCCTTCTCGATGACCGTTCTCATTACTCCTGCCGCGTAGTTTCCTGCACCCACAGGGGGCTCGCCAAGTTCCTTTGCTTCCCCATGCAGGTTTGCCGCTCGGACGAAACAATGAAGGTAACCGGACTGCATGTCTCCGTTACCTCTCTCGCTAATGGTGACTTCCGCAAACACGTCACCGCCGCGACCCAGTTGCAGCGATGACAGGAAGCCACAATTGACACAGGATCCGGTACCGAAATCAGTGAAGGCGCTGACCATGACGTCCCCCCCTCTGGCACTGGTGATTTCGCTTCTCGCTGCTCGGCCCATTGTATCCGATGAGCTAGTGCGATATAGAAAATGCCTCTTGCCGCCTCTTCCATAGTGCCCTGTACAATCTGCCACGTAGGGTCGGCCTGGTACGCTCCCATCGGCAAGGGGAGGTATGGGCGCAGGTGTTTGTCCACCGCGCCGGCGCAAGCGACGCCCGCGACAAAGCGGCCGCCGCGGCGCTCGTGGCCGACCCGGCGATTCCCTATGCAAAGGACTGTCACCCTTACGGTCTTCATCACCAGACACCCCAGGGGCTTCGTCGCCACCTGTCCAGCGCTCACCGATTGCGTCACGCTCGGCGGCAGCCGCGCTGGCAGTTACAAGGCGATCAAGGACCTCATCCGGCGACGCCTCACCAAGCTCATCGAAGAGCATCGGCTTGTCCCGACCGATCCCGTCGTCTCCGTGAAGCACCTACGCATCAATTTGCTAGAGATCAACCGCGAGGTGAACCTGCGATGAGCAAGTGCGGGCCGAAAGTGTTGGCCGAAGGTGCTGGCTTTCAGCGGCCAACAGTCTCGTTGGGCCTGCGGCCCGATCAAGGGGGAAGCGTCAAAGCCCTCATGCAGGCTGCCTTTCGCTCTGGCACAGCCTCAATTGAGGTGGGCACCCCACAATCGGGCTTTGACCGTCGTCGGCTCGCTCCACCTGTCGGCTCCGCGAACCCGACCACCCCCGCCTCCGCCGTTGGCGACCGCTCACTGCGGTTCGCGCCGCCAACGGTACCCTCGCCCGCGCCGGCGGGCTCGGCGGACGCGACGGTCTCGCACGTGCCTGCTGCACCTACTCGACCGGCCGCTAGGCGGTGGTGGTCGGCTTACGCCGACGACGGCGGGCGCTCGGAATTCCCCCTTGAACCCCCTTCCTTCGCGCCCGGATGGTGGCCCGTGAAACAGGCTTCTATTTCTCTGGGCGGCTCGTCAGCCGCCTTGCGGTCGAAACGGCCCTCGGAGGCCCTCCCAGAGGCCAGGAGGCGTCAATGAAAACCGCTTACCTTAAGACAACCGCGCCCGCAACACGACTGCCGCGCTACCGTCGGGCCAGCAACCCGCCGCCGATGCAGCTAACGGCGCGCGATATAAGGATCGTCCGCTTGGTCTACGAGATGCGCTTCCTCACGCGCGAGCAAGTGCAGCGGCTGGAGTTCTCGCCGTCAACTGCCTCTTACTGCAAGCGGCGGCTGGCCCTCCTCTACCACCACGCGTACCTCGACCGAAAGTTCATCCCCGCGCCCGGAAGCCTTGGCTCCGCCCGTGCCATCTACTGTCTCGCCGGTAGAGGAGCACGGCTTATCGCTCACGAGATGAGCACCGAGCTCCGCAACCTGGAGTGGCGGCCACGAGACGCTGACCGGGAGCTGTACTTCCTCCAACATACCCTTGCCATCAACGACTTTCGAATTTGTGCTATACTGGCCGCCCAACGTCGCGGCTTCACCCTGGATTGGACCGACGAGCGCACGCTTCGTCGCCAGGAGATGAGGAGCTACGTGGCCGATCCGAAGCGTGGGGGTCAGCGGGTCGCCATCGTCCCCGATGGGTACTTCGGGCTGTCCGACGACGAGCACTCCATATCCTTCGCGCTCGAGCTGGACCGCGCCACCGTCGAGGAAAAACCGTTCAAGGCAAAAGTCCGCGCCTACGGCGAATGGAAGCGTACCGGCGGATATGCCCGTCGCCACGGCACCGACAGCCTCCGCGTCCTGTTCGTGATCGCCCCCAACGACCGCGACCGGCACCGGCTCGCCCGCGTCAAGCGCTGGTGCGAGGCCGAGGGCGGACGCAGCCTCTTCTGGTTCGCCGGGGCGCCCGACATCAACGAGCACTCCCTTCTCACCGAACCCATCTGGCAGGTTGCCGGCCGCGACAGCCGCTACACCCTGCTGACAGGAGGTTGACCAATTGATCCTCCTCTTCGAACTACTCAAGCTTTGTTTGGCTGGTTGGGCCATTTATCTGGGCGTTGCTGCCGATCCGATTTGGCTAGACGACCAGGTCGAACGCGTTCCCCGACTAGATTCCGCGCTTCTTACGTTTGGGATAGCCTTGGCCTCTCATGACGCCTTCTTCCACACGCGCGGCCTTTACAAGGCCATTCAGCAAGCATCCGCCAAGCAGCGTCGCCAAAGGCTGGTCCACGGGATATGCGATTTCATGAATGGCAAGCTCGGTGGCTCCGAAACCGCGCATACCCGTTTCGCGCTGAGCGGCGAGGAGCAAATGGTGAGGTGGCTGGTCAGCGTCTCAGGTGTTGTTCTCGGATTGGTAGCGTTCGAAGCAGCAGCCGTGCCCACGATAGAGCTAATCGGTGCCGGTGCGCTCGTGGCTTCTGTCATGAGTGGCATCGTCTATATGAACGTGCTGGCCGGTGGGATCAGCAGTGAGACTGAGCACGAGATAGCGATTGAGGGCTTCAACTCGCAACTGGCTGTCATCTTACTCAACATAGCCTATTGGTCCTTCGTCTGGGGCGTGGTCGCTATCTTCTTTGCGCTTCTCGCCCTCGGTAGCACCGAAGAGGCGCCTGGAGGTTAACGATGGAACTCAAGCAGCAATTAGGCGCCTTCTTTGACACGTCCGCTTCTGAATACATACTTGACGAACTGCGCGGAACAGTCCCGGAGGGCAAAGGAGACTTGGCCGTCTCGTTGGCCGAAGTCGCAATCGCCCAAGGGCTTCTCTACACGTTTAGCGGATTAGGCCAACCGCCCCGGTTGCCTCTCACCGTGCCCCCCACCTTCGTTGCCGCGACGATCGTCAAATACGATACAGCCCGCACCAACCCCTGCCGGAGCGTAGAGAATCTTCCCAATTCCAACCCGAACTGGCAGGACATTCTCTTGTTTAGTGGAGACGCCTCGAAGGCACAGCTCTTGTTTCAAGCCGAGGGGAGTAGGCAGATCGCCGATAGGTTCTTCGAGGTCTTCGAAAATAGGTTGGATCAACTCTTTAACAAGGGACAACCCAGCCTCCAGGCCTTCGATGTCGAATCGGGCCTCGTCCACTTGAACGCGACTCTCTGGAGACTGGCGTTGGACGTTGCCCTAGGGGAACAGAATGGCGGGCAACCTAGCGCACACTTTGACGACTCGATTAACCACCTCATGCGTAGGGCTCTCTACTCGCCTCTGGTACAAATCGTCGTCGACGCGCTCCGAAAGCAAGGAGGTTGACCATGGTCTGGTTGCTGACGAAGGCGTCCCACTCCGCATCGATCGGCGGGTGGGCGCGCCAATGGCTGAGCGGCTCGGCGACCGATAGGCTGATCCAGATTAGTGTGCCCGGCGTCTTCTGGGCGGTCGTCTGGGGCGCGCTGGCGTTCTCAGGCGATTCCGACACCCTGTTCTACACTGTCGGGCTAGCCCCCTGGTACTTCTGGGTCCTGGACGCCGTCGTCGACCACCTCCACACCAACGGCGAGCTAAGCAAATTGATGTCGAGGGAGGACGTAGTCCTCGCGACCCGCGCCGAGTACGTCGGCGGCCACCCACTGTTGCCCCACGGACGCTTCGCCTACATTATGATCCGCGGCAGCCAGCAGAACCCCCTGCTCTCCATCCACTTCCCGTCCGTCCAAGGCGACGGCGAGAACTTCGACGTTCCCCTCCTGGACTTCGAGAAGACGGAGCCCAAGAGCGAGCGAGAGCAGAGTCTCACAGAGACGTTGCTCGCCAGTCTCGATGAGCGAGCGGGTGGGCTGTTCAAAAGCGAGCGGGTAACGCTCAACGTCGATTACCACGGCCTGGGCGGCCGGAAGCACAGAGTCGAGCTGACCAGCTTCTTCCGTGGGAACGACGAGATCCGCAACTGGCGGAACTACCTGGTGTGCGCCCAGGCTGAAGCCGACACCGGCGTCAAGCCGTTCGGTCCGTGGAAGAGCCTGAAGCCGGCGCCCGAGGAGGTGATCAGCCATGCCCCATCTGGGGACGGAAGCAAAGTGCCAGCAGCCCGTCGAGCTTTCGAGCGAAGGTAGGCGCCAGGGCACTTACATCCTGGGCATCAACGGGACGGGCAAGAGCACCCTCTTGCTGAACGTCGCGCTGGAGGACATTCGCGCGGGCGATGGACTCTGCCTCCTCGACCCGCACGGCGACCTGATCGAGGAGGTCATCACCCGCGTCCCGCCTGAGCGGGCCGACGATGTCATCCTCTTCGACCCGGCGGACATCGACCACCCCTTCGGCCTCAACCTGTTCGAGTGCCCGGACCGCGATGACCCGAGGTTCGTAGACCGGGTGTGCTCCGAGATCGTTCTGACATTCAAGAAGCTCTTCCCCGACTTCTGGGGCCCGCGTATGGAGGACCTCATCCGTCACTCTGTCCTCACCCTCGTCGCCACACCGGACTGTACGCTGCTGGACATGCTGCCTCTACTGACGGATGACGAAGCGCGAAAGCGCTACGTCTCTCGCACCAACGACCCGATCATCCGCCACTACTGGGAGCAGGCCTTCCCAGAGAACCGCCGGACCCAGGGCGAGTGGGTCAGCTCCTCGCTCAACAAGATCGGCCGCTTCCTCACCAACCCCGTCATCCGCAACATCGTCTCGCAGCCCAGGAGCTCCTTCGACTTCCGGACCATCATGGACGAGGGCAAGGTGCTCCTGGTCAACCTGTCGAAGGGCCAGCTCGGCGAGGACAACAGCGCCCTACTGGGCTCCGTCCTTGTCGGCAAGATCCTCATCGCCGCCCTGTCGCGAGCAGAGGTGCCGCAGGAGCAACGCCGACCCTTCCACCTCATCGTGGACGAGTATCACTCGTTCGCCACCGAGTCCTTCCCCACCCTCCAGAGCGAGGGTCGGAAGTTCGCTATCGACACGATCGTCGCCCACCAGTACCGCGACCAGCTCGACCAGCTCAACCGCGGCTCCACCCTAAACGTCGGCAACTTCGTCCTGTTCCGGCTCACCGGACGGGATGCCCGTGACATGGCGATGCAGTTCGACAACACCCCGCCCGAGCCCGAGGACGTGCTGCGATCGATCCCCTATCGCACCAGCCATGAGGGGGTTTTCCGGACGGCCGGCGACAAGGCCCTGATGAAGGGGAGCAGCCGGAGCTACGGCGACGTGGCCAACGAGACGGCGAACTACCTGGCCAACGTCCCCAACTACCGCGCCTACTGCAAGCTGATCGAAGGGACGGAACTCGCGGAGTACTACGTCCAGACCCAACGCTGCGACGCGCCCAAGGACCAGGCCGTCGCCGGTCAGATCAAGGAGCGCTCACGTGGCTTGGCGCGACCACGCCGCGAGGTGGAGGCCTTCGTCGCCGAGCGCTTCGCGACGGTCCTCGGCCGGGACGGCCATCGGCCCGAGACCGCTGTGTACGAGGCGTAGACGAAACGGCCGATAGTAAGAAGTCCGACCTTGCCAACCGCATCGCTTCGCTCTATAGTGCCTTTCCATGTCTCCGATACAGACAAAAGACAACCGGACACCGCAGCAGGGCCTGGGAGGCTTGCTCTCGGACACCTTTAACGCGCCCCGCGATGTTTTCTCTTACGAGACCGTCAAGTTCAGTGGCCGATTGGAGATACTGGACCGCGAGAGGCGCGTGGCCCGCTTCGTGCGGCACCAGCGGATACGCTTCCTGGAGGATAAGGTTGGCGTGTTTATGGATCGCGTCTGGGGAGAGGGGGTTCTCTTCGCCGGCTACGCCGCGCCGGGCCTCAGGATGCTAGAGCCGATTCGGACCCCAAAGGGCTACGTCGTGCCCCTACAGCTCCCCCGGCCTTTCCGACAGGGAGATGTCTTCGACCTCGTCACGGAGCGCCGGATCATCGGGGCGTTCTACCACCCACTGGCCTACTGGGACACAGCGATGTCGGCGCCGACGGAGCTGATTTCAATCGAGGTCATCGTGCCGCCAAGTGCCGATATCAGACGTCCGGAAATCGTCGCGCCCGCCAGGGGCGACATGGACGCGACACAGCGTCAACGCTCGCTGGAGTTCCGCGTCGCGCGGCCAGCTGTGAACATCCCCTACAAGCTAGCCTGGTCCTGGCAATGAGAAACCGGGCCATCCAGCCCGGCTCCCACTTACCTCAACCGCCGTTACCGCCGCCGCTGCCGCCGTTGCCGTCCAACTCGGCACCCCTTCCTAGCGCTACAACGCGTATTTCCGGCTCAGTGTAGGCGATATCCAAGATACTGTCAACGTTTTTGCTTGTAGGGATTTCGGCTTCTCTTCTCTTCATCCCTCAGGTACTCGAGGACAGCCGCTTTGGTGGTTACCCAGTTGCGCCCGATCTTCCTTGCCCGGAGGTGGCCTTTGCGGGCGAGGTGTCCAAGGTGCTGCGGGGTAAGCTTTGCGATTCCGGCCGCCTCGGAGAGCGAAATCAGCTCCTCCTGGTCCAACGGCCTCCTTGCCTGTTAAAGGGCCACGCCAAATATAGCCGCTGGCAGTGGGCGAATCAAATCCTCACTGGCCAGGGCATTGACACGATTGATATGATTGTATTGACCGATACAGAAGGAGGTTTATGCAGTTGAAGCGCAGACTTTCCGCCGTTGAGGCCCGACGAAGGCTCGGAGAAATCCTGGAGGGCGTCTTCTATCGCGGCGACGAGGTGGTGATCGAACGGGCCGGGAAAACGATGGCCGTCGTCATACCCGCCGACCGCTATGAGGCCCTGGAGCGCAGCCGTGAGCGCCTCTTCGAGCTTATCGAGAGGGCCCAGGCAAGAAATAAGGACGTCCCCTACGAGACAATCGAACAGGAGGTGGCCACCGCCGTCAGGGAAGTTCGTGAGAAGTCCCGAAAGCGGACGCCCGCCCAAGATCCCGTATGAGGGCCGTCCTCGACACCAACGTCATCGTCAGCGCTGTCTTGAGCCCGGGTAGCCCACCCGATTCCATCCTTAGGGCATCGCGCAGAGGAGCCTTGGACCTGGTTACCTCTGCGCCCCTCTTACGAGAGCTGGACGATGTTCTCGGCCGTCCCCGAATAGCCAAGCGTCTGGGCTGGACGACCGAAGAGCGGGCTTCCTTCATCACCGCCCTCGCCGACTTCGCCGTCATCGTCGCGCCCAAACAGAAGCTGCAAGTCATCAAGGCTGATCCCGCCGACAACCGCGTGCTGGAAGCCGCCATCGCCGGCAGCGTGGACTACGTTGTGTCGGGCGACCGCGATCTCCTGGCCCTGGACAGCTACGAGGACATCCCAATCGTCATGCCGGCCCGCTTCACGGCCATTCTTGCCGCTTCTCAACGCTGATCGGTCAACCCCATCCCCACTCTACATAGGGACGACTCCGCACTCAGGCAAGCTCTCCATCTCTTGATTTCAGAACAGCCCATAGTCGCGGCGAAGCCCGAAATAGCCACGCTGCGGCGGCAAGCGCGCGTCCTATAACACCGGCCGAGGGGATGTTTCGGCCCCGGAGCCAGGTTCAGACTTCCCGGCCTGCGGTACCACCTTTCGGAGCGGGCTCAGGTTCAGCAACGGGTGTGATTTTGAGGGAAGGATTACCGACGGACTATGGGATATGCAACCATGGTCACCCGATGCGTCCGTCTCCACGGCGAGGCGGCCCGATGCGAACGCCTACGCCTCCTCCAAGATCCCTACCTCGCCATCGCCTAAGACCGAGATCAGTCTCGCGATGGTCTCTGGGCGCGGTCTCGTTCTTCCAGCCTCAATATTGACAATGGTCAGCTTGGAGACTCCAGCCCTTTTGGCGAGCTCAACGAGCGCCATACGCTTGGCCAACCTGGCCTTCCGTAAGGCCTCACCCGGCTGCCCTCGTTTCGGCGCTTCGCCGGAACAGTAATAGTCACAGATTAGAGTCAGCGGACACTCGTCACATCTGGGCCGACCGTAACGACAGACGACTGCTCCGAGATCAAGTAGACCAAAGTTGAACTCCCGGTGGGCCGCACGGGGTAATAGTTCGTCGGCCACCCCCTGTATCACCGATGGCGCAGGACGATCACGCAATGCCTTCTGGAACACCCTTCCAATCACTCGAGCAACATTAGCATCCACAGCGGCAACGGGAACACCAAAGCCGAATGAGAGCACTGCTCTAGCGGCGTAGTCGCCTAGGCCAGGCCCTTTCCCAAGGCGACTCAGGGAGCTTGGGATCGAGCCGCCCTCACGCTGCATCAGGTGTTCCGCCAATCCTGTTATCGCCTTCGCCCTCTGGACATACAAGCCCACCGGCTGCAGGTGTCGCTCCAGTTCCTTGGTAGGTACCGAGGCCAGGCACTCAATGGTCGGATACCTGCTTAGGAAGTTACTGTAGGCTCGCGCGGCCGCTGTGGCGGTCGTCCTCTTGAGAAGAAGCTCCGCCACCAGGATGTCGTAGGGCGTTCGGCCTGCCTCCCTCCACGGATACGGCCGGAGATTGGCCCGGCCCCACCTCAGGACTCGCCGGCGAAAGGCAAGCCGCTTTTCGCGCACCGCAGTGGCCAGCAGGTGAGGGAGTACCATCATCAGATACTCTAGCATCACTGAAACAGGTGATCCACACAGACGGCCCCCCAAGTGGGCGCCAGCTTTGCCGCTTCCACGAGCGCTTTGGCCAGCAACGGCCCCAGAAGTAGTGGCACTTGGGGTCGCGACCCTGCGCGAGCAGGCGCAAGATAGCCCTCAGGAAGTAGCGATGAAGATTATGGATACAATGACTGGCCTGAGGGAACAGAGCAAGCTTGATCGCCGTGTAAAATACGACGGTCACAACAGGAGGCCTCTCGCTTTGTCGCGGAAGCGCCTGGCCCGCCGGCGGGCGCGGAGGCGGCGTCAGCAGACCCTCGATTATCGCGTACGTCGGAACCGGGACACGGTCGTCTGCAAGTGGGCGCGGTGATAAGGTACCGCTAGACATAGATGATGTGTTGCCACTACCGGGTGCGCTGTTCGAGACTGCACGGGGCCAGGACGCGACAATATGGCGCCAGCTGACGCATCGATATTGGTCATTGAGCCCGCAAGCCGCGTCTTCAATGCGGTCACCGGTGCCACGGACTCTCTGCGGGCGCGCGGAGGGCCGCAGATCGAGACCCGGCTCTGTCTGTCACGCGCCCCCGCCGACGTTGCCAAGGTTCTTGAGCGGGGTCCCACTCCAGCCATCGTCATAGTCGTGCAAGCGCCGGGACAGGCTGCTCTAGCGGCCAGTACAGTTCAGAGCCTGAGCGAGTGCTTGGGTGACAGTGTGCCGGTCGCTGTCGCGCCGGATCCTAGTGCAGTGAACGTCAACGGCATCGGCTGGGTGCCATCCTGCTCCGGCATAGCCCAACTATTGTGGATGGCCCGTGGCGCGCGGGCCGTGGTTGCCCAGCAAGAGCTGGGTGCACCCGCTATTGCCCGCAAACTCATGGAGGACCTGCCTCGTCTAAGGCGTGGGATGGGAGTCGTGCTGGGCCGGGAACCAGTAGAGGCCCTAGATAGGTTGCACACAGAAGTGACGGACGTATGGCACGTGATCGACGACGAACGTGTGTGCTGGAGAGCTGCATTCGCGCTTTCGTGCTGCGCGCCTCTTCAGCACAAGCTTAACGAGTGGACGAGAATCGCACAGCACCTAATCACTTCGGTGCCCTGGTTCAGGTACAACCACGATGACGTTCGGAAGGCACTGGGACGCCTTGGCGATTCCTGGGGCTACACATATCGCCCGATCCGTCACCAGATAGCAGCGGAAGCCTGCAAGCGGGGTTTCATGCCCAACCTGCCCGACCCCGTACCAGACATCGAAGAGCTGTTCGAGGCGGTCATGGACTTGGACGTCTCCGGGCGCAGGAAGTTTTCAGCGGCCGGTATAGAGTGCGATGAGCTTCCACTCCGGATTCGGTAGACGGCCCCAGAACCCCCGCAATCTGGGGTCGCTACTCCTGCCGCCAGCACATACACTGGGGCCGAATCGACAACACAGGAGGCACGAGTAATGACAAGTGAGGCAACAACCGCGGAAGTCCCTGGGATCCTGAACCCAGAGCCACCGCCAAGGCCGGAAGTCAAGAGCTTCCACAGAAGGCGGTTGCTTGGCTGGACCGGCAAGGTGAAGGTGGATCGGGTCCAGGGGTGGGTGAGCAACCGAAGGATCGACCTGTTCGTCAGGGACTTTAGGGACAAATTCGACCGGGATCCGACATCGGACGACATCTATGAGTTCATGAAGGGCGAGGAACAGGACTTTGAGCTCCGGGCCTTGGCCAGGAATATCGCCCACAACGGTGTCCGCGTGCCGATCATATTGGACGCAGGCGGGACGCTGCTAGACGGCAACCGGCGCTATTTCGCCACCAGGCTGGCCATCGATAACAGGTGGGCACCCAGGGAAGACCTCGAGGACATCCCGGCATGGGTGTTAACACCCGAGGCCAGCGAAGAGGACAAGCTGAGGATCCTCATCGAGACCAACTTCTTGCCCAGCTATAAGGTCGACTGGCCGAACTACATCAAGGCCCTAGTGATGTATGAGGATCACTACGAGCGCGGCCAGAGCTTCGACCAAATCGCGGAACGGTACGGCATGGGAAAGAGCCGGGTCAGGAGTATGGTCATGGCGATGGACCTGGTCAACGAGTTCATCGCCCAGTTCGACGACGCGTCAGACCCAGGCAAGGCCGAGCAGGCAACGATGGCCGCTTACAGGCGCTTCGTGTTCTTCGAAGAGGCGCACAACAAGCTCAGAGCACAGCTCGATGGCGACCCGGAGTTTAAGGAGCGGTTTTTCGAGTGGATGCTCAACGAAAAGTTCAACAACATGAAGGAAGTCACGCGGCTGGGCGAGATACGCAGCGACCAGGAAGCCTGGGATGCCCTCCGAAAGGATCACCCAGATGCCGTCAAGACAGCGATTCATATTGTCGATGACAAGAAATTGCCGGACTTGGCAGATGGGGAGCGCAAGGTGAAGAGAGTTATCGGCACATTGCGGGACCTCAAGGAATGGGAGATCGCAGCTATCAGCCGCGACACAATGCTTCAGCTAAGGCAGGTTCTGAATGAAGTCCTGCGGATGGCAGCAGCCGTCAATATCCAGCGCATGGGAACCAAAGATGCTGTCGACCCAAGAGACCTTGCCACAGGAAGTGACGATCAGTAGCGACCGGCGCGGCTGGCTCATAAGACCGCGCGTGAAGGGCGACCTTTTGCGGTTGGGTGCGGCGCTCCGATCAAGGTTGCCGGGCGACCACATCCTCGCCCACCGGGAAGGCTACATCGTGCGCCCCACCGGGCTGCCCCAATTGGTCGAGTTATTCCCGCCCGGCTCAGGCGGGTGGGAAGACAGCGGCTGTCGCCTGGCAGTCGCCTATGCTGAGGTGCAGGAACGACACGCCAGGGCGCGGCTCGAGGTGGCGGCGTCGTTAGAAGATCCGTACGGTGCCCTCGCGGACTATTCCGGACTTCACAAACTCGACAGGCACCAGGTTGAAGCTGTAGCGGCAATGACTGTGCCCTCCCTGGTCGGCATAGGACTCTTCGACGAACAGGGAGTTGGGAAGACTATTACTGCCCTCGCAGCCTTCGACGTCCTATCAAATCGCGGCGAAGTCGAGAAAATGTTGGTAGTCGCTCCGAAGTCGGTGCTAGCGGCCTGGGAAGGCGATTCCCGACTGTTGTTTGGGGACCAGAAGCGGGTGGTGACCGTATGGGGAAGCCGACAGGAGCGGCGACGTATCCTGTTCCAGGAGCATGACATCGCATTGATCAGCTTCGAGTCGGCTGTGGCAGACAAGGTCTACCTGCGGGCGCTCCTCGACCGGGAGGCCGGCAAATATCTGCTCGCAGTGGACGAGTCGTACTACGTCAAGAACCCGTCAGCCCAGCGGTCAGCGGCGCTGGCGGAGATCCGCCAGCACTGCCGGCGCGCGTTCGTCCTTTGTGGTACGCCGGCCCCCAACTCAGCGCGGGACATCGTCAACCAGCTGAACCTCGCCGATGCTGGGGCGACCTTCAGCCGTGTCGTCATACCGTCTACCGAACAGGATGCCCATGAGGCTATCCGTGCGGCCCTGGAGGACTCGGCTATCATCCTGAGGCGGCTCAAGGAAGACGTGCTGATGGGACTCCTACCCAAGGAGTTCGAGCGGGTGTACATCGACTTCCAGCCCCGGCAGGGTGAGCTATACCGTGCAGCGCTCGAGTCCTTGGTCGCGGATGTCCTCACAGTGGACGACGCCCATTTTCGCCAGAACCTGGGCAGTTACATGGCCCGCAGGTCAGCCCTCCTACAGATTTGCTCTCACCCCGGTTCCGTGGTGAGCAACTACACCGAACAGCCAGCGAAGTTGCTTGCGATCGACCGCCTCCTTGAGGAGCTCATTGAGGGCCAGGGAGAGAAGATCGTCCTCTGGTCCTTCTACCGCTACACACTCGAGCGGCTCGACGAGCGTTACCGACGCTACGGCCTGGTGAGGATTGACGGGTCGGTGACATCGCCTGTAGAGCGCGCCGCCGCCATCGAATCCTTCCAGAATGACGCCAGCGTGAGAATCTTCCTCGGGAACCCTGCGGCAGCGGGCGCCGGAATAACGCTCACGGCCGGGGCCCACGCCGTCTACGAGTCATTTTCGAACCAGCCCGCCCATTACCTCCAGAGCGTCGACCGCATTCACAGGAGGGGGCAACGACGTAAGGTCGTTTCCCACGTGCTCATAACCTCCGGTTCCTTGGAAGAGGTAGAGTTCGACCGGCTCCTCGAGAAGGAGGCGTCGGCGCGGGAACTACTTCGTGACCCAATCCGCGAGCCGGTGACCCGGCACCGCTTTCTACGGACGCTCGGAGTAGATCCGCCGTCAGCGCTGACCCCCTGAACATAGCCCCAGAACGTCGGCATGTTGGGGTCGCCCACCGCCTTGTCCCGCGCGATCATGCGTGTAGAGGTGATAACCGTGGACGACGACACTAATACCACAAGTGATTTGGAGACGTATTCAACCCCGGACGAGTCTCTGGGCCCGCACGAGGGATCGCCGGTGACTCCCCTGTCTAAGGAATCCGCGGCGACCGTTGACATCGATGGTGACAGAGTCACGATCAACCAGCTGGTGGTTGGCGACCCGCATGTGGCCGAGCAGGTGGCGATGGCTGGCGACAAGCAAGAGGAACGAGCGAGGCGGGTCAGGCTCTTGCTGGAGGGTGGGGCCAGGGTGGCCACGCTCGGAAGCAATGACATCATGCTGAGACGGATACAGGAGGCGCTTGCCAGTGCCACACGTCAGCTTGCCCGCGAGCAGGATGCTATCGGCGAGATGATACGAACCGCGAGGTGCGAGTTCGAGGAATCACTCGGTCAGGTATTCCGCGAGCAGGTCGGCGATGACCGGAAGCGCGGGCTGCTGGCCCAGGCCTTCCAGGCCAGCTCAGAGCGGTTTTTTGTGGAGCTGGCGGGCCAGCTAGCCGCCTTTGAGAACGAGTTCCAAGAGGGGCGCACGGACAACCTCCTCGGCAAGCTCTCGATGACCTTCACTGCTTGCTGGCAGAAGGCGATGGCAGAGTTCCGCCAGGAGCTCGCATCCGAGGGGCCAGACAACCCACTCCAGCACGTGCTCAAGGGACAGGAGCAGGCCCTGGGCGACCTCCTGCGCCAGATGAAGGCACTGGAGGAGACCGTGACCCAGCGGCTCATCGAGATAGCCGAGAAGGTCGCCCGGGAGACGACCCGATCCGAGGAACGGAGGCTCAGCTCGGCGAAGGGCCGGGACTTCGAAGACATTCTCTTTGACGAGCTCTGGACCCTCGCCTCTCCTTACGGTGACATTGTGGTGGACGTCACCAACGTCACAGGCGCCAATGGCAAGGGGGGCGACTACGTAATATCAGTCGCTGTGGACGGAGAACCAGAATCAGAGGTCAGAGTCACCTGGGAAGCCAAGAACCGGGAGAACCCGATGTCGTTCAACGCCGCCGTGAAGGCCCTTTCGGAGGCAATGGAAAACCGCGGAGCCAGCGTGGGTGTGCTGGCCTTTGCTCATCGAGACCAGATGCCCGGCCGCGACGGACCATTCATGCTGCTCGGCGAGCACATGATCGCCTGCTGCTCCGACATGGACTCGGGAGACGACTCGGTGCTCAAGGTAGCCTACCGGCTTTCCAGGCTACTCGCGCTTTCGTCTAGCCGAGCGGCCTCCACCGACTCCACCGCGATAAGGAGCATAGTCAGTCAAATAAACGCAGCGCTTACTGCGCTCGCGGCGCCCCGCACCCACCTCAGGGAGATCCGACGTAGGGCCGACGAAGCATTGGCCGCTTTAGGCGAAGCCGACGCGGCGGTCAACGAGGCAGGCCAGCGGTTAGCCCGGATGCTTACAACCGATCGTAAGGAAGTAGGCTGCAGGAACACCCCGCCATGACCAGCAGGTGACATCTCGATACCTAAACGAGGGAGCGGACAGTACCGACGCTCCGCGCTTGACCCTATCGAACTACAGCGGAAACAGGCTTTGCGCGTCGCTCCGCCACTTCCTTGATCGACCGTGCAATCGCAGTCGCTAGAGGCAAAGGAGTCGCTTGGCCTATGAGCTGATATCTGGCTGTCAGCGGGCCCTTGAAGATCCATTCGTCGGGGAACCGCTGCAGACGAGCGTACTCTCTAACGGAAAGAGGCCGAAGCTCATCCGGGTGACACAGGCACCCGGCACGCGTGTTGGGCCGATCCACGACCGTCGGGGCCGGTTTATCCCACGAGAGCCTACGGAGGAAACCAGTCCTGCCGCCCTTGAGGCCGCTCCCCTCCGCGTCATACGCCCCGCCCAGCGCCATCTCGTGGAGCTCCGGCGGCAGATCTCTCCAGCAACCACCCGGCGGCACCTGATCGAGGAAACGCTCCCACGATGATGGGAAGTTGAGATGTTCAGGGCAAGGGTCGGAAAGATCATTCACCGCTTCTCGAAGCGTCATCCATTGCTGACGTACCCCGAGCGACACCTCATGCGAACCTGGGTCGCCGTGCGTAGGAGTCGGTAACGGGGGCAAGGGCGGCTGCCTAGCTCCCACCAAAATGAACCTCTTCCGCTTCTGGGGAGTGCCGAAGTCAGCAGCGTTCAGCAGAGAGGAGCTTGGGGACGCATGGTCAAAGCTCACAGTGTAGCCGGTGCCTTCGAAGGCAGCCATGAGTTCGTCGAAGGCGCTCCCTAGCCGCTCCTCAGGCGCCAGTTCTTCCCCTTCTTTTTCTTTCCTCACTCGCTCGTAAAACGAGATGTGGCGCTTCGCCGCCCTAATGAACCCAGGGACTTGCTCAAAGACAAAGAATCGCGGCCGCGCCTCGTTGACAACTCTCATGAACTCGAGGATCGCGTTCGCTCGCCTATCTTGTACGCTCAGGCGCCGACCAGCGGTTGAGAAGGGTTCACAGGGCGGTCCACCGGTTAGCACCGTCGCCTCACCCGGTTGAAGATTCGCCTTTTCTAATATTTCATCGGTGGTGACATCGGCGATATCGCGATCTATGATCGGCAGGCGAGGGCGATTCGCCTCGATGGTCTCGACGGCCCTCGGATCCTTCTCCACGGCTAGCCGTACCTCGAAGCCCTCGGCCTCAAAGCCCAAGTCGAGGCCCATAGCGCCGGTGAACAGCGATACAACGGTCAGACTCAATTCCCCAGCCTTCTTGCTGACCGCCGCTGTTCAGGTCGCGCCGTTTCAAGGAACTGCTCGAGATCCTTTGGGCCTATGCGCCACAAGCGGCCCACCTTGTAGCCGCGCAGCCTTTCCTGACGCAGCCACGTGTAGACGGTCCGCTCTGTAACTTGTAGCCTCTCGGCTGCCTGATTGGGGGTAAGTAGCTTGTCCTCCACTGCCGGAGAGTGTCCTTCCTTCCTATTGGCGACCATAGACTACATTGTACTCCCTTGTAAAGCCTCCCATGTCACCTCTTGCCTGAAGGCTACTGTCAACGACATGACCTTGTCAAGACAAATTACCTACGTGTCTAAGTCTTTTATCTTTTGTGTCAACCCCCTCCTCGGCCCGCTCCATCAACCAGAATCCCTGGCCTCCGTCCCGTAGGCCCTACAATCCCTCCATTACGTCTCAGGAGGGATCATGGAGAGACACAGCACTTGGCTTCTCGTCTACCGCTACCCGGACATGCAGTCCGCGGGCGAGCCCTTCACCAGAGCACGCGATATTGTCTTCGGCGAGGACATCGACGCCAGCGCCTATCGGGTTCAGATCAACGGGGTCCCGCACGTAGTCGTCCTGGGAGAGGGTACGCTCGCGGCTGACCTTCGACGTCGTTTCGAGATCGCCTGCACCGGCGGAGTAGCCGTGGACCTGCCGGCCGACGTCCGTGCACAGCTGCTGACGCGGCGACGCGAAGGCCGGATACCCGGCGCCTTCTGGGAGCGTCGCTCCCTTTGAACTAGACGGGGGCTTCGCCCCTCTTTCCGCAAGGGTCCAGATGAACGAGCCTGCGGCTCGCCCTTGCGTAAATTCACCCCGTTTGTTCGCTTCCCTGTAAGCGGTGTGAAGGCACACCGCCATTCAGAGTCTGTGCCGGAGAGGAGGTGAGTCACGTGCCGGAGCAGCGGAATTACCAGCGTCAGAACGGCGACGGGAAGTCGTGGGCACAGTGGAAGCAGGAGCTTTCCGAGGCCATCGAGGAGCTAGACAAGGCGTGCGCGAGGGCGCGCCAGGTCATCTACAGCCTGCGACCGCTGGTTCGCCCGAAGGGTGAGAGGGGTCAATAGACCCCTCTCACCGCCTACCCTGCGTTGGAGATGGAGCCATGCTGGACCGAGAGAGCGAGGACCACTGGAGAGCGATCAAGGAGTGCTACCCCGACGCCATCGTGTTTCACGAGGCCGGAGGGCTGTTCGTCGTCAGGGGTCGCGATATTGAGGTCGTAGCCGCAGAGTTCGGCCTCAGGCCCAGCGGCGCGTGGGTCGGGTTCGACGACCGTCAGGCCTGCGGCTACATGCTGGAGCTTGTGAGGCGTGGCTACGCCGTCGTCAGAGCAGCCGCCGGCCGCGTGTCCCACGTGAGCCATCCTGCCGACAGAGGGAAGGAGCTCCGCCGCCAGCGGGCCAAAGGCCGGTTCATGGCGGTCGAGCCCAGGCTCGTATTCGACCCGGGCGACATGGAACGCTCCGCCGGTGATGGCTGGCGACGGAAGCGCGGCTACGAGGAGCTATTCGAGAGGTTCAAGCGCTGCCTGCAGAACGGCGACCGGCGCTCGTTCCGAGAGTACGGGGAGCTCTACATCTACCAAGTCGGCGACTGGTATGAGGTTGACTGGGAGTTGACGACCTTGGATCGTGGCCACGCACTCTTGCTGGCCACGGCCGCCCTTGCTGCAGGCTGCAAGCTGCCTTGCCGTTTGGTCGAGCCAAAGTCCCATCGCAGCCGGAGGCCGCCACGTGCCCGACCTCTCGCAGTTTCATCGGAGGAGGCGCCGCCCAAGTTGGGCCAGCTGGGGTTTGATGACCTGCCTGCGGATTGGTCGCCAGGATCGAAGTCGATTGGTTAGCCAGGGTGAGAGGGGTCAATAGACTCCTCTCACCTCACGCACCCCAACCTCCACGGAGCCGCCCTCACGCGCTGAACAATTCGACCAATCGACGCATCTCGAGGAGCAACTGGTCGTAGGTTATGACCCTCACGTGAGGCGGAACATCGTCATAGATTTGCCTGCGCTTCTCCTCTTCTAGTTCGGGCGTTCTTCCGACGACGACCGCCACGGTGGGACGGTACGCAGTCAACCCGTAGCGTTCCTCGACCCTCCTCCTTCGTTCCGGCTGCTCGAAATAGTCTCGGTACTCACGTACTTGGGCGATCGCCTCCTGGATCGCGGCGCTAAGCCGTCTCCTATCCTTCGCGCCCACAATCAACTTCTCGCTCGGAAGCTTCAAGTCTAAGATGTCACCGTATCGACCACCGCCGACAGGACGGAGCAAGAAGTCAGGTCGCAGGTTGCCTTCCCCCTCGGTGCGCTCCAAGACCGGTTGCGCAACAACCTTGTCGTAACTAACTCCCGTGAGAAAGTGCTGATGCCGCTCGAAGAATGCCTGGTAATGGCGCTCTTTCGTTTCTGGATCATTTAGCAGGCCCTCGAATTCTTCAATCTGGCGCACCCAGAACCGCTGTAACCTCGGTATCACGATGTAGGGGCTTGCGGACAGGACCTCCCCGGTTGGAGTGACGATACGGCTTACAGACTCTTCGCGGGTCGGCAAGACCTTGAAGCCAGAATCGCCCAACGCGATGAGAAGGCTGTTAGCGTCGCTCCCGAGCCACTCCGCGAACCGCCCGATTGCGTGTCCAACGTCGGACGTCTCAAGGAGCATGTTCCCCAGTTGCTTCAGCAAGCCTGGATTTCCGCGGTCAAGTTCGTCGTCTGCGTACCCATGCAGTTGTTCGAGCAGCTCCGCAGCTCGTGCGGGCGCAAGGTGGTTCAGAAGTGCCGTTATCGCCACTTCATCAAGAGGCCCTAGGAATATCCTCGGATTTTCGTCCAGCACTACTTGCGTACCTGTTCGAAAATGCCGCGCGGCGAACACCCACCTACTCTCTGACCTGTCTTCCTTCGTTGCCCTAAGAAACGGATGTAGCTGTTCGTAGGGCATGCTTTCAAGCTCGTCCACGGTGATTAGTACGCGCCTGTCCTTCAATTGGCCCAGGCTGAGGTCGTGAAGGAGGCCGTTACGCCCAGGGCGTGGACTGATGCTAGGGCCCAAAGCGCTTCGCAACTGCTGGGCGATTAGCGCCGCGATCACCTCTGGCGACGAGAGTTCACGGCCGTAGAGGACTACCTGAGCTACATAATCTGGCCGTGTCAGTTCCGCGTAGCGTGCGAGGAGGGCAGTCTTCCCGATGCCCGGAGGGCCATAAATACTCATCGGTGGATGCCCTCCGCGGGCCCAGTCATCGAGGGCCGCGAGCTCGGCCTCTCGGTTCACGAAGAGGTGCGACGAGGGGCGTGACGGTTCAAACATGTGTCATGCTCAGGGCCCCAATGGGCAGGCAGTCAAGAGTCCTTTGGAAGGTCAGGTCGAGCAATCGACATCCGAGATCCATAGCCGCTGGGAGCGTCCCAGGCGTAGACGAAGGCACTGTCAGTCGGTGGGACTCGCGAATCTCACGGTCCCCCAGTTCTCTACGGACAACAGTAGCCCAACCACGACAGTTCCTCAAGGCTAGAGCGCGCGCTGGTATTAATCGCCGTGAACTGAATCGCTGGCAAACATCCCGCGATCGTCTTTCTCGGACGTCAGTTACTTGACATGTCGTGCTTCAGTTTTCGCCCCAGGGTGGCGTAGTTCGGCGCTAATTGATAAGCCATCTTGACAATTAACCGCTAATCTGCATACACTATCTGTAGTTCCCTGCGAGGGTATATGTATGAATCGTTTTTCGGCCTCCAGGAGAGGCCATTTTCTATATCTCCAGACCCGCGCTTCTTCTTCCTGAGCAGTCAGCACAAGGAAGCGCTGGCCAAGTGCCAGTACGCCGTCCAGGAGCGGATGGGGCTAGCCGTCATCTACGGCGACATCGGCACGGGCAAGACGACGATAGCTCGTCGCCTCTTCCAGATCTTCAGCGACAAGCCGGACTACCGGTCGGCGATGATCATCAGCCCCGGGCTGAAGACCGAGAACGCCCTCCTCCGCGAGATTATGAAGGAGTTCGGCGTCCCGACGAAGCGGGCGTTCGCCGACTCCCGGACCGCCTTCCAGGCGTTCCTCGCCCAGCAGTTCAAGGAGAACCGCACGGTCATCTTGATGCTGGACGAAGCCCAGAGCATCCGCGGCACGAACTTCGAGCTCATCCGCGGCCTGCTCAATTTCGAGACTGACCGCCAGAAGCTCCTGAACATCATCCTGCTCGGCCAGAACGAGCTCGCCCGGAAGCTCGACGCCAGGCCCGAGCTGAAGAGCCGAGTGACCATCTTCGGTGCCCTCACCTCCCTATCCCGACAGGACACCGAGCAGATGATCCGCTTCCGCTACAGAGTCGCCGGCGGCGAAGAGCCCCCGTTCACGGAGCCGGCTATCGACGCCGTCTTCCGCCTCGCCAGAGGCCTGCCGCGCATGGTCTGCACGGTCTGCGACACCGCACTGACGAAGGCGTTCGCCCGCCGGAAGCGACAGGTCGGCGATGACACTATTGTGGCGGCCGCCGAGGAGTTGCGCTTGCCGGAGGCCGCCGTGCCCGAAGGCCCCGTCGCGGCGAGGAGGACCAGATGACGGATGCCGAAGGGACGTACTCCCAGCTCGTCGAGATCGCCGAGAAGCAGAAGAAGCCGTCCAGCGCGGAGCCCAAGTCGCCTCGTCCCACCAAAAAGGCCGCAGAGCCCGAGCCACGCGAGGACCTCGCCACAACCCCCTACATCAGCCAGAACTACCGGTTCACCGAGGACGAGCTGCGCTGGCTACGGCGCCAGGCCTACAACCTGACCGAGCGCCTCGGCACGAAGGTCTCGCAGAACACCATCCTCCGAGTCGCCCTGCAGTTGCTGCGCGAAGCCTGCGCCCGGAGCCCCGGCCGCAACCCTCTCGTGGAGGTCATCGGCAAGACCAAGAAGTAGCCACCGCGATCCGATGCTCCCATCGCACCACGGTTGCATCGTTGCGTCCACCCACCCATCCACCCGACCAACATTGCGTCCTAGCGACCACCCACCGTTGCTGCCAGCCGTCCACCCTCCAACGGTGCGGTGGTCGTTGACGGTCTTGATACGGTGATGATGTATGGAAGACTTTACCGTCCGCCGCAGAAACCGGCTGCGGCACCACTACACGTTAACGTCCAACGTCCTGCTGTTCGGGTACAGGCGCCTGTCCGACGGAGCAAAGCTCACGTACCAAGTGATCGACAGCTTCGACTGGGGCGACTCGGCCGGCCTGCGCAAGGGGTACGCGTACCCGTCCGTGGCGCGGCTCGCGCGCGCCCGTGGAGTCTCCGACCGCACGATCCAGCGCCACGTCAGCGAGCTCATCCAGGCGGGGCTGCTCACGAGGGAGGAGCGTCCCGGCCAGACCAACGTCCTCTACATCGAGGACGTCAGCGAGTGGGAGGCGAGTCGCTACGCTCAGGAGGTGGCAAGGGGTGACATTTCTGTCGCCCCTCCCACGACAAAATCGTCACCCAAAGAAGGACGAAGAGAAGGAAGACAAACATCGTTAACGCGAGAGAATGCCTCTGATGGAGGTGGGGAGAGAGACTACCAGCACATCAGTCATGCCATCAGGGAGAAGCTGTCGTTTATGAGGATGGCGAGGGGAGCCGGTCCGCCTGAGAAGGCACGAAGAGACTATCTGGCTCAGGAGATGGTCAGCGTCCTCGGCGACCCTCACAGCCTCGGCTACTACCGGCGGGTAGCAGAACGTTGTCCACCGCAGGTGATCCACGAGGCGCTAGGGCGGGTGAAGGAGGCCGTGCAGGAGGGGCGGGTCAGACGGAGCATGGGGGCGATGTTTGGTGCTCTGGTCCAAACCGCTGATCTACGTTCGCCAAGGTTCAGACAACTCCAAGGCTAGGGGCCGGCGAGACCTTGCTGATCCGCAGACGGCGAGGACTTGATAAGTTGAGTGAACGTGGTAGAATCCATTGCGCCATGAACGTGAAGAGAAACGTTGCCGATAGTCCCGTTAGGCGGGTCGATGATGCGCTCAAGATAATCGACTTGTTCGACGGCGAGGGTTTTGCCTTTGATTTCGTGATCGCCGAACTGGACGGCGTTCACCCCACGGTGGTCAACCGCGCGAGTGATAGAGCGTACTTCATCTTGAATGGGGAGGGCAAGGTCCGACTGGGCGATATCGAGCACGTCGTCCGCGAAGGCGACTTGATCACTATCAAAGCAGGAACCACGCATTCAATTACGGGACGCATTCGCTATGCCATTGTGACCGCACCGCCGTTCGATCCTCGGAATGAAGATGTGCTGTAGCCGTGGACAGCATTGACATCCGAAATAGGAAGCGCGCTTCAGATATAGAACCTCGACCGTGTGGGAGAGGTGCGCGAACGCTCCTGCTCGCTAGTATCGGGACATCGTCACCCCGAGGTGAACTAGGAGTTGAACTCGACAAGGCTCGACTCGCCCAGGATATGGGCGCCGATGCCGTTACCGACCACAGCTTCTATGGCGACTTGGCCGAGTTTCACTCCGCGCTCGTAACTAATCTGTCAATACTGGTCTCGACGGTAGGGTGCTACGAGTTCGCCGCTCGGCACCGTGGGATATTCTACGACGCTGAGCACGGCGCGAAAGCTATCGATGTGCTCCAGGAGCAGGCCGAACGCGGCGTTGACATCATCACCGTGCACGCATCTCTCAAGAGGGACCATCTGGAAATTCTCAGCCGGTCATCCAGGATGATCCCGATGACGAGCAAGGGAGGCGGTATCGTATCAGCCTTCATGCGCCAGAGTGGCCGCGAGAACCCGTACTACGAGAACTTCGACCAGATCTTGGATATATTCGCCGACTACCAAGTCACTCTGTCGCTTGGCACGTCCCTCCGCCCAGCGACCGTCTGTGACCACTTCGATGAGCTCACCGCGCTGGAACTGCAGACGATGGCGGAGTTGGTTGCTCGCGCGGCGGGAAAGGGCGTGAATGTGATGGTTGAGGGAATCGGGCACGCGGCCATCGACGAGATCCCGCGATACGTGCAGACAGCAAAGCGTGTCTGCCACGGCGTCCCATACCGCGTTCTTCCGGTCTCCACAGACATAGCTCTGGGGTTCGACCACATCTCAGGCGCCATAGCGGCCGCAACTGCAGTAGCTGCCGGTGCCGACGCGGTAACTTGCATCAGTAGATCTGAACATATTGGTCTGCCATCGATCGACGACCTGAAGGAAGCCATCATAGCCTCACGCATTGCCGCTCACTCAGGAGAGCTTGCCAAGCTAAAGGACTACACCAAGGATGAGCAGATGTCCGTGACGCGCTGGCAACAAGGTTGCAAGGGGGACTGGACCGCAGCAATCGTGCCCGTTGAAGCCGAGGAGGCCCTACGCGTACGGGGTCGTCTGAACGACCAGCTGATTCAATGCAGCATGTGCGGAGCCTATTGTGGTATCGCCGCGGGCATCAACACCACGAAGGCCATGGGCTCACCGTACCAGGGATCGCGCGGTGGCACCTGATAGACCAGTCGCCGTCGTCACTGGTGGAAGTCGGGGCATCGGAAGAGCGATCTCTGGGAGCCTAGCCACCGCTGGGTATAACGTCGTCATCAACTACCTATCGTCACGGGAGATTGCAGAGTCGGCTTCCGCGGACATAGGAAAAGGCCGCTCGATTGCCGTGCAGTCGGACGTGTCAAGCCCAGACGGCGCATCCCGGCTCCTCACGTCCACCATGAATGCCTTTGGAAGGGTGGACGTATTGATCAACAACGCGGGCGTGATACTGCGGGGTTCGCACTGGAGAACCATGTCCAAGGCCGATTGGGACAAAACTGTCGATGTGAACCTGTTCGCTGTATTCAATTGCATACGAGTATTCTCAGAGCCACTCGTCTCGTCAGGCGGGCGCGTTGTGAACATAAGCTCGATCTTTGCGTTCCTGGGAGCTGCGCCTGTGGCTGGCTACGCGGCGGCCAAAGCCGGTGTACATACGCTCACGAAGTCGTTCGCAAGAGAGCTCGCTCCCCGGGTGACGGTAAACACCGTGGCACCAGGCACGATCGACACAGAAATGACGCGTGCCGCTGATCAAGAGTTTCTGGCTAGAGTGATCGAGAACACTCCGGCGAAGAGGCTCGGGACGCCAGACGATATCGCGTCTGCCGTGACTTTCCTAATTTCCCCTGAAGCCGGCTTCATTACCGGTCAGCTCTTGGTCGTCGACGGCGGGTACTCTCTCTGCCAATAAACATCTACATCACGAGCAATTGCGAGATCAGGTCGCCCCAACTCTGGGCGAGATCTTTCACTTCTCGATTATCGAACCTCATAGTCTGCATGCTCTCGGCGGTGTCGAATGCGAGTATCCCCAGCAACCGACCCGCCGGATCAAGCGGGTTGAACAGCGGTACCGCCAAGACGCACCGCAGCTGAGGGTAAATGAGGGGCCTGATCTCAGGAGAATACGTCTCCAAGTGGTTATCCGGCAGCTCCCGGGCGACGGCTGCCTTGACCGTGTAAGCCTCACCGGTAACGCCGAAGTCGAACGGAAAGCTCGCAGTGCGCTCAGGATCTGCCCTGACATTGTACGTGTAAGTTGTCCTGCGACATCCTTGTCGATAGTCGCAGATCGTGATGATTGCTCGAATATGTCGACTGAAGTTAGGGCGAATCAGCGAGCGACATGCGCTGGCAAGTATGTCTTCGATCAGCTGCTTTCTTACACGATTGAGCGAGAGGCTAGGTAACGCGCCAATATACAAATTTAGAGCCAGTATTCCCATAGCAACAAATGGCAACAGGTTCCACATTCCGAGATCTTCTAGAGTAGAGGGCAGATCGCTTCCCGGTTCATCCGAGCCGTTGGTCAGCACATTCGCATAGACGGCGCCAACCCCGGCGAGTACCAGTCCGAGTCCCCCCTCGAGCCAAAGCGAATGCCGCCTGAGGAAGTCCCGCATCTCAGTTCGTGGCTCTCTCTGGCCGCCAAGATCGGGAAGTCAACGCGTCCTGTATCAAGCTCACGACATCGTCGACACTTAGGTTAGTTGTGTCCACCCGAAGCAAACCCATCCGCTCGAACTCCTTCTCTACAGCACGCTGGAGGCGTTCGGACTTGTCCTCGTCGGTTACCACTCTCCGTCCAGACATCCGACCGCGCCTCGACTCTTGGGTGGCGGTGAGGTACACAGCAAGAACTGGTCTGACTATCGCTAGGTCCTCCCACTTGACGATCTCCGTGTTGACTCCGAGAGCACGATGATACGCGATGGTCGAGTAGACATAGCGGTCGCAGACCACATCACCGCTTAGAAGGTATTGCCTGATCTGATCGCTGGCGTGGATCACCGAGGCAAGGTAGAACAGAAACCGACCATCTGAGCTCACTTCGTCGAAGGAGTATCGGACCGACGACAACGGTTGCAGCGGAGTCGCCACGTATTTCGCCGATAGCCGTGCCGCAAGTACAGTTGCGGTTATGGTCTTCCCTGCCAGATCAAGACCCTCAATGGCGATTAGTCGGTGAGAGATCCGGCTCTGCATTGTAGGACTCGGTCCACGACAATCGCTCGCTCCTGCCCGTTGATTTCCGCTGAGAAGGCCTCGCCTTCCTCGCGGTTCATGAGAATCGCCCCGAGTGGAGCCGCTTGAGTCACGGTGACGACAGTTTCGTCATCGACGATCAGGCGCTCCCCACCGATACTTGGCACGAGAAAGACGTACAACCTCTGGCCGCCCACCATCATCCTTACTAGAGAACCAATGCCTACGGACTTACCCGGCGGGGGATTTAGCGAACCTAGTTCCCGCAGAGCCTCTCTAAATTCGATTACCTTACGCACCAGGGCATCGACGATCACGCTGGTCTCTTCTCGACTTGTGTCGTATCTCGACTGCATCCGCGTTGGCATGTCTCTCATGTCCTGCTTCAGGCGTCGTATTTCTCGTTCAGCCGTGGCGATACGGCCCTCAAGAGAAGCCGTCACGTTCTTTAGTACCCCAGCGCCGTCCATACTACTCCCGATGTTCTATCAGGTGAACGTAAGTCTACACTATTCGTGAGACTATGACGGCGAGTGCTCGGGAACGGTTGAGGACGACTTCGCCGGCGGGAAGGATCCACCTCCAAATCAGTCAGAGGGCTTGACTGCCGGGGAGGCAAGGGTACACTGGGAGCAGGTGCTCGGCACGGCCTGACGTAGAGGCCCAAAATAGGCACCTGGTGCCCAGCAGAGCGGCGCCTAGTATCTGAAGACGCCGAAGAAGTACTATCTGTGCTTCCCAAGCAGAGGGCCGTGGGTTCGATCCCCATCGCCCGCTCCAGATACGGAAACTCCCTCTCAGAGCCCTCTGGACGGCGCGCTTTTCCCGCAGTCAGAGGGCTACCCCCTATCTGGCAATCTCTCCGAACGGCGATTTCAGATACGGCTGGAGGCCATAAGCTGTGTAGGCAGATAGCCTTCTCGTACTCACGTGCTGATGTCAGCTCGCGACGGTGTGTTCACTGTAGATCAATCTGCGTGCAAGTCGCCAACTGAGCGGGCCCATAAGACGGGACCGACATCGCCGCCTGCCGCGCTTCCCGTACACGACTAGGCCATCGGCCAGCGATGTTGCACGTACCCGTCGCGATGTCGGCGTTCTTGCAGGCGCAGATGTCGAGCCGGATGCCGTGCGCCTCGGCTGCCGTCTGCAATCGCGCGAAGATCTCGCGCCGACGCTCCAACGGAAGGTTGTGGATGGGGTATTCGGCGCCGCGCATCACCACTTGCTCTTCTTCGCGGTAGACCGCGAGCAGCGGCGCGAGCATCTCTTTGGGCACACTTCTGCTCAGCCAGTACGAGATGCCCGGCCGGAGAAACAGCACACCGGCCGCAGCTCGCTTCACGCCGACCTGGGCCAGGGCTGAAAACTGGCGGCCCAGCGCCTCGGCGTTGTCCGCCAAAGTTGGCAGAATCGGATCCAGGCGGGCAGCTGCGGCGACACCTCCGGCGATCAGCGAGTGCAGCTGCCAGAGCCTCGTCCGCGGACTGGCGGCGTGAGGCTCGAAGACGCGGGCGATCTCCTCGTCAAGCGTAATGAGGCCGATCTGTGCCTGCACAAGGTCCCAGTGGTCGATGAGAAGCTCCAGGGTCTTCTCGGGAATCTCGCCCTTCGTCAGGAACGCGACGCCTATGCCCTGGCTGAACAGGAACTCGAGCACCGCGTGGCTCAGCTCCAGGACTTCCGGCGCCGGCTGGAACAGGTCGCTGGACGGGCTGAAGTAAACGGCGCGCGGCTTCGGTTGTCCCGGTCGCAGCTCGTGTCGCAGCCTTTCCAGGGTGTCCTCGTACAGGATGATCCTGCTCTCGCCCGGGTAGTTGCGATAGCCGCGAATGTAGCAGTACACACAATCGTGGAGGCAGCCGAGGGTGAGATTAACGGTCGGCAGGACCGAGAGACAGGCGAGGCCGGACGGAGTCAGGACCGGTGAGCGGCGTCGAGCTCTGACCACTGTCACCATAGACGTGCCCCTTCCACAGGCGGCGCCTGGCTGTTGCGGACCACTCTAGATGAAGGGTTGCGCCATCCCATAGGCCAGCGCGTCACTCGCATGGCTGCTGTCGATATATGCTGTCATTGCCCCCTTTGCGGTGGTCGGATCAACAACATACCCTCCTGCCATGAGCGCCTATGCGGGCTCCACAAAGGCCCCGATGCCGGTGGAGCCATCGATCTTCGGCCACGCCTCGGTTGCCTACATTGATGCGAAATCGATTCTTACCCCAGCTTCAGGCTTCATGAGACGGTACAAGTACACTCTCAATCCATACGGTGGCTGTGGCTTCGGATGCGAGTACTGCTATGCTCGCTTCTTCGCTCCCACTGCCATGCGGCGTGAAGCCTGGGGTAACTGGGTCTCAGTCAAGAGAAACGGCCGGGATCTGATGATCAGAGCTTGTCGCTCTGGGGCTGTGAACACAGGCGACGCTATCTATATGTCCAGCGTCACCGACCCGTATCAACCGATTGAGCAGCGCCTTGGGCTAACAAGGGCGATCCTGCAGGCCCTGCTCGGATGCGGTGTCCAGCCGCGTCTGACCATTCAAACGCGCAGCCCAATGGCCACGCGGGACACAGACCTGTTCCGCCAGTTCGACAAGGTTCGCGTCAACTTCACCATCAACACTGACTCTGAGGAAGTCAGGCTTCGCTACGAGCCGCATTCTCCATCCATAGCGGCGCGCCTTAAGGCAGCAGCTCAGGTCGCCGCTGCAGGCGTCAGGATCGGCGTCTCGATAAGTCCCATGCTCCCCATTCGCGACATCGAAGCGTTCGGCTTCCGGCTCGCCAGCCTGAATGCTGATGCCTATTCCACGCAATACCTGAAGTCAGTAGGGTCATGGTTTGCCGCTGGGAGCACCAGCGAAACGCTCCGAAAGGCACAGGAGGACGGCTTGGGAATCGGCGAGTACAGACGCGCACGCGAATCACTCGCGACGGTTCTCGGCGAAGGCTGCAAGTTGTTCGAGGGGGCCGACGGATATGCCCCGGTCCGATAGACTATCCGTCTTCGAGTGGCAGCTGCTGGCTGAGAAGCTGGACCGGGCCGTGGCGGAAGCTGCTCGCCTCTACCTTCAGCGGCTTACGAGCCGCCATATACGCATTGATCCCAAGATGTGGAGTGAGGAACTGGATGAGCTCAGATTGCAGAGAGAGCCCGACTATGACAGGCCTGGCCTGCCTCTTGCCTATGCGTTGAAGTACATGCCGAGAAGGGTCATCTCCATTTTCGGGTCACTCCTTCGCGCGCTTGGTGACCGATACCCGACATCTGTCCTTGACGTGGGAAGCGGGACCGGAGCGACCGCCCTCGCGCTGGATCTCCTCAACGCTCCGCGGCACATCAATCTCCTCGGGATCGAACCTAGCCCCGAGATGATAGCCTTCGCTGAGTGTTCACAATATCGAGCGCGCGTCTCCGCGCGCTACCACGAAGGGTCGGTCGCCAGCAGCAATCTGAGCCGTCTTCCTCTAGGCTCTTTCGACTTGGTTGTCTTCTCGGCCTGCTTCCCGTATCACTTCGATCAGTGGGATCCGCTACTGGCTACCCTCGGCGACTTCGAGGACAACGAGGGCAAGATGATCCTGGCCGTTGAGCCAGATGGGAAAGCCGATCTTCTACACTCGTTCGCTCGCCACCTGAGAGCCCGAGGTTGGCCCACGCAGACTTTCTGCTGCCACGACCTTCCGGAACCCATCAAGCGAGACGATATCCCGTTGGAGGACATGCAGGAGGTCTGGAAGCGCATTGGCTCACCGGGTTCAAAACCTCCGAGGACATGGTGGAATCCGCCGGACGACAAGTTCTTGATCGCCAACCCGCATCCTTCGTGGCCATCGCTCCGAGAGAGCTCAGCCGTCATTGGAAATCGGCTTCAGGGCACTCGCGTCCTTGCGCGATGAGCGCGGACTAGTCTGGCAGTTCGAACAAGCCATTCAGTCAGAGGGCTTGACTGCCGGGGAGGCAAGCGTACACTGGAAGCAGATGCTCGGCACCCTCTCTGGCAGGAGCCCGAAACGGGCCTGCGGCGGACAGATTACCGGTCGCAGGCACCGGTTTTGAATCTGAGAGCGGGGTAGTCGGCGGCTGAATCTGGCTGCTCTGCTTCCCAAGCAGAGGGCCGTGGGTTCGATCCCCATCGCCCGCTCCAGATACGAAATCGACCGAAACAGGGCACCTGAAATCGACGAGTCAGGTGCTCTGCCTTTTTCGGGTCAGAGGGCCAGGTGCCGAGCAGTCAAAGATTTCTTCCGCAGAGGAGGGGACAATGGCTGCCCAACGAAAGTGAAGCGCCCCGGGTTTGATGGAGACTCGGATCATTGAGTCCCAGCCCCGGCGGGGATGGGTCTAGGGTAGCAGGTCGCTTCGTACTCCGCGGGTGGGACGTAACCGATGGCGCCGAAGAGCCTGCGATGGTTGAACCAGTCGACCCACTGCAGCGTGGCGAGCTCGAGGTCATCGCGGCCGCGCCAGGGACCACGGCCGTGGACCAGTTCCTCTTGTAGAGCCCGATCACGGACTCCGCCAGAGCGTTGTCATACGAGTCGCCGCGGCTGCCGACCGAGGTCGCCACCCCCGCCTCAGCCAACCGCTCCGTGTAGCGGATCGAGAGGTACTGCACGCCGCGGTCCGAGTGATGGACGAGCCCAGCCAACGGTCCCTTTCGTGCCCACAGCGCCTGCTCCAGTGCATGGAGTGCGAGGTCGGTGCGCAGCGACCGTGAGGCGTGCCAGCCGACGATGTAACGGGAGCAGGCGTCGATGATGAAGGCCACGTAGGCGAAGCCCGACCAGGTGCGGGGATCAGCCGCATCGGCTTCCCCTGAAAGAAGCGATAGGCCAGGGACCAGTCCAGGAGACTATTCGGGTTCCGTCTCGCCAGCTCCTGTTGCGCGGCGTTCTGCAAGCTCCGCCAGTCTTCGGAGCTCTTCATTGGAAAAGTTTCCGAGGTCGACGTGTCCATGGAGCATCCCCCCTTCCTGTCGAATGTGTTCGGTGGGCTCGCCACGGGCCAGGCGCTCCAGGCGGACGCCTTCGACGAGGGCGCGGACCGCGTCGGAGGCCGAGAGCTGCTCTGGCGTTAGAGTGCCCAGGCGCTCGACGCCCTTCTGCTGGAGGGCGAGGCCCTCCTTCGCGTGACGCTCGTTCATCTCCCGCAGGGCCTTGAGCAGCTCCTCGCGGTCCCACTCCGCGGCCCGGCGCTCCAGGTCCAGTAGGCGGTCCTGCCAGTGGAAGGCGCTGGACCAGGTCTCGAGGGTGCTCTTGCTGGGGGCCCGGCTGAGTCCGATGCGGGAGGGGTCCTCTTGCAGGGCCCGGCGTAAGGCCTCAAGGCTGCGGTCTGCCCCCAGGCGGACGTAGAGGTCGAGGGCCAGGCGGTGTTTCGTCGTCTCTCTCACGCTGATCACCTCTCAATATAGGTTTTCGCTATCAGGGCCAGGGCGCGACCGCGGCGGTTGGACCCTTCGAGGCCGGATGCCGCCTGTCCCACCGCCTCCTCGATGACCTCCTCGTCCTCGCGGCTGACCACGAAGGCGATGGCCCGCAGGCCGCTCCCGGCGTCGGTCTCCCGCTCAAGGTGGGCCAACAGCTCGTCGAGGTTGAGATCCAGGAGCTCCAGGCTCTGGCGGATGAGGGCGGCGCTCTCGGGGAGGAGCTGGGCGAGCTCCTCGGGTGAGGCCAGCTGGGTCAGCTCCCGGAGCAGCTCCGCCCGCTTCAGGGGATCGTCCTGGCCTTCCAGGCGGTTCAGCGTAGCCAGCAGCACCAGGGCTGTACGGTCGTCACAGGGCCAGATGTAACAGGCGGCTTCCTGATGACCCAGACGCCGAAGTACGTCGAGCCGCTGATGGCCGTCAAGAATCTGGTAGGAGCCCTGCTCCTCTGGATGGGGCCGGACCACCAGCGGTGGGTAGTCCCCCTCGCGGCGGATGTTCTCCGCCAGCTTCTCCAGACGCTCCTCGTTCATCACGTTGGCGTTGGCCGGGTGAGGCCGCAGCCGGCCCAGCCTGAGGCGCAGCAGGCGGCCGGTTCCCCGCGAGCCGGCGCTAGTCCGTAGCGAGGACGATGTACTCTCGGTTTTCGGCATTCTTCTCCTCCGAGGCGATGCTTCCCAGATGGCTGTAAGACACTTGGACGCTCCTTACCTCCTGTCGATGGCCACGGATCATGTCCGAGAGCTCGTCCAGGGTGAGGACAGCATTGTTGAGGGAGACCAGCCAGACGGGGATGTGGCTCGCCGCCCGAAATAGCTCCTCCAACGCCCCAGCCTCATTGCTGAAGCGGCTGGGCGCGAGCTCCCGCCCTTCAAGCAGGATGTCCAGGGCCCGGTACTCCTTTTCGTAGCTGGTAGTGCCCGGGTAGGGCGGGTCGAAGTAGACCACGTCTCCCTCGGTGTGGCCCAGGAACTCCACCGCGTCGATCTGGCTGACGAAGCCGCGGCCGGGGAACACAGCCCCGCTGAGCTGCCGCGCCATCGCCGTCACCGCTCGGGGCTGCAAGAGGCGCAGCGACCCGACGTAGTGGCCCACGCGGCGGGGGCTCACCCGGTCGAAGTCACCTTCGGCAGCGGCCCGGGCATCGGTCCCCCGCAGCTGGCTCATCGGCTGGCAGCGCAGGGCCCAACGCACCAGCAGCAGCTCCATCAGGTGACGCTTGGCGCCGGGGAAGGGTCCCGACCGGGCCCAGTGCAGCCCCTGGTCCAAGAAGCGCGCATGCTCGGCGCTGAATACCGACGGTGAGAACGTCTCCTCTGCCGTGCGTGGGTAGTCCCCGTCGGGCTCCCGAAACAGGAGCGCCACGTCGGCATCCGTTAGGGTGACGCTGGAGTTGGCGATGAGAGCGTGGCCCACCAGCGCCGAGCGGTAGGCGACGTCGTTGCAGTGCACCTCGAAGCCGTAGGCCTTGGCCAGGAGGCTCATGCTGCCGCCGCCCAGGAACGGGTCGACGAAGGTGAGGTCCCGCCAATCGGACGAGGGCAAATGGCGGGTCAGCAGGGCGAAGATGAGCGTCGCCAGCTTGCGCTTGCCGCCGAGGTACGCGGGCAGGGCTCTCCACAGATTGCGCATCGCAGTCCTATCCTCCGACTGCGCTTCCCTGACCCTGCGACGCGCGGAGAGCCCTGAGCCCCTCTGTCTCGCCGATCGGGGCGGCCAGCATATGTAATAGCCCCCTGACAGCCTCGTTGAGCGCCCGGTCGGTGTGTAGGCAGAGATCGGTGCTGATGAGGCTAGTTGTCAGTACTAATGACGCCCGTTTCCCACTCCGCGTTGCTCCGTCAGCGGCTCTTCTGGGCAATTCACCCCTTGTCAGCAGGGCGTGGGCCTGTGAAGAGAAGGATGTGAAATGGGGCTGGAACCGACTTGACTTTTGGCGCGACCGGAGTGAGTGATGTCCAACTGAAAGGAGGGCATCACGCCATGGCAAAGAAGAAGCGCGATCCTTCAGGCCCCGAGGCGGAGCAGCCCGGCACGGGTAACGGGTCAGGCCCGAGGAAGTCCTCAAAGCGAGGCCGCACTACCGTCCCCCATGAGGAACTGATCCCCGGCAGCGAGCTGACTGCCACCCTCAAGGGCCAGACCTTCGCGGCGTCGGTCGTTCTCGGCGCCGAGGGCAAGCCTGAGGTCGAGTTCGAGGGCGTTCGTTACGCGTCCCTCAGCGCCGCCGGCAAGGCCGCCGCCGGCTACCCGGTGAACGGCTGGCGATTCTGGCGGCCCGCCGAGCAGCCCCCGGAGTAGCCCGCGCCATCGGGGGGGAATCGGCCGCCGGGCCCAATGTGGCCCGGCGGTTGCCGTTGTGCCGCTACCGTCCCCTAAGTGCTGACAGGGTGAATCTGGCAGACAGGGAAGGAGATGGGGCTGGCTTGGCGGCGGCGTCACTCCAGCCAGTTCTCGACGGCCAGACCGGGAACCTTCTCGAAGTGGCGGACATTCCCCGTGACGACGGCGAGGTCGCGATCCAGAGCGATCGAGGCTATGCGCAGGTCGGCGTCGCCGATCGGGGTTCCCCGGCGCTCCAGCTCGGCCCTCACCTCGCCGTAGCGACGGGCGGCGGAGGCGTCGAAGGGGAGCACGGGTAGGTTGGGCAACAACGTCTCGTCCAGCCGCTGTAGGAGGACGCCGGCGCGCTCCTTCAGCCGGTGCGCTCCGTAGACGAGCTCTCCCAGGGTGATGCTGGAGGTGAACTGCTGCTCCGGCGGCACCGAGGCCAGCTTGGTGATGAGTGCTGTCGAGGGAGCGCGCCGGAGGAGGTTGCTGAGGATGTCCGTGTCCAGGAGGTACATCAGGCCTCGAGGGACACCGGCCGGCCGGTATCCCGGGCGCGTTCGGAGTAGATGTCGGCGATCAGGGCGTCCAGGTCCTGGTCATCGACCTCGCGCCAGGCGCCGACGATGGCCAGGGCGCCCTGTGGTCGCGCCGAGGTAGCGCGCCCCTGTTCCAGCCGCTCCAGGTCGTCCACGCTGATCAGGGCGGCCAGGGGCTTGCCCCGGCGCTCGATGACATAGTGCTCGCCTCCGTAGGCGACCTGCGCCATCAGGTCTGAGAGGTGCGCCTTGGCCTGTGCTGCGC
>Ga0214473_10001001_pt1 | contig 38417 bp, 28 predicted proteins | sample RVTome_7_FD_203509 | JGI IMG/M metagenome (GOLD analysis project Ga0214473, IMG submission 203509) | Soil microbial communities from uranium-contaminated site in the Upper Colorado River Basin, Wyoming, United States - RVT98D197 | ecosystem: Environmental > Terrestrial > Soil > Contaminated >...
TCAGCGTGGGGACATTCTTGCCGGTCAGGGCCCAGTACATCGTGGCGCCGAGATTGAAGATATCGGTCCGGGGCCCGAGGGTCTTTCGCTTGACCTGCTCGGGGGCGATATAGTCGGGCGTGCCCTGGATGCGCGACTTGGTGGTGCCGATGGGACAACTCTGGCCCAGATCGATGATCTTGATCGCGCCGCTCTTGCTGATGAGGATATTGTTCGGCTTCATGTCGCAGTGGATGTAGCTGGCCTGGTGCATGGCGTTGAGGCCGGTGGCGACCATGCGAAAAACCAGCAGGACGTCGCCCAGGCTCAGTGTCGTACTCTCTTCGAGCGTCTTGCCCTCGAAGTGCTCCATGGACAGCAGCATCTCGCGGACCTTGAACATGCTGCGGATTTTGCGGAGCTTGTAGCACTTGCGGATGTAGGGGTGATCGATGCGTTGGGCAACCTTGTACTCGTTCTCGGTTTGCTCGAAGACGCGATGATCTTCCGGCCTCTCATAGGTGAGGCGTTTGAGCGCAACAAGCGTCCCGTCCGCCTCATCGGTGGCGAGGTAGATCGTGCTGCGGGCCCCGCTGCCGATCCGCCGGATAATCGTGAATTCCCCCACACTGAGGATATCTTTGCCCATACCGTAATGAACCCAAGAGCCTTATGGATCTATAATAATAACACTCATTTTCTTGTCTTAGATGCGCATCGGCGTTTCGATGTTCCTCGAATTCCCGGCTGCACGGGACGAGCGACGCGGCCCTGCAAATGAGTCTATCGTCTTGAGCATGAATCTGGCCCACAAAAATGCGTAAACTGGGTAGATTACTCAGCAGGACAATTCATGTCCAGCGTTACCACGATTTTTGCCTTTCATGGCACGCGAAGAGAAGATTTTGAGGCGTTCGCTGTTCCGCCGTAGGCGCCCATGTTGATGATGCCTCCGTTCGGAAACGGCTCCCTGCCGACTGGACTTTCCGGGTCGCCGGCATCAATACAGGGACTCGTCACGGTATCACGCACCCAGGCGCCTGTTTTCGGGTCCCAGCGACCTGCTTGTGATCGCAGGTGGTTCACGCCGGATAGCGCCGAGAGGTTGCAGATAGGATTGCGGCGAAGAATCAGTGTCTGCATAGTGCTCAGCCCGGAAAGGGCCGAGATGTCACGAATCCCGTTGTCGTGGATGTCCAGTTCCCTCAGACTGTGCAAGTTGGACAAAGCCGACACATTTGTGGCGGCATTGTTGTTGACGATCAGCGTCTGCAGATTGTGTAACCCGGCGAGGGCGGAAATATCGGTAATCTGATTACGGGCGAGATCCAGTGACTCCAGGTTGACCGCATATTCCAGACCCTCAAGATTGGTGATTCCTTGTGATTCTGCATAGAGGGAGATCAATCCGAGCATATCGCTCGGTGTGGGTTCTGAAATCCATAGTTCTTCCTCCACGGCAGCCTTGAGCTTTGCATCCACGAAGTGGACGGGATCCTCCGCGCCAAGAGAATCCGACAGGAGCATCGAAATCGCCGGCGAAGCGAATACCCTGTTCATCTTGACCTCCGCGAAATGCCTCCAACGTCTCACAGGTCCCTCTGGGAAGGCCACAGCCATACGATATGATTATAGTGGATGGCTCGCGAATAATCTTGATAAAAGCCTTGAAATCTGCGGGATGTTTGGAGATAATCATTGATCGCCGTTGGGTGTCAGGCCGATGGATGTATGCCCGATGCTATTCCCCGATAGCTCAATTGGTAGAGCGGGCGGCTGTTAACCGCCAGGTCGTAGGTTCGAGCCCTACTCGGGGAGTTCCGCTCAAGCGAGTGTCTTTCCGGCGCGTCTGTCGCACCGTCTGCATCCTATCTGCGGGTGGTATCAGCCTCTCGCGGATTTGCGTCCCTTTCCGCTGCGGACTTTTCCCTGTGATCGGATGCGACGAGCCACGAGGTCCGATAGTCTGCTCCCGCCCCGGCTGCTACCTCTGTACGTTTATAAGTCCTTGTCGCGCAATGAATTAGTTGATAGTAGCTGCAACTGTGGCTGCCATTGTCCTGCCTGGGTGACAGGGCCTGAGTTGACGCAGGCATGCGCGGCATCGGCCGGCGGACAAAGAGAGTCGTCCGCGCCGACAGAGACTTATTTTCTTCCCGGCTCTTGACATGGACGGGCGCTTTGGGTAAAATGGGCGATAGTGGAAAAAATGGTATGGAGAAAATAGAGAAAAGCAGAAATTTTTGTATTGACAAGCTAGTCGCGGTATGGTAATTTTGGTAAGTTAGCGAGTTGCAATGGGTGTGTAGCTCGCTGTCGGCCGAGCGTAGGAACACGGCATATCCGGCCGAAGGTCAGGAAGGTGAGAGAAGGTGAGGAGGGTAGGATAAGCCGGCGGATCCTCACGGGATCTGCGGCGGAGCTCACTTCTCCCGTTGTCACGACGGATCGTCGAAACTCCCACGGATTGGATGGCTGCCAGTGCAGTCGATGTTGGTGGAGTGCTCTCAGACAACTGAGTGAGTGGGCTTTGGCGGAACGCCATTGAAAGTGCGCGCCAGACGGATGTACGCACGGACTGAGCAATACGGGTGCGTGACTGTTTTTGGGGGGCAAGAGAAATGTGTAATCTGGCGAAAATCCTTTCTATTCTTATCGTGTGGCTGGCGGCGGGCAGTGCACCAGGCAATACCCCGCCTCCGCCCCTGCCTGTGGGCCGGATGCCGCCTTTCGTGAAGGTGACCATGCCTAAGGAGCCTCTGCAACTGGGCAATGTCTGGTCGGGCGGAGCATTTCAAGCGGGAGCACAGGTGAATGTCCATGTTGTGGCGAATTGTCCGTACCAGGTTGGGGCGTCCTTCCGGGAGCTCAAACACAGAGCGGGTGATCAGCCGGTGCCGTCGAACCAATTGATGGTTGCGATCAATGGCAAGCAGACCACCCTCGGAGGACAGGTGATGGTTGCCTCGTCACGGCAGCCGACGCCGCTGAATGGCGTGGACATCCCGGTGGAGTTGCAAGTGGGCGTGAAGGATTTCATGAAGTCTAGCGCAGGCCGGTACAACGGGACCCTGGTAATAACCGTGATGGCGGTGCCATAGCACGGAAGAGGGTGATGACCCAGGGCCTCGCAACCGGTTCTGTCGGAGCTTTGTCATGTGAAGAGTGTTTTGTAGGTTGCCCAGAACCTATGGAATGGTGCGATCCCAGGTAGAGGCCCCCCCTGTAAAGGACGGGGAAGAAAGGAGGTAAGGTGATGACGAAGTGACATCTCGCAGGCTTCCATGAGCCTGCGGGTCGCTTGAGGGACTCGGCCCCCCTTGGGCGATAGGATGATGTCAAATGCCAAGTGGGAATGAAAATCGCAGGTCAAACTCAGGTGGATTCAGGGCCGCGGCTATTCGGGTGTCCAGCGGGCAAACCCGGGTAGATCGTACAACGCAGTGTTGCCCGCAGGAGTGTGCGGCGTCGGCGCGTAGCCGAGCCGAAACAACTGGGTGTAGCTCCTGTGGCTATATCGGCCAATTCGGAGCGAGGGTTAAGTTAGAAAGGAAGTGAAGATGTTGAAGAGAAGTTTACTCGCAGTGGCAGTGGTAGCTCTGCTGGCCGTGGGCGTACAAGCTGGTGAGATTAAGACGCATGAGTGGCCCTGCACGTTCGTCGCCCTGGAAATCACCTCGATTCCAGTCGTGATGGACATTGGGTACTATGTCCGGATCAAGGATCAGGACAAGCTGCGGATCAAGTTGGTGCAGGATGAGACCGATATTCACAAGTTCAAGGGCTGTGTGGATATGGTCGTCGAGAGCAACTTCAATCTCGTCCTGAGCGCCAGCATCAACAAGACCGGCGCAATCGCTGGCGATTATTCCGTCAGCCTGGATCCGACCACCGCCAACAAGGGCAGCACGACCGTGAAGGTCTGCGCCGAGTTGAAGAATGCGAATCTGACCGGCCAGGACGCAGGCACCAAAGATGTGCAGGTTGCGACCGTGAAGATCAAGGTGAAACCTGCCTAACGAAGCCGTACAACGGCTATGCTCAGGGCGACGTGATGCCGTACAGGTGTTGACGATCGCCACTGGGTAGGTGAATCCCAAGGGGAGGATGGGCCTACGGGTCCATCTCTCCCCTTCTTCTTATGTCTGGGCAAACCGCCTGGCCATCAGGTCCCCGGGTACTGATCGGCAGGCATCACAGGTGGGGTTCGAGTGCCGATGCATGGCGTCGACACCTCGGATGAATCTTCTTACCTTCTTCTATTGCGTTCGTGACCATCCACAGCCTGTTTGGGGGCTGAGCTTGCACCTTGTGAGAGTAAAAATAGAGAAAATCGGCAGGATAGATAGATTGGCTCTTGACAATGCCTTTCAAATTTGGTAATCTTGCTAATATCCTTCCAGGGCCATCTGCAAGATCTGCAGGGGGGCTTGGCAGGAGGCGGCATGTAAGTTGGGGGTGACTCACGGAAATCGCGAGAAACAGGACAAGTACCTTGTTTGGATTGCCGAAGAGGGAATGGAACTATAAATCCGGACATAGAGGGACTGTGTAGACCGCACGGCAAGGGGCGGCTGTCAAGGTATTTTTGTGAGGTGGAGCATGGTGGAGAGAGTTGGCAATCAGGTGACACGGGTGGGTGTGCACCTCTTGGGAGGTCAAATGGCACATGGGATCAGGGTGGGCAGGGCAGGTATCGCTCGGATTATCGGAGCATTGGCAATCATGCTGCTGACCGGCAGCTCCGCGTTCGGTCAATTCGTGGTTCAACCGATGAAGCTGATCGTTTCGGCACACCCCGGCAGACGGGTCCCGGTGCAAGTGGTGCTGGAGAATACTACCCGCAATACGGTCCAGAGCGTGGATCTGCGTCTGGCGGACATCACGCAGGACGCGAACGGCGTATGGCAAGCCATCGAGCCGGACGCCCAGGTGACGATTGACACCAACGGAGCCGAAATCGTGAATGTCGGGACCGATAGTTCTCCGAATCTCGTGGATATTTCGAAGTCTCGACAGCGAAGCTGCCAGAGCTGGCTGCGTCTGATGCAGAACAAGGTGGAGATTCGGCCGTTGAATCGCGAGCCGATCCAACTGGTCATCGATGTGCCGTCCGGCATGAAAGGGTACTACTGTGCGGCGTTGCTGGCCCAGGCCCTGCTCGGACCGCAGGAGATCGAGGGTGTGATGTCCAACGTCGTGCTGGAGTTCGTGGTCCCCATCATCGTGGAGGTTCAGGGCCGGCTGGAGCGGCAAAACGTGCAACTCGCCGACGTCGGCCTGGAGTTCCGGCCTCAGGATGAGAGGGTAGAGGCCGCCACGCTCGTGACTCTATCCGTCAAGAACGACGGCGGAACCTACTCCATGCTCAGGGGTTATGCCCGCATCTGGGGAAAACTGGGAGCCCATTGGCGAAAAATCGCCGATCGTGAGTTCTCCGGTGACATCAGCATCATCCCGGGCGCGCAGTTTCGCATGAGAACGGATGTCGGCTGTGCACTGGGCGCCGGCGAGTACAAAGTGGAGGGATACCTGTACGTCGATGGCGCGCAAGGCGCCGGCTTCGGCAAGGAACTGACCTTCAGCGGCGATCCTCGCGTGCGAGGGCCGGTGAAAGGCACTGGGGCGCTGGACCTGGATAAGATGGAGGTCATCGTGAAGTGCCAGCCCGGTCAGACCCGTTCGGCTTCGCTTCTGGTGGTCAACGCATACGACGAAGCCGTCGATGTCACCGTGCACGTGGGCCTGCCGGATCAGATGGTGGACAAAGCCACGGAATCCTTCCGGGGAGAGGATTTCGATTGCACCAGTTGGCTGAAGGTCGAGCCCCTGGCGTTCAAGTTGGAGGGCAAGCAGCGCACCAACCTGAAGATCCTCTCCGAGATGCCGGCGGATGCGAATAATCCGAGCTACTATGCGAGGATTCGACTGCACGCCAGGCATATTGCGGACGGGCAGGAGGCGGGGAGAACGGACAGCCGAATCTGCATCCAGAACGAGAAGATGCCAGGCAACATTCGGGTCGAGGGTTTCCCGCTGCGGCTGGGCGAGTTGACGCCGAGCCGGTATTCGGTGGTCGCCCAGTTCATCAACTACGGCAGCACTCACGTGCAGCCGACCTGCCGGGCGTACCTGACCGCCGTACCCAGCAACGAAGTCGTCAAGACATTCAATCTGAGCAATGAAGTCCTCTCGCAAGGCGGGCTCCTGCTGCCTTTGGAGACCCGCAGCTTCAGAGGGGTCATGGACATCTCGGGAGTGGCGCCCGGGGATTATCGTCTGACGGCCATGCTGACGCACGACAAAGCACAGAGGGCCTCCAGACAGATCGGCTTACATATCACGGCCACAGCGGAGCGCAAGACGGTCGAGACCACTGAGATCGCCGGTCCGCCGGTCCAGATAAAACTGTAGCATGCCGCGGGGTTGGCATTTGCTTAAAGCAAGGCGCGGGATTGCCGATATTCGATCAGGCCGTGGGATGGCGTAGTTACGTTACGGCTGCTGAAAAGGACGTTGACCTATGGCGAAACATATCGGTAGAACATTATCGGGCGGGGTGATGGCTCTGTGCGTAATCCTCCTCTTCACGCCGGAGACTTACAGCCAGGTCGGAGGGAGGATCAAAATGTTCCACATCTCCGGCAGTGTGGGTGAGCCCGGCGTGACGATGCAGGGCTTTCCTGTCAGTCCGGCGCCCGTGACGGACGAGAACGGCGTGTATAGCGTTCCGGTCAAGTACGGCTGGAGTGGGACTGTCACGCCCGTCAAGCAGGGGTACACGTTCGAGCCGAAGCAGCGAGCCTACAGCAACGTCACGGAAGACAAGACCACGGAAGACTACGTGGCGACCCTGCAAACGTTTGTCATCGCCGGCACTACGGAAAAGCCTGGCGTGACGCTGCGAGGCCTGCCCGGGGACCCGAACAGCGATCCGAACGGCCGGTACAACGTCAGGGTGCCCTTCGGCTGGAACGGCACGGTCGTGCCCGAACTGAGAGGGTTCCGCTTCGAGCCTCCCTCCAGGGACTACAGCGAAGTCAAGGACGACAAGAAGAACGACAGCTACACCGCTCACGTGCAGACCTTTACGATCTCCGGGTCCGCCGGCCCGGAAGCGGTCGTGATGAAGGGCCTGCCGGGCGATCCAAAGACGAACAAAGACGGCCTCTATCGCGTGGAGGTGCCGTTTGAGTGGAGCGGAAAAGTCACGCCTGTCAAAGAAGGGCATGACTTCACGCCCGAGTTCCAGGAATACTCGACGGTGACGGACAACCACGAGAACCAGGACTACGTGGCGCACGTGTTCACGTTCGAGATTTCCGGCAGCGCGGGCATGGCGGGTGTGGTCATGGCGGGCCTGCCCGGCGACCCGATCACCGATCTCGACGGTCGATACACGGCGACCGTGGAATATGGATGGTCGGGAAAGATCACGCCGACGAAAGCGGGCTATAATTTCAAGCCCCCCGTCATCGACATTGGGAAGGTGACGGAGAACAAGCCGAACCAGGACTGCACGGCCTCGATCGTGAAGTACAGGATCTCAGGAACGACGGGGATCGGCGCGGTGAAGCTGACGGGTCTGCCCGAGGAAGCAACCAGCGGGGCGACGGGCGCCTACGTGGTGACGGTCGATTACGGCTGGACCGGAACCATCACGCCCGACAAGGAAGGGTACACCTTCGAGCCGCAGAGCCTGTTCCTCGGTCCCGTCGAGAAGGACCTGCCCAAGCAGGATTTCAAACACAAGGCCATGACATCCACCATCTCCGGCAACGTCACACTGCCTGGCGTGGTGCTACAGGGCCTGCCCGGCCGGGTCATCTCCCAGCAGGACGGGTCCTACAGCGTCGAGGTCCCCTTCAAGTGGGATGGAAACGTCACCCCGATGAAAGAGGGGCACACGTTTGACCCGGCCAAGAAGGAGTATATCGACGTAGTGGAGTCCGCGACGGCCGAGGACTACACGCCCACGGTCAAGCAGTACACCGTCGCCGGCCGCATCGCGTCCGATAAGGGGTCTCCGCTTGCCGACGTGTTGATCACGACCGACAAGCAGGGCGTGACGGCAATAACCGGCCCCAATGGCGACTTCACATTGAACGTAGACCACGGCTTGCAGGTCAAGCTGACGCCGCAAAAGGACGGGTGCACCTTCACCCCGCTGATCAAATCGGTCGGGCCCGTGACGCAGAACCTGTCCAATCAGAGCTTTTCCGGCAAGATGAAGATGGTCGCCATCACCGACAAGATCGTGGTGGACGGCGAGCCGGTGCAGGGCGTCACGATCAAGGACAAGACCGGCGATTACACGGCGACCACCAATGCCAGAGGCATCTACTCCATCCAGGTCCCCTTTGGCTGGACCGGCGAGCTGTTCTGGACCAAGCCGGGATTTGAATTCGATCCCCCAAGCGAGCTCCATCAAAGCGTGACGGAGAGTATCGACAGGACGGGCACGCAACCGCCGCCGAGGCCCGAGACGCCCATCAAGCCGACAGGGACCGGGCCGGATACGACCATCAAGCCGGCGGGGGGCGCGACGGAGACGCCCGCGGGGACGACGATGACGGTAGCGCAGATGATGGCGGCCAAGAAGACCGCCGAAGACAAAACGGCCAAGCCGCCGGAGCCTGCTCCTCCAGCAGCCCTCACGGAGAAGCAAGTCCTTGATCGGATGCTCGTGGAATACAAGGACAGGCTGAGGGCCCAGGGCATTGTAGTGGACGGGAATCTGCCCACTACCCTCCCGAAGGACGCCGGAATTCGGCCCGGCGATGTTCCGAGCAACCTGGGCCCCATCGTGAGCGGGACCTTCACCGGCACCGTGATTGAAGTGCTGCAGCAGATAATGCAGCAGACCGGTGCGAAGGTGTACCGCGATGCGACGGTCAAGGCCGACACGATCCAGCCGGTGACGATCATGGCCATGCCCATGGCGTCGGCCCTGCCGACGATTCTCAAAGGCACGAACTATCAGTTCCGCCGGACCGAAACGCCGGAGGAAGCCTGGCAGGTGTTCCGCCCGATCAGCAATAACTTTGCGGGCAGCGACCTGCGACAGGTATTGCAGGATATTTCCATGGTCGCGGGCGTGCCCATCGTCCCGGATGAGACGGTGACCGGGCAAGTGTGGGCGGATGTGCAGGGGGTTCCCCTGGAAGTGGCCCTGGAGACGGTCCTGGCCGGCACCTCGTACGTGGTCAAGAGCTATCCGAACTACTACCTGGTGGGCGACCGCAAGGTCGACGGCAGCGTCTTTGACAAGATCAGTGAGACGCGCCACGTCCGGGTCAACTACATCACGCCGAATACGGCCAAGAGCCTTCTGTCCTCCGCGTTCGCTCCGTACGTCCAGGCCGAGTTGGATCCGAACAGCCATATCGTGACGGTCACTGCTCCTCCCAAGCTCGCGGAGCGCATCGTCAAGGAAATAAAAGACATGGACATTCGGCCGCAGCACGTGCTCCTTGACGCACGCATCGTGGCGATGGACCGCGGTGACATGTTGAACATCGGCGTCGAGTGGGGCATGCCCACGGCACAGGCCGGATTCTTCGGCAGCTCATTGCAGCGCGGCACGATGCCTACCGGGGAAGGCGACCCGGCCGGAAAGTGGCCCTGGGGCGTCTCGGTGGGGCTCACCTTTGACAGCACCTTTACCAACTCTCTCAACGCCGCCCTCAACCTGCTCCTGGAGAACAGCAAGGCCGACATTATCTCGAGCCCGCAGGTCATGGCTGCTGACGGCGAACGCTCCAGAATCCAGGCGATCACAGAGGAGTACTTCATGATGACCGCCCCGGTCAACCAGAGCATGTTCTACACGCAGTCGCAGCTCGAGACGGTCACGTCCGGCACGACGCTGGAGATCACCCCGCTCATCGGAGACAACAATGACATCACGCTGAAACTGGCCGTCGAGGTCAGCGACAGCATCCCGCGAGGCCGGGGCAGCGATCTGCCCGTGGTGACGCGGCGCACCGCCCAGAACTCCGTGGTGATCAGGGACGGCGGTACGGTGGCCGTGGCCGGGTTGACCGAGAACCGCACGAGGGACAGGAACAAGCACGTTCCCTTCTTCAGCGAGCTTCCCGTTGTCGGCGGGCTGTTCCGCAACAATGAAACCGATAAGGCGATGCGCGAAATCGCCGTATTCGTCACGGCGCACATCGTGCCGGAGACCAGTATCGTCACCGGGCAGCTCTCCGGGGTGAGCCAGAGCGGCCGAATCATGCCGTCGGCGGGCGATTCGTTCACGCAGGAACTGAAGGACAGTCTGTCGCGATAGTGAGATAGAGGGTAGTGGAATGGTGGGCCAGGCCCGCCGTACGAACAGTGAGGAGTATCGAACCTGTGCGACTTGGACATAGACACATATTGGTGCTGCTGCTGGTCGTGCTGGCTTTGGAGTCGGCGGGCTGCACAACGCCCCAATGGCTGGCGTTCGGACACAAGGAGCAATCCGGGGATTTGCAGGTGCAACAGCGCGTCGGCGGGCAGGCCGTCGATCTGAAGGCCGACGAGATCGTCCGCATCATGCGCCGGATCGGGATTGCCGATGAGCTGATTCCAACCCTCGGTAACAATCTGCGCGACGCGATGCGGTCCACCGGGGCCGCCGCGCTCTCCCGCGGCGGACGGCCGGAGGTCATGTTCGCCGTCAACGAGGAGCATCTGTTCGTCCAGTCCCGGTCGAAGGGCAGCTTCATCTACGATCTGAAGGACAAGCGGTTCATCCCCGTCCCGCCTATGCCTGCAGAGTACTGATCGCAGACAGCTTCACGCGGTGTGCCGCTCACACCGTTCCAGAATCGAAAGCACCCGGAGGAGGGTGCTTTTTTTATGGCTTGACCTAACCTCCATTTTGCAGAAGTCCAGACTTGACGTCAGGCGCCGTGGCGGGGGGCTGCGGCGATAGAAGCCAGTAGTGCCCCAGCCACTGGAGATCGCGGAGATCCACGCGTCCGCTGCCGTCGAAGTCGTCGTCGGCGTGCCGTACGGCCTCGGCGCTGTTAGGGTCGCTGCGGCGCCACTGCCGGGCGAAGAGGGCGAAATCCTTGAAGTTGACGAATCCGTCGGCATTCAGATCCGCGACGTGCGGAGTGACCGTGAGGTGGACATCGAGCTGGATCCTGCCGAGGCCCAGGGCGTCGCGTCCGCCGATCTCGTACAGCCCTGTGCCGAGTGTACCGAGGAATACGTAGACCGGCTCGCCGGCAAAGGCGGTGATCTGGGCGGAGCGGGGCCCGTACGGACCGTTGACATCGTACCCGCACTCCATGCGCTCGACATAGGAGGCCGCCTCAAGCCGCCAGTAGTACTCGCCGGTCCAGGTGTCCTGCGGCCAGGTCGCCTCGAAATGCAGGCTGCAGGGCGTGCCGGGCGGGAACTCGTCGATAGTAACGAACCCCTCCACGGCGCCCTGGGCCTCCTGGTAGAAATAGGTGAACAGCGGCGTGCCCGCCTCCCGCCGGAAGGAGCCGGAAAGGTCCGTCGTCAGCACGGTCAGGTTCGGGTCGGTCCTGGCTGATGCGGCGATGTTGATATCGAGCTTGCCCGCATACTTGATCTCGTCCCAGTACGCATCGGCGTAGCTGCGTCCGCCGGCCGTTTCCTTTGAATCCGCGACGGGTTCGGCCCAGATGTCGCCGAAATATGGATCGATCCAGCCCCCCTCGGCCAGGGCCTTCGCCGCCGTGGAGTATTCCAGCGTCATGGCGCCCAGGGAATGAACAAGAGTCATGCAAGGCAGCAGAACGAACAGCCATCTTCGATTCGACATGCTCCAGCCTCCAAACCTGCTTCCGCTCATATCCGCAGTAGCAGAGACGCACAATGGTGCGTTTCCACGGCCCGGTCATGAATACAGGGTCCGCTGACAACAGTATAGCCGCCCGCGCGTCTTGCAGCAAAGAGAATCTTGCCATGGATGGTATTGGTGTCCATGAGGATTGCAGAGCATAGAGGATGGGTGGCACCCTCAATCGCAGCTTGGGGGTGGTTTGTGTGATCGCCACCCACCATCGCCAAGCCCTGCGGGCTTGACGCTGCCACCCGTCACTTCTTTGTCGTGTGCCCTACTATTGTAGAGACGCAAAATGTTGCGTCTCTCCGGCTGCCGGGCGCGGTATAATCCGGCCGGGCATGAAAGTGAACAGGGGTGGAGCCCTTGATCGTAGGTATGATTGGACAGGTGAGTGTCATGGCTGGAGACGTCAAGAAGCGAATCGATTGGCTGCGGCGGGAAATCCGCAAGCACGATTACCTCTACTACGTTCTGAACCAGCCCGAGATCAGCGATCAGCGGTACGACGAGCTGTTCGCGGAGCTCAAGAAGCTGGAGGCCGAGCACACCGAGCTTGTGACGGAGGATTCGCCCACGCAGCGGGTCGCCGGTCGGCCCCTGGAAGGCTTCAAGACCATCCGACATGCGATCCCCATGCTCAGCGTGGACAACACGTACAGCGCCGACGAGTTATGCGCGTTCGATGCCCGGGTGCGAAAGCTGCTCCCCACCACGGATTACGATTACGTGGTCGAGCTCAAGATCGACGGCCTGGCGGTCAATCTGCGGTACGAGAACGGTGCTCTCGTCACAGCGGCCACCCGCGGCGACGGCGAGGTCGGCGACGATGTCACCACCAATATCCGGACCATCCGGTCTGTCCCGCTGGTGCTGACCGACGGGAAGAAGGTCCCGGCCGTGCTGGAGGCCCGCGGCGAGGTCTACATGCCCACCAAGTCGTTCCTCAAGCTCAACAAGTCGCGGACCGAAGCGGGGGAGACGCCGTTCGCCAATCCTCGCAACGCGGCCGCCGGCTCGCTCAAGCTGCTGGACCCGAGAATCACGGCGACGCGGAACCTGGCCTTTTACGCCTATGGGCCCGGCCAGCTTTCGGAGCCGCTGGCGGCGGATCACTTCCAGACACTGCAGCGGTTCAAAGAGCTTGGGCTGCCGGTGAACCCGCATACCCGCAAGGCCGCCAATATCGATGAGGTGATTGATATCTGCATGAGCTGGAGCGAGCGGCGCTTCGACCTGCCTTACCAGACCGACGGCATGGTGATCAAGGTCAACCGTCTCGATCAGCATTCCATCTTGGGCACGACGGGACGGGCGCCTCGCTGGTGCATCGCTTACAAATTCCCGGCCGAGCGGGCGCAGACTGTTATTGAATCCGTCGTCGTGCAGGTGGGTAAGACCGGGACGCTGACGCCGGTGGCCAAGCTCACGCCGGTGCAGCTTGCGGGCACGACCATCAGCAGCGCCACGCTGCACAATTTCGACGAGATGCGGCGGCTGGACGTCCGCGTGGGGGACACCGTGCTGATCGAGAAGGCCGGGGAGATCATCCCGCAGGTGGTGGAGGTGAAGAAGGAATTGCGACCGGCCGGCGCTGAGCCGTTCCCTGTGCCGCGGGTCTGCCCGAACTGCGGCACGAAGGTGGTCAAGGATGAGGCGTACGTGTACGTCCGCTGCCCGAACTCCGACTGCACGGGGCAGTTGCGGGAGCGGCTGCGCTACTTTGCCGGCCGCGATCAGATGGACATCGAGCACCTGGGCGTCTCGCTGATCGAGCAACTGGTTGCCAGTGGTCTGGTGACGAATTTCGCGGACCTGTACCGGCTCACGAAGGACGATCTGCTCTCGCTGGAGCGCATGGGCGACAAGAGCGCCCAGAACGTGCTGGATGCGATCGGGGCCAGCAAGACCCGGCCGTTGTGGCGGTTCATCGCGGGGCTGGGAATTCTTCACGTCGGCAGCCGCTCGGCGCAGGTCCTGGCCGACCAGTTCGGCTCGCTGGAAGCGCTCATGGACGCCAGCCTGGAGGAGCTGCAAGTGACGGAACAGGTTGGGCCCGTCATGGCGGAAAGCGTGTATCGGTACTTCCGCGACCCGCGGCGCCGGGCCGTCATCGAGGATCTGCTGGCTGCCGGGGTCCGGCCGGAGCCGCCGGTACGAAAGAAGCCCGTCGGCAAGCTCCAGGGCAAGACCATCGTCGTGACGGGGACTCTGAAGAACTTCACCCGCCAGGAGATCGAGCAGGCGATCCGCGACGCGGGCGGCAAGGTCTCAAGCAGCGTCAGCAAGAAGACCGATTTCGTCCTGGCCGGAGAGGACCCGGGCAGCAAGCTGGAAAAGGCGCAAGGCCTCGGCGTCGAAGTGATCGGCGAAGAGCAGTTCTTGAAGATGGTTAGGTCGGCGAAGAAGTAAGATATACGTTTCTGGACTCCTGGGTGATGTGATGGGTGGCAGCGTCAAGGCCGAAGGCCTTGGCGATGGCTGCACCGCATCCAAGCAACGCCATCGCCAAGCTGCGATTGACGATGCCACCCGGTTGAGGCCAGACGCCTTCAACACAAATTGGGCGATTAAGGGACGAATGACGTGAACGGGCAGGATGAGAAGTTCATGCGGCTGGCTCTGAAGCTGGCGGCAAGAGGGATAGGCTCGGTGGAGCCGAATCCGGCGGTCGGTTGCGTCATCACGAAGGTCGGCCAGGAGATCGGCAGGGGCTATCACAAGCGGTTCGGCGGGCCGCACGCGGAGATCAACGCCATCGAGAACTGCAAGGCCCGCGGCTCCCAACCGGATGGCGGGACGATGTACGTGACGCTTGAGCCGTGCTGCCACCAAGGCAAAACCGGGCCGTGCACGCAGGCGATCATCGCCGCCGGCATCAAGCGGGTGGTCGCCGCGGCATTGGACCCATCTGCCCACGCGAACGGCAAAGGGGTCGAGCAGTTGCGGCGGGCGGGGATCGAAGTGGTCGTGGGGCTGTGCGAGCAGGAGGCGAAGCTCGTCAATGCGCCGTTCTTCAAGTATGCCACGACCGGCAAATGCTGGGTCATCCTCAAATGGGCGCAGAGCATCGATGGAAAGCTGGCCTTCGCGGACCAGTCGCCCGAGAGGCGATGGATCACGAATGAGGCCAGCCGCAACGACGCTCACAAGCTGCGCCGCCGTGCCGGGGCCGTCATCGTCGGCATCAAGACGGTTCAGGCCGATGACCCCATGCTGACGCCCCGGCCGAGCAAGGGCAAAAAGCCGCTGCGGGTTGTCCTCGACGATTCGCTCCGGGTTCCACCCACGTGCAGGCTCCTGCGAACCACGAAGACCAGCCCCGTTCTCATCTACACCCGCGAGGAAACGGTGAAAGCAGACCCCAAGGCCGTCGAGCGAATCACGAGGAAAGGCGCGGAAGTGCTCGCGTATCCGGACACTCCTAACGGCTCCAACCTGCCTTTCCTGCTGGAGTCGCTGAGCAAGCGAGGGATCGCCCAGGTGCTTGTGGAGGGCGGCCCGACGGTCCTGGCCTCCTTCCTGAAACGGGGTCTGGCCGATGAGATTTGCGTGTACATCTCGCCAAAGGTCCTCGGGGCCGCCGGCGCCGCCTCGATCTGCGAGCCGATGGCGGACCTGGTGCAAGCGATTCAGTTGAACCACGCCAATATCAAGGCATTTGGCGAGGACACTCGCATCAGCGGCATGCCTGTCGCCATGTCGTCGCCCGTACCCGCTGAGCCTCAGTAGGTATCGCAGCGCGAGGTGGACGCCGTGGACCTTGTGGACGATGCGGACAAAGTGGACGCAGGCAAGTTGGCAGGGCGTCCATCTCGTCCACGTCGTCCACTTTCGTCCATCGCGTCCATTTCCTCACGCTGCTCCATTCGCTCAGACTATAGGATGTGGCGCCGTGGCGATTGCGGCGAATTCAGGCGAGAATTTGTTTGACCCATGTGGTGGCTTTCAGTATACTATAGATGTTGCGGGTGCATACGGAGATCTATTGGTCTCGCAAGCGCCAGCCGCGGTTTGGCGCACTTGGGCACAACGCGACAAGGAGACGGGCCTACAACTAGTTCGAACTATTCGAGCCCACGTCTCCTTTTTTTTATGCGCTTACGTCAACCGCCGGTGTGAACTCAAAACTGCTGCCAGTCCTGACTGAACCACAGGTAAATTTTTGGGTCGAGCGTGTGATTTCCCTGCATGGATTCGGGGCTTCGGGTACAATACGGCAGCTTTTTGAATCGTTGGGGATGGGTTTGAGATGAGCAGTAAGTACTTAGAGAAGATCAACGGCCCGGCGGACCTGAAAACGTTGCAGGTGGCCGAGCTTGCAGGTTTGGCCGAGGAGATTCGCCAGTTCATTCTCGGCTCGGTGAGCAAGGCCGGCGGACACCTGTCGAGCAACCTCGGCGCGGTGGAGTTGACGCTTGCGCTGCATTACGTCTTCGATTTCAAGCAGGACAGGCTGTTGTGGGACGTAGGCCACCAGTGCTATACCCACAAGATCATCACCGGCCGCAAGACAGGCTTCGATCAGTTGCGCCACGCGGGGGGTATCAGCGGCTTCCCGAATCCGAACGAGAGCGAGTATGACCTCTTCGCCGTCGGGCACGCCGGCACCTCCGTCGCCACCGCTCTTGGAATGGCGCTGGCTGAGCAGTTGAAGGTTAAGAAGGATGAGACGGAGGCCAAGCCGCCCCGTCGCGAGGCGGAAAAGCTCAAGTCGGCGGCGCCGAGAATCGTTGCGGTAGTCGGCGATGCCAGCATCGTCAACGGCATCTCCTTTGAAGCCCTCAACAACCTCGGACTGATCAAGCGGCAAATGCTCATCGTGCTCAACGACAACAACATGGCCATTGACGCCACCGTTGGGGCGGTGGCCAAGTACTTTGCCAAGTTCCGGCTGAGCCACACGTACGAGGACCTGCGCTGGACGACCAAGACGATCCTCGAGCATGTGCCCGGCATTGGCCGTAGCGTCGAGGATGCCCTCGAAAAGATCAAGAAGAGCATCCGTATGGTCCTGGCGCCGAGCCAGATGTTCGAGAGCCTCAACGTGCCCTATTTCGGTCCCGTGGATGGCCACGACATCGAATCGCTTGTGAAGTTGTTCAAGACGCTCAGCCAGGTGGACCACCCGGTCCTGCTGCACGTGTACACGAAGAAGGGTAAAGGCTTCAACCCCGCCGATAAGGGGCCGACGAAATTCCACTCCACGGGTCCGTTCAAGATCAACGGCGACACCGTGGAATCGACCGCCGTGGAGCATCGGCAGACCTACACGGACGCCTTTGGCGAGTCGCTGACCGCATTGGCAGAGCAGGATGAGCGGATCGTGGCGATCACCTCGGCGATGTGCGATGGGACCGGCCTCGTGGAGTTCCGCGAGAAGTTCCCGGACCGCTTCTATGACGTGGGTATCGCCGAGAGTGCGGCGGTGGATATCGCCGCGGGCCTGGCCAAGAGCGGCATGAGGCCCTTCGTATGCATCTACTCGACCTTCCTGCAGCGCAGCTTCGATCAGATCTCCCAGGAGGTGTCGCTGCAGAACCTTCCGGTGGTCTTTTGCGTGGACCGGGCCGGGATGGTCGGCTGCGATGGGGCCACCCATCACGGCCTGATGGACATCGGCTACCTGCGAATGCTGCCCAACATGGTTCTCACGGCCCCGGCCGACGCCATCGAGATGAAGCAGGTCCTGCAGTTTGCCCTGGGCCAGGGCCAGCCGGCGGTGATCCGGTACCCGAAGGACCTCGTTCCTCTCAATGAGTCCGTGCGTGCGGCGTCGGAGAAGCCCTTTGAACTGGGCAAGAGCATCATCGTACGGCGGGGCCGAAAGCCCTCGCTGGCCATCGTTTGCTACGGCAGCATTCTCACCGAGGCGCTGAAGGCCGCCGAAATGCTCAGTTCCGAGAAAATCGCGGTGGAGGTGATTAGCGCACGCTTTGCCTCGCCTTTGGACGAGCGATTCATAAGCCTGCTATCGGCGGGCAAGAGCCTGATCACGGTCGAGGACCACTATCTCTCGTGCGGATTCGGCTCGGCTGTGCTCGAACTGGCGGCGACCCGCGGCTGCGATTTGGGCAGGATTCGGGTACTCGGCGCACCAAAGTGCTTTATCGGGCATGATTCCCGAAGTGCCCAGCTTATCCAGGCCGGCATAAATGCCGATGAAATAGCAAAAACAGCCAAGGAATTGATCGCAAAATCAAAGCAGTAGGGACTCGTAGAAGAACAAGTTGGGCAAAGAGAGCCATGAGAAAGGGCACGTCTCTACCCAGACTGGTAATATTCGGCGACCCGGCGCGAGGGTCTGTCGCCGAGGCCATTGAGGAATTCTCGCAGTTCCTCAAGGACAAAGCCGAGCTCGTTGCCATTTGCTACATCTGCGAGTGCACGGCTGAAGTGCTGCGCGAGGTCGATTTTGCCGTCGTCCTCGGCGGCGACGGCAGCATCATCTCGGCCGCAAGGACCCTCAGCGAAGCCAGGGTCCCAGTCATCGGCGTCAATATGGGCAAACTCGGATTCCTCGCCGAATTCAGTGCCGGAGAATTCAAGAAATGGTATCACGACATCATTTCAGGCAAGGCGCCGGTCGAGAAGCGAATGATGCTTGGCTGCCGGGTCTCGGAGCAATCCGAGGGCAGCGCGCAGCGGTTCTTCTCGAAGGCGGTCAACGACGTGTATATCACGTCGGGTCCGCCCTATCGTGTGATCGAGCTGGATATCTGCGTGGACGGTCAGCACGTGGCCAGTTGCGTGGGCGATGGGCTGATCGTCTCGACGCCGACCGGCTCGACGGCGTACAACCTGTCGGCCGGCGGGCCGATCCTGGCCGGTTCGATGGAGGCGATGGTGATCACGCCGGTCTGTCCGCACTCGCTGAGTTTCCGGCCGATCGTGATCGACGCGGCCAGCGTCGTGCAGATCAGCGCCACGAGATTGAACGAGGGCACGACCATCTCGGTCGATGGCCAGGTCTCCACCGGCCTGTCCCTTCGGGATGTTGTCACTATCGCCAAGGAAAGGTGCAGCTTCCTGATCGTGGATAACCCGACGCGAATGCGCTGGGATACGCTGGCAACGAAACTGGGCTGGGCAAAAGGGCCCAAGTACGAGAGTGAGTAGGAAGTGGAGTTCTGCAAAATGTAAGCCCAACTTCCATTTTGTGGAACTCTATTGAGTCAACAGCCGTCGGATGGCGGCTGTGGCAGGATGCACGGCAGCAAAAGGATTGCGAACCCACGGGGCAATTGCCGGGTACTCTCTCCAGAGACGCGGCAGAATGGGCTCTCGGAATGACGTGAGTACGGGAGTGATTGTATGAGAGGTTCACAATCGACCGGATCGAGTCATAAGCAAGCATCCATGGCGGCCGTGCTATGCTTGTCCCTTCTGTTGTTCGTGAGCGGTGCTTGGGCGTCCTACGGCACAAGTCCGGTCGGCTCTCCGACGGTGCCGCCGAGCAGCTATGAAGGGGGCCTCATCGCGAATCCCAATCCGTTGGACAGCAGCAGCAACTCGGTCATCACCGGCAACGTCCGGGGCGGCAAACATTTCCGGGGACCGGTGCCATACGATGCATCCACGAGTTTCCAGGGGCCGCTGGGCTCGACCCGCCTCGATTCCTTCCTGAGGTATTCGGCCGTGCCGGAGGAACTGGGCGGATATTCGCCCGGATACGACACGTTCTATTCCCCGACGGGGACCGCCTCGAAAATCCGGCCCGGGCAGGGCGGCGTCTTTGCGCCCACAAGCCCGAGAGTGGCCGGCGGCATCGCGCAGTGGCGCTCCGAGCAGTCGGCGGATGTCGTGGATTTGGGCGATATCAGGCAGTCTCGCGTCTCCGTCGGCGAGACGGCCTCCACGCCCGACGCGGGCCTGGACTCCTGGCGAAGATACGGGAACTGGCCGCTGTCCAGAACGCCCGAACAGATGAGACAGGTGGTTTCCGACGAGCTCGGCCGGCAGTTCGTCGACGACCGCGCGTCACAGCAGAACAATCAACCCGTAACGTCCGAGGAATACCAGATCCAAATGGAGCAATTCCGCCAGCAGCTCGAGAAGGTCAAGACCGACGCCTCGAGGCTGGAGCGGTCCCTGACGGTCGGCGATGCTCTGCAAAAGGACGTGTCACAGCAGGCGCCGAGTGACCCTGTGGAAGTCGCCAGCTCGCGTAAGGCCCTGGAAGGCGTGACGGCGCCGTTGCCGCAGCCGCCGCGGGCAGAGATTCGCAGCGACTCAGAGTTGGTGTTGCTCCGGCCCTCGCCGCTGATTCCGGACATTTCGATGATGGACAGACAGGCACAAGCGCCTGACGGTGCCAATATCGCGGGCCTCATAGCGCCGCCTGCCGGTGGGAAGGGCAATGCAACTGCGGAGTCCCGGGGGTCGTCCCTCAGTCTGCAAACTGGTCCCAGCGGACTGGCCGCCGATGCCGCGACGCGGACGAATCGAATTGCCGAGCTGTTCCTGACGAAGGGACAGGGCGGGACCGGACAGAGCCCGATGAACAGCGCCGGTGAGTTGCCCGCGTTGCAGCGGATCAAGGAGACGGCCGCCGCACTGGAAAAGCCATCTGACTCGGCGACGAACGCGATGGACGGCGCAGGTTTGACGCCGGACCGCATCGCATTGCTCATGGAGCGTATGCGCTCGACCCCGGGCGAGATGGATGCCCTGCAATGCGCCGATGCGAACAAGCCGACGGCCGGCGAATTGAAGCCCTCGGCTGCACCGGCTGACGGCCAGGTGCACAAGAGCACCGAGGTCCTCACGGCCGCCTCGCAGGAAAAGTTCGACCGCTACTTGAAGGCGGCCGAGCTGTACCTGCAGCAGGGCCGGTACTATCGTGCGGTGGAGTCATTCTCGCTCGCTTCGCTCTACAATCCAAACGATCGGCGAGTGCACCTCGGCAGGAGCCATGCGTTGTTTGCCGCCGGCGAGTACGTCAGCAGCGTCACCTTCCTGGCGAAAGCGATCGAGCTCGATCCGGGCCAGACCCTCGCGAAACTGGACCTGGTCGACGCGACGGGCGGGCCGGACCTGTTCCTGCGCCGCATCACCGACCTCGAGCAATGTGCCAAGAGGACGAGCACGCCGGACCTTCAGCTTCTGCTGGCCTACATCTACCACCAGATGGACCGGCCGGAGGAGGCAAAGACAGCCATCGACGCGGCGGAGAAGGGACTGGGCCGCCTGCCCGCCGTGGCTCTGCTCAAAGGCGCTATTGTGAAGTGACGCTCGGGTACTCAGCCGACATATCGAATCACGTACAGCCAGTTCATCACAAACAGGATCGACAACGCCGCCAATGCCGCTGCTCGTTCCGTACGCGTCAGGACAAGACGCGGACTCTTTCCTATCAGCACCCGAATGAAGATCACGCCGGTGGCTATGCCGAGAAACGAAAACAGCAGCGGATTGTAGAGCCACGCCTGGATGGGGTGCCCGTGGAGAAACGCCAGTGTCCCCCGTGTGAAGCCGCAGGAGGGACAGGGCCAGCCGGTGAGTCGCTTAAACAGGCACAACGGCACTATCAGGCCGGTACGGGTGGCAAGAAGCAGGATGACGCCTCCGAGCGCCAGCCAAAGCGCCGGCAGGAAGACCGCCCACCACGGCCAACCTGGCCACCGCTTGAGCTGGACCCATTCGATTTTCATGGCCCCGATAGCATCTCAAACCGAAACGGATGCTCCAGCCCCGATGACTATCGAGGCGATCAGCACGATCATGCATATGGCCAGGGCCACCAATGTGAGCACCACGCTGATGATACCGCAGATCTTTCCTGCCTGCGTGAGCCCCCGGCCGGAGGAGTCCATTCTCCCGGCGTTCATCTCCCGGAGATCGGAATTGGCCAGGATCCATGCGATGATGCCCGCGACGAAGCAGGAGCAGAGAATACTGATGATGCCAAGCGCCAAGATCAGACCGCCGCGATGCGGCCTCATCGGTTGCCCTACTGGATACGCCTGCACGGGTTGGACAGGAGGTTGACCGCCGGTTGTCATTATGCCCCCTTGCTCATGAAAAATCTCCATTTCCGGTTTTCATGCCGGTCTGCGGAAATCGTGTGACGATTTCGCAGGCCAAGACATACTGTTGCTCAAACTACCAGATTGTCTCCCGCGCGCCAAGCCGCAATTCGTGAATCAATCTGTGCAGTCGCAATCGACGACGATGATTGCTCAGGTTTTTCGGAAGACGGCGACGATGTTCTCCACCTCGACGACGAAGAGGCGGTTATCGCCTTCAAAGTCGACGGGAATGGCGCCTTTAGGGTTGAACAGGACCTTGTCGTACTTGCGCAGCGGTATCTCGGGCATGGTTTCGATCTCCGCTGAGACGGCCACGACGCGGCCGGTAATGGTGGGGATTTCGATGTTATCGGGCAGCCGGATGCCCCCCTTGGTCTCCTTCTTGTCCTCATCCTTGCGGATCAGGACGCGCTTGCCTATGGGCTCCACCGTCTCGAAGGATTCGACTTCAACGTTCTCTTTTTTGTCCATTTGCACTGCCTTTGCACCTGACCAAGCCATCATCTTCTTACCATTATACACGGATCACTCAGCTTGAGAAACTGGAAAAACTCACGAGAGTCCACTTGCCGCGCGGATCATCCGCATGGGACCACAGACGCGGCCCCACTACACTGTGCTGCGATGCGCGTCACAGGACATGAAGGAGTGACACCGATTACGGTTGAGAATTTCGTATCTCCGGGTGGCAGCGGCAACGCCGGAGGCTTTGCCGATGGCGAATGGGCAAACCATTGGCAAGCTGGCGCGTGCCGCTGCCACCCAAAGCTTGGTGATACGCTATGAAGAACTCATGCGTAATCGGCATGAGATCCTCAGGGAGTCGCTGTGAGAATATCGTTGCGGCTGCGGGCGGGGCTGATGGCTTCAGGGATCCCTTTCTTTTGTGGGAAGCTCTGCAGGATGTCGGTCACTTCTTGGATGCCGTCGTTTTTTCGGGTTTGAATTGCGCGAGGATTTCCTTGGCCTGCTCAGGCGACTGCGGCGGCCACTGGCCCTCGGCCTGCATCTGCTTGAGCCGGTCGAGACCCTTCATGCTGACGATGGTACGGCAGCGGGGGAAGCGGTTGCAGCCGAGGAACGGCCCGCGCTTGCTCTGGCGGACAACCAGCTCGCCCTGCTTGCAGTTGTAGCATTTGACACCCGTCGGTTCCGCCGGCGGTTTGGGCGGCAGGACGTTGCCCTGCTTATCCATTTTCTGCGTCGTCTTGCATTGCGGATAATCGCTGCACCCGAGGAACGTGCCGAATCGGCTCCGCTTGACGACCATGGGCTTTCCGCAGGCGGGGCACTTGTGCTCCGTGACCTGGTTCTGCACCATTTTGCCTTCCTTGTCACAGGGACAGGCGAATTTGCACTCGGGGTATCCTGAGCAGCTCAGGAACTTGCCGTTCTTGCCGAATCTGTACAGGAGTTGCCGGCCGCAGTCCGGGCACGTGTACTCGCTGGGCGTGCTCTCGGCCTTGGCGTGCTTCATCTCCTTCTGGGCGGTCTCGAGGTTCTGCTTGAACGGCCCGTAGAAATCGCTCAGGACGCCCTGCCAGGCCAGGTGCTGTTCCTCGATCTTATCGAGCTGCTCCTCCATGTGGCGTGTGAACGCGATGTCCATGATCCGTGGGAAGTACTCGTCGAGCTTGTCCGTGACGACCTCGCCGAGGTCCGTGGAGTGGAATTTCTTCTCTCGCTGCTCGACGTATCCGCGTTCCTGGATCGTGCTGATGATGGGTGCGTAAGTGCTCGGCCGGCCGATGCCCTCTTTCTCAAGGGCCTTGATCAGCGAGGCTTCCGTGTACCGGGCCGGAGGCTTCGTGAAGTGCTGCTCGGGCCAGATATCCACGGTTGCGAGCTTCTGCCCCGCTTGGGTCGGCGGCAATTGCTGCTCGACGGATGACGTCAGCCAGACCTTGTTGAACCCATCGAACACGAGCGTTCGGCCGGTCGCGCGGTACATGGCCGGGCCCAGCTTCGTTGCGGTGGTGATACTGAGCGTGGTCACGTTCCACTTGGCTGACTCCATCTGGCACGCGACGAAACGGCGCCAGACGAGATCGTAGAGCTTGAACTGCTCGTCACTGAGGTGCTGTCGGATCTCGTTGGGCGTCAGATCGACGTCGGTCGGCCGGATCGCCTCGTGGGCCTGCTGGGCTGACTTCTTCGATGCATAGACGTTGGGCTTCTCCGGCAGGTACTTGGGGCCGAACTGGTGCTCGATGTACTTGCGCGCCTCGCCGATCGCCTCGCCGGAAACGTGCGTACTGTCCGTTCGCATGTAGGTGATCAGGCCCAGCGAGCCCATCGATCCGAGATCGATGCCCTCGTAGAGCTGCTGGGCGACAGCCATCGTTCTCTTGGCGCTGAAGCCGAGGCGGTTGGCGGCCGCCTGCTGCAGCGTGGAGGTGATGAACGGGGCCTGCGGATGGGACACGGACTCCTTCGTCTCGATGTCAGAAATCTTGAACTCGGCGTGATCGAGCTCGCGGAAGACCGCTTCGGTTTGTTCCTTCGTGGACGCCTTGAATTTGTTGTCGCCGATCCTGTACAACTCCGCCTCGAAGGCGTTGTGCTCGGCAAGCCATTTGCCCTTTTCCTCAACCGTCGGGCCCTTGGCATCGGGCGTCTTTGGCGTTACGAACTGGAGCCACTGGCCTCGGAAGTTGCTCTGCAGATCAGTCGTGAAGACGGCGGGGATCAGCCAGTACTCCTCGGGCTTGAAATCGCGAATCTCGCGCTCCCTTTGCACGATGATTTTGACGGCGACGGATTGGACTCGTCCGGCCGACAAGCCCCGTGTGACCTTCTTCCACAGCAGGGGACTGATCTCGTAGCCGACGATGCGGTCCAGAATTCGGCGTGCCTGCTGGGCCATGACCTTGTCCATATCGATCCGGCCCGGCTCTGAAAACGCCTGCTGGATCGCGGATTTCGTGATGGCGTTGAAGATGACTCGATAGATGCGGTTCTCCGGGATACCCAGGATCTGCGCGAGGTGCCAGGCGATGGCCTCGCCCTCGCGGTCAAGGTCTGTCGCCAGGTAGAGCTTGTCGCACGTTTTCGCCGCCGCCTTCAGTTGGGTGACGACGCGCTTCTTGCCCGGCATGATGTCATACGTGGGCTCGAAGTCCACGTTGAGGCCCTTGGAGGGCAGATCGCGCACGTGTCCCATGGAGGCCTTGACGTCGAAGTCCGGACCTAAGTACCTGTTGATCGTCTTGGCCTTTGCAGGCGACTCGACGATAACCAGCGATTTATGCGAGTTTGAGTTTGCCATGGGCTATAGTTCGATCCACTGTACTTTGAAAAAACATCCGATAACAACCGCACCGCCGGGGACGAGTTCGTTATGAAAAGGCCGACGCTGCCTTTCTACCGGCATTTGGACGCGCAGGTTCGGCCCCGGCCCAAAGATTCCAACCCCTTATCGGCCGGTTCCCTGCCGGGATTTAGCACCGGACACATACAGAGTCGCCCGGAAGATGTCAACAGAAAAAGATGCTGGATGAGCCACGAGCCGCGGCGGCTGGTTGCGGCGGCCCGCGCGGAATCTTGTGATATCACCGCCTCGTTGCGCCGAACAACATTCATAGGGCAACGTAATATTAACGGTGCCTACAAGGGCTGAGGTTCAAAAGTCCTCCTGCCTCAGCCCCTTTTTTTTGCGCCTCCTCGACCCAAAACACCGCACGACCTGCAGGGGATTGTCGAAAGGCACAGAGCCAATGACATCGTCCGAAAGAGATTATCCCAGAATTTTATTTGTCCCGGTGAACTTCGTGTGGTATCCTCAGTAAATCGGAATGACTACTATTGAGATGTCAGGCATTTACACAGGGCTGAGGTTATCTCGCTTTTCCTCTCCCTCCGCTCCTCAGCCCTGTTTTTATTCCTCGTTGTTGAGGAACTTGAGAAGCTCTTCGGGGATGTAGTCGTTGGCGAAGGCGAGGATGTCGTTGACCTGGGCCTTGTTCAGGTCGGCGGGCATCTGCTGATTGTTGATATCGACGTTGACGATCACGCCATACTTGGTGTCATCCGGGCCGACTGGGGCTTCCTCCCGGCCGGAGTGCTGCAGGAAGGTTGGACGCAGCTCGATGTTGACGTTCTTGCCCTCTTTCGGCGCTTCGATCAGGATGCGGATATTCGCCGCTTTCTGTCGCCAAAGATCGTACTTGAGCCCGCTGGCGATGACGTCGAGCGAATTGACGAACCCCGTATCGAAGACGAACTCATGGATGACGCCGACCCGCGGCACGGTCCGCTCCGGGAATCTGGTCCGCAGCTCGTCGTAGGCCTTGCGGAAGATCTTATCCTTGTCGGAGATGTCCAGCTCATGCGGCCGGTCGATGTAGAGCCGCTCCGGGAAGGTGAACACCGGGCCCCGGCCGGTCAATATGAACGTGGGCAGCTCCACCCGCTTGGCGTTCGGCAGCAGGAAGGTCCGCTGGATGCGCAGCTCCCGCGGGCCCGACAGCATCGTCTCAAAGGCCTCGGGGAATTGCGCCACCAGCCAGTTGGCGTAGTCCTGCAGCTTCGTGCGGTCCTGATCCGGCAGGATCGCCGGACGCATGTCCACCCCGTACTTCACGACGTGCTGCGATATCTTCTCTTTGTCAAACTGGTAATTCATTCTTTCCCTCGGCCGAACACACAATCCTACGAGAGTCTATCTCTTGACCTGCCGAAAGTCAAAGCAAACCATTCGCTGAGCATGCTGGTGACGTGACAACAGTACTGCCAGGAGCATTGCCATTGGAGCGGAGGTACCCCGTCATACATCCAGGAATGGTGACCGGTACAAGAGCGACGCCTGAATCCTTTTCGTGATCCCCAGTTGTTCAAGTCTTATGCGCATCGGCAGCGTGTTGACGTTATACCGACTTGCAAGAGTGGCGTAGATCTGGTTGTGATCCACCCTCGTGTCGTAATTGCCATTCTTCACCAGGAATTCATAGACTCTCGCAGAGTCGTTCAGGATGTGTCGATGTGGAATGAGAACCGCACCGGCGAAGTAATTCGCGTTCTCCTCCAAGAACCTGTAAGCCTTTTTGATCCGAGCTCCCAGCGAGATAGAATCATCCACTGTCTTGCATCTGGTGAAAACCTCAGAGTGAAGGACTATATGCCCCAACTCATGTGCGATTGAGAAGCTTGCTCTCGCTCGTTGGTAATCCAGGGTGTCTTCATCTACGATGATGTCAAAATGGCCATCGGGTTTGACGGTCAGCACGGCTGCTACTGCGAACTTGGCCTCCAAGTCAGGTATGGGGACAATTGCATCGATTTGCTCATGGCTTTCCACTAGCAGGTCCACGTCAATCGGCAAGATTATGTCACCTGGGTATGCGGCCTTGAGTGTCTGGGCTGCCTTGGCTTCTATCTCCGTCTTGTCATATCGCTTTGCGTGCGACGGGTCCATCTCGCTTCCTCAGTAGAACTTCTTTATGTAGTCCGCAAGCTCGCTGATTTTCTCTTCACTGAGCTGTTTATTGCCAACGGTCCGGACAAGGACGGGGATGCCCGGCTGTCCTTTGACCAGTTCGGCCACATCGGCTGGGATGCGGCTCTTCGCTTTGGCAGCCAAGTCGAAGAGTTCGCTCCGCCTCGGATCATCCGTTGCCAGTCCGAGGGCATCACATATCAGGTCTATCGTTTTCTTGTTCGCTGGGGGCGCTACTCTGTCCCGTTCCATAATGCTCAGGTTGGATGGTTTCATATTCACCAAGTCAGCGAATGCGCGCAGTCCCACCCGCGCGTGCTCGACCCTGAGTTTCTTGATCGCTGCACCAAATGTCTTTGCTGTCCGAGCCCCACTCATACCGTTCTCCTTTCCATAGCCGTTATACATCTTATATAACATATCGATACACAGTCAACAATTGTTCAACAATTCTGCAATATTTCTTGCTGTCCGAGGCAGGCAGGCGAGCAAGGCTATCCAATTCGATTCTTCGGATTTCAGTACCGCCGGGTGCTGGTTTTGGGGTTGTGGGTGTGGTTGACGAAGAAGTAGCGCAGGGCGTCGATGGGGTGGTCGTAGACGCCGTCCTTGAAGGGCAACTCACCGGCGGCAGCTTGGCTGGCGTCAGGGTAGTGGTAGCATTGCAGCGCCTCGATCAGGCGGGGGCAGCGGGGGGAGATGACCAGCGTGCTCCTGCCGTCGCCGCAGCGGATGGCCCGGCGGATCAGCTCGATGCCTTCCAGGATGCTGCTTCGGCGGTAGCGCGTGGCGATCCCGAGGGTGCGCAGCTCGCGCACGGCACTCGTGCCGGTGACGTCATTGGAGCCGGCGCCGGCGGGGTCGCAGAACGTGGCCGTGACTTTTTCCTCGGGGCAGGGCGTACGGGCCGTGACCTGCTCGGCGTGGGCATCGATCGTCGCCCGGCTGCGGACGTACTCGTCAATCACTCGCACGATGCCGTCGTGATCCGCCTGAATCCACAGGCACACGAATGGGTTGATGAAGCCGAAGTCGAGCGTGCGATAGAGCGCCAGGTTCGGATTATAATCGACCGGCCGGACGTGGACTGCCGGATCGAACTCGCTGAAGACCACGTTGTCCAGCGAAGGCTTGATGCAGAGCATCTCGGATTCCCAGCCGGCCCGGCTGCTGCGACGCATCTGCGTGATGCAGTCGTCGATCCTCAGGTAGCCGCAGGCCGACTTCGCCCGGCCCCGGCAGTCACCGGACAGGGGGCATTGCGAGCAGTTCCGCCCGGTGCATTTCTCGATGGTCTCCCACAAGCACCACTTGAACACGGGCACGCCGCTGCTCATGGCCGCGGAGACTTCCCTCTGCATGATCCCGTACGGCCGGTGCATCGTGCTGATCAGCTCCATCGCCGCCGTGATGCGGTCCGTGCTCTGCGTGGTGAACTTGGCCGCCGCGAAAACATCATCGTCGAACAGCTCGACCTCATCGCACCGCAGCTTCTGCACGTGCTGGCCGCGCACGCTCGTCGCCGACTGCGTCAGGACCTCCACCGCTGAGCCATTGGCGAAGCGGCATTTGCCCTTACGCACCGGCCCCGCGAGAGACTCCTCGAATCCGCCACGGAGGAACCTCGTGAGGTATTCATACATGCGTCCCGATTGCTCACCGGAGCCGCCGAGGATGCGAATCTGGCAGTCCGGTTTGAAGATCGCATCGAGCAGCGTCGCCACTGCCGCCAGTTCCGTCTTGCCCCCGGCACGATTCGCCCAGACAACGGCATCCGCATTGCGAATCTGTCGGCTTGTGCTCAGGCCGGAGTCCGCGGCGAAGCTGTGCCAGAGATAATCCATCGGACTGCTGTGCCCCGGACAGATGCACCTGTCCGGCACATCGACGCCGAGGAATACCTTCACATAGTTCCTGAGGTTCTCCCTCGTCCCCGGCCGCATGCGGCGGAGCATTGCGAGCACGGCAGGTGTTCTTGCGATCTCAAGGTCATGAGTCTGTTCCGCCTGTGGTGAGGCTGTCTGTGTCATAGTGATTTTCTCCGTAGTATCTGGTGTGAGTGAATGAGTTGAGATTTGAAATCGAAACGTGCGGCACCCGGCCCGTCAAACTGTCGGCAGACCTGGTGTGCCAACACCCTTGTGGTGTTGGATGACTCCTGCTTCGAGCATCAACAGGGCCGGCGTTCGTGAATGGCGAGGCCGGTCAATCGATCCGATAGGAGACGTAGATGTCCCGCGTGGTCCTGTTGCCCCGGGCCTGACGCATGAAGTAGAACTCATGGCCGTCCGTGGACAGGCAGGGGAACATGGTTTCCTGGCCCGGACTATCGAAGAGAGACATATGGATCGGACTGCCGAACGGGCTGCGAGCGTCTTTGCGGGTGGACTTGAACAACTGATAGTAGCCGTTGCGGTCCGAGGCGAAGTAGAGACAAAGGCCGTCGGGGGAAATGTACGAGTGGATGTCATTGTAGATGGTGTTGATCGTCGTCAGATTCACCGGCTCTCTGAACAGGCAATCATCGCAGGTGCGCGTCGCCATCCAGATATCATAGACCCCTTGGCGGCCCTGGAAATCCGGCCCCGTGAGGAAAATGGTCAGTTCATCCGGGGTCAGCCTTGGCGTGTGCAGGCGGTCGTCCAGCAGATTCAGCTTCCAGATGTCCCATCCCACCGGCCACAGCGCCGACTTGGAGGATCGCTCGCTCATTACCAGGTGGAATAGGGCGTTGTCCTGATACGTATAATACATGCGCAACTCATCCGGCGAGACCCACTGGGAATGCACGTGGGTACCCTGGTGATTGATGGAGCCCCACACGGGCCTGGAAGAATCGAAGCGGCCGTAAGGTGCTGACCTCGTGGCCATGAAGATCCGGCCGTCAGGGAACTCCGGCGCACGGACGACACTGAAGTAAAGCGTCAGGCCATCGCCGGAGAGGATCGGCGACCACTCTTCCGCCGTACTGGTGTTGATCTCCACCAGAGGAACCGGTTCCGTCCACTGCCCCGGCGTAGGTCCGGTCTCCGGCTCGAGCGACATACTCGCCTCGGCCGCACCGCCATACGCGCCCATATTGATCCGCCCGCCATTCGGCTCCGGCTCATCGCCCACAGGACTGTCCGGGTCCCCTGCATCAATGCATGGACTCGTCACATCATCCTGGACCCAGCGTTCGCTGGCCGGGTCCCAGCGTCCCGCCTGGCTCTTGAGGTGGTAGTCGCCTTCCACCCAGAGATCGTCATTCAGGTTCGCTGGTGTTCCGTTCGGGTTCCAGTAGCCCGGCCGGCAAAAGAGGGGATCAGCCTCCAGCCAACTACTGTTGGGTTCAAGACTCCCACCTGCGATAAGACGCTGGTCTCCACCTCCAATCACACTGTATGACGCCCGCATGTATCCTGTGTCGGTGTCGTAGGTAGCAAAGGCAATTTGGCTGCCATCTCCGCGCTCGTATCTATTCCCCCAGACAATGCTGTTGAGCAAGAGCACCTTGCGTGGGCCCATGCGAAAACAGATGCCGCCGCCGGTGTAGCCGGCCCAATTGCCGCATATAATGCAGTTGACCAAACGAGCGTCAGCCGACAACTGTACGCCTCCGCCGTCTCCACCGAATCGCGGCTGCATCACGGCATGATTGCCGCTGATTACGCATCGTTCAAATGTCGCCACCCCCGTGAACTTATAGGAACTGGAACACCAGATCCCGCCGCCATCGGCCGCTACGTTGCCGGATATTGTGCAATCACGCACACAGGCTGCCGAATCCTGGAGGCCGATTCCTGCTCCATGACGAGCTCCATTGCCCACGATGACACACTCGGCAATTTGCGGACTGCAGTTATCGCAGAGTATTGCCCCGCCTAATTCAGTAGGATCACTGGCTTGGCCATTCGTAATCGTGAAACCCTGCAGAATGGATCGGTTGTCCTCACCACTATGGAAGTGGAAGCCCCTGTGAGATTCTGAGCGAATGCCCTGCGGATCAGAGTATCTCTGGCAATCGATGATACTAGTCTCTGGACCGCTTTCACTCTTGACGGTGATGGCCTTACCTTTGAAATCGATATCGCGATTGCCGTCGCCGGTGTAGGTTCCGGGTCCCACGATGACGATGTCCCCCTCCGCAGCGGCGTCGATGCCGGCTTGGATCGTACGGAAGTCTGCTTTCGCATCGTCGTCCACGTAGATGGTTCGCGCGGAGCTGACCGCCGGGCCGAAAGCAAGGAGCAGAATGGCCGTCGCAGGTACGAGTATCCGCCGCATTGTTGTCCCTCCAAAGACACGCAATTCCTTCAATGACCAACCACGTCCGGCATTGTACCAGATGGGACAGAGTTTGTCCAGTAGGTGCAGTGTGGGACTTGCCCAGCCCAACAATCTAATGATGGGTGGCAGCGGCAAGCGTCAGCTTGCCGATGGTTCTTGTATGCGACCTAACGCCATCGGCAAACTCCGCAGGCTCCGCTTGCCGCTGCCACCCGTGGTTTTCCACCTTGAAAGGGCTGGATGTGCCGCAGACACCTGTTCTCTACTTCTCGGTCCGGTGGACGACGAAATATCGGGCGACGGCGGGTTGGAGATCGATGGGGATGCCCTCGTGGAGTTGCTGGCCGGTGTATGTCTTCGGCGACTGTGACGTGCCCTCAGAAACTGGATAGCTTCTCTCCGGCTGCACGGTCCACCATTCGGGGAACTGGTTGAGGCGGGGCCAGTCGAGCGGCATGTGCAGGATCGTCTTGTGGCGCGGGACGTCGAAGAGGAGTCTGCCCTGCCAGGGCTCGTCGGCCTTGATCGCGATCCGCAGCACGTCGCCGGCCAGGTCTGCCCCGAATACCACGTCCTTGCGCCAGGGCTCAATGGTGACGCCCTGGGTCTTCCAGAGGCAGTACATGATCGTGGTTCGGGCGAAATTGCCGTCGCCGTGCCAGCCCTCGATGACGCCGTCATCTTTCTGAATTCGCCACATCATGGGAATGGATTCGTCGATCCACCTGGCCGCCGAGGGGACCGGCTCGCGGTTGTAGAGATTGATCGCGCCCTCGATGGAATCCGCGTATCCGTCCGCGCCGCCGTTCTCCCATTTGTAGTCAAGATAGTGCTCGTGGAGGTTCTCGAGTGCGTTTCGGACAGCCTGGCGGTATTCGGGCGTCTTATCGATGAGGTAGACCGTATAGATGCCATTGAAGTTGTAGCCCCAGTTGTCAGTCAGGGTGTTCGCATGCTCCCCGGTCTGCGGGTTGACCCAATCGTAGAACAGGCCATGTTCGTGCCGGCCGACGGCCAGGGTGCGGTCGAGCATCTCGTGGAGGGGTTTTTCGTATGCCTTCTTCTTTTCAGGTGCAACGAAATTCACGGTGGCGTACAGCTCGCACAGGCCCGAGACAATCTCGCAGCCGTGGTCGTCCAGCCGCAGACGCGATTCGTCTCGTGTCGGGTGATGCTTGTCGAGCAGGTAGTAGTCGCCAAGGCGGATGGCCCAGTCGAGGTACTTTCGGTCGCTCGTCATCCAGTAGACGCGGCAGAGTGACTGTAGATTGTCACCGTTGACTTCCTGGTTGGTCGAGACGATCTTGCCGTAAGGCGTATCGACGGGCGCGTGTTTCCAGAGGTCGTCGAGCATCTGGATCATCCGCTGCGACCACGGGCTGGGGCCGAGCCACTCCGTCAGCGGCACGAGGCCGTCCTTGATGTACTCTGACGTGCCAAAGATGATCCGGCCCAGATCCGGCTCGGCATCGGCGAAGCCTCCTTTCGAGAAGGAGTACGTGTCCGGCATCGAGTCAAGGCGGCTGGTGAGCTTCGTTTCCGCGCGGAGCATGTCGAGCATGCGGCCGTCGAACATCGGCCGGTCCGTCAATGCCGCCGTCAGCACCATGAACGGGTAATTATCGGCGGCGCTGTCTTGCGTATTCCAGATATCCTTGCTCTGAGTCAGGTTCCGTGGGATCAGCCCTGTCTTCGGGTCGGCGTTCCGGAGCCAGCCCTCGACAAAGCGATGGCAGCGGAGGAAGCCCTCGTTCGCGAGTTTGCCATTTTCCAGGGCTACCGTGAAGTCCTGAGTCTCCATCGGATGTGCGCTCATGCCTTGACCACAGAACGGAGCGAGCAGGATGATAAGAGTAACGCACAGACGGACATTCGACGGAGAGAACGGTGCACCGGTGAATCGCAGCGATAGGTTGATAGGCATAGCTTCCATCCTTTTCATGTGTCTGCAGAGCAGATAGCATGGTTCTGCTCCCGACGTTTCGGCTCACTCTCGCGGGAATAGGAGCCTGTCTGCGTGCGGTTGCACAACCGGGTAGCCTGTTATCTTCGAGAACTTCGCCAGTCGGTCCGTGTCGTACGTATGAAACTCATTCACAATTCTTCGTTTGGCAGTGGCCAGATGAATCGCATCCGCAGGTTTCAGACTCCAACCTTCGGGGATTGCCTGACGCATCAGATGCTTGGCCTCGTTCGCAATATGCTGGCTTATTTCCTCGAGCTTGATAGGTGAGGGAGGCACCCACAATTTGTCGATTCGAGCCTTGGTCTCCGCGCTAAGCTGTCTGTACTGTTTCTCCGAGTCTGCAAATGCAACTTCGGTGATACTCAGCACCGAGGTATAAATCTCGACATCTCCATGGTCGCAATCATCCAGAATGGCCTCTATGATGGGCAGTCTCTCCTTGGTGGCATTGATGGCCGACAGAAAAACATTGGAGTCCCAATACACCCGCCTTATGCTCTTGGGCTCAGACATCTCTCGCCCTTCGAATGACCTCCTCCGGCAACTCGTCGCCGAGGAATCCGCTTGCTGCACCGATGGCCTCGCGGTAGTCGCCGTGTTTGCCCTCCGCAATGATCTGAATATCCCTTACCTCGCGGATCGTGGTAGCCCTGCCGGTCTCCGGGTCTCTGCGAACCAGTCCTTCAACAAGCACAAGCTTTCCCCATGCCTCACGCATGATGTCTTCACCGCCTGGCGAGAGATAGCAGGAGATGGCTCTGTCGTCTATGAGGTCATACAGTGTGAACCTGAGTTGTCCACGACTGGTCATGCTCTGAACGCGTCCTTTGACGGCGCCGTACGCACACTCAGCCTCCCCAGCAGTCTCACCTTCCAAGGATGCGCGGGCCTCTCCGGAGAATTCTACATCTATGTCGGGTGTTTCAAAGCGGACCGACTTGATGCGCCCATCCACAAGGCTGACAATCCTGATGGCGGCAGCTTTAACCGCTGGCGAATAGTTGAACTGTCTTCCGCTGCGGATCGCGAGTCCGACATCCCCATACGCGCGTACGATACGCTCGACGGTGGTCAACTGCGTTTCATTTTCTGGAACACCCCGAACGGTCGCTGTCGCGCTGCCGGCATCCAAGCCATCTACGAGCCATTCTATGCCTGTCTTCCCAGCTATGTCCTTCTGCAGACTGCTGATGAGAGCGACGAGGCTTTCGATGGCCTCTGAGAAATCTTGGAGCGAAACCTCGCCGTTCAAGACCAGGGTCACTGTATCCTTCGGCATATCGTTCACCTGTTCCTTTCGCCTGATTCAGTGTGATGACAAGCCAAGGGGCCTATTTGCCATTTTGCTGCCCCTCTATTTCATATACTATTATATCGGACAATGTGTGCTGAGTCTCCAGAAACAATCCGGCCGTATTCCTTTTGGGCTTGCTCTCCTGGCACAGAGGATCGGGAGGATTACCTGCCAACGCCGCGCGTGGCCGACTCCTTCAGTTCCGCCAGATGGCTCTCGTAGACGCCGCGAGGGGTGGTGTTGTGCTGCTTGCACAGGGAGGCGGCCATGCCGACGACCTCGCCCATCATGCCGCAGGTCCGCATCACGCGGACGGTGCCGAGGGCCACGTGCGTTACGCTGATGTCGCGCCCGGCCATGAAAAGGTTCTCGATGTTCCGCGAGTAGAAGCAGCGGTAGGGGATCGGGTACGGCCTGATCGCGGGGGTCTTGCAGATCGTCTTGAATTCCTGGCCGGGGAAGTACTTTGAATTCTCCGGATCGGGATAGTGCAGGTCGATGGACCAGGTTGTCGTGACGAATGCATCCGGATATTCCCGCTGCTTCTGGACATCCTGCTGTGTCAGAATGACATCGCCGAGCAGCCGGCGGGACTCGCGCTTGCCCGCAACGTGGGCGACCCACGACAGCTTACGATTCGCGTATTTGGCTTTGTCCTTACCGCAATTCTTCAAGAAGGCCCAGTTGCCGTAGATCGCGCGGAGCGAATGGTCGCGGATCGACTCGATCTCGGCGATCTGGTCGTTGTTGAGCCCCGCCTCCCAGTTCCAGTCGCCGTGCGTGGTGCGCTCGCAGCTTTCCTCCGTGAATTGCAGCGCCCAGGGACATTCGGGGAACGGGCTCGGCTCATCCGTCTCGACGGCATACCACTGGACCGAAGCGCCCATGGTCATTTTGTCGGGCGTCTCGGGGGCCATGGACTCGCCTGTCTGGCCGCGGCTCTCCCGGCCCATGGAGTAATCCGCGCCGGCCAGAAAGCCGATCGTACCGTCGCCCGTGCAATCGGCAAATAGCGGCGCGGGGAAGCAAAGGTCCTTGTAGGTCCTGAGGTCCCTGGCGATCACGGCGGTAATACGATTGCCCTTCCTGTCCACCCGGTACGCGTGGGTGTTGAGGAACAGGCGGATATTGGGCTCCTCCTGCACGATACGGAGTTTCTTATCATCGTTATAGAACGCGGCCGGCCGGGCATTGCCCTGATTGCCCGAATCAAGCTCCCTGACGACATCGCCCAGACGAGGATAGGGCGGCAGATTGATTCCGCCGTTCAGATGGACGCGGACATCCGAGCTGTTGTTGCCGCCGAGGACGGGCCGGTCCTGGATCAACGCCACCCTCAGCCCCAGCCGTGCCGCCGAGATTGCGCAACAGGTCCCCGCCATGCCGCCGCCGGCAATGACGAGGTCGAACTTCCCCGCATACTCCGGCCCCTCCGGCAGACCCAGCTCCTTGTGCCGGAAGCTGGCCATCTCCTGTCCCTCGTTCGGCGGCATGAAATCCGCATTATTCGCAAAGAGGATTGCGTCGCAGCGGCCTTCGAATCCGGTCAGATCGTGTAAGGCGACTTTCACCTTGTCCCCCTTGATCTCCACCGTGCCGCCATCCTGCCAGTGCCACGCCGCTCCTTCGACGCCGAACGTGGTCTGCAGCGGCGTGCCGTCGATGAGGAGTTGGAATCTGCCCGGCGCCCCGGGGGCGTTCCATGTCGCCGCCCAATCCCGCGTGCGGACCCAGACACGGTACTTGCCGGTCTCCGGGAACGTGACGGCCGTGACGGCATCCTTGACGGGCACGCCGAGGCCGTGTGCCAGAAGGTACGGCGAGCCCATCTGGTCCATGGACTGCTGATTCACGACCCAGCCGCCGGGGTCGTCAAAGGCCTCCGCCTCGATCAGAACGTGTTGACCCCCAGTAGCTCCAGCACAACAGGCAAGGACGAAATACACGGCATGCATTCTCTGGCGTACCATCATCGGCGCCTCCATTCGATACGAAAACTTCTCACCACAGAGACACAGAGGTCACAGAGAATGAAGTCAGAAATCTCAGGATTCGAATTCATCGTCTCTATGGAAAGAAAACGCAACTCACAGGACCCTTCGACGTATGCCGTCCTTCAAGACAGGCACGTTGAAGTTGATGAGCAGACCCACTTTCCACCCCCCTATTCTCAAGTAGGTCAGCAGTTGGGCCTCGTGAATGGGTTCAATGGATGAAACCGCCTTGATCTCCACAACTACAGCGTTGTCAACCAGTAAGTCAAGACGGTAGCCGCATTCGAGCGTGACTCCCTTATACTCAATCGGCAACGGTCTTTGTCTGGCAAAGGGCATACTGCGCAACTCGAGATCACGGCACAAACATTCCTCATAAGCCGACTCCAGCAAGCCCGGCCCCAGCACCCGATGGACCTCAATAGCGGCACCAATGATCTGTTCAGTTATCTTGTTTACATCCATCTCCGTGTCCTCTGTGTCTCTGTGGTGAAGAAGATAACCTTACGATTTCTTCGGCGGGAAGGGCTCCATCGAACAGTTGTCGAGTTGGGCGATCTTCTGGACGCGCCGGGCGTGCCGGCCTCCGTCGAAGGGCGTGGCGAGCCAGATGTCGATCATTTCGAGGGCTAGTTCCAGGGAAACCGTGCGTGCTCCGATGGACATGGCGTTGGCGTCGTTGTGAGCCCGGCCGAGCCTGGCCCCTTCTTTGGTCCAGCACACGGCGCAGCGGATGCCGCGGACCTTGTTGGCCACGATCGTCTCCCCATTGCCGCTGCCGCCTATCACGATCGCCCGGTCGCACTCGCCCTTGGCGACGGCCAGAGCCGCCGGGTAGATGAAATCCGGGTAATCGCACGCTTGGGCCGAGTAGGTCCCGAAGTCCGTGACCTCGTGGCCCTTCTCGGCGAGATACTGCTTGATCTTTTCCTTATACTCATACCCTGCGTGGTCTGTACCCAACGCGATCTTCATCGTTGCTCCTTAAAGTCCAGCACATTCTCACGCCACAGGTCCAATGTAACGGCCCCGACGATGGACTGCAACCTCAAACCTCGCCTCGAAAGGCGACAGCTTGTTCGTAGTGTGCCCGTAAGGGCATCTGTAGAGACGCAAAATCTTGCGTCTCTACGGCGTCACCACAAACAGGACCCGGGAGGTTCCGCGGACAGGTGTTGACATTGCGGGACATATGACATATATTATAGGCGAAAGGAGCGGTGAGAAATGAGAATAGAATCGAGTCGTCATAGTGGCTTGGGAATCGCGGTTGTCCTCATTGGCGTCGCTCTGGTGGTGCTTGGCGTACAGTCGGATTTCGTCTTCGGCCAGTCGGGCGGGAGTGCGGTGACTGACGTATGCGAGCCGACCGCTCGTGATGTGGACTTCAACGCGGATGCAGGAGTCAATTTCCAGGATTTTGCCCGATTGGCCGAGCACTGGCGAGGCGCTGACGCGGCGACGGACGTGGCCCCATGGCCGGCAGGGGACGGCGTGGTGGATTTCAATGACCTGTCGGTCTTGATGAGATTCTGGCTGCAGGATGCGGCGCCGCCGATCTACATCACCTGGCTGGGACATGCGAGCGTGCGGATCGCGCAGAAGGACATGGTGATCTACGTCGATCCGCTCGACATGACC
>Ga0214473_10001002_pt1 | contig 38393 bp, 50 predicted proteins | sample RVTome_7_FD_203509 | JGI IMG/M metagenome (GOLD analysis project Ga0214473, IMG submission 203509) | Soil microbial communities from uranium-contaminated site in the Upper Colorado River Basin, Wyoming, United States - RVT98D197 | ecosystem: Environmental > Terrestrial > Soil > Contaminated >...
AGGTCGTATGCGTGCGCTGAGCCAGAAGATCCATGACCTCGGCGATGGACCCGATGTCACTCGGCGACATCTCGGTGAATCCATCCTCGGTCGGCGGCACGGCTGTGATCTGCGACAGGACGTCGGCTTGGATTTGACGCTCTTCTTCTTTGGCCTTGAAACGTCCTGCGCCGATGTACTTCTTGCGGACGAGGCCCTTTTTGGCATCGATCGCTGACTTCGTGTTCTTGGTGAAGCGTTCGGTCAGAGCATCGATCGTCGAGCGCGTTTGCCAGTCAGAGAAGCCTTCGCGGTTCGAGGTGAGAATCTCGGTCGACGGTCCCGTGATCTCGGCAATGATCTGCTTGCCTGGAGGCGTGGTAAGCCAGGTCGAGAACATGTAGATGCCATTGACGCGGACGTAGAGAGAGCCCGACTCACCTTCAATGTCCGTCGCGAAGATGTCGAGCTTACCTGTGACTTGTTCGATCAGCTCTTCGCCGGCCAGCTTTGCCTTCGGCTTGGTCTTGTTGACCGTCCCGTCCTTATAGGTCTCTGTGGCCTGGAACCGGATACCAGGCAGAAATGACTTGGTGACGATTGTGACGAATGACGAAACTGTCGTCGTCTGATCGCCGGGCATTACGACGGTGAGAATCGTGCCACGTCGGCGCGGAGCTGGCCTGATCTTCCACTGGCGATGAAATCCTTCGACGACCAAATCATTGGTGTGCAGTCGCCACGACAACCACGGGAACAACAGCAGCTCCTTGGCCTTGCCGAAGCCGCCCGTGCTGCCACTGCCGACCAGCTTGGTCGAGCCGCCCATCTGCAGGAACTTGCCGGTCAAGATCTCGCGGCTCATGCCACTGCCGTTGTCCTCGGCGGAGATCGTGTACGTACCGTCCTCGTTGTGCGTGACCATCGCATCGATCTCATAAGCACCCGAGTCGACGGAGTTTTGGATGGCCTCGCGCCACCACATCTCGCGCCAGCCCGACGTGTATTCCTTGAGCACCTTCTGGTAGTACTCCTCGCTAAATCCGATCTCGCCGGTCTCCCAGCCAGTGTCATCAGGGTTGCGCCGTCCGTGCCTCACCACTGCCGCTGTCGACACGACGCCATCCTCTTCGAGGCTCTCGCCCAGGAACTCCGCGTGGCCCAACGTGATAGCCGCGAGCAGGCTGCCGTACGCGTCCGACGTCGAGCTGGCGACGTACTTGCCGGCTGGCAGTGAGCTAGGCTCGAACGGGTCGAGTAGGCGCGTGGTCATCTGGAGTTTAGCTCTCGCCGCGCGCTAGGCGTGCCGCAGTCGCAGTCATGCGCGCCGACGTCAAGACAGGATTGCCGCGCCGCATGGAGATGATTGGTCGTGTCGTCCAGCCGCCCTCAAGAGCTTGGATCAATTCGGTGTGCCCAGCCTCCAAGTCGACGACGCGCATGCCGCCTGTGACGAGGCTATCGGGCTCGCCGCCGAGCTTGCGCATCGCCTTTTGTGCCGCGGCGAGATCCTTGTGCACGGAGAGCACCTTGTCGGACACACCGAATGCGCGGACCAGCGCGAAGCGTCCGCTGGGCTTTTTTGGATCGCGCGGGTTGGACTTCTTGGGGCGCAGCGCTTCGGCGTGATCCGACTCGTAGGCTGCGAGAAGCTCGGCGAGCGTCATCTTGTCTGCGTGGTGATCCAGCTCGTGGTGACCCCAGTGTCCCGCGATGGCTTCGAGCACCGCCACGCGCTCCATGACATTGTCCGACCGACTCATCTCTCTCAGCTCGTCGGGATCCATGCCGGTGGAACTGGCGATCTCTTCAGGCGTGACCCAGTTGTGCCAACCAAAGATGTCGGGCTCGACCGTGATGCTGAAGACCTCCGTCGTCTCGTTCGACGGGATCATGTTACCGTCGTCATCCTCTTCGGGCTCGGGCAGATCTTCTTCGGTATGCGGGAAGACGACCCATGTCGCATCGCCGGTCTCGTCGTCGACGTACACGATGCCGCCGCCGTAGGTGAACGGATCTCGATCGCCAGTCGTGCTATAGGGCTTGGAACTCATGGTGGACTCCTTTTAGCTGACGCGGCCGATGGACTCAGCCTTGATGACGATGCGCTCGAATACGGATGCGTCCGGATCTTCGTCGTACTCCTCGCCACCATCCTCGCCACCGCGGTACCACTTCGCTCCCGATCGGCTCCACACGAGCACGTCGATGTTTACTTCTTCGCCACGCGACATCGCTTTTGCAATGGCGAACGACGAGGCCTCTTCAGGCGTCTTGAAGATGCGTTCCTTGCCGTCGTAACCATCTACGGCGTACTCGACGTCTTTGTGGGTCTTTGCGCGTGCCATGGTGATCCTTCAGCTCTCGCCGCGGGCGAGACGAGCTGCGATGATGGTCGCACGGTTCGCGCTGGGCTGCACTGGTTCGCTGGATCGTGCCGATGGGTTCTCTTCGCGCTCGACGACAGGATCTCGCTCACCTCGCGTGTACGCCAAGTACCGTGCCGATTCCTCCGCTTCTTCGGCCGTGTCGTATCCATGAGCCGAGGTGACAGTGCCGCCCATGCCACGGCGACTGACGTACCAGCGACCCGAGTTGCGCCTGTCGACGACGTACGGATACTTCTTAGGGTTGGACTCGCATGTGTCCTGATCTGGGTTCTTCTTCAGGTGACCCTCGACCAGAGTCTCCATGTAGCGACCACCGAACAAGCTCTCCGGAGACGGCCCTCCTACTTCGCCGCTCGTCCAGACGATCCATGGCTTATCGTGATGGGCAGGCTGAGTCATGCCACGACTGTCGACCGTCGATCGACTCAGCGCGTCGACGTACACGGCGTGACCAAGATCCTTGCTCTTCTTGCGAGCGGACTTTACAGCCGCATCGTAGCTCGGATGTCGGCTCAGGATCTTCACGCCTAAGCCCATTGGACTTCCATGAAGGTCGTAGGCGTTCGATTGCCGAGGATCCATCGGACCTCGCCTGTGCGGACCGGGGTTGGACTGTCGATCGCTCTCCATCGCGAAGACGACGTCGCCGGTGTGCGGCGCGAGCACGACGACGCTAAAGCCGTCGTTGTCATGCAGTGACACGGCGGTGACCTCTGCCTCGCCGTAGCTATCCCGCCACGTGAACATGTCCCAGCGACCCCTGTGCGGCGTGTAGATCCTGTACTTGTCGTCTTCAGCTGCAGGGATCTTGCGAATCGGCAGACCTTCGTTCATTGCACGAACGTGGTTGATAAGCGCCTCTGGTGACATCGACGAGGACTTCTTCTCCAGGTTGGCTGCGTTGACCAACGTGGGGAACATGTGATCGTTCCACGAGACGTAGACGTAGTCCGTGCCCATGCTCGGCGAGCTTCCGACGACGACGCCGTCGATGCGACGCGAGGCGTACTGCCCCGTCGAGCGCATGAAGTTCGCCGTGTACCGGACCAGGTCGCCTGGCGAGAAGGTTTTCTTGGACTTCGCCATGTTTCAGCTCTCTCCTCGCGCAAGTCGCTTGGCGAGCGCGATGTACCGAACGGGCGTGGCCTGCTCGGTGGGGTTGCTCTGCCGATCTGTGACGAAGACCGCGCGCAGGCCTCGGGATTCCGCATCAGCGCGGGCTTCATCTCTCGTCATCCAGGGGTACAGCAGACTACCTGACGGACCGTCCTCGGAGTATCCGGGATGCCACGCGTATGATCCGATCTTACCCTTGCTGCCCTTGCGCTTACGAGGACGTACGCGCTCGATGTCGCCACGGTAGTAGTACGTCGCGGTTTTCATAGGGTTGCTCTCCATCGTGCGGTTGACCGTCGACCAGGCCTGCTGCGCGGCGCGCTGCTTCGAGAATCCGCGACCGATCGCGCTCTCATAGACGTGCTGCAACTGCCGACACTGCTTGGGCGGCAGGTCACCGCAGGCGATGTGCCGGCCCGCAGGATTCTTGGCAGCTGGCTTGGACTTGGTCATGGCGCGTTCGTGCGGTCCGTTCAGTACGGCGAGAACACGAGTGGTCCTGGCGCGGGTGGAATGAAGCCGGGCGGCTGCGGCCCTACGGACCCCTCAGGTCCGACCGACGCCTTGTTGACGAGGTTCTGGTACGCGACCTGCCCAATGAGCAAGACCGCAGACCACAGCGTGTACGCGTCTGAGGTGGCCACGTACGGCTGTAGGCCCTGACTCCAGTCGATCTCGGGTGCGATGTTGGACAGGATGTTCGCGATGGTCGTGTCGCGCACCTCGTCGGTTTCCCAACTCGACTCGCTCTGATTGATCGCGGCCAGTACGTACTCGTAGGCATTTTGCGCGAAGTCTCCGGTCACATCCGTGACCAGTAGCGCAATGGCCTTCGGGCTCTTTTGGCCGGTGAGCTTCTGGCCGGCCATGTCCCAGCCAGTCCACGAGTTGTCACGAGGCTGCGTCAAGGTCTCCGGGTCCAGGCCGAAGATGGCGCGATTGAGCGGCGTGATGGTCGTGTTGGTCAGCACGTGAACCGCGGGCACGAGCGCTGAGAACTCGTCCGGATCGGGCGCGTCGTAGGTCGCCAGGTAGATCGGCTGCTGGATGTCGTCGATGACAGACTGACTTTCGCCGAGCGTCGCGCCGGCCTTCACGTAGGCAGGGAGCTTCGGATCGACCGGAGGAATGATTCGGTTCGGGTCGCCGCTCATGTACTTTTTGTGCAGCGCGTATCCGCCGATCGCGGCAGCAGCAGCCAGTCCTACGCCGAGCAGGATGCTGGTCGGACTCGGGTTGGGCGACCATAGACCTCGGTCATGGCCACGACCACGGGGATTGTAGGTCGTGATGCCGCGAGGGTTGTAGCGACGATGGTCGCGATCCGTAGGCATTAGCGCGTGGATGACAGGGTTCAGAACGGGCGCGAGAATTCGGGTGATCATGACGGTCTCCTTGGTTGGTTCCGTCTAGTAGGACGGCAAGTTGTTGTTGAAGTCCTGAGACGCACCCGAGACCGCGTTCACAGCGAGCGCAGCGATGACGCCCCAGATCACGATCGGCACAAGGATCACGCCGCCGACCACCAGGGCCACGGTCGCTCCGGTGGACAGGTTTGGCTCGCGACGATGGTAGTCGTCGCTCGGGTTGAGAACAGTGCGGGCCTGGTTGGCGAGGATGGTGAGCATGGTGGTGATCCTTTTTGCGACGGGGAGGTTGATGGGTCAGTTGTAGAGGTTGGCCTTGCCGATGATCGTCTGCGCAGTTGTCTTGCCCTTGCGGTACAGGCCGTAGCCGACCAGGCCTAGCGCGACGACGCCAACGATCAGGACCGTGCCAATGACGCCGGGATTTTCCTCGCGGCGCGCGGGGTACAGGACGGTGCGCAGAGAGTTGGATGCGAGCGTGATCATGGTGATGATCCTAGGCGTTCTGTCCGCTGAGCCACGCCTCGATACGCTCTTGTGCGAGTTTTTGGCTCGATGCGGTACCTTCATCGCCGACGTTGTCAGTCTCGTTCATGACGACCCACGAGTGCGTTCCAGGAGGTGATCCGCAGACGCCGGACACAATCTGCCAGACGTACGGGCCTCGTTGGCCAGACGCCACATCTTTGGGGATGGACTTCTCGATGTCGCTGCGCGCATCAGCAACAGAATCTGCAAGACCCTCGTTGCACGATTCCATGTTGTCTGGGTGTCGGACCGTCCATGAGACGCCGAGAGCCTCTTCCAGGATCATGAACTCGTAACCGCGGATCACGCCCATCTGCGGGATCAGCCACTTTCTCCAAGCGGCATATCCTGCCGCAGCGACAAGGCCTGCTGTGGCGACGTATATCGCGATGCGAAATGCGTCGGGGTTGCTCTCGCGACGCGCAGGTGCGAGGTACGAACGGAGGTGCTGGGATGCGAGTGCGATCATGATGGACTCCTAGAACGGAATACCGTCGTCCTCTTCGTATGGACGTGGTGGCTCGGGGTACTCGACGCGCAAGCGACGTCCTGTGTCGAGGTTGATGACGTAGCCATCGATCTCGCCGTACAGATCGCTCAGCCGGTACAAACGATGATATGCGCCTTGCGGCGTACCGAACGCACCGCCTTCTTCGTCGAGTATGGACCTGGTCCCGACCACGGCGTCGCGGTTGTCGTAGATCGGATAGCGGATGACGACCTGGTACATGGCGCCTGGCGTCGTTTCAAAGAAACGGCGAACAGGGTTCGCGAGTCTGGCCAAGATCGACATTAGTGGATAATGCCCTTCGCGTGCAGGTCCAGCTCGCCGCCAGTGATCATGATCGCGGTTGGCTTGTTCTCGTTGTCCATCCAGGTCCACACCTCATGCCAGTGCTTGTGGATGTACTCCTGCGCTCCGACAACACGCGTGTCGTCGTGCTTCTGCTTCCACTTGTCGCTGCGGTAGCTCACCGTGTCGGCAGCGCCGACGCACTTGATGATCGGCGTCGGGATCTTTAGCTCGGTCAGGCCGCAGGAAGGCTTTCTCTTGGTCCACGTCTCATAGATGGCTGCGGCGTGGGAGTCGCGCTGTGGATTGACCAGCATGCACGGCGGGTACGGCGTGCCCGGGAACGCGTACAAACTCTTAGAACCGTCGTCCCACCATAGGATTGGAGGCGTGTCGGAGTTGGTACCCCATACGCGTAACACGCCATCGCGACCGATGTAGCCGTACTCGACCAGCACACCCAGGCCGACCAAGTCTTTCTGCGGTAGCGGCAGCTTCATCGGCGCAGGCCATGGCGTGCACGAACCGCCTGAGCATTTTTGCCAGGAACCCTCGGAAGTCTCTTTCCACGACAGGCGAACCTTGCGCCAAGCCGTGGTCTCGGCGATGCCGCTGTCGCCGTACTTGGTCATCGCGTCACCGTGCGTCGCGTTCCAAACAACCTTCGCATCATCAGGTAGCACGTTAACGTTGGGCTCCGGCGGGTCGTAGATGCCCATCGGATTGCTGACGCGACCATGACCACGACCATTCGGGTTCGCTTGTCGCGAACGGAACATGGCGCGCAGTGGATTCGCGAGTCGGTTGCGGATGGACATGAGCGCTCCTAGTAGAGACTTTCAATACGGTCCCAAATGCGCCCGAGCTGCACCTCGGTTAGCTTCGGTTCGTATACTCCGGCCATGTTGGCTGCGAGTACGAGAAGACGGGTTCTCATCGTTGCGGTTCTGGCAACCTGAGCGTCGGCAAGCGTGTCTATGATGGCGCGGTACGGCGTCTTCAGATCTGGAGGCTTACGTCGGCTGCCCTTGCGCAGAGGGTTCGCGAGTCGGGACAGGATGCTCATGGCGGCTCCGTTCAAGCGACGGGCGCGTCGGTGGGTTGCGCGGACAAAAAGCTTTCGATCCGATCGAGCCGCGAGTTGGTCTCATTGGCCTGGCTCAGAAACCATGACGGGACCGCGTTCGGATCGGGCGGTACGGGCTTGGCGGACATGCCTGGCGTGTAGCGCAGGGCATTGGGTAGGCCCGGGTTCGTGTCGCGTGGCGCAACAGCGCCAGCAGGCACGTAGATGAAGTGGCCACCTTGCAGCATCACTTGCGGAGAACCGCTGACAAACGGTGCCAGCTCGGGCGGTGCAGGATTTGGATTCTTCTTGCGACCCATGCGGTCCTTGACGCCGTAGACCATCATCGTGACCATCACCGATACCAGAGTCGTGAAGCCTACCGTCAGACCGAGTGTCTTCCAGTCGATGCCGCTGCGTGGCTCTGGGTTTCCGGCGCGAACGACGTGGAGCGGTGGCTTGTTGGGTGGCTGTGCCATGAGGTCGTCTGCTTTCTGGGGATGAGAGCCTAGGGATGCAGTACGAAGATCTTGAGCTGATCCTCGGAGAGGTAGTTCTGGTCCACCTGGTGCTGGACCTTGAGTTCGACAGATGGCAGCTCCATCGACACCGAGTGACTAGAGACGATGAACGACAGGTCGTGGCCGCCGGATTCAGCGTGCACTTCTGCGCCGTGATCGACGGCGACCTCGGTCACAGGCTCGGTGTTTTCACTCACCGAAACCTTGATCTGGATCGGCAAAGTCGACGCGACTAGAGTTACGCTGCGGCCACTCGCCGACACGATCGCGCGCGTGGGTCCTGTGTCGAAGGATGAAAAATGTGCACGACCGTCGGCAACGGTCACGCCGAGTCGAATTGTCGGTGTGACAGGGGTGGGAATGGGCACGCGAGCTATCGGCGTCGGAAGCAGCACCTGCGGCGATACCGACACGCTCTGCGAGAAGAACTCGTGCAATAAGTACAAGCCAAGACCCACCGCTCCAACAGTCAGAACTGCCGTCGTCACGGTTGCGTTTGGATTTTCCTCGCGAGGCGCTTGCTGGTCCTGTTGGGCAATCACTTCGGGCTGCTGTGGTCCAGGGTGCTCGACGTTCTCAGCGTGCACTGGTCCGTTTTCAACACGCAGCGCTTGCGACTCTTGCGGCCGCGTCAGGCGGCGCAGGACGTTGCTTGGCCTGTATTTCTGGACCGCCTCCACGACGAAATCGTACCCCAGATCGGAGGTGATTGGAGGTACGGCGGCTCGCGGCGGCGTAAGTGCGTCGTTCATGGCGTACGCGTCCTTGCGGGTACGCGGCGCGAGCCCGCAGGGGCAGGGGCCCGCGGCTTGGGCTTGGCCCTCCACTCGCGCAAGGCAGTCGCAGCCTTGCCCAGCACATCGACCAGAGGCCCTGCTGCGGGTTGGAGCTGCGCAGGTAGAACGCCGGATACGATCTCCACCGCGCCATTGCGCACGCGCATGGCACCTGTCAGCGGAACTCTGTTGATATGCGGGAGGCTTGGATCGTTGAGAAGCTCCGCGATGATACGTCCTAGCTCGGCCGTGTCTCTGGCCGTGTGCAGACGACGTTCGTGATCAGTCACGACGAATCCTGTCTCGCAGCGCGTGACACCTACGATCAGATCCGGGTCCGTTGAAGATGGGTTCTTCGTGCTCATACCCAACCTGTGACGAGCGCGCGTATCCACGGCACCGCGATCGCATCGGCTCGTGGAGGTCTTGGCGTCATGGATTGTTTTGGGTACTGGGTCGGTATGCCGTCGTCGTTGAGTAGGACTGCAACCGCCGTCTCGATGCGACGGCGAAGCTCGGCTTCTGCGCCGTTGGTCGCCACTATCGCGGCACCTGGAACGAGCGCTAGCATGGTCTCGATCGCCACGTTGACACTACTGAAACCCCAGATCATCCTCGCCTCGGCGTAGGCCGGCCAGAAGCAGTGGATCGCCCATGCACCGTCTACGATCAGGGCCCCGTCGACAATCGGAACGCGACATGGATCGGGATCGACGAAAAGTGGCGCGGCTATGGGTATGACGCCGTTCCACCACGGCCAGCTACGACAACCCCACCAGCCGCAGCCGTTGCCGAGCCAACCACCGCTGCCGCCATAGACAACAGAAGAGCGACTCCTGATCGCAGGCGTGTCGATCTTTTGCACGCTGCTATAGCGGGGCGTGCCAGGCGTGATCTTGAAGGTGGGGTTTCGAAAACGCACGTTTTTGCTCAAGACGAACAGTGATTGTCGATTAGGAGAACCACGGATCAGGCGCCTACACTGATCCTGCGCATCACAGATCTGATCTTCCTCCGAAGTCGCAAGCGCTGTCGTGCCTGTTCGAACGACGCAAAGCGCTGACGCTGCAACGGAGGCAAATTTGCAGATCCGCAGTGCCAGACATTCCCGATCTTACAGCACTCGACCTCGCCATGGTCACCCGTGTAGGTTCCACATTCGGCCTGGATCCATTCCGGAGGATTGCGCAGTCCGAGCGGACGCCGCGGCGCATTGAACGGATCGATCGCGATCGTATCTCCGCACGACAGGCCACCCGGCGTCGGCGTGCAACATCTTCGTTGGCCGTCGATCCAGATGTACGAACACTGTCCTGCGGCAGCTCCAGCCGCGGTCAGCCCAAGAGGCCTGGGCTTGTTTCCGAACGGATCGATGGTGAGAACTGGACCACACTTCATCTTGCCGGGACCGGCGTCATTGCAGCACCTGGTTGTGCCGTTTGGAAACGTCACCATGACCCCAGTGCAGCCTTGCGACGCGAACGGATCGATCCACTGCACGCCAGACAGAGGGACGCGGTTCCAGCCTCCACTCGGAGGAACTCCGCTGCCACCAGGAGCACCTGGCACCGGATTGCTAAGGCCGAGACGACGCCGAGATGCGAACGGATCGATCCATTGCACGCCAGACAATGGCAGTGGACGGCGACGTAGGGCTGCACGAGCGCGGCGGAGACGGATGTAGCGGGATGGGCTGAGCATTGGATGGGACCTTTCTTGTTGGGAAAACGGATTTTTTCAGATGCCGGGAAGCATGACGCCGTGCATGTCGACGCCGAGGTCTCGGATCTGCGGCGGCGGATCCAACGTTGAACTGCCGTCGGACCAGGTCAGAAACGCAACCACTCCGTTTTGGAGCTGGGCCAGGTCGAGGGCGGCTAGCCATACGACCATGTGCTGACTGCCACCGTTACTGCCTCCGAGCTTGGCACCGTCGAGCCTCGTGCCTCGATCGAGCTTCTGACCCGATGCGACGGCAGGGATGACGTCCTTGTGGCGCGGCAGCCAGTTGAGACCGCGACCCTCGTCGTTCATCATGTAGTTGACCACGCCGCCGTTGGGGTTGTTGGCGCCCGGCTTATTGGGGTTGTTGCCGCCGGCATAGTTCTCGTTGGTCTGACCGTAGAGAAGATCGTTGAACCCGCCGACTGCTGTCACGGCCTCTCGCAGCTGCTTGCGCAGCGATTGACCAAGACCGCCTTGCTGTTCGGCGATGCCGACATCCATGCCGGCCATCGCTAACGCCGTGCCAAGGTACGCTTTGATCATCGAGTCGTAGCCCTGGCTTGGATTCCAGTCGCCCTGCACGCCGACATTCACGAACATGCCGGGAGACGGCCAGTTGTCGACTTGCAGGACGGGCTCTTCCCACGGATAGCCAGGATCGCTCGACTTGCGCGTGACCCATTTGAGAGATCCAGTTGGCTTGTCGACCTCGGGTACGGGCTTGTCGCCGAGACCTCGCTTGTCGAATTCGTCTTCAACGACGAACACGACCACCGACCAGACGCACATCACACCTGGCAAAGGAGAAGCGCCAGGCGGGAACGAAGCGATACCTCCGCCTGGATGGCTCCCGAATAGCATCGTGGCCACGTTGGTCGCGACGATGGCCTTGTCCAGCTCGCCATTGGCGATCGTTGCGCTGATGGCAGCCACGATGTCTGCCATGTCGACGTCGTATGGATCCGGATCGCATTCCAGATCAGGCTCGATGTCTGGAAGTGTAACCGGCTTGCTCGGACCCGAAGACGCGTACGCGACTGATCCGAGGACCAAGGCCGCAGTCGCGCCTGCGACGATGATCGCCCAGCCTGTCGGCGACGGATTGGGCAGACGCAAGCCAAGCACATGCAGAGTCGAAGGAGGGTTGCTTCGACTATCTCGACGCACAGGTTCGCTGGGGTTGACTGCGGGCGGGAGAAAACGACGGACGAGTTCGGTGGAGATTTTGAGCATGGGAACTAGCTCCGTGGCGCGCAGTTGCCGAAGGCGAGTTGGCGTAGAATGGTCAGGCGTAAATCCTGCCAGAGTTCGGGGACGGAAGGGTGATCGCCGGTGGTCGGCGGCCATTCGAACATAGGATACAGAATACGACCCATGCAGGCCGCGGCCGTGTCCACGTCAGGGGCGCCGGTCTGCTGTGCAAGGCACTGGCAGGCCAGAGCATCCAGGCGTTCGAACTCGACACGGCTCAATGGTAGCGCCATGGCAAATCCAGGATCAGGCAGACGCAGGTTGGACGCGTACTTGACCAAGGCCTGATTGAGCTGGTTGTTCTGCGCGATCGCAACGGCTGCAACCGCGCCAACAGTCACGCCGATAATCGCAGCCCACTGGTTTGACGAGATGTTCATCGCTGTCCTCGACGTGGCGCGTGCGCGTCAGCGAAGCGTCGATGCCACGCCAAACGCTCCTCGCGACTGGCAAACGGATCAGGCTTGGAGATGTACGCGTCCCAGGGATTGGGATACGGCAGCAACTCGCCGCGCGTGCTCGCGTCGGCATTCTCTTGCCGCTCGACCATAGCCCGGCGCTCTTGCTCTGGAGATTTTATCATGGGCCCCTGCGGCGTAAAGGAGCCACGGCTCCGTTGGAGATCTTGGCCCAGCTGCCACCGATCTCGGTGTCGTGAATTGACTCGATCTTCTCACGACGACCATCGAGACCAGGCACGTCTGGGCATGACCAGATGCCGTACTGGTCAATACTGCATGCGAGATCTTCTTCACAGACCACACGGCCGTTTTGGATGCTGCACGAGTTCGGCGTTCTGACCAGTGGTTTTACGCGCAGGACGTCTCGACGACCTTTGATGAAATTCAGCGTCGGGTCCACGAGACGATCACGGGTCACAAATACGGCGTGCGCGTCCTCGTCACCCTGTGCGACCGACATGCACCACGTGGGTATCCCGTACTTCTCTTCATGGACCGCCGACTCGTAGGCCGTTGCGTCTGCGCAGCTGAAGGTACCGCGAGCGACCATGGCGCCCATGCCGTAGACCTCAATGATCGGCTCTCCTGTTTCTTCGTCAAGACGATGCTTCTCCGGCACGTAGCGCAGACCCATTTCGCCGACGGTATCTGGCACGCTATGACCCGATCGGATCATGGCCGCGATCACCCGACGATTGTCAGACTTGACGACGTGGTTCATGTACTGCGTCAAGCTCTCGTGCAGCGAGTCGCCTTGCGGCACGCAGAGATATCCGATGATGATCATGGCTACGCGCGACCTCGACGGCTGAAGATTCTACCTCCGCCAGAGCTGAACACTCTGCGCGGTGCAAAACGCTGTGGATTCTGCACGGCCTGATGTTGCACTTCGACAGGTACGAACTCCTCCAGTACCTCATCCGGTGCGAAATCCTCCGTGTCTTCGTCCTGGCGAAACTCGGCCTTTCGAAGTCGTGACCGTGCCTCAAGCCTACTCGGAGGTTCCAGGTCCACGCCAAGGCACTCGGGGTCATCTTGGCATTCGATCAGAAGCTCCAAGGCCTCGGCCTCGGTGATCAGATCGACGTAGACGATGTCTTCTTCTTCGGACAGGATCTTGACCAACACGGGCGCATTGGCGTCGATGTAAAGCCAGCCGATCGGGCCCTCGACGACGACATAGGACTCTTGTTTGGCCTGTTGGGCCTGAGTCTGGGCCTGCCAGAACGAAAGTGGAAAGCCGACGCCACCCCCTCCGCCTCCACCAGCGTTGAACACGGTCGGCGTTGGCGTCGGTGGCACAGGCGGTACCGGGGGAATCGGCGGAGGTATCAGCTCGACCGTATCGGCAAGGTGCACAAATGTCGTGCGCAGCGCGGGCAGGTTGTCCGGGAACGTTGCAGCGGCCACGATGGGACTCGCGAACGGCACGTTCGAGTCTCCGCCAGGTGCAGCGTAGTCGAACTCGCGAGGACTGCCGCCGTCGACCACGTTGATATAATCATTCGGTTCGATCGGAGTATTGTTCAGCGGATTGAGTGCGCCTCGTCCAGTCGACCCTACGCCCTTGAACCGATATGAGATCGTCGTCGGTACCGCAATCGCAGAGTCGCCCGTCGGAGCCAGCGTGGTGACGACGCCTCCTGTCACCGCTGTTTGCCCAAGATCCAATATGGTCACGGCGCCCGTCATGTCCAGACCGGGGCTGTTTCCACCCGAGTCGTAGCACTGACGGATAGGACCCGCGTCGAAGAAGATCTCCGTTTGGAAAATCTTGTAGTCGTCATCGTAGCCAACGCCAGGCAGCGACGTCATCAGCGTCTCAGTGTCGGGCAGGACGACGGCATCTGGGAAGGTGGAGAGGTCTCGCAGAGAGCCTAGAATAGGAAAGCTGTTGGCGTTGCCAGGTGGATCGACTTCGTACAAGAGGCGAGCCGACAGCAGGAACCCAAACGACAACATGCCGGCAGAGTTCCATGCCACAGGTGCTGGCGTGGTCGGATCGGCCGAAGTTACGTCATCGACACGGATCGAAGTGTCGGCGAGCTGTCCGTTCCACCCGCCGCCAGTAGGCAGGCCGACGTACTCTGTGATTGCCGTGCTCTTGGCACAGATCCAGAGCTGATCGGCACCGATGCCGTCGAGCGCAGTTCGGAGCGCTGCAGCTTGAGCAGGTGTGATGGTGATGATGGCCAGCGAGTTCGCGACGACTTGCGAGATCGGAATCTGACCGAAGTCGAAGATCATCGTCGAAGTATCCGGATCGACGGCAGTACCACCAGCACGCAGGTAGAGTCGTGGTACGTTCGCGGCGACGACGCTGACGACGGGTCCAAGCTGCAGGCCTATTCCCCAGAACTGAGCGTTGATTGGAGGTGTGGCGATCGCGCTTGCGATATTTCGCGTGATCGGAATGTTGATCGCGCCAGGCACGTCGGCGGCCGGTCGAAAAACATGTGATCCGAACTGACCTGCCGCACCTCGTGCAGCCCATGTCCGACTGCCAGGTGCGATCGACGTGTAGTCGCCGATGACCTCGATCGAGCGCGATCCGTCCGCGTTGTCGGCACCGGCCACGGTTACCGAGTCGACCCAGGTCCTTGTCAGCAGCATGGCGGCCAAGATCGCAGCGCGTGAACCTGCGCTGACAAGTCCTGCTGGATAGATGACCTGCAGCCCCGAGTAGCCCGCCAGCTCCGCGACGTAGGTCCCAGGATCAATACCAGTGTCGACACCAGGACCTGTACTGCCGTCGTTTTTCGTGCCCCAGAGATACTCGTTCTGACCGACCACACGCAGATACGACGACTTCAAGTTGTAGCCACCGCACCCCATCTCGATGGCGGCAAAGCCAGTGATGAAGCTCGTGCCACAAACTCTGACGATCGAGGTGGTCATGGCGACCTGTCAGATCTAGACGTTCAGCATCTGCACGACGTTGATAACGCTCTGTGTTGCGGATGCAGACACGATGATCGCGTTGACGTTACCTGGGATGATCGACTTGCGTGTTTGCCCCTGACCAGGCGCAGAACTCATGCTTCCACCTGCCGCTGCAAATGCAGTAGGTGTGATCGAAGGTACAACTGGACTGTCCAGGACATATACGAAGTCACCGCGAACAGATCCGGCCACATCGACAATCGAACTCGCGAATAGCTCGATGTGTCGGGCCGCTGAAACGATCGGCATCGTCGCAGCGAAACCTTCTTCGTTGGCGAAGAAGAGTTGGCTGTACGTAGCAGGCATGGAGTAGCCCTGCGGTACCGAAGCGCATGAAACGCAAGTCGTGACCACTACTGCAAAGGTTCGTTCTCCGGTAGCGAACTCTTCTGGAATGGCATCTGGCACCGACGTCGGATCTGGGACCAGGGCCACGATCGACATGACCGCTCTGCACTTGATGTCGATCTCGACGCCCGCGCCGATGTCTATGTCGAATGTCCTGGTCTTGCTTGCGCCGAGGCTGACCGTGATCCTGGCCTTTAGGATCGTGGCCATGTTTCCGTTGCTACTGGCGAACCTCTCCGGGTTGGCTGGCACTTCGTCCGCGAGATAGATCGACTCGCCGGTCACGCCGATGCTGATGTGGTGCCACTGGCCTACGTTGTCGGTTCGAACGCCGCCGTCACCAGGATGGATCGTGTCGGCGTTGTTGAGCAGCGGGTTCAACAGGCCCAGGGCGAAAATTTCACCTGCAGACTCGCCGTTGAAGATCGTGCTCACGGGAACCCAGCGCAAAGCGAACGGGTTCGCCAGACCAATGACGAGGAACTCGTAGGCCTCGGACAAGGCCGACAGAGGAAAGTTGCAGCCGCCAGGACCACCAAACCACGGCGCCGGTCCTGGTCGCGCGATTACAATGCCAGGATTTTGGACAGGCGCACCCGGCATCCTCTGATACCGCAACGGCTGCCTGGCCGTGGGGCCGCCCCATGGCACCCCGAACATGCCGCGACCCATCTTCATCGTGGACCCCTACGCAGACGCCGAGGAGAAGTCGTTGGGTTCATGACGCGCACGGTTGCCGTTGATGCGTTGCAATCATCGCCCGAGCAAGATTTTCCCAGCGAGCACTCCTCGCAGCAATGACCGTCATTCTTCCACTTCGGCACGACATCCGGGTTGGCGCGCATGCCGAACGGCCTGCGCCCGCGGCCGAGTCCAAGGATCGCCGCAGCTATGCGCCGCTGATCAGGCGTGCCCGTGCGAGCGCGATTGAGGTTGCGCGCGACGCTTGCGATCATGTTGCCGATGCCGGTGTTGTCGTTGTTTCCTGCTGGCACCGGCCACGTGAGTACGATGCACCACTCGCCACCACCAGGGACGTCGCAGCAGAGGACGAACCTACCCGGACCGGGGTCCGAGTAGCACGGCTCATCGGATACTCGCCGTCCACGTCCAACAATACTTTCTGGCGGAACTCTGCTGATCGTGATCGGTATTCCGTTCGCCGAGACGAACGAGTCGATCGACCGTGCCGTCGATCGGCGAACTTTTCCTACACGACGCATACGTGCTGCATCACTCGCGGCGACAAGCTCTCCGGTGGCCGTGTTGGTGCACACCCATGGCGCACCTTCTCCGCCCTCTCTGCAACACTCGACAGTGACTCCACCGTCGCCGACGTAGTCGACGCACCAGGCGATAGGAAATCCACCTGGCTCAGGGTTGGCGCGCATGCCGAACGGCCTGCCCATCGCGCCTCGGCGTCGACGCTGTTGCGCTGCGAACGCGAGGGCCTTCGGCGAGCCGGCGGCGCAGCAGACCGGCGGATCGCCAGGCGAGCTGCTGCCGCAGGTAACACGGCCCGGTCCGCACGGGTCGGACGTGAAGTCTGGAGTGCAATCAAGAATGTTCATCCCTCCAATCACAGTGGCTGTGCATGGATTTGCAATACGGCCGAGCGGTCCACCTCGGCGTCGACGCTGTTGCGCTGCGAACGCGAGTGCCCGTGGCGAACCAGCGGCACAACAGATCGGAGGGTCACCAGGGTAGCTAGTGCCGCAAATTACACGTCCAGGCCCGCATGGACCGGACGTGATGATGTCTTCCCGACAAGCTGAGCTATAAGGACTGATAGGCGTGCAACCATCACCGCTTATGATGGAGTTTCTTGCGCGCGATGCAGCGTTCGGATTGCCGACGCGGCCGAGCGGTCCAACAGGCACGCCGGGGTACGGCGGGCAGCCGCCGCCGCCACCGCCACCACCACCGCCTGGTGGATCGCAGTGCGGTACGTCGACGCAGTCGCCGGCTGGGCTCATCCATAGGCCCGGCGGGCAGCCTGGACATCCGGGGCACATCTCTGGCGGCGGGCAGTCGCGACCGCACAGCGGCACGCGGTTGCCAGACTGCAGAACGGCCCAGTTGAAGCCTTCTTCGGTGACGATGTCGACGACGTTCGCGACTTTACCGTTGATGTCGGGCGCGTTGGGACACACAAAGCGCATCGTTTCGACGTTGACGCAGCAGAACGTCGGCGGACACTTCTGACCGGGGCAAAGCGGTACTCGACCGCCGCCGCCGGCCCAGCTCGCCCAGACCCATTCCTTACCATCGCTCGTGGTCCAAGACCGGATGACCGCTGCAGCGATGCCGTTCATGTCGCCGTTGGCAGGACACTTCAGCGTCATGGTCTCGGTGTCGAAGCAGCACTCGGGCACGTTGTCATCGCAGATCGGAACCGTGATTTGCTCGTTGCTGCCTTGGATCTGGACCACTGCGACCACGCCTCCGTCGGGCTGGGACACCATAGCGATGAGCGACACAGTTTGACCGTGCAGGGCCTCGTTGTTGTTGCAGCGCAGGGTTCCAGTGGCCACGTCGTAGCAGCACAACCCTGGCGGCTCGGGACACACCGGGATCGTGATCTGGCTGCCGTCGCCGAGTTGGACGACGACCAGAGCGCTGCCGTCGGGCAACATCACGGGGCTGATGACCGTCGCGGCCTGGCCATCCAGATCGCCGTCGCAGGTCAGAGTCTGCGTGGTGCGATCGTAGCAACACGAACCTTCGCCACCGCCACCGCCACCGCCACCGCCAGGTGGTTGCTCTTCGGTGCAGACCGGCATCGTCAGCGTTGCGTCTCCGGTCTCGATACTGACCATGCGGTTGCCGCTCTCGTCTTCGAAAAAAGCCATGGTTACGGCCGGCACGCCGCGACCATGCAGCGACGATTGTGCTTCGCCGCCAGGACACTGGATCACGCCGCCTGTGGTGATGACGGTCTGCGTCTCCGCGTCGACGTACGATCCCTCGCCTTCGACGAGGCAGCAGCCTGCGAGCGGATCGGTGTCACCGCCGAGGTCTGCAACTAGATCGCCGGTCGGGCCGGGGCCGCCGAGGTCAGCGACGAAATCGTCCGCGACGAAAGGCCCGCCCATGTCCGCGATCAGCGTTCCGTCCGGGTTGTTGCCGCGAGGATTCGGGATCGGGATCGGAGAGCCGCCTCCTGGCGCTGGCCAAAACGGTTCAGGTTCGTTCAGCGTCAGAATCTGGATCCATGACATGCCGAGACGATTGGTCGGCGGCGTGTCGAAGTACGTCGCGCGAACCCACTTGGCCTCCGGAGGATCTTCATCGGCCGGCCAGAAGTTTTTATGGAGACCAACATACAACGGAGCATTGGTCGGCGATCCGCCCTTCTTGCTGTAGAAGTTGACGACTCCGACGCGTCCCGAAGAGTGATGCAGCCTGCCTGTTCCAAGAGGTTGGGTTGGGTTCCATCCAGAATTGAGATCTGGCTGCGTCGCGACCCATGCTCGACCGGCTGCATCGGCAGCGGCTTGGATCGGATACGGACCGCTCTGGTAGATCGGCTTTTGTTGTCCTCCAAAAGATGCTACCAAGTTCGAGTAGCCGTACACCATCCAACCGCCCGTGGTTTTGATGATTCGGTAGTACGTCGACGACGATGCTGGCTTAGGGCTTCCTCCAGCCGTCACATCGAGGCCACGCGTATCGCGATCCAGGCCAGTCGGATCAGGTGCATCGGGGACTGGGTTCGAGAAGCTGCGACGTCGACGAGGCTGAACACACAGCGGATATCGGTTGATGCCTGCGCCAGGGACGTTGACTACTGCCGACATCGATCCGTCTGGCTCTTGGTACGTCGAGACCAGAGCGACCTGCATGCCGTTCAGGGCTTCGTTGTTGGCGCAGAGTAGGACTCCAGCGGCAGCGTCGTAGCAGCAGTCCTGCATCGACGTGGAGGTTGGCATCGTTCGGAGGCCGAGCCAATTCCGGTTCAAGGGCGATGCTGGCGGTGCGGGTGGTACCGGAGGGTTGATGCGACGCGCGAACTGGGTCGCGGGGATGCCGGGGCTCAACCGTCGATCGCCGAATGTCAGCATTCCACTGCCCGACGCAACGCCGCCGATCGGGCCCGCGATCGTGGGTCGAAGCGGACTGCCACCTGCGTTCTGGGCGGCAGCCAGCGGCGCGGGGCCGACGTGGACAGCAATGCCGGTCGGACCACTCGCGGTCTGTTCCAACACCGACACCATGACCGGGACGCGATTTGGTTCGTACAACCAGCCCGTCGCTTGGCCTTGCCACAGGACGAACGTCTGAAGATTTCCTGCGACCGAGATCTCGGTCACGGCAGGGATCCACAGAACCGGAAGCGTGCGGGCGTGACGGGCTTGGACGCGGCGATGGAGCATGGCGTGGAACCTTTTTTGAGCTGCGAAGACGAAAGATGGAACTGGAACTGGAACGAGAACGAAATAGGGGCGGAGTCGAATAGACCCCGCCCCTATTTCAGCAGGGCGCTCGGACGGCCGAGGCCTTACATCGGAACAGGTCCGCCCGGCGTGAGCCCGGGCCACCAGGTGCACGCGTTGCCGCCGGTCAGCGCGGTCCCACCGATCACCATGTTGATCAGCGGCGGCACGCTCGGCGTACCGACCAGATCGAACTGGATGACCAGCGGGAAGAACGACGAGAAGCAACCGAAGTCGAACTCGCAGCAGCACTGGTTGCCGTTCGTGTTGAAGTAGGAGAGATCCAAACCTCCGCTGCAGAGCAGGTTTGCATCGGTACCACCAGCGACGATGGATGCGATGTCGATCTCACCGGCGCCGATGAAGCTCCGTGCGCAACAGCCGTAGAACAGCTTGTTGGCACACGAGACAGACAGCGTCACCGACGTATCGGTGCCGAAGTCCGAGCGGAGCGGCATGAGCGAGAGACTCACGTAGGGCTGCGGAAACGGAGGGTACCCCGCGAACGGCTGGCCCCATGCCGACTCCATGCAGTCGCCGTCGCCGCAACCTGCCAGTGCGGCAGCCTCGGCGCCCTGCGGCACCGCCAGGCCCTGCGCCTGCATCTGCATCCGTGCGATCTTCTGCTGCAGTCCCGGCGAGATGCCCATTCCCGTGGCATCGATGCCACCTGGAGCTGGGTTGGGCTGACGCTGCGACTGGCGCATCATCTGTTGACCCTGGACTTGACCCTGACCCTGACCTCCCGCGATCGCACCGAACTGCGCACCGCGAGGAACCTGCATACCCTGACCCTGGGCGCGTGCCTGGAGTCTCTGTTGGGCGAGCTGGATTTGACGTTGGTTCATGACGAGTTTCCTTGTGGAAAAAGAGGACAGCGACTGGTTCGAGGAAGCTGCGACCTTTTTGATCCTTGGTGTTCGGCGACTAGCGACGAACGGATGTTTTTGGGTCGTCCTATCTCGAACGGGAATCTTGCTCGAACAGATCGTCCTGTCGGTCAAGAGTCGATCACCTTAGGACCGACTCTTGACCAGGCCGATCAGACGGCCTGCGCGGTCACGACGCGATCGAGATAGAGGCCAAGCTTGGCCTGCTGGCGACGGTAGCCGTGCGCACGCGTGATGCCCGAGAGCCACACGCCGAAGGTCGTGGTCGCAGTGACGGCCATGACGCGCTCGAAGGTGCCAGCCGGCGCGTTCTCGTTGCGTCGCGCAGCCGCGATCACCGAGAGCGTGCCGAACGCCACGGGCAAAAGTAGACCCATCGGCACCACACCGAGCAGCTTGCCGGGTTCCTTGATCTTGGCGTCCTTCCAGACCTGCGAGGTCGGTTCTGCGCCGGGAGCGACGATGCCCTGCTCTTCGAAGTTGGCGATGAGCGCGTCGCGCTTGGCCATCACGTTGCCGTCCCACAGACCGACGAGAGCCACGATGCCGCTCGAAAAGGCGAAGGCCGCCAGATCGGAGGTGGACTCGCGGCTCATGTTCAGCTCGCGCTCTGCGTCGCGCTTGGCGACCGCGAGCTGCGTGAACGACTTGGCCGCCAGAGGCGGGTTCGCCTGCATCAGATCCAACGCTTCCGCGTTGAAGTGACTCGGGTTGAACTCGCGCCGGGATGGCAGTGAACGAAACGGCGCTGCCGTGGAGAGTGCCTGGGTCGACATGGAGTTTCCTCGTGGCTTTGCAATGATGAAGCGCACCGAAGTGCTCGCCATCTGAACGGTAGCAATTCAGCCAGAGGCGTCTAGGCGCGTCAATAGAATGATCGATCTTTCTCATTCTCTCGTGTACGAGGTTTTGGATCACGACGTGAATCCGTGTCCTCTCGTGCAGTGACAACCCGTGTGGTGAAACTGCTATCAACGTACTTTTCTTGATGCCCTTTCAAGATAAATGGACATACCAACATCGCGAATCATCGCAGTGGTACATCCATGACACATGGCAAAAATCCAAATCGGCACCGAACCGTTCTGGCCCGTACCCCTGGCGGAGGAGCTGACTCAGGCCGTTCAGGCTAGTGCGATCAGGCATCTCGAAGACCATCACGACGGCCTGACGACGATGAAGATCGAGGCCAACTACAAGAACGACGCAGGGGCTCCTGTGACTGACGGCATCTTCCAAACGCTGACGATCGAGAACGGAGGCCAAGGACGCGTGCCTGCCGTATCGGCCGCCGTGCTCGCGCAGCTCATGAACCATCGCGCGCAGCAGTACGCCAACAAGAAGAAGCGCAGAGTCCAGTTCATCTTTCACTTGTTCGGATCAAACGCCGACAAGAGAGACTGGAAACACAAGTATCAGTACACGCTGGACGGCACACCGACAGAGGTCGTCGATATAAACGGCGACAGAGATGAAGAAGAGGATGACGCGGAAGAAAAACTTCTCGACGATGACCTGGTCATGGCACCTCTACATGTCGCGCCACGAGAAGCACGGGAAGATCATGAAGGTGAGAGTCGTGGAGCACCTGGTGCTGGTGGTTACATCGGTCAGCTCATGCCGTCACTAGCTCCGGCGTCTGGTGGCGGAGCGATGGCGATCAGAGAGAGTAGGGAAGTCGACATCGCGAAGGCTGTGCAACTCGCCTACGCAGGTGCGCTGCAAGAGCAGCGCTTGTTCACGCTGGAGATCCGACAGGACCAAGCGATCAACAACCGTGAGCTTCGCACCACGCAAGACCGGGTCGTGTCGATGATGCGCGAGAGCTTCAACGACACCCTTGTCCGCGTCTCAGAGTCCTACGAGAAGCAGCTCGACCAAAAGCAGAGCACGCTCGAAGAGGTGAAGTCGATTCTCCAAGAGACGATGACCTTCATGAAAGATCAGGTCGGTAACGCCGTGGAGCGTGCGACCAGCGCAGAGAACCGACTGCGCGAGCGCGATCGCCAGGACAGTCACCAGTCTGATCGGTTGTTCGAAGTCGCCTCTCGTGGCTGGGATGCCTTCAACGAGGGTATGCAGATGCAGCGCGAGGTTCTGACCCGTGAGCAGCAGATGGACCGGGACATGCTGCAGGAGAAGATGCAGTCGACGGCGACAGTCGGTCGTAAGTCCGCGTTCGAGGGCGCCATGGATCGCGTACTGCCGTACGCTCCGGCTGTGCTGTCGATGATGATCCGCAAATCCGGCGGTGCAGAAGAGTCGGCGAAGCTGGTCGAGACGCTGGCCATGCAAATGTTCTCGCCTGGTGCCGGTTCGCAACAGGCGCCACAAGATCCTGGTCAGCAAGCCCAAGCGCAAGACAACGCGTACGCCTACGACGAAGAAGGTCAGCCACTGTCCGATCTATGCGTCTCGATCCGAGAGCTATACGCGTCGCTGAACAACCAGCAGCACACAGCGCTACGATCCGTCCTGCCCAAGCCGGCATGGCGAGGTCTCGAAGAGTCTGTCCGTACGACGATCGAGGCCAGCTGCTTCGCGTGCATCGGCCAAGTCGAGCAGGCGATCTCAGGAGACATGGGCATCGTCATGAAGGTTCAAGAGATCTTGCAGCCCGGACAGACCCTGCGGCTGATGGAGATCATCAACTTCGTCAAGGGCACCACTGCAACCGTGACCACCAACGCAACCGCGGCTGCGCGCGACGCCGAGACCGCACGGCACCATGGGCAACCTGGACCCCACCAGGGCCAACCCAACGGCCAACCCAACGGCCAGCACCAGGGCCAGTACCATGGGCAACCCCAGGGGCAGCCAGGCGCTCCTGCTGAGCCGACGCGACCGACGGGCCGACCGTTCGCATCTCCGCCCAGCCAGGCGCCTACGGGCCCCAGGCGCGGCGTGCCGCCACGGCCGACGCCTCCAACCGACGAGGTGACCTGACGGTGCCTCTTGAGCCGCCTTGCTTCCAAGCAGGGCGGCTCAAGTTTTGACTCAGGGGTCAGCAGTACCGCTGGCGGATGTCTTTGTCGCCGGTCAGGCCGCACATCAGCGCCGCGACGTTATCGCCGCGGCGGTCCAGTTCCGCTGCCATGGCATCGCGTGCAGCCGGCCAGCAGGGCAGCGCCTCTCTGCCGCCGCTGGTCAAGCGCACGACTGCGATGATGATGCCGATTTGCAGATGCGAGATATGCTCGGGTTTGGTGAGCCACGCGAGCATCCTATTGCACTCGTCGAGATCATTGGTGTCCCAGGCCTCGGACACCATGTCGAAGATCTTGTCGAACACCATATCAACGTCGGAGTCGTTCTTGGCGGCCATGCACTCGGGCGCCAATTCGGACCACGCGTAGGACGCTCTCATACGTCACCTCGGGACAGTCGCTCGGCGACGCGGCGGTGATGAGGATTTGGTTCTGATTGCGGCGCGAAGATGCTGAGCATGCGCTCTTCGGAGTGCGGCGTCGGCATCTTCTTGCCACCTGGCATCTTTACGTCGTGGAAGGTCGTCGGGTACTGCGCGAACAGGCGGCCGGAAACCGGCGCGTACTTCCAGATCGTCTTGTTGCGCAGGACAAAGCTCGACCCGTCTTCGAACGTGAATATGACGTTACCGCCGTAGCCAGCGACGCCTTCGTCGTTCTCGTCAATGACGATGACATCGAACTTCTGACCTTTGCGCCTTGCGAGGTTGGAGATGCGCTCAGTGTTCTTGAACACAAATTGTCGCCGTGCCTCTTCAGCGTCAAGCCTGGCGTGTCGCTCAGCAATCGCCTTGTAGTCGGCTTTCATGTAGTAGGTGTCGTTGAGCTTGTTGTACTCCTCGTGTTTTCCTGACCATTCCTCGGACCATCGAACTTTGTGCTTCTCGACCATGTCGATGATCTGGCCCGTCATCGTCGGACGCTTGCTGTACGGCTCGAACTGTTTCTCGATGAAGTCATTCGCGTTGTGGATGTATACGAGCGTCAGGTACTTCACGACGGATTCGAAGCGAGACTGCGTGAGGTCGTTCCAGAGCTTTTGGATCTCGGGCAAGAACATGCGCTGCGCAGCAACACGGTCTCGCTGAGCCTTGGTCATATTCGCTTGTTCGAGCACGTCTGAGCCAGCGGCATCGAGCGCTGCCTTGGCATCCGCTTTCGCGCCGTGCTTATACAAGAAGGTCCAAAAGCCAACGAGATTTTCGAAGACCGGTCCCTTGGCGAAGCCTGCAGGCGTGTCGCGATAGTTGCCGTGAAACGGACCGTGCACGTAGTCCGAGGCGCCGTCCGGCGCCGTGACGCGCCAGCCTGCGACGCCAAGCCACATCTGACCGAGCGAGTATCCTGTTCGCCCTTCGCGGTACTGCACGTCGATGATCTTGGGTCCGTCGAAATTCTCGATGTAGACGCCACCCTCTTCGACCTGATCAGGCAGTCCAATATGGCCCTGCGCGCGCAGAACTTCGCCGATCTGTGATTCGAGTGTCGCCATCGTCTTTAGCTCTTTGGTGCGCGCTCGGTTCAGCTCTCGATCTGGAGCTTCGATTGGCCCGAGATTAGCCTTGATGAACTCTCGAAGATCACCCGTGTACAGCTGCCATGCTTCGTACGGAAAAACTACCGGCGTCATCGACCAACCGGGCATCCGCGCTAGCGCCTCGGTGGCGACATCGACGTCGACCATACCCTTGGTCCCTTTGGCGACCTTGGCGAGGAACTTCACGGCTGGGTCGAGGTCTGCGGCGCGTGCCATGGGTCTAGCTTCTCACATCACGAGTTAGTGTGGCGCCTCGTCATCATCCTTTTCCATATCCATCATCTCGCACAGCTTTCTCGCAACGTCGCTTCCAAGTACGTCGCTTCCAAACGTGGAAATTACTTTTTCTGCTCCATCGCGAGCGTCTTGCCAATGCGTCAGGTGTTTTCTGACCGGCCTTGTTGATCCGATAATACCGACGAGAAGTAGTGGATAGATCCGTTTCATGTTCGCCGGTTTCGAAAGCCACGCGAACATCAATTCACACTCGATCAGATCGCGAGGGTCGGTAAAACACTTGCCGACCATGTCGAGGACCTGATCGAACGCGGCGTTCGCTGCGGTGTCTGACTTGGCCGCCAGGCATACCGGCACAAGATCTTTCCATCTCTGCTTCATGGTTGCGTCTCAGCTTCTCATGGGCCACGACGCGCAGACGTGGCCCATCGTTTCGGCTCCTGATGCGCTTCTTCTTGAAGTACTTCTCGGTGCGAAAACCCGCGCACGGTTCGATGGGCCAGTACGACTCGTCACCGTCAGTTTTATGGCGGCGGCTCAGCATCTCTGCATCAAGCGTTCTTCGGAGTTCTCGCAGTCGTGACAACGACTTGCTGGAAGTTATCCACAGATCGTGTCCGTCGATGCCAGAGGTGCTTTCAGATCTTTTGGTGAGGTAGAAAGTTTCGGTCTGTGAATTCCTTGGCACAACTCCTGCCGAGCGCGATCCGCATTGATGGTCGACATCTGTCAGTGGCATATCGATTTTCAATGGAGCATGAGAGTGCCAAAAATGTGAACCAAAATACTGTCTTTGATTCACAGGTACATGTGGGTGACACAAGTGAGACTCAACCAAATATCGCGTATACGCAAGAATCGGCCTGGGTAGACTCAGCCACGCTGAGTCTCACATGGAGAGATAATCCGATCTAGAACGCTGTTATGAGAACAATCGAAAAAAGTCTCATGTACTCATCTGAATTTCAACCTTAGGACTATAGCGGCGGGGGTCTCTGAAGAATTTTGACCCCCTCCGCTACGACTCCTAGTAATCTGGTTGAGGACTCAGCTTCGAGCTACACCCACCTGCGGTGGCGTAAACTGAATGTGAGACTCAACCAGTGAGTTGGCGCAGGGTCAGATCGAGCCCAGCTGCACGTCTGCGCAACATTCGAACCTAAGCATGATGAGCCACTCATGATTCCGTCAGACATGAGATTTCTCCACAGCAAAGTTTGTAGTCTCGATCTCATCGGCAATACAGGTGCCACCCATTTACCGACATGTAGTCTGACGGCACGCGATCGACGCCGTTTTACGGTTTCGCGCCAAACCGTCAGGTTGCACAGATCTACGAGTTGTGGTTCACAACGCGTCACTTCACAAACGCGTATCTACTACAATGCCGAAGGTGCGCATCGGAGGTGAATTTCTAGCTCTCCCAAGAGTCGTCGTCGCCAGGGTCGTCGTCTGGATCTTCGCTACTGGAACGCCACTTGGATTCGTCGAGCATCAGGCAGACCAAGCGAACCTTGCGTCCAGATCCAAGCTTGACCACTTTGGTATACAGAGCAGGCTTGGTCGGACTCGCGATCATGCCTCGTTCTTTGAGAGCGCGGCAAATCGCATCGTTGCTAAACCCGCCGTTTTCCAAAATCTGCCGCAGCTTGCTCAGGTTGAAGCCAAGGCATTTAGTAGCGTCGCGCCAACCGAGCCATCCGGACGTTGGCTCTGCGTTCTTGTTCGGCTCCTCGCCCCATGGGATCCACTGAGTCTGCCGACTCTCAGCCTCGGACAACACGTGCTCCCAGGCCCGCGTAGCATCGTCGGCACCGGACTCAGCCTGTGCGACCGATGCGGTGAGTAGCCGCTTGATCTCCTCGTCTTCCAGGAGCGATCGGGCTGGCCATGGGAAGATGCCAGCCATATGAGCTGCAGCTGCAGTCACCTCCAACAAGGCGATGACTCGCGCAAGGCGCATGGCGGCCGGCGAGTCGAACATGTCTCGGATCTTCAGCGTCGTCTCATCGTACGCCGAACGCAGTTGTGGCCACATTTTCCGATTATCATGCAACCACTGTACGAACGCTGGACCAGCATGTCCGTAGTTCTCACCAAGCTCGACGAGGACTCTCTCGATGAGCTTTCCTGTTTCCGGGTCATGCTTGCCCCATGGGGCGGTCCAGAAGCTCAGCACACGGGCAGCTGCACCTTCGGCACGACACAGGTCGGAAGATGGGATCTCGCCCGTGCTGAAGAGCACGCCCTTCCACTTGATAGTCGCGCGCTGTCCACCGTTGCGCTGATCTCGACCACGACCGATACCGTTGATATACTTGTAAATGTTCTTGCCGAGGATCTCCTCGCCCTTTTTACCTTGGCCTGTCGTCACAGCCTTAGTGTCGTCCATCATCAGCGGAAATCCCGAGAACAGGTGCGCCTTGGACTCGAAGTTCGAGTTCGTGTTGTCCCATGAGACCAGAGGAGACCTTGGCGATCTCCACAGGGACAACGTGACTTCCAGTACGCGCGTCTTACCCGTTGACGTGCCCTTGACCCACTCGACGATCGCGTTAGGTGCATCGAGGATCGGGAGCATGACGCTAGCAAGGCCAGCGTAGAAGCCGATGCGTACCGCAGGGTACTTGCCACACGGTGCGACGGCAGCCTTCCACGCGTCGAAACTTCCGCAGCCGCGCACGGTCTTGGCCTCTTCTTCGTCGCCAGGGCCCATGGGTCGCAGGATGTAGTTCTTGGATTCCTTGGTGCGGCACATGTGCTTGTTGCCGCAGAGAAATCCGTCGCGTGTTGGATCGTCGGTTGTACCCTTCCAACCCATCGACGAAGACGCGTAGCCCGTATCGATGTTCTTGAAGTTATGGTGCTCGTAGATGCCAATAAATTTCAAGACATCGAGCGCGTTATCGTCACGCACAGGCGCTCCGTCAGCAGCTGCATTGACCAGAGAATTGCGCTTGAACACATCGTCTCGATCGTAGATGCCAGTGTGCCAGTGCTTGTCGATGAGCCACGCCAACTCCAACAGGATCTTCTTCTGGTCAACATGTCGGATTCGACGGCGAATGATGATCGGATCGTACGAGACGCACATGTCCTTCATGACGGTTTGATGATCGACGGTCCGCTCGATGCGCTGGAAGATCGCCATGTTGCCCGAACCGTTGACACCGTAGCCCTTTGGAATCTCGGCATACTCCGAGACAGGGGCAGGAGGATCCCAGGCGCCGATGACGAGCGGTAGTCCTGGACCTGGTTCACCGATCTCACGAATGCCTCGCACCTTGTGCATTGCACTCTTGAACTTCGGTCCCCACTCCTTGATCATCTTGAGTTCGCGCAGCACGTCGCGACATCGAGCCCATTCGAGACCGTCTGCGATGTACGCGATTAGTACGCTCTCGAACAGCGCGCTGTTCTTGATCAATACATGAGGATCTCTGTGCAGGCGAGTGCGCAGATCCTCAGCGAGGTCGTCGACGACGTCGTCAGCCACAGTCAGAGCCTTCGGAAAGAAGCGGGGCTCTGATGCTTAGCCGGTGGTAGAGATGTTCTTGGCCCAGTCCGCCCAGTCGCCACGCAGCTCGCGTAACGGAGGACGTACGATGTCCACGACGGTCCGACAGCGCTTGCCTGCCTTGACGTCGTCGAGAATTTTCTTCTCCAAGGTGTACGCGGCCTGAAGCCCGACACCTGTTTTTCCCCGAGCTGTTCCTTGAAGGTGCTTCGGGATCTTGTCGCCGATGTCAGGGCCGATAATGACGCGCCGAACATCCGACGGGATGATCATCGCCGCGACGCCACCGGCGCTGAGGCCTGCCCAGCCAGGAAAGTGCTTCATGTACATCATCAACGCGAGCGTCGACTCGATCCCCTCGCCGACACAGATCGCGTCGGCTTCAGGATCAGATCCGAGTCGCACGGCGCCGCCGACGAGCGAACCAAGGCTGCGCTTGGCGTCCTCGACGCGCCACTTGGCGCCGAGGCTGGGGTCATCAGCACGACGGCCGTCTGGCATAATGTACGTGCGATGCACCTCGCCTCTTGAGATGCCGGCGCAGTCGCGTCTCACCGCGATCATGCCGATGTACTCTTGCCTGGTGTCGGGGTGCCACAGACGGTTGTGCCGACGAAGATCGGTTGACCAGTTGGCGCCAAGGGGCTTCAGACCACGACTTCTCAGGTAGATGTCGAGAGGGTCTCCGGCCACGATGAAGCCGCTATTCCCGATGAGGCGCATCCCTTGAGCGCGGCGCTTGGCCTCGTCTTGAGCCTTGGTGCCAGCGCTGAGCTGGGCCTCGAAGCGGACCCGGTCCCGGTTGTCGTGGCGTTCTTTTTCGCGGTGGCAGCTGTGGCAGAGCCAGCCGCGGTCACCGATCGCTAGGTTGCGTTTCTTGCGCCCTTCAGGGTCGCAGTACGGGCACTTCGCCCGGATCCAGGCGCCTTCTCGGCGTCCGGTCTCATGGGCTGCTTGAGCTACTTCTGTAGGGAGGGTGAAGGACGAGGTCGTCGGCGCCACGAGCAGATCTCCGAGTCGTGAAGAGTTGGCACAGGGGATAGTCGGTCTACTCCTGAGGTCCTGGGGCCGTCAAGAACCTTCGAGAAAACTTGTTGACGGCGCCACTTTGCGGTACGGTTAGGCCAACCTTTCCGCGTCGCGGAGTCGGGCCACAGGGCGGAGCTGTTCGGTGCCGAGGTCGTTCGGCACCGAACAGCTCGCGATTTTCGCCCTGATCTAAAGATCGCGAGCAGATGATGCTTCGCACCTACCGCTTTCCACTGCGACCACTCGCGCATCAACGCGCCGCATTCGCGTTGTGGTTGTGGCAGTGTTGCACGCTGTACAACTCGGCGTTGCAGCAACGCATCGAGAAGTACAAGAGAGGCATCCATCGCTGCGAATGCGGCCTAGTTCTAGGCCGTGACCACAACGCCGCGATCAACATCCTAGCCCGTGGCTTACGGGCGGTACCCGTGGAAACACAGGCCGTAGTCTCATTTCGAGATAAAGCCCAGGGCTCACAGTTTTTATCGAGGTCCGAACAAGGAGGCAGATGATGCCGATCTACGTGTTCCAGTGCGAGCGATGTGGTGTCGAGCGTGAAGAGATTCGCTCGATCCGCGAGTACTACGATCCACCGCCGCACGACCCGAGCGAGACCTGCCCCGAGGCTGATCCGATCGGAGACATCGCCGACATCGAGAACTACGCAGATGCCGAAGGCAACGTGCGCACGACAATCCCATGTCGCTTCGTGCAGAGGCCGACGACGTTCACGCAGCGCTGGCCCCATGGTGTAGAGAGCAACGAAGGGCGTGGCGGTTGGGAAAAGCAGCCAGGCGGTATGATGATCAAGCGCACCTCCGGCAAGGAGAAGACCAAGTACGGCGAGGGCGCGTGACCGTCATGGCGAAAACAACCGATCTGCACGCTTGGAGAGAAGAAGCACTCGCGCTCATGGATGCCGATCCGGTCATCGTCCGGGCAGACTCGCAGCGTGAACGTCAACCTGCGCCAGATCTTCCAAGCGATCCACTATCCGTGGCTTCGAGAGCGACGTGCGCCTGGGCAATCTACGCCGACATCGAGTTCGAGCATCTTGGTTCGCGAGTAACCGAAGCCTTCTTGCGACCAGAGCATCTATCAGAGCAGGACATTGCCGACGCAGTGGTCATCGAAGAGCTGCGAAGACAGATCGACGTACTCGTCAAAACCGTCGACGCTCGCCATCTCAAGGACGCGTAAATGCTGCCGACGCTCACGGAAGAAGAGAAGTGCACGCTGAAGATCGTGACGCTCGCCGCGTACATCACACTCAAGCGCGACCTCGAAGACACGCTCGCCGATCCGTCCATGCTTGAAGACCGCGACCGTTTTCATCGCCTCGTGCGCCAGGCGATGAACCTACTCGCTCTCGAAGATGACGACGTCGCAGACGTTCTTCCGGTTGGACGATCAGTGGTGAGACGATGGAAGAGCGGAGTGGCGTCACCGTTACCGATGATGCGCAAGCCCGTCTACAAGTTCTTGCTACGCAAGGCGGAGGCGGCCTGCTCTTCGATCTCTCTGAACGGCGAAGGTGTCTGACATGGACCTGATCCCAGGCCTGACAAGATTACAGCAGCTGCAAGAGCAGATGCTGCGCGATGCGCTCGTTGACGCGCAGACCTACTACGTCGACAGCGAGCGGTTCAAGGAAGCCCTGAGACTCGGCATCACGATGCTAGGCCTGACAGACAGCGACCTCGCGCACTGCGTCGGCGTGAGTACATCAACCGTGTCGAGGTGGCGTCGAGGTGTCAGTCTTCCGTATGGCAAGGCGCGGCTTCCAATCCTGAAGATGATGCTCGAAAAATGCGACGCGAAAGACGGAGGACCGTAGCATGGACCTGCAAGCAGAAAAGCTCCACGAAGCCCTGGCAGGCAAGCGAAAGCCGATCACGGACGCGACACACTCGCGGATCGAATGGTCCGTACTCGGCGTGCCGCAAGAGTGGCTACCCCTGCCCGAACCCGAACCCGAGCTGGAAGAGTGGCCGCCTGAGCCAGAACCAAAGCCCGAGCCCGAACCGCCTTGCGAGCCACTGGTCCCAGATCCTGGACCGCTCCTGGATTTACTACTGGAGTCCGAGATCAGACCGCCTGTTAAATCCAAAAATACCACACCGACACCCGTTGGTCGCCCTGATGTCGCCGTGCCAAGAATCGTAGCCGACAAGGGCAAGATCGTGGCCTGCATGATGGTCGACGCCGACATGCTCGATCGGATCGATCACTGGCTCGGGTCCAAAGTGTTCATCAAGGACCATGGTTGTCTCGCCACGGACAAGCGTATCTTCCACGCCATCAACGCGTGCCGCACCGCACTTATCAAGTAAGGTCATGCTGCAACGAGGCTACGACCCAGGATGATCGCCACACTCTTCATCGCGCTCGTCGTCCTCGCGATCTCTTGCGGCGTCCTGGCTGTCCTTGCTCAGCATGGAGCGTTGCTCAATAGGCAAACGAAGCGAAATCTCGACGAGCTAGTGGCCAGTTCACGCGTTGTCGTCATGACACCAGAGCAGCGCGAGGCGCAGCGTCGCAGCTTCGCCTTTGGAAACGTGTTCATGTCGAACCCAAACGTCACTGTCGAGCTTGTAAACGCTGTCGCCGACGAGCTGCACAGGTCGGCTATGAGCGAGCCTCGTCAGTTGGACCAGAGCGGCGTGATCGACATCGGCGAGGATACGGCGCTCGCCCTTGCGAGGGTGAAAGTTGACGTGGACGCACCGATCGTGGCAAAGTTGGAGACCAGCGGCGAGGAGCCGTGACGCGGAGAGAAATATGGACGGCAGCGACCCATCGACCGAAGTTGCGTGTATCACACCACAGCCGGCGCGCAGTCGCCTGCACCGTGCCATGGATCTCATCACCGAAGAGGTGGCCGAGATCTTCAAAACGGACGCAGGTCGATACGAGCCGCGGCTCTTCAAGAAGATCTCGCAGTTGATGAAGATCTGCAAGGCGCTTCGCACCGAGGCAGCGGTTTCGGACTACAAGTTGACCGCCGAAGAGCGCGACGTTGCCATGGGCAGACCAGTCGGTGGCTTCGTTTGCGGCGCTGGTGACATGGGCGAAGATCTTGAAGGCTTTCGCGACCCTATGGATGACGAAGGTGGACTGGGCCCTAACCGCTTTCCTATGCGCGTCATGAACCCGATGAACCCGATGCCTCGCGGCGACGGGAACTTCAACACTGAGATCATGCTCGCGGCTGCAGAAGCCATCGGCATGCTCGGTCGCAAGTCCGACGCAGAGGCACGCGCGGCTCGTAACGACGAGGCCATGCAGATCGGAAAACTTCTCGAATCGAGCTTCGTCAGCGACGAGCGTAAGATCGAGCTACGCAGGCGACTCGAAGAGATCCTCACAGCCATCACCGCCGGAGATACCCATGACCAACCAACCCGACCAGACCTTCCCGAGCATCAAGACCTGGTACCTGCCCACGGCGTTCGGTGATATCCGTCTGCGCGCTGAGCAAGACGTCACGCGCGTGGAGATCTGCAAGCTGACCGCGTCGGAGCTGAAGGCCGTGACGGTCCTGCGCAAGCACTCGACCGGTCTTATGCGAAGCTGGGCCCAGGAACTGGACTGGTCCAAGCTGCCCAAGAGAGCTTTCGAGGTCGGACACGAAGAGACGACGACTATCATCCTCATCGCCCCGATCCACAAGGTCGAAGCCGTGCTGACCAAGGCGCTACGCAAGGATCGAGGTGTCATCACGGTCATGAGCAGCAAGCCCGGCGAGTACACCGACATCACAGCCACGCTTGCCGAAGCGCAGGATGATGGCACGCCCTACCGCAAGCCTGCCAAGGGCGAGACTGCCGAGGTCGTAGAGAAGGAAGCTGTCGCAGTCACTGTCCAGAAGCCGGTTCTCGGCTGCCCGGCTCCTGACTTTACAGATCAGAACATCCGCGCTAGCGAAGTGCTCCGCGCCTTCTTGCGCCCCGAGCAGATTGCCGACTTCGAGCGGCACCAGCAGTTCGTTACGGTAGGCGCAGTGACTGGTCACCGCTACGCCATCACCTCGCGTCACGCACTGTCGAACAAGGTAGTCAGCTTTCGTACCGTCTACGATCTGGACGAGCGTTTGGACTACTGTGTGCACGACTGGGACGTGCCGGCCGCTGAAGAGATGCTGACGATGCACCTGCTGCTATCCATGCCGAGATGGGAACCATGGATCCGAAGCATGCCGGCCGTGGTGTAGTCCATGACCCTGCGCGAGTTCTACGACAGCCTGAAGCCACGCGCGACCCCTCTGACCCAGGAGGAGTTCATCGCCTATCTGACGGTACAGTGTGCGATTGCAAGGCTTGGCGAAATCGTCGGAGGCATAGTCGCCGAAGATCCGGTCCTGTCCATGGTCATGGACGTCTGGAACGACGATTCTGGCAGTGTCGAGCGCTTGCTCGACGCCGTTGAAGACCAGTACAAGAACCGGGATATGCCAACACTGAGCCTCGTGCCTAAGGATCACGGATGACTATGCCCAAGTGCGACACGTGCGGCGAGGATTCGATCGGGATACTTCGCGGACCAGATGGCCGGAGTCCGCGTATCGAGCGTCCAGTGTGTGCACGGTGTGGTTGGTATGCGGCTAACGTCCTCCAGCGCATATTCGACGAAGAGGACGATGAGGCAATGGAGGACACATGACATTAAGATCGCATTTTTTCATCGCAGGTGCGTTCGTACTGACGTTTCCCATGCTCGGGTACCTCGTGGGCATGAGCGCCAACCGTGCGTCGACAGCCGACGTTAAGAAGGTCAGCACTGCCGTCGAAGAGGTCCGCGTCGCCTGTGAGGCCAAGGCTAGTCGTGAAGACAATGTCGTAAACGTGGCTGCGTCCATCACAGGTCACCTCGACATGGCCTACGAGGAAGGCCGCGGGCACGGCAAGGACCAGAGCTTCGACGCCATCGTCCTCGATCGGTGCATTGCCTACTCCGGCGAGGGTCCTGACTGGGAGTACCGGCAGAGACAGTGCAACGCTGTAGCTCAGGCCTGGTACGAGACGTTCGGATATAAGGACGACTCGCCATGACCAGTCCGGCCACGATCAGCGCTTCGTTCGAGCACGAAGGCCGTGTCTGCACAGTCCAAGCCGTCGTGACGGTCGAAGAAAGCCGGCGCTGCGGCCTGGCCCCGTTCCGGTTCAAGATCGAATCGCTGACGGTGACACGAGGCGCGCTGACGATGGAGCCGATGAGAAGCACCAAGCTCTACGACGCGGCATCTCAAGCCCTGTACGAAGAGGTCGTGCGCCAGAGGAGGCAGTCGTGACCGGAGTCGAACATCTCGCAGAAATCCTTGCGTACGTCGAGAGCGTCGTACCACCGGGTCCAGATCCGCTTACTCATCGTACCGCGTGCGTGATGGGTATCAGCTCGGCCATCCTCACGCGAGCTGCATCTCTGATAGAGAGTCATGACTTCGAGACAGCGATCGATTTAGTCTCGGTTGGAAACGTCTACGCTCTACAAGCGTACAAAATGATCTACGAGGACCGTCGCGATGCCGGGCGCCTTTCTCCGGTTGAGATCTTGGAGCGCATGCGCAGCGATGAGTCGATTACAAACACGCGTTTCTATAGAAAAGAAGCGCCAACTACCAGTGCCATCCCTCCTGACGATCTTGTACACCTTGGCGTAATCGATGACGCTTCAGAAGTTCAACCGCAGCAGGTGGGACGAAGCGGTCGCGAGTTGTCATGAAGCGGGTTTCTTGGCGTCCCCGCGAGGGGGCCGGCACACGCCCGCGCCAGCTCGCCACCCTCAGGCACCGGGTCGCCGGAACGCGGGCGCGACCTTGAGGACCGTGCTCGCCGCAAGCGAGGCGCGACACTTGCCCCGCGCCGGGAGGTTCCGGGCCCGCCCGCCGGGCCCGGAGCGCTTGCGCGAGTCCGGTGCAGCACCACCGCGCGCCGGACCGGGCTCTGAGTCGCACGGTTGACGAGCCCTCGCAGCGTCGTTAGGATTGCGGGGCGCCGTGGGGGAACGCCTACGGACGCAGAACGCGCGCCTCGCGCAGGTGCGGTTCCGGCTACGGCACACATAGCGGATGTTGGGGCACACACGCACGTGAGCGAAGATCAAGGTGATCTGAGCCTGTGTGGCCTACCACCGCCGAACCGCCGATAGCACCACAAGCTCACATTATGGAAGAAAGCCCCGGTATACCCGGGGCTTTTGATTTTCTGCTCACAGCCGATGAAATTCCAGTTCATTGGTTTCGTAGGGACATACTCTAAGTGCTGCCTGTGCGATAAGGACTCGATCGCTTCATGGTTCGGAATTCAGGTCGGCGACCACTCCGTCGTTGGCAACTCGTTCTGCGAAGAGCATCTCAAAGTGTGCATCGAAGAGCAGCATGACGACCCTGCCATGCACCTGGCTGCGCAGGTCGTGTTCGTACGCGCAGAGCCGGTAACTCCTCCTGATGGTCACGTGCCATGACCATGGCCGAGCACCGCATACTTGTGGTCACTGGAGGTCGAGACCACGTCCACCGTGAGAAGAAGAAGAACGTCGTCGAGGAGCGGCTGTACGTCGGCGAAGAAAAGCAGTTCGTAGAGTTCGTTCTCTACTGGCAGCCGACCATCTTCCGTCACGGTTACTGCCGTGGTGTCGATCGTGCAGCTGCGGCAGTCGTCAAGCGTCTTGTCCGAGAGATGAACCTGGTCATCTGGATTCAGCGCTGGCCTGCCGACTGGGACCGCTACCGTGGTGGCAAGGGTCCAGACTCGGCCGGGTGCATCCGTAATGGGACCATGTTGCGAGGCGAGTCGGAGGTAAGAGCAGACACCGGTGGCAAGGCGCACCAACTCGTGGCGTTCCCGGGGAACTTCGGCACCGGAAACTGCATGAGACAGGCCCGAGAGCTGAGCATACCCATCAAGAGAATCCTGTCGATGCCTGACGCGGTTCAGTCCTCGCGACCTGCAGCTCGTGAGCCGGCACCACGATCCGAGATGAGCTTCGTGTACGAGGGGCTAATGCGCCGCAGACTCGGCACGACCGTTGGCAGCACCGAGTATGCCAGGATCACCGATGAGGCGTCTGGACTCTGGCAGAAGCTCTCGCAAGACGATCGCGGCTGGATCGAAACCATGATGCCATTTCTTCGACGCGAAACGCCGAGGCCATGATGATCCGCTCTGAAAACGATATTCACTCACGACGTGTAATTCAAGAGCACTCGTGCTGTACATGCGAAAAGATCTTCGTGTTGACCAAAACTCAACGCGATCGACTGGCACGTGGACTCCGTGTCTTCTGCTCCAAATATTGTCAGAATCGGGCTCCGAACATACGGGCGACGCATGCCTCTGCCGAGGACATGATCTCACCTCCTGTGCTGCTTGGAGCCTTTGCGCACCGCACCGTCGACGGATGGTGCCGATGTGGCAAGGACGCCACGCACTTCGCAGCGGCGCTATACCGAGGAGAGGTGGCTGTAATCAGAGTCTGTCCAGCACACGCCGAGAGAGCCAGACAGAGCTAAAACCATGGCACGCACGAAAAGAGTCACGAAGATTATCGACGTTCCGTCTCGACCCAAGCCCGAGCTGGACGTCGAAGCCGGCGGTATGCTCGCTCCGACCAAAGGCACAATCGACCCTCTGGCTATGATCGAAGAGCGGGTACGCTTCTACGAGGATCGGATCGACAAGATGGTCGTCGAACTGAGCCAGAAGCCCCCTGGCTTCGACCAGGAACCAGTCAAGGACTATGGCGAGCGGGTCAGAGCTGTCCAAGACCGGTGTCGCTCTGCACGTGTCGTACTCACGGAGCTGCGCCTCATCCGCGCAGCGCTGCGAAAGAAGATGCTCGTGGCACACGGCGCCAACCCAGCGCTGGTCTAGCTGCCCGGCTCGTCCGCCTCGCTGTTCGGCACGACGCTGTACACGCTACGGAGCTTGCGGACACTATCTTCGATCGTAGGCATCCTCGCGCCAAGGCCACCGTCGCGAGTCTGTCGCTGAAAGAACCGAAGCTTGAGGTAGCCCTGACTCACGCCGTCGATCTTAAGCCTAACCATGACGTCGTGGCATACCAAGACCAGAAACGTCAGCTCCAACGGATCGAAAGTGGTGAGCCCTGTCCTCATAGTCACTTCGACCAGGCGTGGGTCGGACCACTTCACGCGGAACAGGGACTCGTTCGGAAGGTGGTAGATCCCGCGCCACACCAGGCCTAAGATGTCTGCGACCGCGCGACCCAGCGGCGACATGGTCGGATCGGTCCGGACCTCAGGCGGCCTCTTCTTCCTGTCCTCAACGTCGCGCCGTCCAGTGAGCATCTCCTGCATCCACACAGCGCCACTGAACTCGCTTACGATGCGCAACGGTGCTGGATACTGGGCCGCGACCTCAGCATCACGCTGCGCCTTGGCACGAGCCTCTTGAGTAAGCCGGTCCGATTTCATCTCGGCCATGTCGAAGTCGGTTGTCGCTGTGGTTGTCATGACGGATTTTTACTCTCGGCAAA
>Ga0214473_10001004_pt1 | contig 38338 bp, 43 predicted proteins | sample RVTome_7_FD_203509 | JGI IMG/M metagenome (GOLD analysis project Ga0214473, IMG submission 203509) | Soil microbial communities from uranium-contaminated site in the Upper Colorado River Basin, Wyoming, United States - RVT98D197 | ecosystem: Environmental > Terrestrial > Soil > Contaminated >...
TAAACTAAAGTTAATGAGTAAATACTCACTTCAGTAGGTCAATGTATCACCGTCCACATAGAAACTATGGGTAAGATTTAGAGTCTAGATGTTCTGAGGAGCATTTGAGCCTACGCCAAAAAAACTATACACTTTGCCTGAAATCCTAGATCCAGCAAGCATTACCCCCAGGAAGACTAGTAATATTATTGCGAAGTATAGATGTAACCAAGTTTGAAGAGCAGGGAATATAGCGGCGAGAAAGACCAATTTATTAGCGAAAATATGCATCACCATCGCAACAAAAAGTCCTACTGACATGAGTAAGGGTCGAGCCTTCTTGAAACTTATCTCTAAGGACAATCCGACCAGTCCGGTAAACGCAGCATGAGCCGGGATCACAATATACTCCACCATTCTAAGAGGACTTGTCGATGACCATTCTCTAAGACCAAGAGTTTCCAACTGGCTGAAGGTGATCCCGATCATTAGGGCAAGAGGTATTATTGCTGGTCTCGCTACACTGTTAAACCTCTGTATCCTGCTTATAATGAAGTACGGTACAGCGACAAATAATGTCTTTGTAACTTCTTCGATTATAGGCGTGGCTACCGAGATAAGCACTAGGCTGGATGTGTCAATATGTGTAAGCCAAATGTACAGGTTTGCAGCTGCAATGGAAAAGACCAATGCGAAGATACCTAGCATAAAGTAGCATAGAGTCGTTATGAGGCTAACCCGATATATTTTCGATACCATGTAGAAGTATGACAGCATTGAGAGAACTGTAAGTACCGTACCGATGAGGAAAGGCATGGAATATCCATTCTGAGCCAAGTTGAAACTCGCAAAGACGATCGTCATAAGTAGTATTGAAGCTGCGACGAGGCGAGTTAGTGTAACTTTTCGTAGGAGTGGGTTGAGAATGTGCAAAGTACGTTCTAAAACATACATCGCTGACAATCTGAACTGCCTGAGAATTTGATAATCATACATGCAACAACTCCCCAAATATCTAGACCGCTTGTAGTTAAGAGTGTTAAGGATTCTATTGGTTTTAATTCAGTCTTCAATAAACAGTCCAAAACACTCAGACTTACTAAATATTTATTAGAAGTGGGAATAGTAATTGGTGCTGCTATAATTATATGGATGTTTTTCTATTAATTATATCAAATCTTTCAGATCCGAAACTAATATCCCAAGTTATACGCGTGAACCAATAAGGAGATTGGACTATTTTTGTATAAAATTTATTTTATGCATTGAAACTGCGGGTAAATGATGCAGAATCCAAATATTTGGAGGGCGTTCATACGTTCATCAACCACGGAATAGTTTGTGTTTATTTAGCAATGCAAAAAGATAGCCGAGAACAAAAGCTAGGTCATGATTTCACAATCATCAAATAAACTAGATTTAAGACCGTTGAAGAGTTTCGTCCGAGAAAAACTTCCTAGAAAAAATGTGTTGAGGAAAGTACTACTCACTGAGAAAGATGAAATAGATAGAAACGAATTCATGGCGAAGATAGATGTTTGGCTTAAGCTGCTTGACATCGATAATTCCTGATAGACTCTTCATCGAAACTCTAGGGTTCTTACTTTATTAGTGGATCGAGATATCATTAATTGATTACTGAACCGTTGTTGAGATCATACTACAAATTGCTCAATCCATTTATTATAGTTCCTATTTCATTAAATGGGTGATTTCACATGGATAATACTGATTGGGGTGTAAGTCTAGCTGCATTCTTTGCTGCTGTTATTGTTTTAGCTGGTGCCTTCTTCGATTTGTTGCAAAGTGGACTACAGATAATCGGGATAGGCACAGCTGTTAGTCTTGTTATTGGAACATCCAGGTTTCTCTATGAGAGAAAAGAGGTATGCCCATCCCACTTCTCGTTAACTCCTGGACTTAAGGAAAAGTAATATTAGTTACTAAACTCATGTTTGAACATCATATCACCAAAATTTGGAAGCTCACCTTGAACGAGATACTGCAACTAATATTCCTATGACCAGAATTAATACTCCTATCCAGAAAGCAATGTTAACAATTGACTGTTAGAGGGTTATGATTCCAACAACAATGAACATTATTGATTAGAGAGATCTAATTTTATTATCCATATCATTGTCACCTAAACGAAATAACTCTACAAGTCGGGGATTATGGTGTATTTTAGTGTAAATCCCATCTAGGCACATTCCCATCTACTGTAAAAATGAATTATTTTATATATAAGAAGTCTACCAAACTGAAATAATGTTTCAGGCACTTCTTAAAGGTAAACTCGCTCCTGAAGAAGAAAGACTCGAAGATGTTCTCACATCTAATGTTTTTGGAACTTTACAATATTTTGCGATAGAAGATGGGTTAAAATTAATACTCGTCAACGCAATAGATGAAGATGGTTATTTTCCTTTTGCCAATAAATGGAATAATATTTCGAATCCGAATTATTTATTTTGGGAACCAATGAACAATCACGGATGCAAGCCATGCGTACCAGATGTACTAATAACAATGCAACAAAGCCAAGGACAAAATATGATTGTTCTAGTCGAATCCAAATATCGATCTGGTAAATCATCTTTTCCAGATAGGGGTAAGCTACCTAATGATCAACTAGCGCGCGAATGGCACAATTTGACAAAGGTAGCAGATTTGGAAAAATCTTCACCAATATTACTCTACATTACAGATCATTTTGGATTTCCTAAACAAGAGATTTTAGAGTCAAAAAAGGAATTTGAAAAGAAGGTAAAATTGAGTAAGAGCCCCAATATCATTTGGATTTCTTGGCGAAAGATTCCAAATATCTTTGTTAAAAGTCATCATCAAATTTTAAGGGATATGGTAAAAGTTTTGCAGCGTCAAGGCTTGATATTCTATGAGGGGATACCTTACAGCCAAATGCTAGACATTCGATGGTCATATAATAAGAGGCTCTGTAGAAATCCTCTTCTGAAGGATTTGGTGTAACCGATTTTTTGTGTTAAGATGGTCTGATTTTATTCTTTGTTGAGATTATCTACGTTTCCTTCTCCATATTCCTCTTGATTGTTGAGGCAAACTAAGAGGGATATGGAGGAGGAAGGTAGGCGTCGGGAGAGTAGGTACATAAGGATGGTGAAGGCTATCTTCAAAGTCTGCAGGAGACAGGCGGTACCGCTCTATTCTTGCAAGTATTCTAGGAGGGATTTCACGCTCTGGCAGCACATAGCTCTGCTCGTCATGATGCAGAGAATGAGGAAATCATACCGTGAGTATGTGAATGACTTTCTCACTGTAACTGAGCGGTTGCTTGATGTGCTCGGCCTCTTTAAGCTCCCGCATTTCACGACGTTAGAGAAGTTCATGCTGAGGGTGCCTGGCACCCTTCTTGAGAGGGTGCTTGGAGGGTTTCTCTACCTGACAAGGATCAGGAAGCAAGTGTTCAGCCTAGACTCCTCAGGCTTCTCACCTCACCACGTTTCTTACTACTACGCTCTGAGGATTAAAAGGGACATCCTCTCCGGGATGAGAAAACAAGTCACGCAGAAGGAGAGACGCGAAAAGTAGAGTAGGTGAGATACTGATAAGAGCGAGGCGCTTCATTAAGCTCACGATAGGGGTTGAGCTCAAGACTCAGATTGTGACGTCAATTAAGGTGAGGAGAGGTCCGGCTAACGATAACCGTGATTTCACTTCGGTTGTTAGGAAGGCGCATGCAGTCAAGCCCATCAAGGTTGGCATCGGGGACAAGGGGTACGATGCTGAGAAGAACCATGAGCTGCTAAGAGACGAGCTTCATGCTCAATCAATAATCCCTGCGAGGCAACAGCATGTTCCTGTATGGAGGACACAAGGCCGTTACAGAAAGCAGATGAAGAGAGGCTATTCAAAAAAGAAGTATCACCAAAGATCCAAAGACGAGACCATATTCTCCGTCGTCAAGAGAACGATGGGTGACGAGGTAAGATCAGTGAAGACGAGAGCCCAGAACAACGAGATGAGACTCAAAATAATTTCATACAACGCAGCAAGGATCGCAAGTCTAACCTATTCTTTACTCAGAGGATTTCTACAGAGCCTAATAAGAAACATTCTTAAATAACAGTAACGTAAATAACAGATTCCATTCATGTTGGAGATTTGCTGATTGGTTGAAGATGCTCAGAATATATTAAAAAATATCAGGCAAACCAAGGAAATCTTCCGCGCGATTTCAAGACTTATTCAAGACATAGATGAAAAAATGTGTAAAAAAGGGTGGACAGCTGCACTCAAAAAAAGAGGGAAAACATGTATTAGTGAAGTGTCAAAATCAATAGAATCGCCAGATAATTGGTTGCCAACTGAAATTTTTAGATTTTATAAGAACAATAGTTATAAGAATCTCTTAGTGTATGTATCTGTTCTTATTGATAATGATAAGGACGGATGGTATACAATTGAACAACCTTTGATAACCGCAGGCTTTTTTGACTACGGAAAGAACAAAAGGGTAAATGACAACTGGTATTATTACTATGCCTGTATCTATGGATACATTATGAATGAAAAAACTAATGATAAACCGATATCAATGCATGAAGAAATTGAATGTGAAAAAGATGGCAAGCTTCCCTATCTGTTTCGTTCAGGAAAATGTTTTGGGCTCCCTCTTGTCTCTATCAAAGACGAGTCAGACATTGAAAAGAAAATTGTGAAACCATTACTTCAGTTAACTCAGGGAAAATAATTTATTTGAATTAATTATTAATTTGATAGCTGGTTTGAAGTATAGTTATGTTTCGATGGGAGCGTATCGTAACAATTAGACGGGGATATATCATCTTCAACAAGAGAAACGAATCACACTAGACAAGAAAACCCATCTTTATCATCTACCAACATAATCGTTAGGGCTAGACAGTTAACACCAACAATGAGTGCCCGTCAAGTTACCAGAAACTTTAACCACAAAAGACTTAACAGTACCCTTCGCTAGTATATATTTCAATTCATACTGCTCTAAGCTCTACCGCAAGACGGTAAAAAAAACCTAATGAGAAAGATCCCAAAGCGCCATGTAACCATGTCCAAGAGCCTGGGGTGCCAAAAACAGCACCAGTATTGAAATAAACTGCAAGAACAAGGCCGCCGCTAACCAACGACTTCACTAGTTTAGTACTGGTTTTGTTAGTCAATTTCGGTTTTATTGAATAGATTGACTTTAAGGGGTTTCAATTTCATACCATAGGTATTTCTCCAACTTGGTATCATAACCGGGATATGGATATTGAAACAATATCAGAATCTCGATCCTGATATTGAAGTTATTAATATTAAACTCTTCAACTTCTGAATACGAGATCGTGACAGATGTATCGTATTAAGAAAAACAGCCAGAATGCGCAAAACGTTGAGCGAGTTTTCGAACGATTAAAGACCCTATTCGAAGGAGAGCACATAGGGTCAGAACCCCTTCAAGACATATCTTTAGAACTTGACGCCCTTTCAGAAGACGCCTACTACTTAAACGGTAGATTCAGTGTTTTGGCATTCGTACTATCAAATACTTTAAGTCATATTGCATCGCAATGGTGTAATGGAGCTATTCCAACAGACTACGAAATAAGGATAAAGCGGGAAATTAAAGCCCCATTACTTGCCGTCATAGCTGAAATAAAAACCCCCACAGATAAAAGTAAGATATGGAGCACTCTAGCTGATCTTCTAGCCACTAACCGTCGGGTATTGGATACCAGATTTGTCTCTCCTAACGCTTGAATTGTGAAGAGTCTGGTGGATAAGAATGGTGAATATGACATCTCTATATCCGAACGCTTTTGCGGCGAGGGCGAGGCTATCTGCCATTGTCCGAAGGGAAATGCGTATCTATGCAGAGGAAGAGGGTTTTACTGAAATTGAAGTTCCTTGCCTTTCAAGAGGTAAAGGTTCATGCGAAAGTCCGTCGACAATGTTCACTTTAGACTACTTTGGAGAAAAAGTATTTCTCAATCAAACTGGACAACTTTATCTTGAGGAATGCATACCAATTCTCAAAAGGGTGTACTGTTGCCAACCCGTATTCAGAGCGGAAGATAAAGCCGATGGGCGACATTTGACACAATTTACCCTATTCGAATTGGAACAGATTGGTGAGCTAGATAGCATTTTGCAGCATATTGAAAGAATGATAAACCGAGTGTTGAAAACAGTTATCGACACTTGCAATGGTTCGTTTGAAGAACTTAGCATAAACCCTGAAAGGTTGACCAATATAGAAATCCCTTTTAAAAGGATGTCATATGATGAAGCCATAGAAAAACTTGAATTAAAGTGGGGGACTGACATAGATCAAAGGCAAGAACAGAATCTACTGATGCATTCTGAAGGACAACCACTCTTCGTGGTAAACCATCCAGAAAATCTCAAGTTCTTCAACAGTCGTTGCATTGACAACAATTCAAATGTAGTAGCGAGTGCAGACCTGATTCTTCCAATAAGTGGCGAGGCCGTTGGTGCATCTGAACGCGAGTTCAGATATGACCTTGTTCTGAACAAATTGCAGATATCTAGAATGCTGAACGAATTTGGATCTATTGGTAAAGATATCTCCGTTTTTGATAGTTATTTAAAACACTTAAGGAACCGGGGAAGCGTACTTCACTCAGGATGCGGTATTGGAATAAGCCGTTTAGTACAGTTCATTCTAGGAAGCGAAAGAATATCGACTGGATCATTGTTCCCAGTGGATAGAGTGAATTTGTATTGACGACACTCTCATGGCCGAAGCCGAAAATTCCAATATGGGTTGAAAATCAAATAAGGAAGGGAACCGATAATTATGACGCAAGAGAAATCCTTGAACTCGCATGTAAATATGATTGCTTCGAGGACGGAGGATCAACAAATCGTTGTTTTATAATCCACAATGGCAATCACACACGAATCTTTGCGAATATTTGTCGGTTGGCAATCGAAGATGAGGATAATCCACTCCAAAAAGTTGTAGAAAACTTTTGTCAGAAAATAACTGATGAAGTCCATCAAGAGAATATCGAGTCTTTCTCTTTAGCTGGGATTTCTTGGGCAGGACTAGAATTCTCTAGCAAATTATCTAAATTTCTTGGGGGCAGTGAGAATGTACCTGTCTGGAATCCATTCACTATCTTTGAACCAAACACTAACCACGTGAAAGGAAAACAAATGATAATTGTGGATGACGTATTCAGACCCGCTAGGACTGATATAATTGATCTAATCAAGAAAATGGACGGACACCCAAAATATCTAATTGTAGTTCTCGACCGTAGTAAAGCAGATGACAAGAAAACCTTTGAACAACAAACCGGAATCAAAGTCATTTCTCTCATCCAAATGGACATTGAAGAGTATAGTGAGGCCGAATGCAAGTCAAAGGAAGAAGCACGAAAACATGCATTTAAAGACGGTTTCATATCTCATGGTACGCAATATAGGAAGATAGTACATCAAGATATGCATTCAATGGAAACTAGGATAAATGCAATAATTGAGAGAGCACCGCCGGGAAAGCTCCGAGAGGGTCTTGAAAGATTATTGGCCATGAAGTTGAGACAAGAGCGGCCACGGACAAAGACAGAAGTTATCCAATCTGTCCTCGCGTATGCGAATAATCTTACCAATAAAAATAATATTAAGAATGAAATAAGAGTTAATGACTTAAACAATACTCTTAATGAATTGAAGATGTCTGGTCTTATCGCTTCAATTTCAGAAGTTGAGGATCAACGAAGTCCCGGTCGACCGTCAATAATGAAGTTTAAGACTACTACAAGAGGCCGCAAATATTTGAAGGAAATGGAAAAACATCGCGCAGATGAAGAAAAACTCATCATAAATGAACTGAAGATCCACCTGAGATATCTTTTTCCTCAACCTAATCTAAATCGAGAACTCAAGTAATCTTCTATACTGTCAAGTTGTTCAAGAATTACATAGGTTTCCAATGTGTTCTTGATGTTGGACATAATCATACGCAATCGGTAGAGTAACGACGATAATCGCATATAGTTAAGGTAATCATGACCTCTAACAGATGTGGATATGACTTACACGAAATCTGAAATTATGTCATACAACTGTAGCCTCTAGATTAACTTCAATGTGTCTTGATACCTGAAGTTGATAGTAATCCAGAGATCATTCCTGCAGATTAATCATGCGAGCACCATTAGAGAAATGAAAGAGGTTGATTATGTTATGTTCTTACCAGTCAATAAAAACATTAGAATTTGAGCCGAGTATTTGGCTTGAGTTCCTGCCCTCGGCATATCACCATAAAGATTTATACGCATTTAGAGTATTAATCCCCCCCGGTCCACCAAATCTACTTCTCTATTTCACGAAACCTTGTCAGAAATTTGGAGCTATCTATGTTACGTTTGAAAATATGGCTTGACGATTCTCCTGTAGATACAATATAAGTGTGGTGAAAATAGGACTCTCCAACGCGGTTTGGTTAATAGTATAATAGAAACTTGTTTGTCAAAGTATCTGGATTAGGATACCTTTGGGCGTTTTCACACGTGGGTTCATTGGTGGATCGATGATGATAGCATTTACTCTAGTTCTTCGAGTTATGTTTAACAGTCCTTTTCTTCCCGAGATTCTCGCTGGTCGATTCTTCGCAGTTGTCCCAGGTGAGATTGAGAGCCGCGCAGTTCTCATCATTGGAGTCTACGGGAAGTACATTACAGTTATGGTTTCAGCCCTTGTTCTAGCTGCACTATATGGTCTGTATGGCATTCTATACGAGAGATTCAATGGACGGCTTCATGTTAAGGAAAATTTGGTGAAGGGGTTTATCTTCTCAATACCACCCTGGCTATTTCAAACTGTTTCAGTGCTCCTTGGTGGAGCCATCCAGGTTTCCGCGTTTGCAGCTTTAGCCTATCTTCTACCAGCCCATTTACTTTATGGAGCTTTTCTAGGCGGATTAGGACAAAAGAGCATGATTGCTGAGACTACTGAAGTGAAGCGTAAGCCTCTGACTCGACGTATATTCGTACGTAAAATAGTACCTGCAGCAGTAGGAGCAGCCATTCTTATCTACGGCATAGACCGGTTTCTCTTACCTCTTCTCAGCAACGCTGGAACCAGCAAACTGTCTCTGCCGGAAATTTACGCAACCGAAGTCACGTCAAATGATCAATTCTACCGAACAGATATCACGTTAATTCCTCCAAGCGTCAATAAGGTTGAATGGCGACTAAATGTTAATGGGGCTGTGGAAAAGCCATCTGCCTATACTTACGACCAGATCAAAATACTTCCTTCGGTTAAAGAGTACGTTACTCTCGAATGCATCAGCAACCCCGTCGGAGGTCCGCTGATCGGAACCGCTCTCTGGGAGGGTGTCAGCCTCTCAACAATTCTAAAAGAAGCAGGTTTAAGGCAGGAAGCAAAGTATGTTGTATTCCACGGGGAAGACCAGTACAGCGTCTCTATACCACTCGAAACCGCGTTGAAGGAAAGGCTAATTCTCGCCTACAAGATGAACGGTGAAGAGATGAATAACATACACGGCTTTCCCCTTCGAGCTGTGGTTCCAGGAATCTACGGGATGATGAACGCGAAATGGATTAACAGGGTGGAGATTGTCTCTGAGGAGTACTTAGGGTACTGGCAAACCCGTGGATGGTCTAACACTGCGGTGATCGAGACAACATCTATCATTAAGACTCCCCCAGCAATATTTCGAATCAGTGATGCTACACCCATAGCTGGAATTGCGTTCGCGGGAGACCGTGGAATATCTAATGTCGAAGTCAGCACCGACGATGGAAAGACTTGGAGCAAAGCCATGTTGAAAGACCCTCTCTCCAACTACACTTGGATAATATGGACAACTGAATGGCTGCCAAAAGACGACGGACCAAAGACGATAACAGTTAGAGCCACAGATAAGACCGGCAAAACCCAGACATCACAGATTAGAGGCACCTACCCTGAAGGAGCAACAGGCTACCACGCCATAGACGTGATCGTGGAGAAAACACAGGTTGACAGTTCGCGACCTTAGTCACAAATACATCTAATATCTATGAATTATTATGCCTATTCTGCCTAAAGTTTGGTTCCGCAGCTTGAACAGAACTTACCATCTACAGGATTTGAACTCTTGCAGTTTGAGCAGACCTTGCTCGGCGCTTGGAGGTTGGATCCGCAATTTGAACAGAACTTGGAAGCTGCAGACACCTGAGTTCTGCAGCTTGGGCAAATAACCATGGCCATCCCTGCTTGAGCTGGCATACTCATGCCACTTTGAATCAGAACAGCACCTGCTCCTATAGCCGCTCCTCCTCCACCCTTTCCTAGCTCCTCAGCGGATTTCTTCACAGTCTCCATACGCAGAACTTCAGATGACATCGTTCCAGATTTGATGTAAAACAGTCTATCTCTCCACTCAGGAGTGGTATCTACACCTTCAAACTTTAGGTCTATGAGTTCCATTCCAAGACGCTTCATGTTATCAATTAACATGTTCTTCACTTTGAACGACGTATCATCAAGCCTAGTGTAGACTGAGAGTAGGTCGTAGTGTGAAAGCTCATCGATGATTTTCTCATTGATAAAGGCTCTAACGAACTCAATGACCTGGTTGCTGCTGTATGCTGATTGGCCTCCGACAACTTGGTTTACGAACTGGTTGGAATCTTCAATCCTGTACCAGTAACTACCTCTAGCCTGGAGTGGAGCGTATTCAGTGGTTTGAGCCTGAAGCCCAAAGAGCCCCACGAATTGTTTCAGCGAGACGAAAATAACTGTGGCTTTGAACGGTGTTTCACTGAAGCCTGTAATAGCGGTTAAAACCTTTGTGAGAAGAGGAATGTTAAGTGTCGTGATAGTGTGTCTTCCAGCATTGAAAACGTCGTACGCCTTCCCGTCCCTGAAGAATACGGCTGTCTCATATTCGTGAACTATGATCTGTGCTCCCCACGTTATGTTTTCAACAGGGTATCTCCAGACTATCTCATTCTCCCCCGCCGTCTTCCACTCTATGATTTGAGGCATATCCACTCACCTATGCTGTTGAGAGGATTCCATCTCTTTCTGATAAAGATTCTTCAAATCGATCCAATCCCTCCCTTATGCCATCTGCCAAAAGCTTCCACTCAGGGTAAGAAATATCAACTCTGGAAACTTTGGACACAAGGTCAACCATAGTCTTCGATTGTGTAATCAAGCCATAATCTAGCTCAAGCAGGCTATCAAGCTTATCCTCCTTCACTTTCACAGCGTCGAAGAGACCTGAATACCCAGCTAGAGCCTTCAACGTTTTCTCTTTAGCAGTGTCAATTCTAGCTGATATTTCGTTAGCTACTAACATCTTATCTTCAGAAATAGGTGACTTTGAAGTCGCGAGAGATCTTTTGAATAAATCTAGCGCCTTACTCAAGTTAACAGAGGCCTGAGATCGAATAAGACGGTCGCTCTCTCTTCTGACTTCCTTCTGCTTATATCCCTTGAAACCAGGGATAGCCCCCACTATCTTTTCAAAGAGTCTCAAACCCGATTCAACTTTCTGCTTTTCAGTCATTTCAAACAAAATAGCTTTATTAAAATAGATATTATTAAAGATAGCAGTTGATTTGAAATGGGGCAGCCACAGGTTATACTTGGGCGAACTGTGAAATGTCCGCATTGCGGAGCAAGTTTTGAGATAACCCCTGACGCTTTAGCTTACGCTTGTAAGTACTGCGGCTGGATAGGCACGACTGATGAAGTTGAGCAAAAGGGATATTTCATGGTAGAACCTCTAGACTCAGATTATATACGTAACCAGGTTAACGATTTTCTCCATAAACATCTTAAGAATGCGTTCGCCGAAATCAGAATCGTCGAGAGCCGTCCAACTGCAGTTCCGATAAGCTTGGTTCAAGTTCAAGCCCATACAAGGTACAACGGATACCGAACCGAGATGAAAGTCGAGTCATATCCAGTCACCGTTGGGGGTGGAAGAGGTGGAATGAGAACCGAAATGCGGACGCGAACCTACCCAGTATATGTTCCTGTCAAGGGTGAGTTCAACGAAATCCCAACGGTCTCACTCATGTCTAGAAAGCACTCTGCTTTCTTCGGAGATGAAGAGATAAAGAAAAAAGCCGAGTCAGCTAAACTTGCGAATATCGACATCAAGAAGCTTTTGGAGAAGAAGTTTGAATGTTTGGAAGTTGAGCTTTTGGAAGATGAAGCCAAGTCTATGTCTGAAACTTCTGTTGAAGAAGAACACAGATCAAGAGCTGAGAAGATGACTACAAAACTATTTGATTGTTACACTAACACTAATGTGGTATCATCTAGATTGGTTTTCTACCCTGTATACACCTTCGTGTATGAGTACCGTGGGAAGAGCTTCCGCGGAACAGTAGACGGCGCTGAAGGACGAATAGTGAAGGTAGAGCTCCCGATGACCATCGGGTTAAGAGCCGCATATCTTGGACTTGGCTACATCGTGATAGCTTCTAGTGTTTTACTCGGTTTTGCTCTTCAAACCTTCGACGTGGAGAGCTTCATCTACGCTATACCTGCACTGACGTCAGCAGCTTCTTGCGTAGCCTTCTACAAAGGCACTACTTCTCAGAGAGTAAAGAGGTCAGTGTAATGGCTCAGTGGAAATGCCCAAGCTGCGGAGGAGTGGATGAAGTAGGTGGGCAAGACTTAGTCACCGTTTGCAAGTACTGTAAAACGTGCTACACAGTCGAAGGAAAAATTGAAAAAGAGCATTACTTGATTCAAATGTACTACCCGAGCAACCGGGCTGTTGAAAACCTTCTCTTATGGGTCAAGAAGCAGATAGGGGCTGAAGAAGATCTGCCTTTACACATCGAAATAACTCACATCTCACTGGACTTCTACCCGTTTTGGCATGTAAACATAAACGCGAAAACAGTTTTTTCAGGGGTCGGCGAAGACGCTAACTACAGTATGCCTGTGGGCTTCAATCAGTACAGAATAATAAACCGCACATCTAAACCAGAAAACGGCGCAATAGATCATTTCTTCAGTCTAACCTACCCTGCTTCCTCTAAGATACCTATTCAGATAATGGGGTATGAGTTTCCTACGAGAAGCAAGAAATACTTTAGCGAGTCTTATACAAAAGACTATGGGGGGGACATCTATAACGGTGAAATAACACGAACGACAGTTGAGGAAAGAGCTAAGAAAGATGCCCTTAACCATATGACAGACCTCGTGAATAAAGAAATATTCAATGTAACCTCAAGAACAGACGATGTGTCAATATCAAGCGTCTACTATCTACACGTTCCAATATGGCACATTCAATACAAGTTCAACAAGAAAGAATATAGTGCCTTCATAGACGCAAGCACCGGCAGAGTTGTTCAAGCAACATACCCAATAAGCATCGAGTACAGAGCTATAAATGGAACATTAGCAGCAGCTCACATTACATTAGCTTTAGCCGCTGGCATCCTCACAATTGGCTTCGCACCATACGCTGGAAGCGCAATCTTAACCGGTCTTGGAGCCGCTGGCGCTGTATTTCTCTTCAGAACAATCCAATTCGGATCCGGAAAAGAAGCGGCCAAGTAAAAAATTGTCAAATTACTTTATAATAATGTCCGAAAATCTAATTTTGTGAAGAGATCACCCTTAATGATGTGATTAATTCATAAGGTTCCAAAACATCTGACGAATCGGAGAACAGGGTTAACAGGTTGGACGTATTTGTGAGTTATCAGGAATCCTTATAATCAAAAAGTCGAGTGTTTCGCAGGTTGATGGTTTTCAGAATGAGACTAGCTAATATGCTATCTTTAGGATTGGTCTTGATATCGTTCATCGTCGGAGTTTACTATTACCCATTTATGCCGGAGCGAATGACAACCCACTGGAACATTAATGGAGATGGCGACGGCTCATCTTCTAAGTTTGTCGGTTTGTTCTTAGTGCCCTTCATTTTTCTAAGCTTTACCGTGATTCTAATCGTGATTCCTCGGCTAGACCCTTTGAAGGAAAACATAACACTCTTCAGAAAATACTATGATGGGCTTATCATCGTATTCTCCGTTTTCATTTTCTCAATTTTTGTTCAAGTGATTCTATGGAACTTAGGCTTCAGAATATCTCCTAATCACGTTTTTCCACTCGGAATTGGATATCTCCTATTCTATCTAGGTGTTCTAATGGAGCATGCTAAGAGAAACTGGTTCATAGGAATTAGAACACCTTGGACTATGAGCAGTGAAAATGTTTGGAATAAGACTCATAAAGTTGGTGGTAAATTGTTTAAAATTTCTGGTCTAATGACATTCGTAGCAGTTATCTTTCCACGTTTTATACTGATTATCGTAATATTCATAATAGTTGGGGCCGCTTACACTGTTGTCTACTCATATTTGGAGTACCGGAAAGAGATAATTAAGGCAAAATAAAATCCTTTACAAAAAAAGAAGGGGTGTGGATGTTTTATTCGCAGCAGGTGCAACCCATCTTACTTTCCATCCAAGATTTTAGCCATTCCTTCGCCTTCTCACCTTCTACCTCTATTCTGTATCCTTTCTCGGTCTCTACTATCTTGACTTCTGCTATTGTATTATCCATTTTTTCACCTCAGTTATAACATCCAATTTGGGATACTCAATAATTGACTAACAACATATTTAAGTATATTGGACGACCAATATTAAGGCGCCTTTGACAGAAAAAACCACTAGATTTTGTTGCGACATGCGAGGACTACTATCATTCATGATACTGTGGCTTCTAGCCAAGAAAGATATGTACGGAGGAGAAATTGCTGAAGAATTAAAATCCATTAGAGGAGAGAAGCCCAACCCAGGGACGCTATATCCAGCGCTGAAAGACTTGGAGAAGAAGAACCTTGTAACGTCCGAGATGAATGGGCACACCAAGACGTATAGAATTACAGAAAACGGATTAGCAGGATTTGAAGTAGCGAGAACCTATTTCTGTAAATGCTTCGACGACCTTTTTCACGAGTGGGATCAAAACCGCAGTAAGCGAAAGTCTAACAAAAAACTGAAGCATCATTAGATACTAAATTCTCTCTAAATTTACCGCCACAGTCTTATAATTAGGCGTGAAGCTTTCCGGGTCAAATTCAGTGGGAATCAATCTGTTAATCAGTAGACTTTTGAAATGAAAGTGCACTCCAATTATCTTTTCAGGTATCTTCAACGATATCTTAGCTTTGCCTTCAACACGAGACACTTTGGAGGTCAATCTAACACTCTGCCCATCTCTAATATCTAGATTTGATGCATCCTCAGGATTTATATACACAAAAGGCCCGTCAGGGAACTTCGAAAGAGTATCTGATTGGGACGTCATCTCGTCAGTTAGGAAATGGTGGGCGGATCTGAATGAAACCATCAAAAACGGATATTTCGAACTAGTGTCTTCTCCGCCATCTTTGAAGTAAGTGGGGTTAAACTTCTTGAACTTGATTTTCTTGTTCGCCCACTGATCCCCTCCTGAGTAAACGATGTCTGCTTCCACTTCTCTGTAAGCTGGAACTATGTTTATAATTTCCTTCGTAATATCTTCTTCAGACTCGTAGCTGAAGTGATTCTGGTAATTCATCATCTTGGCAAAATCGCACATTATCATCCACTCAGGCCTCGAATCGCCTGAAGGTGCTGTGACTCTGTTTACAGATCTCACTCTTCTTTCCCCAGTCGTCACGCTGCCTCTTCTCTCATTCATCGAAGGAACGGGGAGAATCACATCTGCAAATTCATCTGTGAAGCTACGGTGACTCTCCATAACTACTAGAAACATCTTCTTCAGATTCTTATGAACCTCGTCAAGGTTAGGTAGCGATTGAGCAGGGTTGAAGTTTGAAATTACAGCAGCCTTAACTGGAGATAGAAGGAATGCCTCCAACACATTTTTACCTTGAAAAGATGGTAGATTCTCGACACCCCACTTTCCCGCAAGATTCTCTAAAGTCGCCATTTCTCCAGAAGGTAGAAGATCTGGTTGGCACCCCATATCCCCAACCCCTTGAACATTCAGCTCCCCCCTATTGGAGAGAAGCAGTCCATTCTTCAAAAACATCAAATTCAGTAAGGCGTAGATGTTCTGTAAGGTGTTTCTGTGCTGGGTCATCCCCATTCCGTGTATCACGCCCAGTTTCTTAGATGAAGATATAATCTCTATAATGATCTCCAATTCTGAAGCTGAGCACCCACAAATAGAAGATGCATAACTCAGATCGTACTCCTCAACTAGCTTGGCAAGCCTGTCAAAACCTTCGTATTGCTCGACAGAAGAGTCATATCTCTTAGTCGATATCAATCGGTTTATTATTGCATTGAATAGCACGACCTCTGTTCCAGATTTTATTATTAACGGTGCGTCTGCGTATCTCGCGGTTTCATTGTACACCGTCTGAACACTGACAATTCTAAGATTAGATTTTCGTTTAGCTTTCACTATTCTATGGAACAGAACAGGATGGTTTGAAGCGGGGTTAGTACCAACTATTAAGAGTGCATCTCTACTGTAAACATCATCCATCATGCTTTCAGACGCTCCTAAACCGGTAACTTCAGTCAAAGCCTTCATAGTAGGTGCATGGCAGAGCCTTGTGCAGCAGCTGTCGACATTATTAGTTCTGAAGGCGATTCTCGCGAGTTTTTGAATGGTGTAATTATCTTCGTTCGTTATTTTGCCTGAAGGCACAAAGAATATTTCATATGGATCTAGTTGAGCTAGTTTATCAGTTATGAATCGAAGTGCTTCACTCCAACCAACCTCTCTAAACTCCTCCTCCTTGGAGGATCTTAACATTGGGTTTACCACACGGTTCATGTAAATCACTTCATGAAGTGTCAATCCTTTGATGCATGGCGAACCCTCGCTAACAGGGTCATCCTTGTCTGGTCTAACCTTCACAACCTTACCGCTATCAACTTGAAAAGAAAGCCTGCATCCACACCCGCAATAAGAGCACACTGATTTGATTTCCATGAATAAGTTAATTTTATATTCATCCGTTTCTTAAATCTCTTTTTGTTGCAATCAGATGAAATCTCTGAAACGATTATGAACTCTAGTGTATTCACTGTAGATGAATATGAATCTGCAAGACATGCTCTTAAGTTGATGGATAAACACAACGTAGGTTCAATTGTAGTCACGTCAAAAGGGAAACCCGTAGGCATAATCACTGAGAGAGATGTCGTAAGAAGAATCGCTAAAGAAGATCTAAACCTTTCAAATGCAGTAGGCGGTCTCATGAGCCAACCATTAATCTCAATATCTCCAAGCACATTAATTACGACTGCTCTCCATATTATGGTTCAAGAAAACATCCGGAGACTTCCAATTGTTAAAGACGACCAGCTTATCGGAATAATTGTTGAAAGAGATATAATACGGTGGCTTATGAAAAGGCCAGATGTGATTCTTGAACTACTTTCACTAACAAAACCTAACGTTGTTAAGGAAGCAGTAATGGTACTCTTGAAAGAGCTAGGGCTTAGAGAGAAAATCTAATTCTGAATTAAGAATAGTTGAAATCAGTCTTATAATTTTGATTTCTTTATATTCAATATGAAGTACTTTAAAATATTTTAACAAAGAGTTAATGAAACTCCACCTTCAATTAGATAGGCTAGTTACTTGAGTCAGAAAGTATTAGGAGTTAAGAGTATGTCTAATTTTTCAAAGAATTGGAAGAAGGATTCATCACCCGGTTTAGCCGAGAAAGTAAAAGAATCTATTTCGCCGCAAGGCCCTATGGCCCCCAGGCTCAGCCAAGCATCTACACAAATAAAGTCTCAAGTCAATAAAATTGACTCAACGATCAACAGATTGAAAGAGAAAGACAAGATCATTTTTGGTAAAGTTTCTCAAGCTCTTCAGAGGCACGACACTCAAACTGCATCAGCAATGTCAAACGAGCTAACTGAAGTCCGAAAGATGTCAAAGATAGTCAACAATGCAAAGATTGTCCTTGAACAGATAGACCTTAGATTAACAACTGTCCACGAGCTAGGCGACATAGTAACCTCGTTGTCACCAGCTGTCGGAGTTATTAGATCTATTAAAAATGACTTAGGAACAGTTATTCCAGGTGCAGAATCCGAGATAGGTGAAATCAACTCTACCTTAAGCGGATTGTTAATCGATGCAGGGACTCTAGGCGGATTCTCACTTAACTTCGCAGCCGCAAACGAAGATTCTGAGAAAATATTAGCAGAAGCATCAGCAATAGCCGAGCAACGCATGAAAGAGAAATTCCCAGACCTACCAGCATCAAGATACTCAACCCAATCCGAATCATCAAGCCAGGTCTAGACACAAAACTCTCTTCACTGAAGTGATGAAAAATGGGTAAATTCGCGATAATATTCGGTCTTTGGGCAGTGGGCTTCATACTAGGATTCGGAGGATATCTAGCTTCACCGTGGATAGGCAAATTCCTGATGGAGGTTCTACCCCAAATCTTTGTTAGCGAGGCGCTTGTTGGGGCATTCATATCGGGTTTAGCCAGCTCTATAATCACAATGGTGTCAGTTATCGTCTGGGTTAGAATGTCAAGATAAGGATAAGGAAATAGAAATTAGATAAATTGCCAACGGACTGATATTTCATTTCATTCCTAGGGATTTACTTCGCCATTAAGTGAAGTAACCGAATGACGGTGGTTCTTAATGGCTAGATCCTTATGGATGTTTAGTCTTATTCCTGAAGCAGTATCTGTCGGACTCGCCAGTATTCTTATTCCACTCTTTGTTATCATCAACCTTAAAGGAAGCTTAATGGATGTAGGTCTGGTCGCTGGAGTCTCAGGCATAGCGTTAATACCCTCAGTAATGCTCTTCGGCTCCTTAGCTGATAGGTTCGCTAAATGTAAAATATTTATCGCATTTTCCTTCGCAGGAATGGGCGTATCTTTTCTTCTGACAGCTAATGTTGTTGACATAAACGGGCTCCTTATTGTAAATACTTTGAGAACTATCTTTTACGCTGCAAGTCTCCCAACCAGACAAATACTAATCGTTGAGTCTGACAGCAGGTCTGGCTGGGAAGGCGGAATCGCTAGAATAGAGTTCTTAACAGGCGTAGGTGAAGCCATAGGCATAGCGATAGGATCTTTCACGAATGCTGAAATGGGGTTCGTCTCACTATTCACGATTTGTGGGGTCCTCTCACTTGGATCGGCATTCGCTGCCATGGTGATGATAAAAGAACCTGGTTTAATGATTGAGCGAAGGCTACTGAGTCTTGAGCGCTTCACAAACACCTTGGCTAAAGCGTCAACTATTGTTTCAAATGCCAACAGATATTCTCGATATGGGGCTACTGAAAGAATATCTGAGATATTCAGCCCGAGCGTTAAACTATTCCTGATAGGTGTATTCGCTTTCTCATTAGCCGGAAAAGCGCTATTCATCCCTCTTCCAGTATACTTTCTCGATCTTTACCCTGAATCAATGGTTTTCATTCTCTTCTTCATGAACTCAGCTGCAAACACTTTCAGCTATCTTTTCGTGACTAGAGTCGGTAGTAATAGTCGAAGGGTTCTTGTAATGTCCTCACTTTTACGCGTGTTTCTTGTGTTCCTCCTTGCGATCACCGTTGTCCCAAACTCAGCTTTCGGACTTGCTTCAGCGGCCGCAATTCTAATCCTTCTTGGAGTAGTCTGGGCATTCTTCGACGTCTCAAGCACATGCCTATACTTAGAACTGTCACAGATAGGCAGAACCGGATATTACAGCGCGCTAATTGGTATTAGCTCAGCGGTCGGTAGCTTCGTTGGGGGATACATCTCGATGTACTATGGGTTCAACTCTCTTTTCACGTTTTGCAGTAGCATGTATATCATTGCATTGATACTGTTTATCCTACAATTTAACAAATGGTCACGCATGTAATACTGATCGTCTAAGACCTGAGCGAAAAAGAATTAGGATTTGTGCTGCTTTTTCTAATAAAGGAATTTGGTGGGGTCGGTGGGATTCGAACCCACGGTCACATGGGATCTTGACTTGCAGTTCCCAAGCCATGTATCTTAACCAAGCTTGACCACGACCCCTAATATGTCAAAGGCATCGCACCAGAAGTCTACTTATACTTTATCAGATTCAAAATTGAATCTGTCAAATTATTTATTAACATGATTCTTGAATCTCAACATATGCCTGGTGACTCAGTTATAGAAGTCAATTCACTTGTGAAGAAATACGGGGATAAAACAGCCGTCAACGGTATTTCTTTTGAAGTGAACCATGGTAAGATATTTGCTTTTTGCGGTCCAAACGGCGCTGGAAAAACAACTACTGTTGAAATACTTGAGTGCTTACGCAGTCCGACAAGTGGCAATGCGAAAATATTGGGCTTGGATATTTCGCGAAGTGGTGACGTGCGTGAAATAAGAAAGAGAATAGGTGTTTTGCCTCAGGATTTTAATACTTTTGACCTTCTCACCGTCAAAGAAACGTTGGATTTCTTCAGCAAAATCTATGATCCGCATTTAGATGTTAAGGAATTGATTAAGATGATCGACATGGAGGAATACAATAATGTGCTCTACAAGAATCTTTCTGGAGGATTAAAGCAGCGGGTCGGAGTTGCTATCGCACTTGCTAACGATCCTGAAGTTGTATTTCTCGATGAGCCTACCACTGGTCTTGACCCAAAAGCTAGACGTGACGTATGGGATGTAATAACTGGCCTTAAGAACAAGGGGAAAACAGTGTTTCTGACGACTCATTACATGGGTGAAGTTGAATCACTAGCAGATAATGTCTCCTTAATTTATGACGGTAAAATAATTGCTGAAGGCACTCCCCAACAGATGATCTCAAAATATGGTGGTAATCAAACGATGGTGCTCGAAGGAGGCGGTGAGAAGGTCCAAAGGACCTTGAAGAAATTGATAGATGATGTAATACTTGATAAGAATGGAGATGTGCTTGTTAAAATAAATAATAGGAAAGAGATTTATGATGTTGTTAGAGCTCTTGAGAGCGAAAACGTTGAGTACGACAGGTTATCCATAAAAGGCGCAACCTTTGACGATGTTTTTCTAAACCTTACTGGAAAGAAGATCGTGGACGGGAAATTACAATGAGAAATATTATACCTATATTCAAAGTATTCGTTAAACATTGGTATCGACGTAAATCAACAGTTTTCTGGACTATACTGTTTCCGATTATAATGATATCTCTCTTCGGTTCAATATTCAGCAACACTGGATCTTCAATGATGACTTTGTACGTGCAGAACTTTGATGTGGAGAATGGTAATGCAACTAGATTATCTCAAGCTCTTATAGATTCATTGAACCAAACACATGCGTTAAATCTACACTATATACAACCAAATCAAGATCTCACAGAAGCGTTGAAGGGCGTTTCATCTCCCAGAGCGCTTATTATTCAAAAAGGCTTCAACAAAGAGCTTCAGGATGTCTTAGCCAACCAGAGTGGCGATATTCCTAAGATAATTCTTAAACGAGATGCTTCACAGCTGATCGACCCTGCTTTAGGACTCATTAACACAGTCATAAGGGAGTTCAGCGTTTATCTCCAAGTTGGAAGTACTAAATCGATTATAACCTTACAAGAAGAAGCTGACCAGAAAGGGTTCCGTTACATCGATTTCTTCTTACCTGGTGTTATAGGAATGAACGTTATGACCACCGGGATCTTTGGTGCAGTTAGCTTAAACACAGAGTACAGATCAAACGGTGTTCTTAAGAAACTATCCACAACTCCTATCTCAAAATTCGAATGGATCGTAGCTGTTCAGCTTTATCAAATGATAATTGCCTTCATTTCGGTAGCCTTAATCATTGGAATTGGATATCTTCCACTTAGCATGTTCTCAGTGAAAATTGCATTAAATCTAACGTCGATAATTATGATATTTGGAGGGACATTGGTCTTCCCTGGAATCGGTATGATAATTGCAAAATATGTCAAGGACCCTAGCACAGCTGACGCCGCCGCTAACGCCATAACATTTCCAATGATGTTTCTTAGCGGAACCTTTTTCCAGGTTGAAATGTACCCCGACTTCTTAAAAAGTGTCTCACAAATCCTTCCACTAACCTACTTTAATAATGGATTAAGAGCGGCAATGGTTGACAATCAACCCGATATCGCCTTTACAAACACAGCAATATTATTTGCATTCGCAGTTGTTGCAATTACAATAGGTGTATTATTAACAAACTGGAGAGATAATTAATTAGAACCATTATCTTATTGATTTAGATGCTGTTAATAGAAGAGCTTTGAGCTAAGCTCTCCTTGTATCTTGATAGGATTTTGGAAAACTCGTTTTTCAACTTCTCCTCAGATAAATATCCAACCACTTCTCCAACAACTCTTCCACTGTAGAAAAATAGCATTGTAGGTAGACTTAACACTCCATATTTCTGGGCTAAATCAGGATACTCTGCGATATTAAGTGTTGAGAAAACTAGTTTGTCACTATATTCTTTCTCTATTTTGTTTAGAACAGGTAGGAGAACTCGACACCAAGGGCACCATGGAGCCCAGAAGTCTACTAGTGTAAGGTTTGTTGATTTCAAAACATATGCTTCAAACGTTTCTCCAGTAATATCTAACATACTTGTGAATGGCTTGATTTAATTATTAAATTTTCTCCATTATTATTAGATTTCAAATCAAATCTTATCTTTCAAGCGTGGGTCACCGGTATTAAGCCATACTGGTTTGCCACTTTCTCTTCTCGTTTTGGATAGGTTGACGACGCTTTGAACACGTTGAAAATTCTCTTCATAAACATGATAGCTCTCAGCGGTATCAACGTATTGACCTACTTTAACGCCTACTGCATCAGCTATGATCTTTTGAAGATTAGTCAAAGCCCAGATGTTCATAGGTGCAGCAGCGTAAGCGTCTCTACTTCTCCAATAAGTATGCATCTCAAGACTATCTTCAATAACTTTGCACCATATTATCTGTAGGCAAGGCGGGCCAATCTCAGGGTGCTCGTCAACCCAAGGCATCCAAGTTACAGCTTGAGCTCGATTTGAATACGGGTCCTTTTTCAGCTTCTCTATAATGTAATGAATCTGATCGATATTAGGCTCAATGCCAGATGGCTTGTAATTGAAAACTCTATCGTGGTACGTGTAGTCGAATGTTTCACCTATCAAATGATCTTTCCTCCCATAGATGACATCGTCTGAATACTCGTCAAAATCTTTCACTTTTCCCCATTCAAGATGGAACCGAGGTTCTTTTAGTGGATTCTTTACGACCATTCTCATGGAACACTCCCTTATTCTATCCTTTTTCTCACCAAACTTATAAGATTCCTTAAACGAATTACATCCTTCAATCCACAGATTTTCTAAGCTCTTCTCCCAAACTTCTGGAATAACTTCGCCAATAACTAGAAATTGAGGAGAACTGGCCAAACAAGTCACTTTCAAATAATACAGGTATCTAATCCAAACAATATCTACTTATTATCATGATTTTTCATGTTTTCAAAATCAATGTGACCTGTAATCATTCTTTTGAATGTCTTCCTATTTGACGATACGACTACGCTGAAGTAGAAATGGCCGATCATAAGACCCACGAATAGAAATGTGAACAAATCGTGCAAATATCTACTATTAACGATGTACAGCCACTCTTCATAATCTGCTAACCCGATGCTTCTTATGAATTCTAGGAAAGGGTTCCAAATAGTCAAGCCTGTCACTCCTAATAATAAGAGTGTTAGAATAATTCCCCAATGCAGGGCCTTCTGCAACGGATGGTATTTTTCAAGTGCCGGATAATCTTTAGTCAATCCGAAGAAGTTTCGTGTTATAGCCAATAAATTAGATATGTCAAGTCTTGTGAAGATAGATTCTTTTAGCCTACCCAACACGACTCCATCGTAGATAATGTGAACAATTGACAAACCTATTAATAGAATCGAAAAGTACCAATGGTAACCAAAAAGACTTCTCAACCCAATAGATGATAACCATGGATAAATAGAGTAGAAGTAGTCTAGTTTGAAAAGAATTACCCCTGTTAAGAATAATGCCGCTAGGAATGCAAGAAAAAGCCAGTGGATCATGATCTGAATGATGTCATAACGTCTTTCTGTCCCAATAACATTTTGCTGAATAGTTTTTCTCTTGAATATTTTTTCTTTTATAAGATGCAAAAAACAGCCAATTGTTGCGGCCGCGATTATTAATAACGCTGAAGAATCATCGATTCTAAACGGGGCTACTAATATTTGTTGGAGTATTTGCACCATATACTTTAGTATAGTATTATTTTGTTAAAATAGTTGCCGCTTTAGTTCATAATTTATTATTTATATCATTAAGTTAAAATTTATCTTCAACGTACTGTGTGGTGTAAACTAAATGATAAAGATGCGTATACGTATCATAGTGAGTTCCATAGTTATAGCATTTAGCTTGGTTCTTCTTCTATTATTATTTTCAACATCTCTTTCTGTTAGTGGAGTTGTGTATGGTAAAGATTCAAAGGCATGTTCTAGTTGTCACTATGAATCTCCTTACTTTGAAGGATGGAATGATTCGTTACACGGAAAGTTAAATGTTGCTACTGGTTCGGCAGGTGCTAATTGCTTAGATTGCCACAAATCAACACCTGTTTCCGAAGAAACCTGTCTCTCATGTCACGAGGACTATTCTAACTCAAACAGGACTAGATATCGCTGGGATTGGGCTAACTTCATTGTATCAATTGACGCTCACGCTAAAGTTCCCCACATAGGTCATGTTGAATGCAAAACTTGTCATTTGGAACACGAATTTAGACTTGGGACCCCAGCTATGACGACAAAGACTATTTGCCGTCTATGTCACAACCCATATGAAGGCCCAAAGCCAGCCGTGAGATAGTCACTCTTTATGTCTAATTTCATGTAGAAAATTTGCAGCGTTTGCAAATAGATCAGAAGATACTCTAACCCAAATCAAAGTTCTACTAAATCGTAAAAGTGGCAATTCTTAAAATAGTTCTCAATTATTGACAATTAAAGTATATAGAGAAACAAAGACTAAATAATTACTTTAACCTCTAAAGTTATCAATGCCAATATCGCGTCGGAGACTACTGTATTTAGCTGCAGCTGTTGGAGGCACAGCTATTACCGCAGGAATAGCTAGTAACGTTCTTCAATTCAACAAACAAACTATTGAAAACCAAGGCAATGTTGTAAATAATGATGTTAAAAACTCCATCTCTATAAGCGAAAAACCTTACTTAAGAAATGTTTACACTCAAAATGGAAAGAGTCTTGTTGGTATAGTTCTTGGAACTAATCTAGCAGAAGATATTCCAAGAATGGTTAGAACGAGCGTAGACCTTATGGGCGGTATAGAAAAAATGGATGTGAAGGGGAGAAATGTTATCGTTAAACCAAATACCAACAGTAATAGGCCTAGCCCTGCCTCAACAAATCCTATCGTTGTTGGAACAGTTGTTAAAATGTTGGTTGAAGCGGGAGCAGCTAATGTAAAGGTCGGTGACTGCTCCAACATAAACAATAGAACAAGAGATGTTATGAGAGATCAAGGTATTCAAGAAGCTGTTGAAGACGCAGGCGGCGAAGTTATCTTTTTAGATGAGATGGAGTATATTACGGTAAAGACACCATGGGGTCGACAGTTGACAGAGACCCGAATATCAAAACCAATTTATGAATCTGAACGTCTGATAGACATCCCTGTGATAAAAAGCCACAATGTTACTAGTTTCAGCATGAGTATGAAGAACTTCATTGGTGTCATTCACAAAGAGAGCCGCCTAGACCCCACGTGGCAACCCAGTAAAACCGTTTTCCACTCTTCTGAAAACCCCTCAGAAGCAGTAGCCGAACTAAACCTATTGGTAAAACCTGACCTGATTGTGATGGATGGGACAAAGAGCTTAGTTTCATACGGTGAAGGTGATGACTCAGGCGAAGTTAGAGAAACTAATATGATCATATCGAGCGGAGATAGAATTGCTAATGATGTTGTGGGGTTGAGTGTTATTAAGAGCTATGGCTTATGGCCTCCAATTTGCGATAAATCTGTTTGGAGTCAAGATCAAATAAAACGTGCTTTAGAACTAGAACTGGGAAGTGATAAGAATAACATTAAGATTGTAAGTAAATCACTTGTAGGCCAAGAAAAGCTTGATCAGGTTCTAAAAACGATTCAAATCGAAACAGACATATTGGAAATATAATTTATCGGCTTTGTTTAATAAGTGCCTTCTGTTTAAAAAGTCCCACCAGAAAACGACTTCTTAAACAAAGCCTAATTTATCAAAAGAGTTAAATCGGCACAGACTAGAAGCTTCATGAGGGTTCAAAAATAGGTAAACGAAAGGTCCTTAACGAAGCAAATCTAAAAGACTTAACCCTTCCAGAAAAAGGCGAGCTTCTAGGTAGAGTTCTGAAGATGTCCGGTGGAGAACATCTCCTAGTGAAATGTACAGATGGTCTTACTAGAATGGCTAGAATTAGAGGAAAGATGAAAAGACGAATGTGGGTCAGAGAAAATGATGTAGTCTTGATTGCACCTTGGGACTTCAAAGATGATAGAGCAGACGTCGTTTGGAGATATACAGTGTCTCAAGTTGAATTTTTAAGAAACAACAATTACTTGCCTGATGGATTATAGTACTAGTTGAAAACGTATTCAGAAATGATTTATTAATATTATTTAGTTACTCCATCTGATAAATTAAGACTGAAGTTTTCAGAAATTCATGTGTTCTCAAACAATCTACCTCTCTTACCTACTAATATGAAACTAATGTCATTCGAAAAAGTTTTTTAGCACATCAGTTTCTATAGTATGCGGAGTCTATGTTTCCTAAAATTTTGCTTCAGCAATTGTACTCTCCAAATGTATGGCAAAATAGATTTGATGACAACTTAGGACTATTGATAGTTGTGTTTGGAGTTGTCGTTGTTGCAATTCACTTTGTTGTAAGGGCAAAGAATCCCCCAATTAAAGGTGATCATTAAGATGGTTGAAGAAAAAGTTATACGTTATGATATCTTCCAAAGAATGTATCATTGGGTAAACCTTGCTAGCTTGTTAATACTGCTTTGGGCTGGGTTAACTATATTTGATCTTAATATTTTTGGCGTGAGGCCTTTCTCAGCGTTTGCGCAGGCAGTTATTGGTCAAAACTACAATCCACTAGTTGCAGACCTGCACAAATACGCTTCATTCATACTTCTAGGCTCATTAATATTCCATATAGGATATGATACAGGCATAAAAGGTCTCTTCTGGAGCGAATTTCCATCAAAAGCAGAGTTAAAAGCACAAAACATAATGGCTGCAAACTTTCTGGGTAGATCAAGGGTTTATGTGAAATTTCACAAATACAATCCTGGTCAAAAAATGCTTCATATTGGATTTGCATTTGTTATACTCTTGATAGGTGCGACTGGTTTAATGCTAAGTGCAAACTACAGATGGATGGTTCCGATATGGTGGCTTAATATTGACTTTGACTTTATAAACTATTGGGCACGTGTTACTCACGATCTGCTTACGTTCGCGTTAATTACCATGGTCATTATGCACTTTTACTTCGCGGTTAGACGAGAAAACCTCCCCTCATTTAGGAGTATGATAGTAGGGTGGGTGCCAAAAAGCTTTCAGGATAAACATTTCGCCAAAGGTGAAGAGCCTGAATTAATAATACCCAAATCCGAGGGTGGTAAGAAATGAGTAAACATAATGAAACACCGAATCTACCAAAGACTTCCAGAAGGAAATTCATTGCAGGTGCAGCAATAATCGGGTCTCTAGCGACTCTCGAAGGAGCCTCTGCAATAAACTACTTTAATCATAAGAATGAGCCAAAGACACCTCCGAAGACGAAAGGAGTGGTACTTATGGATCAGGTTGTTTGCGGAGGGTGCAGAAGTTGCCAGGCTGCTTGTACAGTCTTTAACGATGGTCATTGCCAACCTGACCTAGCTAGAATACAAGTCATAAAGGACTATTTCGAAGGAGATTTCCTGCCTCAGCCGTGCCAACATTGCACTTGGCCAGCTTGCATGTACTCATGTCCAACAGGTGCTTTGCAGACTGACTCCGGTGAAGAAGGCGGCATTCCAGAGTTAGAGGTTAGGCTAACATCATTGCTTTCTGGAAAGCTAACTCCGTCTACTACCAAAGGAACCAATGCGAGGATTGTAAACGAAAGAGAATGCATAGGCTGTCAACAATGCGTGGAAGGTTGCGCAAAGATATTCAACCTATCTAGAGTAAGATTTAATTCTAAGAAGAACGTTGCAGTAAAATGTACTTTGTGTGGTGGAGCCCCTCAATGTGTTAGATTTTGCCCTGTAAGTGGCATATTGTTTGCTAGAGGTGATGCTCTAACCACCGGTTACGATGGAGATGGGAACATAATTTGGAGACCACCTGAAGCAGAAGCGAAACGTGAAGACCAACTACGGGGTATCTTGTGGTAAGTGAATTAAAATGTATGGTTGGATAGGCAAAGTATTACGAGTAGACCTTTCATCTGAGAAAGTTTCTACTGAACCAATTGAGAAGTATGCCCCCAAATTCATTGGCGGCAGAGGATTAATCGCAAAAGTAATCTGGGATGAGATTCCTGATCAGACAAAAGCGTTAGATCCTGAGAATAGGCTTGTTTTTGCCCCTGGTCCGCTAACAGGTACAAACTCACCTTTTAATGGCAGATGGACCGTAGGTGCTTTATCACCCCAGCATCCAAATGAGTACCCATCACATTCAGGTATAGGTGGCCATTGGGGTGCAGAGCTAAAATTCGCAGGGTATGACGCCGTTATTCTTCAAGGAGCCGCTAAGAAACCGGTTTACGTGCTAATCGTAGATGATCACGTGGAGATTAGAAGCGCCGACAGTCTATGGGGATTAGACGCCATTAAAGCGCAATTGCAGATACAGGCTGAACTTGGAAAAGAAGGAATACTTTCAAAACATGCTGAGAAACCTCAAGCCGGTCTATACGATACCAAGCTTGTAAGAACCGTTGCAATTGGTCAGGCAGGCGAGAACAAGAGTCGAATAGCTTGTCTTCTACACGACTCAGGTGACGCTGCGGGTCAATGTGGATTCGGCGGTGTTATGGGGTCAAAGAATCTAAAAGCTGTTTCAGTGCGAGGAACAGGAGCAGTACCTGTAGCTAAACCTAAGGAAATGGTTGAAACTTCGTTCGAAGCACGTAAACTAGTTAGAGCCCAAGCGAAACCTGTAGTTCCTGCGCACGGTGGGCCCGGTGGTATATATGGCGGCAACCCTCAGCTTCTTACTGGATATATGAAGCGGCTTGACGCGTGTTTTGGATGTCAAGTAGCTTGCCGAGCATTCATAACTATTCCAGGAATTACTAAAGGTCAAGCTCAATGTGTGCAACTTCAAAGTTACTTTAACTGGGAAGGAATTGGGCCAGTTGCTCCCCATCATCCAGACTTTGCAGATAGGTTACAAGACGAAACGACTTTCTACGGTGTAAAGCTACTTGACGAATACACAATAAACTCATTCGAAATGACAGGGATTCTTTCTTGGTTGTGGGCATGCTATAAAGAGGGTATTCTAACTGAGGAAAATACAGGGATTCCTCTTAAGGACATGGGTAGCAAAGCGTTTGCTGACAAGCTTTTCGGAATGATAGCCAGACGTGAAGGAGAGTTTGGCGATATGCTAGCCGACGGAATGCATAGAACCGCTCAGAAGCTACGTCAGAAATACGGTGATAAAGTATGGCAACTATATGAAGAGCGATACACAGCTCACGGGCAGAGACAGCATTGGTTCTACATAGGTAATCCAAAGGGCCCAGGTGACCCAACAGGCTACATGAATCCAATAGGACAGCTGCTTTGGGCTACAGATACAAGAGACCCCTACTCGAATACTAGTAGAAACAGAGAGACTTATGGTGAGCTAGCACTATGTGAATATCTGTACGGAACGAAAGACGCTGCAAACCCCTTCACCTATGATGGCAAGCCGCAGGCTGCCATAGTATGCCAGCACCGCGCAGTTCTAATTGACTCAATGACTGCATGTGACTGGTTCGTTCCATATCAGACTAACAAACCGGTATTCGGTGAACAAGCTAAAGCCGACGGTCAACCAGTCAATGACCAGGAGTTTGGTGACAGAGACATGGAAGCCAAATTATATACTAACGCAACGGGTATTCCAACGACCACAGATGATCTGAATCTAGATTGTGAGCGCATATTCAATCTCGAACGCGCCGCTCAAGTTAGAATGGGGCGAACGCGAAAAGACGATACATTTTCTGAGTGGTGCTTCACTCATGAAGATAGAAGAGGCAAACCAGTAGACAGAATAGCTTGGAATAAGGCTTTAGATGAATATTACCGACAAAGAGGCTGGGATACTCAAACTGGAAATCCCACTCGGGAAACATTGGAAAGATTGGATCTCAAGGATGTAGCTGACGCATTGGGCGTATAGTAATAGTAATTCAACCAAAGACTTACGTAATTGTGATGCTTCCTCTAATCGTAGAATGGAGTGTCACTACACTAATATTTGGATGGGTAGTTGACAATGTATGCACAGTCATAAATCAATAGAAAGAGTCTACGCTATAGTCAAGTTCATAAGTCTGGGATTTATCATTTTATCAGGGATTATGATTACTAACAAAGAATCAATTGATTCAATCGGCCTAGCGACAGGAGTTCATCTGTCGACTGTTCTAATCTTTATTGTGCACATAATTGCTGTTATTACCTTATTATCATCGATAATCTTCATAAACATCTTTAATCTATACACTAACAAACGAATTATTATCTTTGGTAAACGAAGTTTAGATACTGTTTTGCTAAGAGTGGTATTGCCAGCTATAATTCTTGTGGCAGGATTAACTGGCCTTATTATCTATGAGCCTTTCAGATGGGTAATTCCATTTTGGGCTTTTAATTTGGGGTGGGATTTTATCTTTACATCTAAAAATATTCATCTTTGGTTGGCTTATCTATCTTTACTAGTCATAGCAGTTTATCTTGTTTTAATTGTTACTCATAGGATGAAAGTTGCTAAATAGTTTCTTTTGAGAATGGTGAAATGGGTTTTTGGTAGAAGCACGTGAGAAAAATGGTGAAGAAGATACAAACCAATTATCTCGTAGAAAATTCATCGGTGGTATAACAGCTGCATCTATTGCAGTAACTGTCTTCGGCTCTTCTACTTACCAACTTTGGAGGACAGGTATGGATTTCTGGGAAGGTTCAATTGGTAAGCTAGTAGTAGCCACCTCTAATGGATATATTGTGTTTGATCCAGCGTTATGCACAGGCTGCCAGAGCTGTGAAGTTGTGTGTACAACCTCTAACTATGGTGAATCTAACAATTCACTAGCTAGAATACAGGTTTTAAGAGACCCTTTCAAAGCTGGTATAGAAAACTTTGCGCCTACACCCTGTCTTCAATGCGAGATGCCGCACTGCCTCCCAGTTTGTCCTGTTGCTGCGTTAAAGATAGATTATGCCTCTGGAACAAATGCTCGAGTTATCGATGAAGATGAATGCATTGGTTGTAAAAAATGTTTAGAAGCTTGTGGCGCTAAGCATGTTGTTCCTAGAATAAGATTCAACGAGGAAATGAACACCTCATTAAAATGTCACTTGTGCTACGGTGAACCTAAGTGTGTAAAATACTGCTCCAACGGATCTCTAAAATATGTTACTGAGAAGCTGGAAGACGGCTCAATCCATGAGAATAATCAAACAATCTTCCTAGACGAAAGAGCTAATGATATTCCAAGGAGGCTTTTGAAACGAGTTTAGGTTGGGTAGGAAAAATAATTCGAATCGACTTGACATCGGGTAAATGTCTAGAGATTCCAACGGAGAAATACTCCTCGAAATTTATTGGTGGGAGAGGTATTAACGCTAAGATTCATTGGGACGGAGTCAAGCCATCAACTAAGGCATTTGACCCCGAAAACATTTTTTCGCTAATGACAGGACCGACAACGGGAACATTCGCTCCGCAGTCAGGTAAATCTGAAGTAGGTGGAAAAGCAGCTCAACCATATCCATTTGAATCTTATACAAGGTCAGGACTAGGTGGAAGATTCGGGCCGTATTTGAAGTTCGCTGGTTTTGACGGTCTTATAATTCAGGGAAAATCAACAAAACCTGTCTGGATAAACATCGAAGATGGAGTCGTTGAAATAAGAAGCGCAGATCACCTTTGGGGTCTCGCTACCGACGAAACTCAAAAGACTATTTGGAGCGATCTAGGGTCATCAAAGAAATCCGCTATTCTGGCAATCGGACCGTCTGGAGAGAGATTATCTAGAATAGCATCCATAATTCATGATTCTGGGAGCGCGTTGGGGCAGGGGGGTTTTGGCGGTGTTTGGGGATCAAAGAATCTCAAAGCCATTTCTGTTCAAGGAACTGGAAGTATAGAAGTTGCAGATCCTGAGAAACTCATTGAAATATCTGAATTCATGCGGGGACTGCTCTTTAGAGCGCATGACAGGCCTCCTAAGATATCTCAACATGGGTATCATCGAATAAATAATCTCTTAGAATACAGAGATTATGGTGAAGCTTGGGCTGATAAATACAGTGTTAAGGCAGAAGCTTGTTTTGGCTGCCCAGTAGGCTGTAGAACTAACGCTGTTGTCCCAGATTCTTTGCAAGGTGGCCAAGCTCAATGCGAACAGCTCCTCTGGTATGCTAAGCACGACATCGCTGCTCATCATGAAATGACAACCGCTTTCTGGAAAGCTGCTAAGCTCGCAGATTCTCTTGCTGTAAACTCGTGGGAGTTATCTGTAATGATGGACTGGCTTATAGATCTAAACAACGCCGGCATTATTACATCTGAAGATACTGGGCTACCTTTTGATAAGGTTGGCGAGTATGAATTCGCTGAATCTTTAATTCGAAAGATTGCTTACAGAGAGGGGTTTGGAGACGTCTTAGCTGAGGGTCTCTCAAGAGCAGCTGATATTGTGGGGCGTGATTCTAAGAATTATCTTCGAAGCTATCATCGCGGCTTTGCTAACCAGTTTGATGGCCGATTATTACCTGTCTTCGCGCTAAAATTAGCTATGGAGAGTAGATTGCCTAACGAGCATGATTTTTACTTCTTAGTTACTCGAGACCTTGTTGAATATTCGGAGTTTGGCTGGCTTACAGCTGAAGAACTCGTAAGTATTGTTAAGGATGTATGGGGTGAAATGGGTTTGAAAGCAATTGACAGAACTGACAGCGGAATGTATAATGAAGGCCATGCATATGTTGCTAAATGGGTTCAAGACTATGAATGTGTGAAGAAATCGATGATTCTGTGTGACTGGTTCTTTGGAAACTATGCAAGTTGGTACGGAGAGAAACATAGAGGTTGCACACCCAATATCGAGCCTAAACTCTTCAAAGCAGTAACCGGTTCTGATATAATGCCCGACACTGCTTCTCTTTTAAAAATAGGTGAGCGAATATTCAATTTGGAGAGAGCGATAATGACCCGTGAGGGAAGAACCAGATCGTATGACACAGTTCCAGATTATTACTATACTGAGAAAGCTGTGGGCAAAGTAACACGTCAAGATGGACATATGGAAGTCGCTAGAAGAACATTGAAACAAGTAGACTTCGAAGAGCTGAAGAGCAAGTACTACACCTATCGTGGATGGGATATTGCAACAGGTAAGCCTACTAAGAAGAAGCTAACAGAATTAGGACTTGATGATGTATCTGAAGAACTCGGTAAAGAATTGTCTTATTAGTTTTATTGTTTGTTAAGTTCTGCTTCAATAATGTTTTTGAAGGTGTCGTAGGGTTGGGCACCTACTATCTTTATGCTATTGATGAAGAATGTTGGAGTCCCTGTTACACCGGCTTTAGTACCATCTTTGATATCGTTTGTAACTTCAGAGTAGTATTTTCCACTGTCAAGACATGTGTTAAATTTATTTATATCAAGATTAAGTGCAGAAGCGTAATTCTTGAGTTCAGTTGTTGTGTTGTCGATTTCCCATACTTTTTGATTGATAAACAGAGTATCGTGGTATTCCCAAAATTTACCCTGTTCATATGCACATTCAGATGCTTCTGCAGCTTTCTGAGCTGATTTATGTATGGCCAAAATCGGGAAATCTCTGTAGACTAATCTGATCTTTCCAGTATCTATGTAGTTTCTTTTTATTTCAGGAAGTGTGTTGTTGAAGAAGTTTTTACAGAAAGGACATTGAAAATCGCTAAACTCTATTAGGGTTAATTGAGCTTTGGAAGAACCCATGTAGGGATCGTCATCTGCAGATACTTGTTCATTTTGTTTAGGTGTGATGTTGTTAAAGTTTAATCCAATGATTAATCCTGCAGTTAAACCGACTAGTAGCATTATTAGAGCTATTTTTATTGGGCTTGATCCTTTTTTGATGGTTGTTTCTGGTTCCACAAATTCTATGTGTTTTCGAAAGTTGATAAACTTGTTTATTTATATTCTGCAAATTTATTCTATATTTACCCAATCTAAATAAATGCAATTTGGAATAAAACATAATAAATATTTTATTAATCAATTATTATTTTAATTTAGGTTTACATTTTAATGATGTAACCCTTTTATCATTAGCTGATGAGAGCTATAGCGACGATTTAGGCGAAATACTTGGTAAAAAGGCGTGGTGCACTTGTCTTTATCATTATGTTTTGGTTGATACTAGGCGTGATGTCTACAAGTTTTGTTGTTGCGCAATCTCAAGATAGTTATGTAAAGACCTTCAATGTGAAGGCGTTCAGATTCGGTTTTGATCCACCGATATTAGTTGTGAATCAGGGTGATATCGTTGTAATAACTGTTAGCGCAGTTGACTCTGTGCATGGGTTCTACATAGAGGAATATGAGGTGAAGCAAGATTCTATAACTCCAAATTCTCCACGAACGATATCTTTCATTGCTGATAAGGTAGGTATGTTCAGAATTCATTGTTCTACAATATGCGGCCCTCTTCATCCGTTTATGATTGGTCAATTGATAGTTCAACCAAGCTTGCGTTTCATCGGTAGTACGTTATTCATTATTGGACTTTCTGCCTCCTATATAACTTACATTTGGTTGAAGGAGGATAAGTGATTGGACACAACAAAACATCGTAGAAGGAATCTTCTTGAAAATAAATTCTTTAAACGCCTGATTCTTAGCCGAAATATACAGCCTTTAGCACAAATGATCAATTTCTTACTATTTATCTTAGTGATAATTACTGGAATAATTGGAGTAAGTTTAGGCGCTAAGAATCTGTCTGTTGTATTCACGTGGATAGTATGGTCTGTTTTGTTGGCGTTAGTGCTTACACCTTTTCTTGGCAGAATTTGGTGTTTCATGTGTCCAATAGTGTGGCCAGGTGAAATTATTCAAAGAAAGCTTTGGGGGCGTTTTGGCACATCAAGAATCTTGGATAAGCATTGGCCCAAGTCGCTCTCAAATGTTTGGCTTCAAAACTTTGTTTTCATCGCATTCGCAAGTCTAATGGTGGTGTTCATAACACGTCCACTACCGACTTCTATTGTTGTCATTACATTAATTATAATCGCTACAATTCTTTTCATAATCTTTCCACGAAGAAGATTTTGCCGGCATGTTTGCCCTCCAAGCCTATTCATAGGACTATATGCTCAATTCTCACTTCTGGAGGTTAGAGTGAAAGATAGAGATATCTGCCTAATACCATCTTCAAACGGTGGATGCCATAAGGAATGCTTCGTTGGAAGTGAAAAAGGGTACGGTTGTCCATGGTATGAATTTCCACAGAATATGGTTTCTAACGCTGATTGTGGGCTTTGCACAGAATGCTTCAAGACCTGTCCAAAGGATAATATTGCTCTCAATATCAGGCCTTTCGAAGCGGAGCTAAAATCAAAGGAAGTGCATCGAGAAGCGGAGCTAAAATCAAAGGAAGTGCATCGAAAGCCAGACGAAGCTTGGCGTTCTCTTATTCTTCTTGGTTTACCTGTTATGTATTCAGCAGTTCTATTTGGACCATGGAGCTGGCTGAAGAACTGGGGTGATTTACTTCTTTACAGCACATCGGTTGGGATCATACAACATTTTTTCTATGTTATCTTGGTTGTTGATGTTGTTCTAGGAGTGTTTCCAGGGCTTCATCTTCTCGCTTCATACGCTTCTAAACTATTAATTGGCGCAAAGGAAGTATCAACTAGGAAGATATTCGTAAGTTATGCTTACGCGTATATTCCTTTGGGACTAATGCTATGGGTGGGATTTAACTTCTCTTTGATAATGATGGAATGGTCATATATTCCGGTGGTTGCTTCAGACCCGTTTGGGGCAGGTTGGAACTTGTTAGGAACTACTTATATGCCTTGGACACCTTTAGCGTTACCTATCCCGATTGGTGAGATTGCGTTCGCATCGATAGGTGTTATATTATCTTTGAATCTTGGGTATTTCGAATTAAAGCAATTATTTCAAAATAAGAAAGACGCTGTTAAGGCGTTGATTCCATTCATGATATTAACAGTGATGATAGCATCCTTTTACCTGTGGTTCTATGTTTAGGGTGTAGTGTTTGGCAAAGGAACCACATGTTAAAAAGAGCGGGTTTGAACGTTCCCTAAGTATTATCGTAATAATATTGATACTTTTATCTTCTGTCACTGTCATATACTGGTATCAGAACTTTAGATTTCCCATTATAGGTGGCGACTCTAATAATAAGATATTTCATATATCTGCAACTATGTGGGAGTTCTATCCGAAGGAGATTTCTGTCGATAAGGGCGACAACGTGACTATACATTTTACAAGCTTGGACGTACACCATGGATTGTACATAAAAAAGTGGAACGTAACAGCCAATTTATTCACTAACCAATCAGCAACAATTAATTTCAAAGCTGATGAAGTTGGGCGATTCGAGTATTTCTGTACCGTCTACTGTGGAATAGGGCACAGTGAAATGAAGGGCTACATTACAGTTAAAGAAAAATAGTATCCTGCTACAGCACAATTATTCAACTATTTTCACTGCTCCCACCATCTGGGGGTGCGGAATACAGTAGTAACCGTATGTTCCCTCTTTATCAAATAAGTATGTGAACTGTTGGTTTTCTCTTAGCAGCTTAGAATCGAATACGCCTTGGTCGGAGGTAGCTGTGTGGCCTGTTGGGTCTTTGTTAATCCATGTCACTTCAGTGCCTTTCCTAATAGTTAGGTTATCGGGATAGAACCAGAAGTTCTCTATTAAGACTGTGACTTTGCCTTTACCGATTATGTTCAACTTTTCTTCTATCGTGTGAACGAGGCCGCCGCTGTTTGCTTCGATAAGAATAATGTATAGGCCAGCAGGTGCAGTAGGGTCTATTTTGATATTCACTGGAACCTCCACATCTTCTTTTACTAACCATTTTGTATTGTTGTTATCGATTGTTGCTTGAACTCCATTTGGTATCTCCGCTATGCGAAGGGTTACCTGAGAATCAAAACCTCTTATTGGCGACAACGTAACTTTAAAGTTGGCAAATCCACCTTGATCTGTTGAAATCAAGTTTGGAATTGTTGAAACATTGTAATCAGGTGGTTCTTTAAATGCAAAATATCCTACACCTATGTTCAATACGAGCATTATCATTATATTCAAATACATTATTCTATTTTGCATTTCTATCACGTTTGTAAATTAATATCAGTTCAGATATACTTTATTGTATTCATTTTCAAATTACTTCATAAAGATTTATATTTAATGTATTTTTGTAATGAATTATGCGCTTAGTAAGGGTTCTGGGATTAATTATAGTCCTTATGTTTTCATTCAATATTGTTGCAGTATTTGCGGAAGTCCAAATGAATGACTATGCTTCTGTAAATAATCCTTCTGAAGTTGTTTGGACTGGAAAGAAATTTTTAGTAGCTGCAACTGAAGACAATGCAACAAAGTTGTACTCGATTAATCCTCAAACAAAGGCTATTGAGCGTTTTGCCTCCACTTTCGCAGGAGTTAACGAAGTTCATTTTGTTTCATCTTCAGGTGCTGAATTTCCAAGAGAGTATGTCTTTGCATCGGCTGGACACACTATATCTGAAATATCTCCCTTGGGCGATACAGTGCGTGTTTTTGTGACGCTTGGTACTGACAGTGAAATTGCCGGTTTGGCGTTTGACAACAGAGGTTATTGGAATTACAATCTGATTGCTGTTGCGTATGATGGAAGCGTTTGGGAGATTAACAAATTAGGCTCTGCTACTAATATAGCTAATGTTGGTGTAGGTGTATCAACTGGTGGTCTTGTTGTTGCTAGAGATGAGTATGGAGACTTTAGTGGGAATCTACTATTATCTATG
>Ga0214473_10001005_pt1 | contig 38321 bp, 69 predicted proteins | sample RVTome_7_FD_203509 | JGI IMG/M metagenome (GOLD analysis project Ga0214473, IMG submission 203509) | Soil microbial communities from uranium-contaminated site in the Upper Colorado River Basin, Wyoming, United States - RVT98D197 | ecosystem: Environmental > Terrestrial > Soil > Contaminated >...
ATAGATTCTACTGAATTGACTTGTGATTTTAATCTAACAGGGGCAATTGTAGGAGAATGGGCTGTTGTCGTAACAAACCCTGATGCGCAAGAATGTGATACTCCTGTTGAATTTGAAGTTACAGAACCTCCCCCACCACCAGAATCCACTTTAGACTCATCTGTTAGCTCATGCTCATGGGGTGATTGGTAATGTTATTGATTGCACTTATATTGACAACAGTAGATACCTATCTTATATTTGATTTTGTATTAAAATTAGCCAGATTATTATTAATCCCATTTAAAGAGGGCTTATGCCCAGTATGCGCCGAGTGTAACCATAAGGGGACTTGCTGGGGATTAACAAGGTGGTTTAAAGAAGATTGTATTAGGCAAAGGAAAAGATGTAATATAATTGACAATAATTTTAATTGTTAGTTGACAAAAGATTGTCAATATGCTATATTAAAATAAAGCCTATCAGGAAGATGAGCGAAGCACTGGTAGCCAGGTAGAAACTGAGGACTTCTACCTGAAGATAAAGTAGCAGGATGCCCAACCGCTCAGGTAACTGTGAGCCTCACTTAAAATAAATACTTGACAAATAAGTTTATATATGTTATATTTAATAGAAGAAAGATATTTAAGTGGTGCTCCAGTGATAACTGTATGAACCCAGAATATCTTTAAAAAGATTAGATTCCGAGGATTGGGTGGCGACGGCAAGGGTTTTCTGTGGAGTGTACACAAAGCAGAAGAAGGCAGCTCAACTATAACCGTATGCGGGGAGCTGGTGTAGGAGTCTAATAAAAAAGCTCATCTACCACGAGTAGAGTGAGTTACGAAGTCGTCCTTTGGGCGACTTCAGCCTAATTAGAAAACAGGGAGTTTTTTGTATGAAGGAAATAGGAATTGACATAGTGATCGTTTCTTATGAATTACTTGATGAATTAAAAGAATTAATTCAATCTATTTTGAACTACACAAAAATAGAGCATAATATTTTTATTGTAGATAATGCGTCAAAAAATAAAGAACTTATCCATTATCTTAATAGATTAGAGAATATTAATGTAATATTAAATAGTGAGAATGTTGGCTATTCTAAGGCAATTAATCAGGGAGTTAATTTAGGAACAAATAAGTACCTATTGATTTTAAATAACGACACGCGAGTGACAGAGGCATATGACAAGGCTTCTGTTTCTTTTATGGAAAATCATAAATCCTGTGGAGTATTGGGGTATAAGCTAGTGGATAAAAGTGGTAAGTGTAAGGGGTGCGGAGTAACTTTTAATAATATACTTCGTGGTTGGAATAAATCCTTAGACTATGTAGATGCAAAATATAGTAAGCCAGAAAAAATGAAATATGTAGGAGGATCGGCGATTTTCACCAGAAGAGATGTTTTTGAAGAGATTGGAGGATTCTGCGAGGAGATGCGTTTTTACTGCGAAGATCTAAAGTATTCGCTCGATTCAGCAGAACTAGGTTTTTCTACATGGTATATCCCTCAAATAATCCTACACCACCATGAAAAAACTTTAAATACTTCTAAAGATGCTACACGAATTAAAAGAGCTGAATATTTTACTGAAAGTTTAAGAGTATTGAAAAGAAATTATCCTGGAGAGCCAGGAATTGCAAGGATGGAATAAAATGGAAGTTTGTATAAGAATGGATGCAGAACACATTAAAAATCGAGAAGAAATAAAAAACAAAGCATATTATAATAAAGATTGGCTATATCAAAAATATGTTATTGAAAAATTAACTATTCGAGAAATAGCCAAAGAATGTAACTGTATTCATACAACAGTACAATATTGGCTTAAAAAATTTAATATTCCAAGAAGATCACAAAGCGAAGCAACAAAGGGGAAATATTTAGGAAAAAATAGTTGGTTTTGGAAAGGTGGAAGAATAAAACGTCAAGGATATATTCAAATATACAGGTTAAGTCATCCTTGTAGAGATGTGATAGGGTATGTATTTGAACATCGTATGCTAATGGAAGAATACCTTAGAAAAACAAATCCAAACCATCCTGCACTTATAGAAATAGATGGTGAACTGTATCTTAGAAAAGAATACATAGTACATCATAAAAACGGAATTAAAGATGATAATAGAATAGAGAATTTGGCCATATATCCAAGAAAAAAACATCCCCATAGAAATGAAATAGAAGCTTTAATAAAGGAAAATAAAGAGTATCAAAGTAGAATTAAAGAATTAGAGAAAGAAATTATAATATTAAAAAGGGGAAATAATGCTTGAAATTAGTATTCGTATGGATTCAAATTTTATAAAACCCTGCACATATCCAATTGAGCTGGCTTTTGTGTGTGTAGATAATTTTTTGAAAACTAAAAACAAAGAAATCATACATAAGATAGAAATCAGCGGCTTAACTGCAAGTAGTATTCATGCGCCACACGTATCAATATTAGATTCAAAACTAAATAACGTTTTATATAAGTTACGTGCTTTATCCAGAGATTTAAAAGTAAAAAACATAGTAATTCATCCTTCTTTTGCTAATATAAAGAGTAAAGAGGTACTAGGCAGCATAGAGCAAATAAAAACGATTCTATGTGATTTTAACGTATGTATTGAGCGTTTTACAAGTAAAAGAAGATGGGTGTCTACACTAGAAGAGTTTAAATATATTAACAAAGAGTTTGGATTCAAATGTTGCTATGATTATAGTCATGTGCCACAAGGAAATGAGGAAACGATTATTGACTATCTTCCATTCACGCCAATTATTCATGTAAGTAACCGAAAAGGAGAAAATACTCAGCATCAACGATTATTTGATCAATCCTGCAATTTGGATTACACTAAAATAGTGAAAATATTAAAGGAGTATAGTTTTACAGGAGAGTTAGTTTTAGAATACCTTCCTGCCTACCACAAATATTTGATTGAAGACGCACAACGATTAGAGGAGTTAATATATGAATAAGTGCAATTATGGAGGCTATTTAGTAGAGTGTTTATGCCAAAACTGCGATTGGGATTGTGATTACTGTTGTGAAGGAATAGATGAAGAAGGAAACTGTATTTGTGATGAGTGTTTAGTTAAATAAGGGAGTGATTAGAATAAAAGGCTTAATAGAGTTAGGGGGAATACCGTGGTCTTTTCGTATCCAACGCCCGCAAATGATGGCAAAATTACTATCAAAGCATTATCCATTGGTATATTTTGATAATAGTCTTAATAATGAAAGCATAACAAAAATAGGGGATCAATTATATTTGGGAAATCTTCAAGGACATGGATTAGCTAGACATGGACTAAGAATAGACCCAAAGGAAATAGCAAATTCTTTAAGTAACATTATGAATATGCTTAATATAGATGAGCCAATATTTTTATTTGACTATCCTTATTGGCAACCAATACTTGAGCATATCAAACCCTACAAGGTATTATACAATTGCATGGATGATTATACAGAATTTTCAGATCTTAATGTAGTAAAAGATATAATAGATGAACAAGAAGTTAAGCTATTTAAGTCATCTGACTTAGTTTATTGTACGTCAAAAGGGCTATACGAAAAAGCCAAAAGATATACAGATAAGGTGATAATTATTCCCAATGCCTGTGAGTGGGATAAGTTTAGTACAAATTTTAGTAGACCAACAGATTTGCCTTATGGGAAGATAGCTGGATTTATTGGCTGTATTGCTGAATGGTTTGATCAAGAGGCTGTTAGTTATATGGCTAGTCAACTACCCCAATGGAATTTTATACTCATAGGAAACTCAAGTGTTGATATTAGTGTTTTAAATAGAAGGGAGAATATCTTTCTTTTCGGGGAGCAAGAACATAGCAAGATATTTCCTTATTTAAAATATTTTGATGTAGCAATAATCCCCTTTGATGCGCAATTGCCTATTATGCAAAATTGCAATCCAGTGAAATATTTTGAATATAGTGCCGCAGGAAAACCAATAGTTTCATGCCCATTACCAGATCTTCTAGAATTAAAAGAACAAGGCAGAGAGATACTATTTGCTAACTATGTAGAAGCATGGCCGAATAAAATATTAGAAGCTTACGAACAATCTAAGATCAAAGGATTTGCGGAGAAGCAGTCAAATGATGTAAAAGACGATACCTGGGAAAATAGAGTTGTCCAGTTGCTTAAAAAAATGAAAGAAATCGGCTGTTAAAATGGATAATAGGGCTTATGTAGTAATATGTAATTCAATAACTGTTTGTAGTAAAACAAGTAAAAGACATAGAACTTGCTGTACTTTTTGCCCTCTGAAGTGCTATAAGCGACACTGCTTCAAATATTTTAGAGAATGTGGAAAAAGTAAAATACACTTATTAAGTATAAAGGATAAGTAAATGGCTACAATCTCTGTGGGGACTCCGATTTTGAATGAGTTTTTCTTTTTGCCTTTTTGGTTTGAAAATATTGAACCTTGGGCTGATGAGATCTTGCTGATTGATGGTGGAAGCACAGATGGTAGCTGGGAACTTATTCAGGAAGCTAAAAAATACTTGCCAATAAAGTGTACACAAAAATTACAGCAAGGCAAGCCATATTCTGAAGATTGGTCAGAAAGCACATATCGAAATTGGCTTTTAGATAACGCAACTATGGAATATTTTATGCCTCTAGATTCAGATGAGGTCTTATCTGATAATATTTTATCTTTTAAAAATGATTTAAAAGGCTATAGTTATGCCCTTAAATTTGTGTCTTTTTGGGAAAATTTGCATACAGTTAGACTAAATCATCCGAATGATCCTCGTTGGGAAGGTCATATTTTGAGATTATGGAAAAACGATCCCAAGTTAAGATATTCGGGCAGGCATCATTGTAGAGTAGAGAAAATTTATACAAATAACCTAGAATATGTAGATGATGTTATCATGTTTCATTTGCATTATGGTTTTCATTTTAAAGAAAGAGATAACAGACGTGCTGATGTGGGTTATGGACATACAGATAAAGTAGATATTCCTGATTGGAATTTTTTGAATAAAGGAAATTATAAATATAATCTAGTTACTGAAGAGTATAAAGGAAAGTATCCTAAAGCTATAGAAAGGCTAGTTAAATGAGCACCCTTAGTCTCCCGTCAATTGTATCAATTGAGAACAACCTATCATGCAATGGAAAATGCTCCTTTTGTATTCGGCATTTTATAACCCGCAAAAAAGGACTTATGGATTCCAAATTAGCACGGAAAATTGCAGACCAATTAACTAAGGATACAGTAGTTATTCTTAATAGCTGGAATGAACCAACAATCACGAATAACTTTGAGCAGTTTCTTAAAATATTTGACAAACAGCAAATAATGTTTTATACTAATGGTAGTTATCTACATAGAAAAAGTTGTGTTACAGGTAATGGTCTTATTGATGATATTGCTGAATCTAAGGCTATTAAAGAAATTTATATTAGTTTTAATGGTGGAGATAAGTATGGATATGAAAGAACAATGGGGCTTGATTGGAACTATACTATTTCAGGTATTTTAACTTTGTTTGATAAATGTCCCAATATCCCAATACATATAACGGCTAATATCACAGAAGAAAATAAGGTATATATTGACCATATACATAAATTGTTTCCAAAAGCAACGTCTATTGAAAAGCATCAACCTTGGGATGTTAGGGGATTTCAAGGCAAACAACAACTAGTAAATAAGATTAAGTATTGTAATCGTCTAGATTATTATCTTAGTATTTGCTGGGACGGAAAAGTGAATTCCTGTTGTAATGATATTCAAGGAGAAGTTATTCTCGGAGATTTAAATACTCAAACTATAGAAGAAGTATGGAATGGGGACGATGCCCAATGGTTTAGAGAATTACATAGAACATTAAAAAGAAGCGAAATAAAACTTTGTGCGAGGTGTATAGGATAATAAAATGAGATATTTCTCTATGTTTTCTGGTATAGGGGGTTTTGAAATTGGAATTTATAATGGGTTTAGGAAAATATCACAAGGGAATGAAAAAACAAAAACATCTATCAAGAGCTTGGAAACAAGTAAACAGAGTTTACTCCGACAGAGAAGATTACCCAGCTATAATAAGGGACAAAAGACAATATGTGTTGGTTACTCCGAAATCGACAAATATGCAACAGCAATCTACAAATACCACTTTAAAGGAGTCAAAAATTATGGAGACGCAACAAAAATCAAAACAGAAGAATTGTCAGATTTTGACCTCCTGGTGGGGGGATTTCCTTGTCAATCATTTAGCATTGCTGGAAAAGGTAGAGGATTTCAAGACTCAAGAGGCACGCTTTTTTTTGAAATCACTAGGATTCTCAGAGACAAAAGACCCAGATATTTTTTGCTTGAAAATGTTAAAGGTTTACTTAGTAACAAATCTGGAGAAACTTTCCAGACAATACTTGGGATTCTCTCCAACCTTGGGTATGTATTGCAGTGGGAAATTCTCAATAGTAAGAACTTCGGAGTCCCCCAGAATAGGGAGAGAGTACTTATTATCGGACATCTTAGAGAAGAATGTAGGCCAGAAGTATTTCCTATCGGAGAAAGCAACCAAGGGAGTATTCAGACACATGAAAACCAATCAGGAAAACGGCAAGGGTTTCGCAGCAACAATATATCCGCAACAATCCATGTAAGAACAGGCAGTATGGCAAGAGGACAGCAAATGATTGCATTAACCGAAGCACGAACAGAAGAAGCAAAACAAATAAGAAGGGAAATACAAAAACAAGGAAAGGACTGGTCTCCCAGAAGAGCAAAAAATCTTGTTCCAAGATTAGATGATAAAGCAAATGCAATAACATCAGGACAAAGTAAGGAGCATTTTTTAACTGACTTTGCCAGAATCAGAAGACTGACTCCAATAGAATGTGAAAGATTGCAGGGATTTCCTGATAACTGGACAAAGTATGGGATAGATGAAAAAGGAAAAAGAATAGAAATATCAGACACACAAAGATACAAAGTTTTGGGAAATGCTGTAACAGTAAATGTTATTGAATATGTAATAAGCAAGTTACTTAAAGGAGTAACTAGTGTATGAACATCTAGAATCCAAAGAAACTTATAGGGAATTTTATGAGCAACAAGGAAAACAAGGCTATTCTAATCAGCATATTACTGAAGATTGGGCTAGAATAAAACCACATATTCCTTATTATAAAGATGCTATAGTTTTTGAGGCAGGTTTACAGGGGGGCGGGGTAACAAAGATAATAGCTAAATATGCTAAAGAAGTTTTATCTTGTGATGTATCTGATAGTTATCTATTAAAAGCAAAAGAGTATTTAAAGGATTGTGATAATGTTATTTTAAGAAGGGGATTTGCTGAGAATATTTTAGGGGAATTTGAAGATAAGTTTGATGTTGTTGTCCTAGGGGAAATTTTGGAGCATGTACAAGACGATAAACTTTTGATTGAAAAAGCTATTAAAGCTTTAAATTTTGATGGGGTTATTCTTGTTAGTGTGCCTTATCACTTAGCAGACCCTTTGGGGGAACACGTTAGGAACTACGAACAAGAAGATTTAATTAGACTCTTTCATAGTTTTGAAGAAGTAGACTCCTGTAGATTTGAGTTAATTTCTCCTTGGATTATTGGAGAAGTTTTTATTAAAAAGGAGGTCTAATGGATAAAAGAATTGAATCTCTTAATAAAATACAGAAAGAGGCTTATCAATTTGCGCATGAAGGACGCATAGAATCTTATAAGAAGCTTATTCCCTGGATACCAAAAGATGTTACTACTTTACTAGATATTGGGTCAGGGTATGGTAAATTAGCACCATTACTACCTGGTATTGATGTGGTATCTATCGACATATACCCAAAATCTATCGAAGTTTTTAAGGCAGATATGCATGATTTACCTTACGCTAAAGATAGCTTCGATATGATTTTTTACAGTCACACATTAGAACACAGCCCGACTCCAGTAATTGCTTTATTAGAAGCACATAAAGTATTAAGACCAGGAGGCCACATATTGGCAATTATTCCTTCATACGTAGATAAAGTGCAAATGAAACATGAAACACATTGGTCTGTATTTCCTGTAGATACCTGGCTTGAGATATTTAAGAGATGTGGCTTTACTAAGTTAAGAAGAATGACAAATGGGTATTATTGGAAACAAGAGACAGGCAATAAGGTTTGGAGATTAGAAGATTTTTTCCTATTTCAAAAGAGGGATACTATTGGATAATAAGCTAGTGATTATTACTGGTATGCCCCATAGTGGTAAATCCACAATGCTGAAGAATTTAAGACAGAAACCTTCTTTAGTTGGGTTTATGTTTGATAACTTTCATAATATAGATGACATGTATGATAAGTTCCCTAATTTAACAGATAAAGGAATTGATCTTGTTAACAGAGCAGGTGAAATAATTTTTGGTGCTATACTTAATACAAATTTAGATGTTATAGTTGAAGGAGTAGATTTTATGTCTAAAGAAGTATTAGATATTTTTGAGCATAAAGCTACGAGTTTTGAAATAGAGTATAGGTTTTTTAGACTAATGCCATCTTATGATAAATGGTATAGGCAAGTTTCAGAATATTATATTAGTAGAAGAAATACGAAGTTTTATTCTGAATGGTTGTTATGGCCTAAAGATGAAAGACTAATAGAAATAGTAGATGTAAAACTAATAGAAGATTTTTTAGGGAGAAATGATGGATAAAAAGAAACTAGAACAAGAAATAAAAAAACAAGGGGTTTGGTATCATAACATAGATATTAATGGAGTAAAAACTATGGGGGATTCTAATTATGATCCCTCTGGAAGATTGGAAGAAGTGAAAGATTGGCTTCCCGATAGTCTCGATGGTAAAAGTATTCTTGATATCGGCTGTAATAGCGGAGCGGAAAGTTTCTATTGTGAAAGCATAGGAGCTGAGACCGTGGTTGGGGTAGAGCTTGGAGATTTATATATAAAACAAGCCCTGTGGGCTAAAGAAAAATTAAATAGCAAGGTACGGTTTTTACATAAGAATATAGAAAAAGTAGGTATAGACCCAAGCGTAAAATTTGACTATATATTATGTCTGGCTTTTATCTATCATGTAGAAAATCCAATACTTGTATTAAGAAAGATACATGATTGGCTTAAATATGATGGAGCATTAATATTAGAGATACAGTATATAGAGCATAAAGGACTAGAAGATGAGAGATTATTAACTTTTAAACCTTATCCAGCGGCATTGTTTATGCCCTCTAAAAAGGCAATAGAATCAATGTTAGAATATACAGGATTTACCATAGAAAAGAAAAAAGAAATATTAACTCGGCGAATAATGTATTATTGCAAGAAAAAATAGGGTGGATATTCATGAGATTAGCTTACTGGGTGGAAAAAAATGGGCATTATTTAGACCATATAATTGACTTATATAAAGTATGCTCAGGCACAGTGCTTACTCAAAATGAAGAATTTGGTAGGATATTTGGTAATTCTTACTGTCAAAATGACTTATCTTTACTTAAACGGGATTGCTGGAACAAATTTGATGCCGTGGTATATTCAGGGGATTTGAGGTTAGACATAAATGCGAAGAGCATTTTTGTAAATCATGGAACTTCTGATAAGCTATATCAGTTAGGTTTGCCACTAAAAGAGTATCATCTTGTATTATTGCCAGGACAAAGAGACTACAATAGACTAGAAAAAAGAGGATTAATAAGCTCAAATGTAAAAATAGTGGGCTATATGAAATTTGATAGATTAAACACTATGGAGAATATTAAACTATTTGATAATGATAACAAAACAATTATTTATGCTCCTACATGGGACATTAATTTTAAAGAAATGACAAGAACAATTTTAAAACTTATAGAAGTATCAAATAATGCTGGGTATAACTTAATTATAAAGCCTCACCCAGGAATACTTTCTTTAATGAAAACTTCTAATAATGTAGATGCATTATTAGTTATGCATAGAGAGATAAGTAAATTGGAAAATATAAAGTTTATTGAAGATTATCGTAGTTTAGAGTACCTTAAAATTTCTGATTTATTGATAACTGGAGTATCTTCGATAACATATGAGGCATTAGTTTTTGATATTCCTACCATATTTAATAATGTTATGGGAATATTTCCTGATTATTCGGATATAACATCAACAACATATTCTTGGGATAGTGGATATGTTTGTAATGATTTAGATAACTTAGATTGGTTGATTAAAGACAGCTTAGATAATCCAGATAAGTTTAAAGATAAAAGAAAAGAACTACTGGATTATTCGTTTTATTCTATTGACGGAAAATCTTGTGAACGTGCAAAGAAAGCTATTGAAGAAATACTATAAATTAGTGGGTGATTAAGATTCGAGCTGTGATACTTTCAGCAGGAAAAGCAACTAGATTGCTGCCTATGTCAGCTTTTTTTCCAAAGGCTTTTCTTAATGTAGGTGAATTTAGTATTATAGAACATCAATTAAAGGCTCTATATGATAACAGAATATATGATATAGATATTGTAGTTGGTCATTTGGCTTTTATGTTTGAAAAAAGAATTAAAGAGTTTGTTAAATATCCAATGAGTGTGCGCTTAATCAATAACCCAAATTATTGTGATACAAACACCCTATACTCACTTCAATTAGCTTTAGAAAAAGATGCTAGTACAACATTAGTGCTAAATGGGGATGTATATTGTAACTCCAAACACATAGAGAAATTTATATGCGCAGGTAACTATGTAGGAATTGATAAGATTAGATCACCAGAGTCTATATTTTCAGGAGAAGAGGTTGTAGTAAGGTTTAATGATTGCCATTCTAACGGTATGGGATACAGGATAAGCAAAATTGGTAAGAGTACAAAGGGTAGAGCTGAAGCAGTTGGGATATATAGGATTGAAAGTGAATTTGCTGAACACATACTTTTACATATGTCAAATATGGATAAACAACTTTATTATGAAGATGCCATGAATAAAATTTTACAGTTTTATGATGTTTTTAGCAAAGAGATTCCTGGAACTATAGAAATTGATACAGAAGACGACCTAAAAAGAATTAATCAGTTATATTTAAAGGAAAATAAGTAATGGATTATTTTTTAGATGGAAGAAAAGCAGACTCTTATAAAAAAACAAAGGAAGTAATGGAAACATACATTCCTTGGATTAAAGCTATTGAACTAACTGAATTTATGTCTATAGCTTATGATGTGCTTATAATAAATAATGGGAAATGTACAATGATAGATTTAGAAATAGAAATAGAAAATAAAATGGCTGAACAACTAGAAAAAACAGGTTATTTAATAAGGTTATCTTCTGATGATGAAGCAAAAAGGTATCAAGTATCTTCAATAGGAATAGACAGGGTATTTAGTATAATAGAAAATAATAGAGCTATAAAAGAAGTAGATAAAATAGATGGCCATGATTTATTGTTGATGTGGATATTATATTTTCAAATGTTTAATATGGAAGTTGATTCTGATTTATCTACTCTTAAAGATAGTATAGAGTATATTTTTAATGGGTATAATATGGATTTAACTAAGTATAAAAATGCTATATAGGAATTAAAATGCGTATTTATGTGTGTATTGACAGAATAGAAAATAAATGAAACATCTTATTTCCAATAAAAGGTGGCTGCACCAAAATTTATGGAATAAAAGACATCCTAAAGGACGTATGGTGGGTACTTGCTGTGGAGGATTTAGTGCTTAATTTTATTATAGGAGGATATAATGGGAATTGAAGTTGCTTTAGATAGGATTGAAAATAAGAATATTAGAGAAGGGACAAAAAGTATTATTAATAAGTATTTAACAACAATTAAAGAGGCTCCTGCCTCTGTAAGTGGAAAGCATCATCAAGATGAAACAATGGAGGATCACTTAGTAGAAACATTTGCTTTTGTGGAAATGCATATAAGGGAATTCAATATTCTATCTAATGAAGCTGATTTGTTAAAGTCTGCTGCACTCTTGCATGACATAGGGGGTTGTATGATAGTATATAAAGGAGGTGCAACTAAATCACACCCACAGGAAAAATTCTCTAGTTGGAAATATTATGAAGCTACTGGGTGGTCAAAAAATAATGCTAAAACAGGCATACACCCAATACTGTCTGCTGAAATAATTGGATTAAACCCTTTTCAGGGATCTGACATTATTTCTATGTTATGTATGACACACATGAGTTATTGGTATAAGGAGTGCCCAAAGCCAGGATTTTTGAATAAAGAACTTAAAAGATTGGCAGAGATATTGGCTATGAGTGACTATTTAGCTTCACAGAAATCTATTAAAATAATAAAAGGAATCTAGGAAATGTGAGCATAAAAGAGTACAATGCAAAAATATTTTGAGGAAAAGGAGTAAATAATGGAAATGTATGATACAATATTAGTTAGTAGTAGACTGTATAAAAAATTACAGTCTCTTGATTTGCCCGAAGAAACATCCCCAAACTGTTTTTTACATGGCATAAAAGTAATTGAAGATAAGAATATGCCAGAAAATATGATTGCCTATAAATATCCTAATGGAAGAGTAGAGTTTCATAAAGTAGGAGAAGAAAATGCAAGTAAAAAAGAGAGTAATTGAAAGGATTGTAGATTTGCTTCAAACGGAGTATAATAAAATTAATTATGAAATATTTGAAAATAAGTATAAGTTTAAAAATTTAGAGCATGAACAAACCGTATTAAAACGGGAACGTGTAAAATTGCAAAAGATGATAAATGAATTAAAAGGAGATTAGCGTGGTAAATTGGGAAAGATTTTTTGAATGTAGCTGTGGTGGAGAATTTATAGCTGTAGTAAAAGATGACTATGGAATAGGAGCTAAACTTATTGATATGGGGTTCTTTTCTTTTGGAAGTTGTGATTTTTCTTTGTCTTTTAGAGAAAAGCTAAGATGGTGCTGGCGCATATTAAGAAAAGGTAAACCATATTCTGATATGGTTACAATGCTTCCAGACGAAGCAAGAAAAATGGGAGAATACCTAATAGAAATAACTGAGGAGAATAAAAGTGGCTAAACTTACTAGAGTAAAAAAGAAAACAGAAGAATTACATAGAGAGATTGTTAAATCAAGAAAAGATCTAGAGGAGTATTGTAATATTCCAAGGAAAAAAGGATGCCTTGAATGTCCTATGTTTAATGACTGTCCTATAGAACGTGTAATTTATGATACTAAATTAATAAGATTAGACATAAAGGAAAAGAATGAGCGAGAAGAAGATTAAAATAATAAGCACAATACATAATAACCAAGAAGAGTTAATTAAAAGTATTATCAATTTATATTGTCCTCAAGGGATTGAGTGTGATCCTACATATAGCAAAGGAGTATTTTATAAGAATATACTCGCACCTAAATATAAATTTGATATAGCACCACAAACAGAAGATACAATAAAGGTAGACTGTAGAAATTTGCCATTAACTGATAATATGATTAATTCTATTATGTTTGATCCTCCTTTTGTTGGCGGATCAAGGAAAAATGGTAAACCAGGAATCATAAAAACAAGATTTGGGTATTATAAGAATATTCCTTCTTTGTGGAAATTTTATTCTGAAGCTTTAGTAGAGTTTTATCGAATACTATTTCCTGAAGGAATTTTAGTTTTTAAATGTCAAGATACTGTTGAAAGTGGCAAACAATGGATGTCTCATTGTTTTATTATGAATAAAGCTATTGAAATTGGGTTTTACCCTAGAGATTTATTTATTCTCATAGCCAATAATAGACTTATTAGCCCAAATATGCTTAATCAAAAACACGCTAGAAAATACCACTCTTATTTTTGGGTTTTTGAAAAAACTAAATGTAAGGTTAATTATGAAATCTAAGATAGTATCAGGTACACTTGTGCATAATCGTATGTTTGTACTTCCATATTTTCTTCATTATTTAGAAAAAGTTGAGGGAATAGATGAGCGAATATTTCTGGCAAATAACTGCTCTGAAGAATGCCTAAGCCTGCTATCTAAATATGGACAAGTTTATAAGTATAATGAAGTTGATTCCACAGAAAATAGGTCATCAGGCAGATATCATACTCTTGTGGCACTTAGAAATAGGCTATTAGATATTGTATTCAGAGAGCATAATTCGGACTGGATGCTGTCAGTAGATTCAGATATATTAGTGGGTAAGGATATTGTTAAAAATCTTTTGGGTTTTGATAAAGATTTTATTAGTGCTTTGGTTTGGAACGATCTTCATTTTGGTAGAAAGGATAAGCCAAACCACATAGGAAATATAATGAATTTCAATAATTCAAGCAAAACTCATTTTAAACATATAAATCCTATTATAAGAAATATACTAATGCCTGTGGATATGACGGGTGCGGTAGTATTAATTAGTAAGCAGGTGTATTCTAGTGGGGCACGATTTCATTTTCATCGTCAAGGAGAAGATTGTGGGCTTGCTATTGAGTGCTATAAAAAAGGAATACAGCAATATTGTTTTACTCAGCTCCAGGAGCACATAATGAGCAACCCTATCTTGCAACAAGGAATAGATTGTGGTATAATAAAAGGGATTAAGGAGGATTAATGGAATCTTTTCCAACTTATTGTAAAATTTCACAACTTGGCTCAAGAGGAACTGAAAATATATTTATGGATGAAGTAGAAGTGACTGAAAAGGTTGATGGATGTTTAAAATACGACGCTAAAGTATTATTGCCCGACGGAACTGCTAAAAAAATAAGTGAGATTGTACATAACAAGTCCCCTATTGAAGTTTTATCTTATAATGAAAACACTAGTCAAATAGAATCAAAGCCAGTAATTGGTTGGTTTAAGAATTCCTCTGCAAATAAATTTTTAAAAATAGATTTTAAAGCGTTAAAACCAAATACAAAAAGTTATAATACTTTAAATTGCACATATAATCATCCAGTTAAAACGATTAAGGGTTGGGTTAGAGCCGATTCTTTAAAAATAGGGGATAAAATTTTAGGCTTTAATAGAAAGTTATCTGAGATACAGAAGCAAATAATACTAGGAATTTTACTTGGGGACGGCTCAATTTATTGTAAATTTAATGCTAATACGGCTGTTGTTTCTTTTAGTCACTCAGAAAAACAAAAGGATTATTTTGATAAGACAGTTAATTTATTAGAAAATAAACCAAAGAAACCCTATGACTTTAGTCATAGGATGAATTTGGAGGAATGATGCCAAGTAGCATAGAAAAATTACAGTATCATATAGTTTGGTCAACAAAGTATAGGTATAGCTTATTAACCAATGAAATGTCTAAAACTCTTAAACAATATTTTATAAAAAAGCAAGAAAAATGGGGTTTTCAGATTAAATCTATTGCTATAGAAGATAATCATATTCATCTTTTGGTGCAACTAAAATCAAGTCGAGAAGATTTAAATAATTTGATACAGAAATTGAAGGGAGGTAGTTCTTTTCTTTTAAGAAAAAAGTTTAGATTTTTGAGTAGTTATCCTTCATTATGGACAGCTAGTCATTTTGTCGCTTCTGTTGGAAATGTTTCAGATAAAACTATTGAAGAATATCTAAATAAGCAAGGAATAGAAGAAAAAGAAATAGTTCAAAGAACTTTTAAGTATAAAATTTTATCTCTTAATGGACATAAAAAGAAACTATTAAAGCAGTATTTTAAGGCTTGTTTGAAAAAGGACAAAACAAAAGCTCCCTCTGGAATACTACAGGATTTTAAAAGAATTAAGAGAAAGGAAAATGAGTTTGGGCTATATTTAAGATCACAGCTATTAAAAATTGAAAAACGGGATACAAAGGACGCAAAATATTGGTTACAAATTCCTGGTAGTAGGTATGAAAAATCTTTTTGGATAGGGCTACAAGGTAGGGATTTGCCTAAAGATTATAAAATAGCTGATTCTACAATAAGAGGAAAGAATAAGGAATATTTTATATACTTATCAATTAAACAAGAAAGAATAATTAAGAGAGCAAATGCAAATAAGGTTATAGCTATAGATTTAGGGGTTAATCATCCAATTGCTTACGGGCAACTTGAAAAGGATAAGTTAAAGGAGTATGGTTTTCAAGGAAAAGAAATAAAAAATTAAATTTATAAAAGAAGTTATAGGTATAGTCAGTTACAAAGTTCGGGAGCTAAAAATCCAAAAGAAAAAGTAATAGAGTATACAAGTCTAGTAAAAGAATTTGTTCATAAATATACTAATGAAATAGTTAATAAAGCAAAAGAAACAGATAGTTCAATTGTTGTGGGTAATCTAAGGGGAATAAAAGACATTTGGATAAAAGGTAAGACAGGAAAGAAAACAAGAAGAAAAGCAAATAAAGTTCCCTATGGACAAATAATGTCTCAGCTTTGGTATAAGGGCACACTCGCAAATATTCCAGTAGTTTTTGTTAATGAAGCATATACATCCCAGAGATGTTCTCGCTGTGGAGTAATAAAATCTTCACAAAGGGATGGAGAAAGGTATGTTTGCAAAGAATGCGGGTACACAAATCAGGCAGATTTGAACGGAGCAATAAATATAGGTACTTTTGCTTTGGCAAGTCTGTTAAGCCAAAGTCATCAGGCTTTAAAGCAAGAAATTGCTAATGCAAGCTTATTGGCTTCAGCCATAAGTAGATGACGAGACTTAATTAAAGCGTATTCCAATCATTGTTTTTTACTCCCTCACAGGATAATAAGTTTTCCTGTAAAGCATAACTGGTATGAAGCAGCAGACAAATACTTAATTCAAGATTCAGCGAATGAGCTAGTTGATATGACAAAAAATCTTGATTTTGAGTCTATAATTATACCCCGTCCAGGCTGTGGTAACGGAGGATTAAACTGGAAAGATATTAAACCAATAGTAAAACAGATTCTTGATAAATCCTGGTTTAAGATTATAGATTGGAAGGAGTAAGTTAAATGAGGTATAAGTTTATTATTTTAGTATTTAAACTATTAGATAGATTAATAGGGAAAGAACTAGTTGATAAGGCTGTTTATAACTATTTTAGGGATTTATTTACTGATTATCTAGCAGATTATTCTAGAGAATACATTGAATCTAATTCTTCAGATAACTGGAATGTCCATTAAGAAAGGATACGAGTAATGACTATAGAGTGGGAAAATAATCCTGAATTTGACAAGGCTTTACTTGAGATTTCAAAAGAAAAAGGACTTATTCAACGAGAAATTGCGGAAAGAATGACAACGAAGTTTAATACCCCATTTACACGCAATTCAGTTAAGGGTAGATTATCTCATATAAAGGAAAAAGGGTATGAGGTAAGAAAATCTGAACTATTGCAACAAGAGGATAAAATATTAACGAGGAAAGAAATAAACCATAATGCATTGAATATAATAACTATTTTGAAGAAGGAGTTAGCTAAACCAACACCTTATAATAAACTTCCTATAAAGGTTAACAAAAAAGGGGATTCATTAATTATTCACCTTACAGATTGGCACGCGGGTAAAAAAATCACAGATGAGTTTGGTAAAGTGTTATTTAATGAAGATGTTTTTAAATCAAGAATAGATGAGCTATTTAAAGAAATGCTTAATTTAATAGATAGCTATATTAAACAAGGAACTCCAATTAAAGATACCTATGTTTTATCTACTGGAGATCTTGTGGACGGGATGGGTATCTTTAGTGGGCAAGAGTTTCAATCTGAGATGAGTCCCCCTTTTCAAGTAATGCTTGTAGTAGAAGTGCTGCAAAAATTTATTTTGTCTTTATTGGAAAGAGATTTAATTGTTAATTTTAAGGGTGTTAAAGGAAATCATGGAGAAATAAGATATTCTGGAAAGAGCACAGATCCCAAGTCTAACTGGGACACAATGATTTATTTAATACTGCAATTTTGGCAGCAAAATATACTTAAAAACAAGGAGCTTTCAATTATTCATTCAGAGTTAGACTATTTTAATTTTGATATTCAGGGTTGGAAATACCACATAAGACATAAAGCTCCGGTGCAATCTGAGACAGCAGCAGGTAAGGCTAAGTTTTTGGGTTGGATCAGAAAACATAATGCAGATTGTATAGTATCTGGTCATTATCATCATTATTCCATATCTGATAGGTCAGGAGTTACATTAATTAGGGGAGGCTCTATAACGGGAGCAGATGAGTTTTCAGAAGAGTTAGCTGAAGAAAGTTCCCCAACACAACTAATATGGGGAGTAACTAAAAAGAGACCCTTGTCATTTTCCTATGCTGTTGATCTTGGCCATAAAGGACGCCGTTAAATTGAGGCACTATAAAAATAAAGAGCTTTTAAAACAGGAATATCTTTATAATAGGAAGCCAATTCATATAATTGCAGATGAATTAAATACGACATATGACACTATTAGGCAATGGTTAATAAAGTTTGATATTCCAAGGAGATCAATATCAGAAGCAACTAAATTGGCAATGAAAAACCCAGAGGTTAAAAACAATATGAGAAAGCCACACCCGAATGCCCAGAGAGAGAAGAACTGTAATTGGAAAAATGGAAGACGAACTTGTAAGAATTCTTATACACAACAGTATATTCCTAAGCATCCATATGCAAATAAAAGAGGGGAGGTTTTGGAGCATAGACTAGTTATGGAAAAGTATTTAAGAAAAACTAATCCTAGTCACCCAGCTTTAATAGAAATAAAAGGAAAATTATATTTAAGAAGAGAATATATAGTACATCATATCAATGGTATAAAGGATGATAATAAAGGGGTAAATTTAGATTTATTCTATAAAGGTCATCCTAAAGGAACAAAAGTATGCGTCTGTTGCGGCGGATTTAAATAAAAGGGAAAAGATAAAATGTATGATTACATAGGAAATTTAAGAGAAAGAATAAACGAAGAAGATTGTACTAGTGATTGTTGTGGTGCAAAAGTAGATATAGATAAGCAATTAAAGTATATTTGTAGTAAGTGTAAAGAACAATGTGCTATTTTATTTGGAGAAGAGAATGAAATGCCCTAATTGTGGAAAAGAGTTACTTCAAGAATATGAACCAGTAATGTATAAATGTCCTGAATGTTTAATGACTTGGACAGGGCAACAACTTTTAAGTGTAGAATACATAAGCTTATGTTGCGACGCTACTTATATAGTAGAAACAGGAATATCAGATTTTCTTGGGGATACCGAGGAAGAAGCTGATAAATATCCTAGAACTGTATGCTGCAAATGCTCAAAATGTGGAGAATATTGTAATTTAAAATTAAAGGGGGAGTAAAATGGATAAAGAAAGAATAACAGCTTCTTTTGAATGTGCTGAAATATGCCAAAAATGTGGAGAACTAATGAAAGATAGTATGTATTGTTTTTGTACTAAATGTGGAACTAATTGTGAGTTTTTAAATATGTGTGAAGTAGGTATTGAGGAGGTAGAAGATGGTTAATAAATTAGAAAAAAAGATTGAAAAAATAATATGGGACTCCCTAGGAACTAAAGAGGAAAGCGAAGAAAATTATATGCTTAATACAATATTTGGAACAAAGATTATCATATTAATCAAAAAACTCAAATCTTTAATTTCTTTTGAAATACAGGAGTTAGATGAAGTCATATTGAGATTATCGAAAGAAGAGGCAAGCTGTCTTTTGCTAGGATGTCCTTATGGAGAAAACTATGTAAAAGGAAGAAAATTACCCAAAGGAGAAGATTGTCCAAACGAATGTAACGCATATAGCCAACTTAAAGAACAGTTAAGGGAGAAAAATAATGGGTAAATATATTAACGCTATAAGATGTTTAAACTGTAATACAAAGTTTGGGTGGGGGATTAAAAAAGGTACTCGTGTTAAACAAACTAGGATTATCTGTCCTTATTGTGGTACTTCTGGTTATACAGAAAGTTTTCTTGGCATAGATTTTGAAAACTTAGGTAGCTTTAAATCAGCAATAAAGCATGGTTTTTATTATATAGGCGGAAGTTACTATGTAGGAGGAGAATAATGTGTGATTGCTATGGAGCACTATGTGAGCATGAGGGATGTAAAAAGAGAATACCTATGCATATTGCAGATTTTTGTACGGATAGAAAAAATGTAAAAGCGTGGTGTACTAAACACATAAAAAAGGCTTCAATTAAAGCTACTGTCTATGATTTAATTGATGAAAATGAGTTGGAATATGATTTAGGAAAAGTAGCTATCTTAATTCTTGATAAGGATGCCTATGGCACACACCCGAATTGTAGTTATAGAGAATTAATTAAAAGAAAGGAGGTATAAAAACCCAATAATGATTAAGGAAAGAGACTCAAAGGGTAGAATTAAGAAACAATACTCATTTAATAAAGAAAAGTTATATGATTTATATATTAAACAGAATTTATCTTTATCTGAAATAGGTAAACTTTTTGGCTGTAGTGGGACAGGAACAATACATAGAGCTATTAAATTTTATGGTATTGTTAAGCCAAAGAAACTAGCTACAGAAGTTAGAAGTAGACTTAATAAAGGTGAAAACCATCCTTGCTGGAAGGGGGGAAGGATAATAGAACAAAAAGGCTATATTAAAGTATACCATCCTGATCATCTTTATGCTGATGCACAAGGGTATGTTAGAGAACATAGATTAGTAATGGAAAAGCACCTAAGAAAAACTAATCCAAACCACCCTGCTTTAATAGAAATAGATGGAAAGAAGTATCTAAGTAGGGATTATATAGTGCACCATAAAAATGGTATTAAAGAGGATAATAGAATAGAGAACTTACAGTTATTTGAAAATGGGGGTAAACACACATCCTATGAGTTTGCTAAAAAAAGAAAGGAGAAAAGATTATGCTGATTGGTCTGAACTCGTCAAGCCAAGGATTTAATGTATCTGGAGATTGGAATGAAGCAGTAGGCACAAATGATATTGCAGAAAGAGTAGTTAGATTAGGAAGAGAACAAGGATTAGATATTAGAAGTTATTGGGGAGGTAATTGTAAAACAGGCTCTTCAAATATTGCAGGATTAAAAGGAGCTATTAATAGAGCATTGAATGATAGGATAGATTTATTTTTATCTTTTCATACAGATAGTGCAGGTAATAAAAATAATGATGGTAGAGGATATACAGGCTCTTTAATGCTTTATAAGACAGCAGCAGATAAGAAGTTTGGAGAAACAGTAGTTGCTAAAGCCTGTAGTGTAGCTAATGTCCCTTTTTATGCTAGTAGAAAAAGAACAGACTTACTTGTATTAAATAAGACAACAGGCATACCTTCTTGCTTAATTGAAATTATGAATCATAGTGATCCTGACGATTTAAGACTTCTTTTAAATGAAAATTGGAGGGAAGTTTATGCTAGAGGCTTAGTAGAAGGAATTAAAGCTTATTTAGCTGGAGAACACATTGTACCTCAGCCAATGCCTCAACCAGTACCACAACCATCAGGACCAAGACTTCTTAAAAAAGGAGTTAAAGGACAGGATGTAAAAGACTTGCAAAATTGGTTAAATAGCAAGGGATTTAGCTGTGGAAATGCTGATGGCATATTTGGTAATAAAACTAATAGTGCTGTTAGAGCTTTTCAATCTGCAGCAGGATTATCTGTAGATGGTATAGTTGGACCAAGAACAAGAGCAGCTATGACAAATTGGAAAGTAAGTCCACCTACCCCAGAACCAGCACCACAGCCTGCTCCAGCCCCTCAACCAACTAATAGACCACAACTAAAACAAGGAAGTAGAGGACAAGAAGTAAGAGAATTACAAAGTATTTTGAGAACTAAAGGATACCCATTAGCAGTTGACGGAATATTTGGTCCACAAACTAAACGAGCTGTAGTGCGATTCCAGGCAACTCATGGACTAGCAGCAGATGGTATTGTTGGTCCAAAAACATATGCTAAACTATATGCTTAACTAGTCTTTACTTGCCAAAGACCATTACTTATGCTATACTTATACTAAAGGTAATGGTCTTTTATTATCAGAAGAAAGAAGTGATAGCTATGCTAGAGATTAATAAAGAAGAAGTGCAACATGTTTATTATTTCTTATCTTACTGTGGTGCTCATAGAGACTGTTTTTCTTGTGCTATTGTTGAATACTGTAAAAAACTAGAAGTGCATATTTTGCATCAAATTAAATACGAAGAAAGACTTCCTTTAAGTAAAGAAGATATTCTTGTGGTGCTTAATTTAAGAGAATACTGCCATGATTGTAATAGATGCACAATTAGGTGTAATAGAAAAATTGAGTGCGATAAATTAATGTATGCTATTATTGATGACCATAAAGCAAGCAAAAAACCAAAAACATTAACAGGAGATGCTGCTAATGGAAATAGATAAGAAAATATTTTGGTGTGTTAAAGACAAAATTAAAAAACTTTTAGATATTAAGCAGCATTTTAGACAAGTTTTATGTTTTTACCAGCGAGGTAAACGGGGATGGAGCGACCAGGATTGTTGGTCGTTTGACCAATACTTAGCTAAGGTCATTAGTGAAGCAACTGCATATTTACAACATAAGCATTATGGTCATCCTGCTGATTTAACTGATGAAGAATGGACAAAAATATTAGGGCAAATATCTTATTATTTTTCTTTGGTAGATACAGAAAATTTATGGGACAATGTAGATATTAACGACAAAAAAACTTTGTTAAATATGGCAGATAAAGAAATAGCTCAATTAGAAGAAGCGTTAAAAGGTTTTGATTTACTTAAAGAACATTTTTATAGTTTATGGGACTGAAATAATGGACAGTAAGATTATTAAAGAAGTAAACCGCATAAAAAAATGTGATATTGTAGTTGGGATTCCTTGTTATAATAGTGTTGCTACAATAGAGCATGTAATAAATACTGTGGATGAAGGATTAATTAAGCACTATGCAGATAAAAAGGCCGTAATAATTATTTCAGATGGAAATTCTTTTGATGGAACATATAAACTAGCTAATGATTTAGTTACTATATCAGATAAGATAGTAACTAACTATATAGGTATTCCAGGAAAAGGCTCTGCTGTAAGAACAATATTTGAAATAGCTAAACGACTAGACGCAAAAGCTGTTGTAACAGTAGATTCAGATTTAAGGAGTATTGTACCAGACTGGATGTTTAATCTTATAGAACCTATATTAAAGCATAATGTAGATATGGCAACACCGATTTACTATAGAAATAAGTATAATGCTACAATAACAAGGCTTTTTGTACGACCTCTTGTTGCTTCTATATTTAAAAGAGACATAGAACAACCAATTGGAGGAGATTTTGCCTTTTCTCAAAAGTTTATACAATACTGTTTAAATCAAAATGTATGGTCAACAAACATAGCTAAATTTGGAATTGATATTTGGTTAACTACTACTGCTATCTTACAAAAATTTAATATGAATCAAGTACGTTTAGGGAATAAGATACACAATGCAAAAACACCTATAGATTTAGGCACAATGTTTTTGAATGTAGCTGAAACACTACTTAATATTATTTATACTAGTGAGGAAATCTGGAAGGAAACAAAACTATTTAAACAAGTAACAGAGTTTCATGGGGTGTCAATAGGCTCATTAATTATGGATAAACCAAAACCAGATACTAGTTTTATAATGATGTCAATGATAGATATTCTTGAAAGAACACCAAAGGAATTAAACAGCATATCAAATATTTTTTTAAACTTAAAAACAACAGACTTATTATTAAACATAATAGATAAGTTATGGGCTAATTTAACTTATAGCCTTATGCTATTATACTATAAAACTGATAATAGAGTATATAAGAAAGATATACTAAAGTTATTATTGGCACTATATTATGGTAAATGTATTAACCATTTTGATGCTGTAGCTATAGGGGATATCACAATAGTAGAGAATGAAATCATTAACCAATTTGTTAATGAGGTACAAAGCTTAGATTACTTGTAAAGGAGGACTATTATGTATAAAAATGCACGAATTGTGTATATTTCAGGCAGTATGGAGGGTAGACTTTTTAAGTTTGTTAAGAAAGAACGTGATATAGCTATTAAGAAAATCACGGATGCGGGATTTTTTGCTTGTAATCCATTAAGACACAAAGGAATTGAGTTAGGAAAAACTATGAATCTAGCCAATACTAAACTAGAAATACAGCAAATAATAGGTCGAGATGAGTTGGATATACTCCATTCTGATGCTCTTATAGTGCTAACAGGAGATACACCATCTTCTGGAACTTGGTTTGAGTTTGCTTTTGCTCACTATGTTGTTAAGATACCTATCATTGTCATAGCTCCAAAAATGAGAAAGGCTATGGATAAGAAAGGGGCGGCTTTTGAGTGGACTGGAGGAAAAGCTACTAAGGTAGTATCTACAATTGATGCGGCTATAGCAATATTAGAATGGCTTTTTGGTAATCGGTATTCAATACCACACTCAGATTTGAATTTTTAGAATAAAAAGGAGAATCCATGAAAAAATGTGCTGTAGTAAAGATAGACCATATTAAGATAGTAGAAATTATTTGTGATAAATGTGGAAAGAAAATAACTCCAGAAGATACTTTGGAATGGCAAGAAGTAGTTAGTTGGCAGACTGTTGGGGGATATGGATCTGTCTGGGGAGACGGAGAAACTGTTGGGTTTGATTTATGCCAAAATTGTGCTTACGAAACATTTAAGAAATCTATAAGAATATTAGGTAGGCAAAAAATGGATTTTATCTGTGAAAACCTAGACTCAGAACATTATATTTGTTTATGTGATGGAGAAAAATGTCGAGGAAGTAGTTGTCCCATAGCAGAAATTATTGAAGAGGAATAATGAGAGTAAAACTAGTTTTAAAAACTGAAAATACACCAGAAGGTAAAGTAAATACAAAAAATTTTGATACTATTAAAGAAGCAAGGACTTGGTATGAAACAGTTGCAAAAGGGAATGTTATATTAGCTTATATTGCTAAATTTGATGGTTGGCACTGGTATCGACGAGAAATACTATATGAGGAGAAATAATGCTTAGAAAGATAGCTTATTGGATTCTATGGAATGTTCCTTGCGGAAGATTTGCACCTAGGTTACTGGGATTTGCTGTAGGTTGTAAAGGGTATAAGAAAATAGAAAAGAAGGACTCATTAAAGAGCTATTTGAAGAGGAGGATGGAAATGGATAAAAAAGTAATATTTTTAACTATTGTAGACGGAAAAGTTGAGGACTATAATAATTTAGTAACTATGCTTAGTCAAATCAGTTCTGACTTACCCTATAACTTTGTACTTACTCAACGGCCTATACAATCATTAGGTATAGATGAACTAAGAAAAACTATAGAAAGAGAATTAAAAGACAGATTAGATGACCATTGTAGAGTATATCATGAAAGCATAGGATAAAGGAGTAAACTATGAGAGAGTTTGAATCGGGATCTACCAGAGATGATGATAGTGAAAAGCTAGATCCAGAAGGATTTCTTAGTCCAATAGTGATCCAAAGGTATAGTCAATACCTACACAAGCATAGAATACAAGCAGATGGAAAACTTAGAGATAGTGATAATTGGCAAAAAGGTATGGGTTTAAGTGTTTATATGAAAAGTGGGTACAGACATTTTTTAGACTGGTGGTTAGACCATCGAGGATATACAAGTAGAGAAGGAATCGAAGATGCTCTTTGTGGACTGATATTCAATGCTATGGGATACCTATTTGAAATATTAAAAAATCAACCTGATTTAAATATTGAACCACCTAAATTTGATACTGTAACAGAAGGATACAGACCGAAAAAAGCAGATTTAGATTTAGAGAATATGATTACAATAGATAAGAATAAATTTAAAAAGATACTTAAAATTCTTCCTGACTCTTTACAGAGCTATATAAGAAAAACATTATACAATAGAGAAGAGGACTAGTGGACAAGTCTGAGAGATATGCTGATATGTGCTTAATGGCAGAAGAAGCTCTAAATATGCATCAAAAGTATTCAAAAGAAATCCCTTTTCACCAGCATGATTATATCTATAAAATAGATAACTATAGAGATTTAGGTTGTTGTATTGTTTGGTTGCCCCGCATAGATCAGTTAATTGAGATGCTTGATTATGACTGTATTCTTGATGTTATTAGTCAAGTTTATGATTTTGCACTTGATAACCATATTATTTATTGTAACTGTACAGGAAATAGTAATTGGACAATAGAACAACTTTATTTAGCTTTTGTAATGAAGGAAAAATTTAATAAGGTTTGGAAGGAAGAAGAAAAGGATTGGGTGAAAAGATAATGACTAAATGGTGGGAATGTGATGTTTGTGGGGAGCAGTTTAAAAGAAAAAGAGATTTAGTAGAGCATCTTAAAGAACATTTTGAAGAAGCTGATGAAACAGTAAGTAGAGTAGTAGAGCAATTAGAATCAATAGGAGTTGATAATCCTTATGCGTAAACAAAATGAACCAAACTGTGAAAGATATTCTCCAGTCTGTAAATGTGGGGATTTATGTGAAAAAACAAGGGATAATATATGTTGTCTATGCTGCTCTAATCAAAAAACGTGCAAGGACATTTGTAATATAGCAAAGAAGGAACAATAATGGTTAAATTAGAGCTTAAAAATAATGAAGCAGAAGCTTTATGCAAACTAATAGAGGGATTTAGAAGTATATCTATAAATTCATGTTTTGCACTTGACGATATAGATACTTATTTTTGGATGGAAGATATTTTAAAAAAGATTAGGGAAGGAATAGAAAGTGGTAGAAGTTAGTTTTATCTTTAGATTATTATTCTCAGCTTTTTTAGGTGGAATAATAGGCATAAACAGAGAAAAATATGATAAACCAGCGGGTCTTCGCACACACGCACTTGTTTCTTTAGCTTCTACATTGTTTATGATTTTATCTATATATCCATTTAAAGGAGTAGCCTATGTGGATGTGACTCGTTTAGGAGCAGCAGCAATAATGGGTATGGGTTTTCTTGGGGCTGGGGCTATTTGGCAAGAACATAAACGGATAGAAGGTCTAACTACTGCTGCTTCAATATGGTGTGCAGTTTCTGTAGGAATTGCAGTTGGTGTTGGTTATTATTTGGCAGCTATAGCAACAACAGGAATTATTTTTATACTTTTGAATCTTAAATCTTTAGACAAGATGATAAGTAAAAAGGGAGAAGATGGTGAATCTACCTAAAAGGTTAAATGACCGAATAAAAGAATTAAATATTATTGCCCTTATGCAAGCAGGGTCGCAGGTCTATGGCACAGATATTCCTGGAAAAAGTGACATAGACCTTAAAGGCGTTTTTCTTCCTAATAAAGAACAAATCTATTTAGGTAGGATTCCACGAAATATATCTTTAACCACTAAGAAAAATAAAGATGATAAGAACACACCAGAAGATATAGATGTAGAGTTATTTTCTTTGCATGAGTATATAAAATTGGCTTGTAATGGACAAACAATTGCCATAGACATGCTGCATACTCCTGAAGATATGATAATAGAGAAATCTGCTATATGGGATAAGATAGTAGCAAATAGGCCTAAATTTTATACTAAGAATCTTAATGCTTTTGTCCAATATGCGCGTAGGCAAGCCTCACGCTACTGTCTACGCGGAAGCAGATTAGGCACAATAGAAAGAGTATTAAACTTATTGAAAGAAGAATCCCTACTAGCTAAATTATCAATAGAAAAAAGACTTAGAGATGTTTGGAGCAACCTTCCAAAACTAGAGCATACTAGAAAGTATGTTGATGAGAAAACAGGTTTGCGTATGTATGAGGTTTGTGGACGTAAGTTTCCAGAAACAGCTAAACTAGACTATATAATTCCAATACTTCAAAAATTTAAAGATAACTACGGACAAAGAGCAGAAGATGCAAAGAACAATAAGAATATAGATTGGAAAGCAATTTCCCACGCAGTTAGGGCTGCTATAGAAGTAAAACAAATACTTACTGAAGGAACTATTACATTTCCATTGAAGGAAGCTGAATACCTAAGAGATATTAAGCAAGGAAAATTACACTATCAAAATGAAGTAGCACCAGATCTTGAAGGAAGGATGGAAGAACTAGAAGATTTAGCTGAAAAAAGTACCCTTCCAAATTCTGTAGATCGTCTGTTCTGGGATAAGTTTATTATTGATACAATAGAAGATTACTACTATATAAACTACTACTAAGGAGAAGTAATGCTATATAAAGTATTAGATTTAATAGAAAAAGTATTAGATAATAGTCTTTATAATGTAAGAAAGAAAATGACTAGTATTATTGTAAACGATGTTAAGAAAAGCTACAATAGAGTATCCGTATCTGAAGATTTTGAATATGGAACACCTGAGATTATCCTTGAAGAGTTAGAAGATAATGATATTGGATGGGAAGAAGCTACAGATGTACATTTAGAAATAGCTAGAAAATTTAAGCCAAACTATAATGTGTTAAGTTCTGTGCTTCCAAATACGTATCCAAATCCATATATAAAAAAGAATGTTAAATAGCCAATAGAAAGGATAAATAAATGAGTAAAGTACAAAAAGTTAAGGGTATCAGATTAGAACTTGAAATACCTGAACCACCATACTGTATTCAAGTAAAAGAAAATTTACATACTCAATATTATGAAAGAGAAGCAAAAGAATTAGAAGAGTTTATTCGAGACCATCGAAGTTGTGACCAATACCGTGTTACTGTAGTAAAAAACACTCAAACAGAATGTGAATTTTGTGAGAGTGAATGGTATGATAATTTAGATAATGATGGTTGTCCGCTTTGTTGTGCTAAAGCTGTAGAAGAGTGGGAAAAGACTATAACGAGGAAATAACATGATTAAAAGCGAGCTAGTATCAAAGATAGACTCTACTATATTAAAGCCACAAACATTGATCAGAGATGTTATGACCCTATGTATAGGTGGTTTAAAACACAAATTTGCTAGTATATGTATACCCCCATCTTATGTAGAATTTGCTAAGGAATTTATATACCCAAATAGGTTGGTTATTGGAACTGTTATTGGATTTCCGTTTGGTTATACTACTACAAAAGTTAAGATTATAGAGGCGGAAAGAGCTATTTTTGATGGGGCAGAAGAATTAGATATGGTAATGAACATAACTGCTTTTAAATCAAAAAATTATATTGAAGTATTAAAAGATATTGAAAAGATAGTAAAACAAGTTAAGGGAATTTATGATGGTATTATAGTAAAAGTTATTATTGAATGTTGTTATCTTAATGATAAAGAACGAGATATAGCTTGCGATTTAGTAGCTGAATCAGGAGCAGACTATGTTAAAACTTCTACAGGATTTGGTACTGGAGGGGCTACACAAAATGATGTCTACTGTTTAAAACAAAGAATAGTAGATAAAAACTATTCCCTTAAAATAAAAGCAGCGGGAGGGATAAAAAGATTAATAGACGCTGTAATAATGATTAAAAGTGGAGCAGATAGACTGGGAACTTCTAACGGAGAAACTATTATTAATGAGTTTGACTTTGAAACACAGAATAATGCTTAAATAAGAGGAGAATAATGATACCTTATCTTGAGTCTTTTCCAAAGAAATTATATTGTAAGCAAAAAAGAAATTTAAAAGTGAGATATAATAAAAGAAATATTAAACTAAGCACTAGAAAATGCCCTTCTATAGCAACAGGAATATCCATTTATATAAGTAATAATTGGGAGCAGATCTATATTTCGAGAAGTTAGCATACAATATATTTAGACTTTACAAACTATACATAACTTATCAAAATTTAGTTAGTTAGATCATCTAAAAACTTAGTGTACCATTTAATTATTTCTTTTACATTATTTGCCTCTAAAACCCACCAATTACATTTTTCTAGTTTTACTAGCTTATCCGCAATGTTTTTAAATTCTCTATAGTTTTTAATTGGAATATGCCCTGTAGAGTCTTCTATTGAATATAAGTGTATATTATGAATAATGCCGTTAAATTCTTTTAAATAACTATCCAGAGTATTATTACTACGACAATGCCCTATATCAAGAGTTAAATCTGCTCCAGTAGCCCATAGAATTTTTGTTAAATCTTTTATCCTACTAGTACGTCCTCCTCTACGATTTTCAATATTAAGAATTATTCCTTGATTTTTTGCAAAGTCTGCTATTTCCACTAATTTTGTAAGATTAAGTCCTAGCGTATGTATTGTTATTTCCTTTATACCAATACCTATTAGTTTTGCCATTTGTCCTTTAACATAAATTAAATCATGGTCTCTTCCCTTTGGTGGAAATGTGATATGGCCTTTTATCATCTGTGTCTTTTCTGGCATAATAGGGTAGATAGGAAATTCAATACAATCATTTAATGATCTAATTGCTAATCTTATGTTATTCATTACTATTCTCCAATGGGCAGCCTTCTGGAATATCTGAAAAATAAACAAAAATTTTATCTGTCTTAATACACCTAGCTTTCCATTTCCAAGGGTGGTTATCTTCTACTTGAAGTTTTAATGTCTCACAATAGGGACAATAACAACACTTGTCAATTTTAATTATCTTCATTATACTATCCTCCTTATCTTCTTCCTAGGCTTCTCAGCTTACGTCCTGCTGCGATTAATACTGCGCCTAGACCCAAAAATAGTGTACTAGAAAAACCAGTATAGGGTAGATATGGCATACTAAATTCCTCCTCCTGTTAATTCATCAGCAACATATTGAGCATATTCAGCAAGATAGCCATTACTGTACTCATATTCTGTGTCTGGAAGTGATTGCTTTAATTGCATTATGATTCCTTCTATGCTTCCTGGAGTTATGCTATCTCGCATTAATAGATATAAAAAACACACTAATTTATTCTTACTCTTTATGTTACCACTAGCCTCTTTTAATTTCTTATTCCAAGATTTCATTTTTTCTTAGCCTCCTTAGTGTCCCTTTTCCCATATCGTAAGTTTTCGTTGTAAAATTAGCTCAAATACAAAAGCACGATAAAACAAATACAGGTTTACATACCTTGTAAACATATAACAAAAAATAGATTTAGTCGTTAATTTTAATCGTCCAATTCTCCAGCCTTTTAAAAGTGCAGGTATTGATATAACTAATAGATCAAACAAGATAACTATAGTTGCTAATTGGAAACTACCGTATCTTATCAAAGTATAAAGAATTGCAGGAAAAATCAAAAGTCCTTCAAGAAGCCCAGTCAAAACAAATACAGATAGCATAGGTTTTTTGAATTTTAACAGGTCTCGCCAATGAATCTTTAAGCACTCAAAAAATCCAACATACCACCTATGAACTTGTCCTTTATATATTGAAAAATTTTGTGGCTCTACAGGATAGCATATTGCTTTTGGAATATATATAATTCTTTCACCATTTAAATAAGCTAACCATGTTAGGTCCATATCTTCAACACAACTTAAATCTCTAAATCCTCCATATGCCTTTAACTTTTTAGTATTAAAGGCACTTAGACAGCCGCTACATACCAGGATAGTCCCATACTCAGCTTGTATTCGCTTGTTAATAGTCAAACCAAATAGATATTCAATATAACGTCCTCTCTCCCATACAGATTTGATTCGCCGAGGCAATACAAACCCGCAAGCAGAGAATAACTCTGGATCTTTATCAAAAGCTTTGACAAGTTGGTTAATAGCGTCTGGTGCTAATGTAGTATCTGCATCAATAGTTATTACAATATCAGATTTCACATAGGGCAGGGCGTAATTTTGTGCTTGAGCTTTTTTGCCTGTATTCTTAGAAGTCGTGATTATTTGAATTCCTACATATTTAGCTGCAAATTCCTTAGTTCTATCTGTAGAACAATCATCTACCACAATAATTTGTTTGATATGATGTGTCTGATTTAAGATGCTATTTATAGTAGCTTGAATGGTATCCTGCTCATTAAATGCTGGAATTACGACACTGACAGTTTTCAATGTTATCTTCCTATCTTGCTTTTTCATGTGGGCATTTTCCATAGATTCCTTTAGCCATATTACAATTATAGCATAATACTTGAAATCCAGAAGGAAAATTATTTTTCTTTAGCCAAAGATAAAAGGCATCTCCAGAATGAACATTTATTTCTTTCCTGTGTTTTGCACCATCATTATTAATATGGTCAATAGAAAGAAAACTATCCTCTAATTCTCCACAACAGACGCACTTAGGGGGGTTTCCTCCATAATGAACTAAAACTTCCGCCCTTCTTTTTTGACGGCGTATCTTTCCTTTTTCCCTGCTCTCAATCATATGCTTTTTTCTATATCTTTCTTGGTATTCTTTTTTACGTCTTTTTCTTACTATAGGGTCAGGGTCACTTTTATAAACTAGAAAAGCTGCTTCACTACTTGACCTTCTTGGAATATTATGTTTCTCAAGCCAGTTAAAAATTGTACTTGCTGGGCAAGTTAATTCATTAGCTATCTGACAGGTACTTTTTTGTTCTTCGATATAATTCTGATATAACCATTTTTTATTTCTTAATAGCATACTTTTTGGATTTTTCTTTTCGAGTGTGAGTATCCTAGATTCATTGCTTGAACGTGTTGGAATAGCAAATTTTTTAAGCCACCAACTAACTGCTGTAGGAGTACACCCCAATTCCTTAGCGAGGACTACTGTAGTTAATTTTTCAACAGTGTATTTTTGGTATAACCACTGTCTATTCTTGTATAATTTTCCATCATCACACCTAATCAAAGCAGCTTCGCTAGAGGAACGTATTGGGATAGTATATTTTTTGAGCCAATCAAATATTGGGCGAACACTGCAACTACATTCTTTAGCAATTTTATAAGCACTTAATTTTTCTATTGTGTATTTCTGATATAGCCATTCTCTATCTTTATATTTTTTCAATTTACCTTTCCTTTTTAGCCCAAATTATTACACTAATGGATTTCAATTAAAAAACTCCTTTTTAATCATCCTTCCCTCTTAATTCCCCACCTGGATACAGAGCAAGAACTCTTGATTTAATATGCCGATAAAGTATACCTTCTCCACCACAAATATCACACTCTCTTGGTGAGTCTCCTCCCCACCGTAATCCACCACAACAACCACAGTCGATTACTTCCCAGCCAGGATAAAATTCAGATAATCTAGGTGGGTTTGTTTCAATTTTACCTTTAATACTATTCCAATGTGCCATTACTTCTCCTTTTCTTTTTCTATATCTTTCAAGCAATCTTCATGTCCTCTTTCATAACCTTCATCATATTTTTCATTCATACAGTTAGGACAGGGATTTACATTAACTGTGGGCAATCTCTTATTGCTGTAACTATTTGTAGCATCTGCAGTAGATGTTTCGTTGCATAAGCCATTCCCACATTTATTACAATACACTTCAAATTCTATTTCAACATCCTCAGTAATACTAACCTCTGTGTCAAAACTTGGCATTATTCCTCCTTATTAGAAATAACTAATCCTCTACAGGGAGATAAACAGCCATCATCTATTTTATATGAACCATTTGCTAATTGACTAAGATAGTATGTCCAGGCTTCATATTTGCCTAGACTTTTTATAAGTCTTGGGGGTAATTTTGATTGTGCTAATTCTTGTGTTTCAATACAACAGGGTAACATAGCAAGCATTTTACAGTTATCATTTTTCTTATAGATATCTATTACTCTTATTGCTAAGTTAGTACAAGGATGAGATGCTACAATAATAAAATTATTTCCTTCTGGAACTATAATATTACCACAAGGATAGTGGTTTTTAATTAAATCCTCCTGCAGATATTTGAATCGTTTTACTTTAGAATAATTCCTGTTAGGTACTTTAATATCTACTGCAAATACCTTTTTAACAGGCAATAAATACGCCGCAATAATTCCTGTAAGGCTATTTCCTGCACAAAGGTCTATAACTGAATATTTCATAGGCTCTCTAAGAACAATAGGTTTAATTGCTTGTATTAAAGACATAGCTTCAGATATTTCTTTTTCTCCATTTTTAAGCGGTGCAACAATATTCAGTATATCTCCTGAGCACTTCAAGCGGAAAAATTGCTCCACGTATTTAGACATTATTTATCCTTTCTTAAAAAATTTTCCATCTTTTCTTCTATCATTTAATCTTTTGTCAGCTAATTTAATAAAAACACCACAATTATCACAAGTAATGCTTTGATAATCCAAACCCATATCCTCATATTCTCTTTTACTTTCATAATTACAAACAGGACAAGTTATTTCAAATTCATAATAGGCACAGTTATATCCATGATCATATGTAGTTTTACTTTCTTTTATAAAGGTTATATTTTTCATTCTTTTTCCTTTAATTGCTTAACTTCTTTACTTTCAAGATATTCTCGACCCTTATCAGAAATCTGTCTACCCCTTGAAGTACGGATCACCCTACCTGAATTCAACAAAGGAGGCTCAATAATTTGGGATAATGTAAGCGAATTCTCCCCAAGGGTAGCGGCCAAAGTTGATAAGCCTACTCGCTCATTCTTAAAAACTTTATGTAATAAGTCCAAATACCTGATGTGGGTAATATTCATCCCATCTTTGGTTACTTGGAGAAGCCTAAATGTTTCTTCAACAATTTCTTCGTCTATACTATTTTTATCATATACATTTGCTACATCAAAAGCTCTAGTCAATAAGGAATTACAATCTCTAGGTATAGAACAACTTGCTTGAGCAAGCATAGTTACAGCCTCATCTGTAATCGGGATATTGTATTTAGCTGCTCCTTGAACCGTTATTTTTCTCATATCCTCTAAAGTTAATTTTGCTAGTTGGATATGTAATGAGAAGCGATTGCGGAGGGGGGTTTTTATTTCACCTATTTCAGTAGTGCATCCTACTGCTGTGAATGGCTCAACTGTTAATCTTTGTCCATCTTTTGTTACAAAAGTATTTTCTTCTAATACAGAATATAGTATTTCGGGTTGCTTCTTCATTAGCTGCACTTCATCACAAATTAATACATCCATAAGGCATATTTGCTTACATAAATTGTACCATTCTTCATAATCTATTGGCATAGCAGCAGATAAAACTTTCCCTTGCTGATAGGAAGCGATAAGCATGGCTAAACTAGTTTTTCCCGATCCACTGTATCCGCTCAACAAAGTGTGGGGGAAAGGCGTACCTTCTTTTTTAGTGGCTAAAATAGTAGCTTGTACGATTTCTTTAGCCGCCGAATTGCCTATATACTCATCAAAATTTTTCGGTCTTAATTTATTTGTGTAAAACTTAAAGCTTTGATTTTCATTCAGCTTTTTAAACTTATTTTTTATTATGTTTAAATCAAGCATTTAATCCTCCACAACAAATACAGACCTTATGCCCTGTAGGATGTCCTTTATACCATAATTCAAGATTTTCTATTCTATTGTCCTCACGTTTTTGATTCTTATGATGGACTATATACTCTCTTTTTAAATATAATTTCCCATTAATTTCTATTAATGCAGGATGGCTGGGATTAGTTTTTCTAAGATGGTTTTCCATTATTAGTCTATGCTCTAGAATATAGTTACTATTAATACATGGATGATTTGGATAGTTTATTAATATATATCTACAATTGTTCGTATGCTTACCACCTTTCCAAGCCCTGCTTTTAGTCCCCTTTTTTGCTGGTTTAATGTTAATATTAAATTTTTTTAGATATAGCCAAATAGTAGAATAGCTACAGTTTAATTCTTTTGCTATTTGATACATATTCTTTTTTTCAGTAATATACTTTTGATACAAAAAAGATTTATTATAATATGCTGCCAATTTTGATTTATTAATTTGTATTTCTTCTGACCTTGATTTTTTGAGGATATTGTTTTTCTTTAAATACCACCTAATTATTTTGGGACAACAAGACATTACCTGAGCTGTTTGTTGTACAGACATATTTTCAACTATATACTTTTGGTAAAGCAAGTCTTTATTTTGATATGGTTTCATTAGCTTTTTCAATAACTCCTTTTAAGTCACTATTTACTAAGTGAATATAGATTTCCGACGTTTTGCTACTTGAGTGGCCGAGGATAGAAGCTATCTGAAATGAGTTGGCTCCACTCTTAGCCATCCTCGTGGCGAATACATGTCGAAAAGAATGGGGGGAAATTCCCCCTACTGTATATTTCTTACAAATTCTAAATATCTGTGATGTTGAAGGAAAATGTCCGTGCTTAGTAAACTTTTCCCGAATTCTTCTAGATAATTCTTTATCTATAGGTATCTCACGCTCCTTAGAACCTTTTCCCATAATTATTAGAGAATCTTCTTTAACTTGTTCTAAAGTTAGGTTACTTAATTCACCAACTCGAACCCCAGTCTGGTATAAAGTATCTAAAATTATTAAATACAAGTTTCTTTTGTTTTTACTTAGGTTATAGATATGCGTTTTTTGTATCTGAACATCTTTTATCTTCGGTAGGACTTTAGGTACTTTAATTGATTTTACAGACCTTAAAATGTCCTTATCTGTATATTCATTATCAAATAACCACCGAGAAAGAGATTTATAACAACTTAATGCTCGACTCCTACTTCGCAAATTAGGGATATTTCCTAGTGTCTCTAATACAACATTTCGTAGCTTATTATAGTCGATATTTTTGCCTAATTTGCTCAAGTCATTTCTATAATTCAAAATTGTGTAACGAGAATAGCCCAATATTTGCATTTCCTTTAACCAATCTTCTTTATAATCCATTATTACCTCCTAATACTATTATACACCTGAACAGTCATCTAATCAAGAACTTACCGAAAGGTAATTTTTTATCTAATAAAGTCTTTTTTACTTCAAACATTACCGAACAGTCACATTAATCTTTATGCTCTATTTTATCATGCACAGCAAAAGAGCTATACAATTTTAAATTTTCTAGTCTATTATCCTTTTTTACCTTATTTTTATGATGAATTGAATGCTCTTTTGGGATTTTAATACCCGATTCTTCCAATATCATTCGATGCTCCAATATTAGCTTAGTAGCTTTTCCTCTACTTTTTCCTTCTTTATTTCTTCGTGTTTCATCTGTTTTAATTCGTAGTATAATGTAACCACCTTTATTTCTATAGCGTTTTCTACCTTTATGATCTTTGTCAATAAACTCCACTATATTTTCTCTTTCTTTTTAATTTTCCTCATAAAATTACTATAAATTTCTTGTTTAATTTTATTATTTTCTTCCGTTGTAATTCCATCAACTACTCTATCTATTATTCTTTTTTTACTCTTTAATAAGTCTAGTATATCTTCTTCAATAGTGTCCCTGAAGATTAGATAGTATATATTTACTGCATTTTTACTTCCAATTCTAAGACATCTTCCTTCTGCTTGCTCATGATCAAAGGGAGACCAAAGTAAATCAACAAATATAACTATACTTGCTGCTGTAAGTGTAAATATTTCACCTGCTGCTTTAGTGCTACCAAAAAATAGTTTGATTTTATCTTCTTTTTGAAACTTTTTTTCTTTAATCTTTTTATTTTTTGAGCTGTCTTTTCCTGTCATTACAACAGAAGAATCCTTATAGCTATTATAAAGGTCATATAAGGGATTTAAATACTGGGAAAATACTAATGCCTTAGATTCTCCAATATTGTCAATAAACTCTTTGACGTAGGCAACTTTGTATTTTGATATAATTTGCTTTAAAGTTGTCAACTTTTTTAGTTGAATTGCTGTGGAATCTCTATCCTCTTTTTTGAGCTTCCCTTGAGTTTTCAAATATAAAAGATAATTATCAAAAGCTAGATTATACTCCTTAATTCCTTCTTTTGGTAAATCCAACCTTATTTCAGAATAAGTTTTTTCTGGCAATTCTGAAAGAACAGCTTCTTTTTTTCGGCGAATCATTATCGGTTTTAATTCTTGATTCAAAGCATCAAGATTTGATGCCCCATTATCATCCCAATATGTAACAGGAGTCCCATCTTTTTTTGTAAAACTAACTTGATATAAATTGCAATACTTTTTTGCATAGCTCCAATAAGAACTCCATTTATTTGGGTCTAAAAAATTTAATAAACTAAAACCTTCTTTCGGTCTATTTTTAAGTGGAGTAGCTGTAATCAAAACCTTATGCTCTATGTTTTTTAGCTTATGAAATTCTTTAGATCGTCTACTCTTAGTAGATTTTATCATATGGCATTCATCACCAATAATGCAATCAAAATTATGTTTTACAAGTTCCTTGGTAAAGTTATGCAAACTATCATAGCTAACAATTATAAAATCAGCTTCTTCTATTTTGTCTTTTCCTTCTAGTATTTTTGTTGTCCTATCCGTAAACTTTTCTACTTCTTCTTCCCAAACGTATTTTGCTCCTGCTGGACAAACTATTAATGCCTTAAATCCATGCTGATGAGCATAAGAAATAGCCTCTATCGTTTTGCCAAGTCCGGTATCGTCACACAAAAGAATTCCTTTT
>Ga0214473_10001006_pt1 | contig 38316 bp, 59 predicted proteins | sample RVTome_7_FD_203509 | JGI IMG/M metagenome (GOLD analysis project Ga0214473, IMG submission 203509) | Soil microbial communities from uranium-contaminated site in the Upper Colorado River Basin, Wyoming, United States - RVT98D197 | ecosystem: Environmental > Terrestrial > Soil > Contaminated >...
CTCCGAAGCCGCCTCCGCCGACCCCCCCCCCTCCTCCTCCTCCTGGGAGGCCGCCGCCGCCATATCCTGGGGGGCCACCGCCACCGAAGCCGCCGCCGCCGAAACCACCCCCTCCTCCTCCTCCTGGGAGGCCGCCGCCGCCATATCCTGGGGGGGCGGCGGCTACGGCGAGGGAGCTGGAAGAAGCGTCGGGGCCAAAAATGCCCCCTGAGAGAACATCATTACCGGGAGCAAATAGAGGAGGCGCGTTGCCTCCACCGTATAGGGTAGGCGGATTCTGGGGCCTGGGAGAAGCGCCACGGGGGAGGCTGCCACCGCCGTAGCCGGGGACTCCTCCGGGAGGGCTTACGCCGCCGCCGCCTCCTCCTGGGAGGCCACCGCCGCCGCCGCCGCCACCCATCAGGAAGTTACCGCCGCCGGTGCCGACGCCCATGGGCCGCGCGTTCCGCATCCTATCCCGTGTCCAGTAGTTCGGGTTACCGCCGCCGCCGCCGGTGGGGGGAGGGACCAACCTATCTTTGAGCTTGTTTGCCATAACACCATTTCCTTACCTGATTGTTGCAGTTAGCTCTTTACCGCACGGGGGAGGTCAAGGCCGGGAAATCCGTCACGGACCCACTCTCCCGCCTGGTCCTTACGTGCGCCGCTACGATTCCCGGCTTGTCCTAACTGCTGTAGTAAGACGCTGAGGTTAGCCACCGCGCCAGTTATGTCGTAGTATTTAAGTAACGAGTCATAGAGCGCATAGTGTACGAGCGCGTCCTGGCTCTGCTCCGGGATGTCCCACATGTCGTCGTCGCCGAGGTTATCTTGTGGCCATGCGACGTAGTCGACCCGTAGCCATCCACCACCCTCCGCCGTTCGTGGCCAGATAACGAACACGTCCCACGAAAGCGGGCACCATACCTCTGGATCGCCGGTTACCGTATCCCATTCCAGATGATAGGCATCCAGCTCCTTGAGGCTGAGGGCAGTCAATCGCCGTTCGTCACGCTGAGACCAGATGCGGTAAGGGAAGAGCATATCCTCCGTGATCGCCTGCGTGTAGTAGTACGAGCAGCCGGGCTGCAAAGGGACAATCACCGACCGCTTGATTGCCCGCGTCTCCTCCACCAAGACCTCGGCGGCTTCCAGAATGGATCGATCCACCTGCGCCGCTGTCCACGAGACGCCCATCGTGTCGTTCAGGGCATCTTGGACTCTGGCACGCAACTCGCTCTTCTTCACTTAGATGTCCCCAAAGAAATGCACGGCGGTTACGCCATTGTCCGCAATAGGCGGCTCCAAGGGCATGCCGGTATGTCGCATATCCTCTTGCCGGACCCGTGCCCAGTTCGGGCCAAAGTCTTCCGACAGCAGGCCGAGCGCGTGTAAGGTGGGGATTACGTATTCCGGCGTGGTATCAGAGCCAGACTCGAAAGTTGCCCATGGCAAAATCCGCATGAGCGCGGCGCCTCCTCTGTTCGGACTCTCGCGGTTCACGCCACGATCTACCAGCAAGGTGACTATTCCGCTCTTCATATCGGCGTCAGATAAAGCCATGTTCGGACTCCTATTTCTTGTACGTTGCGGCGATCGGCTCACCGTCTGCTATATCAATAAGCTTTAGCGGCTCCCCTGGCAAAGGGGCAGGGCGGCCAAACACCTGATATTCCCATGCCGCATACTTAATTGGCACCGTAGCAGGCTTGTGGCGTGAGAGATATTCCGCTACCGCCTCGGGACTCTTCAGCACGTAGAGATAGGCGGTAATCTCCTCGATCCCATTCCACATGAAGGGCAGCCAGTCCCATAACCAAATACGCCACCACCACCGCCTCAGCTTGCGAGCAATGAAACCGGCAAGCCGGAGCTGAACAACCTCAACGCCGTACGGCCATTGCCAGGCGTCGTGCTGGTGATTCTTTACGGCCTTAGCATAGCCAGGCTGAAGGAAGCAGAAGGAGGCCGCCACCCACGCTGTGACGTGAGTCCTATCCCAGAGAGCGGCGTCGTGCGCGCCATACGGCACGCGCAATATCACGGAAGCATTCGGCTGGGCAACACGCCACATCTCACGAAAGAAATGTTCGGGATCGTGGATGTGTTCAAGCACGTGGCTCGCATAAAAAGCTTCCACGCTGTTGTCTTCTAGCGGCCACGGCTGCAAAAGGTTGAACTCGATATCCGTGCAATCAGTCTTGTACTTGTCCTGGTTGAGCCAACCATCCAAGTGAGTGTCACCGCAGCCTAAGTGGAGACGGACAGCTTTTGGACGAGGGGGAACGAGGGAGAGAGCAGGGTTTGTCATGAGAGGATCACTCCCTTCGATATCCATTCCGGGTCCTTCTTCAGCTTCTCCTCATAGGCTTCGTATCCGATGACCGCATAATCTATCTGGGCGCACCGCACGGTAGGGTCACACCAACACTCGACACCCGCCGCTTTCGACTTGGTGAAGAAATACATGTCACTACCGTAGTTGTCCGCTTTCAGGTCAAACCACGGTTTCGGCACCCGACTGAACACGTCACGTTTGAACAGTACGCAGCCAAGGCCTGGGCAATCCACCCTGAAGGGTCGGCCTGTAGGAAACGCATGTACTGGACTGTGAGGGTACGGATTCCCTGACTGCGTGAAGACCTTCTGGTATAAGCACGGTTGGCCATCTCCATTGCGGATGAAGTACAGCCCCGCCGCAATATCCACATCAAGCGCAAGGAGCTTGAGGATGGTATCCTCCGGCAGGATCATATCCATCTCTGTCATAAAGAGATGGGTCGCGTCCGGGTTGCCTAGGAAGTCTTCGACGAGCTGGTTCTCAGCGCTATGCGTATAGGTGCGGTCCGTTACCCCCACTCCCCCCACCTTCCCGCGCATGCTGACCGTCAATTCACGAGAGGTCACGCCCACCACGCGCAACCAAGAATCCACGGCAGGTCGCCACAAAGGACCATATGCCGTCGAGGTGAACATCACGTTGACCGGCTTCACACCGTCCATGGAAAGAATAGTATCCTTACCTTCTCCCACCTTGTCAGCGCCGCCGGTCGTATTTTGTTCGAGATCATGCATGGGCATCCTCCTGTTTTGATCGCATTCCACGTCACGAGGCCGTGACACCCTTCACATCGGTAGTAACGGAATTGATTCGCGTCATATCCCTGCCCATGCCAATAATCAAAATAGGCGTGAGCCCATGTCTCAATCTGCCGTTTGATTTTTGCCAGCATCCTTTTCCTCCTTCTTTTTCAATTTGCCGAACTCCCAATCCCCTAAGAGGTGAAAAATAGCAAGCCTGCATGCCTCAGCCAGTGTACATTTCATTTCCTTCATAAACGCACGCAACATGACATCTCCCTCTTGGCAGAGGAAAAAACCACAAATAAACTTCTCTGCCCGCTGCCCGCTCTTATGTGCCACCCTTACCTTAGTACTGCTGATGGCCGCTGGCGGCTCCCGGTCTGTCTTCTTCGTCATTTTTCGATACCTCCTTATTCCTCTGAGGGAAACTAGCTTATATTGCACGAAGGAATACTTTTTTTAACACTGTGCTATTCGTAGCCTGGTCCGTAAAGACAGCCCCAGGGTCGCAAGGATCATAGGCAGCGAGGAATGCATCGCGGGACATGAGGCGCAGAGACCCGTCCGGATCGCGCACGAGAAAATCTCCCACCTGACACGTCTCGCTCCCGGGGGCGATCACGACTTCTTTAACGGGGGCAGTCATTTCCATTGCTTCTACTTCGACCGGCTTGAGACGATACTTCATTCCTTTTCTCCTTTGGGCGCCACCCATAGGTGCGGCGTCGCCATTCTCGGTTGCTCTTGGTGCGACAGATTTTACACGCCTGCTTGAGCCCGGACTCCGTGCGACGCCATACCGTGTTCTCTGGCGTAAACGCATGCCCGTGCACGCAGTGTGTTTTCCGTTGCTTCATCTGGAGGCAAACTACACGACGAGCCCTATGAAGGCAAGTGGGCGCAAAAAAGCCCCCGCAGAAAAGGAGGGAAACTGCGGGGGCTGGATTCCACAGCGAGGGTAGAGGAGACCGCCGTGGAAAGTGCTAGAGGGAAACTAGCCTACATTGCACGCAAGAAAATCTTGCGAGTTACTGTGCTACTCGTAGCCTGGTCCGTGATGCTCTCGCCGAGGAATGCAAAGATCGGCTGCAACGTCACCGAGGTGTTGCTCGCGAACGTGCTCAACACCGACACCATGTAATCCACTCCACTGAACGGACGGAGCGGCACGCCTGTCGCAATCGAAGTGTCCGTCTGGAAAATGATGGACGAACTCCGGTAGCCGTACACCTGAATCAAGCCATAGGCCCCGTCAGCAATCGCCGCGTCCACGATACCCATGAACGCCCATTCATTGGACGCGTCCATGTCCCGCACCCGCACTCCGTCGATGCTGGCGCTAGCCAGCTCCATCTGGCACGTCTGATCCTTGATCATGGCCGCACCTTCGTTATTGCGCATGACAACAAACACCCTCTCAGGGTCTGTTCGATTAACACGTTGAAATACCATGCTTACATCCTCAATACGTTTGTTGTGACTGGCGGAGGGTGGGCAACGTCTCCCACTCCTCCCGTTTTGTTACGTATGTCGGGGCTACCACGCCCCGCCACCACTGCCGCTTCGCTCCGAAGCGGAGCGACAGCCCTACGCCGTGATCGTCCGGCTGATGCCATAGAGAACGCCATTCTTTCGCCGATTGTTGACGCCCGTGCAACACATGTGAAGTATCTGTGCTACCGAAGCATCTTGATTTTCTGGACGAAGAAATGGGGTTGTGATCATGTCCGTTTGCGCGTCCACGATGTAGTCCCACGACTCGGAGTTGATGTAATACATTGTCGATACGGTCATGGTGCCGACGGCGGACACAACTTCCGCGTTCGTCTCCGGGTCGGGAACCACCTCATCCCAGATAATAGCCGCACCGCGAAACTTCAGGGCGTCGGACCCGCCAAGGATGTCGATCGTTTCCTTGCTATCGATAATGTAACGCTCGTTCGTCTGGAGGCTTCCCCAGTACGTTTCCCAGGCTACCTGATCGGAGATGATAAGGTCGACGTTCCCGCCGATACCTTTCGAGCAGTCGTTGTACAGCCCATTCATTTCCAGCTTCAGCCCCGCAAAAGTGGTGGCCGTGCTAGACTTCGCCTGGTTGCGCCAGAATGAATACGTGTTGGGGTTGATATTCCCCACCGCTACCGACCGGGAACTGTTCACGTCGATCAGTACCGCGAGGGGCAACGGGCCTGCCGCTCCACTGTCCAGACGACCCGCCCGGGCAGAGAACTGGCCACTCGCTGAGCTTGCCCCGCTCGTAATACGGCCCGCCACCAGACAGTTATTGAGTAGTTCTTTCAAGCTGACTTCACTCTGCATGGTCTTGGCTTCGAGCAGGTCAAGCGCCTTATGCTTGCCGCTGTTCTGTCGCTTTTCCTTGCGAGAGATGGTGATCGATACGCTGAGCTGAGCCCAGTCGTAGAACGCGGACGTGATGCCGTCAGTGGGCGTAGTATCGAGTAAGCCGTACCCAGCGTAAATGTCCGCCGTGTTGTTTTGCGCATGCATCAGCGGCACTTGGACCCGTTCCCCGCCGTCTACTCTGCGCGTGCGACCTTTCGACTTGAGCCACGAAACAAGTTTATTGCCCCGCGAGATATTATCGCGCAATTTAGGCTGATAATTCCGTAACGTGGTTGTCAAAAGGGCATCGTAGTTGTCAGTCAGGGAGGAGACAACTTGCCCCTCCTCCCTGACCGCCAGGGCTACCACACCCTGCCATAGTTTCTTAAAGAAACTCATCCTCTTACCTCTTCCGAACCTACCGGCTGGACTATCCTAGTTGAGCGATCGCCGCCTCGCCCGCAATGCGAAAAGCATCGCTGCGAGAGCTTGCGTTACGAACCCGTTCCGAGACATTCGCCGATGCCGATCTTCCCACCTGCCCGCTGCCCGCGCGAAGCCGCGTCGCGTCATTCATACGCCGTACAGCCTTTTGCGTTGCCGCTGACCCTCCGGTCACAAGGTCAAACAGAAGTTCGACCTTGCTACCGTACTGAGGGTGATACAGCTCGGGGGAAGTGAAAAAATCCAGCATATCAGTCATCTCTTCTTCTCGCTCTTCCCAACCCGGATGTGATTCTGATAGTTGACTGGTTATCTGTTCATACGTCTGTAGCTGCTGGTTATAATGCTCCTGCTGCTGGAGCTGTTGCTGTTGCTGGCGCTCCTGTTGCTGCCCATAGTAAGACTGCAACTGTGCTTGGGCGAGGGGCGCTACAGCCTGCTGGATTGCCGCCCACATAGCCGGAGCTAACGAGGGAGCCATCCACTCCAGCTCTGGCGTTGTCGCCTTGAGCTGCTGACGCATCGATTCTACGATCTGTTGGGGCACAGCCCCGTATGCCAGCCCTTGCCGTTGCCCTTGCTGTTGCCCTTGCGGGGCAAATTGAATGCCGTGCTGCATCGCCCATTGCGCCACGGTCTGCGCGGCAAATTGCGGGTCGTTGGTGAACCTGTCGACGATTCCCGCTTTTTCTTCAACCCCCCGGACCCTTTCCAAGGCCTGGGTATACGCCTTGTGCATCCGCCCCCAGTGCGCTTTCAGCTCTGGCGGCAGACTGGACGGGTCAACAAAGGACTCTTCTTCCATCTGCTCAGGCTGCTCGTACTGCTGCTCTTGATCGGGCTCCTCGTATTCGCGTACCGTACTGCCGGTCGTGTCGTCAGGAGCGTCGCCAAATTCGTCTGACGATGCCTCTTGGCTATCCCCAAACGCATCCGCGCTGCTGTCGATCGTTCCCGCATCTCCTACCTGTCCGTTTTCTTCCCAGACGAGCCGCTTCGCAAAAGCAAGCAGTTTCCCCCGGTTTTGAAAAAGTCTCATAAAACACCTTTACCCTTACTCTCGTTCAATGTCCAGCTTCCTCTAGGTCCTCAACAATACGCTTTGCTGCCTCCAGCTCAAGACGCGCGGTCATCCTCGCCACGTCCACGGCCATGCCGCACCCTATGCACCGCATGCCTGCCGGCGATGGAGTAGCGCCGCCACCACGCTTCCAGACCATTGTGACGGCCTGCGTAAAAAGTTCGCCGCCGCATCCGTGACATTTGAGATTCACCCAACCCGGCGTGCTCATATCCATGACTCCTGCCTTTTTCGCCTCATTTTCGTGTGGTCCTTCAGTGCTCGCGATCTGGCATCGAGCCATGCTTGTAACCGAACGAGATGTTTGCGCAGGAGTACATCTCCTCGCTCGAAGTCCTCACGGCGTAGGTCGCTAAGGAGAGCCTGGTAGTGCACAAAAGCCTCTTCGGCTGCTGCTTGTCGAGTCACCCTGTTATTCCTCCTCACGAAGCGGCATGTTCATAATGACGTTCCTTCAGTGCTGTACAGTCGAGTGAAGATGTTTTTCGCAACGGACATCCTGGTGGCGTAATCATTGAAGTCCAGCTTTTCCCCAGCAGACGATTGCGCGTCAGTCAGCAGGCAAGCAATAGTGGCAATGTATACGCCGGCAAACTCGTTATCGGCGGCAAACGCTTGCCACATGGTCTCTCGTGCCTCTTTTATATCCATTGCCCCTTCTCTCCCCGGCGCGTGCCCGCCAAGGTAACGCCAGCTTTCTTCATGAGTTTTTGATGTTGCTTCTCGCTTGTTACATACACCGGCTCATGCCCTAGGTGGTGGTCCCATCGACCACGGCCCTCCTCATAGTAGAGCATGCGGCCTCTACCGCCAATCTGGCGGACCCCTAACGCCCCGCACGCCGGGCAGAGGGCCAGCGAGTCGTTTTCGCTTGGCTCCAGGCTCTCGAAGACGTGGCCGCGCATGCATTTATAGTCATGCAACTTCCACACGGGACTCCTCCTTCTCTTTTCGTCTAGCGGACACCCACTCAACAACAGCGCTGTGACCATCGGTATCGTAGATAGTTTTGACCTCGCGCACCAAATCCCAGGGGATGCATTCCGCGTCCGCTGCCGGGCTAAAAACATCGTTGCAATTAAAGAACAGCCAGGGGAATGGTAGTCCCGGCTCCCTTGCGAAGTAAAAAAGGTGAGATTCGCCAGCAAGCCGCACGGCGTCGTACATCTCGGGAAGGTCAGGAAGAGCGTATTTTATTCTTTTCACTGCGGACCTCCAGGGGCCGGCTGCGACCCTTGCCCATTGGTTCCCCCCTGGTCCCGGCCCGCCACGGTGGCTTGGTTCGCCATCATCTGCTGAGATAAAGCAACCAATTCGTCTATCATCCTCTCTGACACAAAATCGAATTTTGAGGCTGTTTCTGCGAGCAATTCCCGAGACATGGCGAGCTGAGGGAACTGTCCCATAACTTGCAGGAACCCCATCCACTGTTCGCGTTCTACGTCAAGGTTTCGTGGTCGGAAGGACCCAGGAATAACTTCCACAATGCCGTCAAAGGCAATCTGTTCACGTGTCACCGTTTGCCATTTCTGTTGGCCCAGACGCTCAGCCATAGCCTCCCGAAGGCCGGGGAAATACTTGAGGGTCTGAGGCGTGAGGCCGTACACGTTGCCCGCATACTCCTTGATCTCCTGGTCGTCAAAACCCTTAATGCGTACCCACATGTCCAAGGTCATGGTCGCCTGGACCAACTTGAGCATCTTGAGTCCAGCGTTCGTCAACCATTTTCGCACCCCAGTCTGCAAGTCGGTGTCGCGCAGGTTCGCTGCCCGCTCCACAAAGCCCACCTCCGTCGCGGTGGTCTTAGACGGGGAACCCTGGCGTGAGCCAGGCTGCCCGGTGATAATCATCCAGTCCGTCTGTAGAGATGACACGTCCCGGTAAATCGCGTTGTTCAGGTCATGCTCGGAAAACATTTGTGGCGGCCTGGCCACGTCCCGCACCTTTACGGCCTCCATATCGTACGGGGACTTGAACATTTTAATGGCCTCGTCCGGATCATCAAACGTCGCATCGTCGTAAAGCACCTTACGCGCGGATCGTTTTGCCCCCTGAACCATCTGCTGACGGCGGATGTTGTACTCACGTTGCGGGTCCAGCCACGCGGCTGTGTACGGCATCGGCCACGGACAAGGCTTAGGGCCAATAATCGGAATCCAGCCGGGCAAGATGCTGTACGGATGATCTTCGATGCCGGGCGGCAACCCCGCGTCGACCAACGGCTCTTTGAACGTCTGATCGGGCGCAATCACCAGCCAGCGCTTTTTCTTGAGATCATATATCTCGTAGTATTTGACTACCTGGTCTTCTTCGTCTTCGTCTTCGCCGACGTCCATACCACGGCGATTTTCATCGCTGCCCTGATTCGACTTAAGCATCATGCGCAACTCTTCAGGAAAGCGAGGGTCCTCCTTCGCTTCCGACAATGGAACTGTCAGCTCTTCGCCAACCCACGGCCACTTTGACATGTCCGGGCCTTCGTCTGGCAGCAGAAGCTTGGTCGCATCCACCCACTCCCACCGATATACCTCGTCGGTCACAACAAAGTCAGGCTCAAATAGTGGCTCGCCTGTCTCTTCGTCTTTCATCTGCAACGGTTGCGCCTTGGAGGTGTCCAGCAACGGCTCGCCAGTCTCCGGGTTCACCGCCGGCATCCCCGTCATCGGGTCGACGATCAGCTGGAAGGTCTGTGGGTCGAGTCGCGGCTGCCCTGCTTCGTTCGTCTCAAAGATCGGATTCCCGCCCTGCGGGTTCGGCTCTAGCTTCGGGTCATAGACTGACTTCAGGCACGCGACACGGCTAAAACACTGGAGGATCGCGAGATTCGCGGCTGATTCCAGGTGCTGGTCCTGCGTAGCAATCGCAGTCAATATGCCCTCGCCTTGCGCCGCCATGCGGTCCGTGGCAACGGCCTTATGCCCGGGCTTGGGGCGGACCATGAAGCGCGGATTCGAGACGAACAGGGACGGCTGAATTGTCTTCACGGTCGCCAGGAAGTGATTAAAAATCAACTCCTTCCCTTCGCCTATGACCCTTTGCTCACCCAACAGGTACTTCTCGCATTCCGCCACCCGAAACCTCGTCTCCCACTCCTTACGTACCGTCCGTGACCGTTCCACTCGCCGGAGCCAGCGGTCATACACTTTTTCGCGTGTCGCCGTATCTTCAGCCATTATCCCTCCCGGACCCGGAAGCTGCGGACTTCCTGCTCTCGCCCGTCGGCAATTGACTGCCGTTTCCACCAACCGAACGTCGCGGAGGGAGCGGGCGGTTTCGCCTTCCGTGGGGTTGGAGGGAAGCGCCTGAAGAAATACTTCATGCTGTCAAAAGCGTGATTGTCTTTGTCTACCAGCTCCTCCGGCTGATCTCGATTCATGGCAATCCGCGTGCTAAATTCCTTGTAGCGCTGCTGCCCTATTTCCCAGATAAGCTTAGGGCATGCCTGCGTGATCCGATAGCGGGGATTCTCCAGGTCTTGCCAAAACCAGCCGACTAGCCAGCTTGCCACGGTACTGTCACCGCCGCGTTCTCCCTTGTTGAACAAAATGCCGTTGTCACGGAACGCCTCATAGACGCTCTTGTACGTGTTGTCACTTTGCGGCTGACCCTCCGACCATATAGACGGGTCTGCGATCTTGTAGATTTCCTTGCCCGCGAACGGGTTCCCCTCAAACGTGCGCCCGTCCTGGAGCTGCACGGCCTTCCCCTTGATAATTGAGGCGACATGGCCGACCGGCACGCCAGCCCCGTAAAACTCCCAGAGGGTGACAATGTCGCCATCATAGTTGATCCCGTGGACAAGATAACATGCCGGGTTACGCCAGCCGTGGTCATAGCTCCCGTACAGCTTCCAGTTCTCAGGGATAAAGAACGGCACCACAATGCGCCCGTTTTGGCTCCATTGCGGCCACATGGGGAAAAGCCTGGTGCCGCCAAACGCGCCGTAGTCAATTTCTTGCTCTTTTGCCCATCTGGGCGACTGTATGCCCCCAGGGTAACTCCGAGCGGCGTCAGCAAGCCATGCGTCGCCCGCAGCGGTCCCGGGCCGCTTGCGCGTGTCCGCGCTGTAGTGCAGGCGCACGACAGCCTGGCCCGATGTCGTGACGCGCATGGTTAAACCGGGAATCATCTCTCACTCGAAAGATTCGGTCGGCGGAATTCTGAGCAGTCCGAACAAGCTGGAGATCTCATCGATCCGGCAAAAAGATACTTAGTTTGCTGGGCGCTTCTCCCCTTACTAAAGAAAGAGGCCGGCTTTGTCTTGTCCACTACGGTAACAACCACCATGCCTGCGTAGTTCGAGCAGTCCTTATGGTCGCAAGGAATGTGCTTGACCGCCTCGTCATAGCCCCGTTTCAAATCGGCGTACATTTCCTCTACGTTATCATATCTTCTACAAATCATATGTGTCCTCCCTCTCTTTTGTTATGATGCCATTCCTTCGACAAGATCGCAGAAACTGCCGGGATTGGCCGACGATATGAAAATCCCCTGGCCACCGCCTGAAATGGCAGGGATAGCGGCGGTATACGCCGCGTCAAAATCATCTTGGTATGCAGCCTCATCGCTGAAGAGCACCGACGGGGTATTTGACCGGACGATCGATCCGCCCTCGGCTATCGCCCACACATGCGACCCGTTGGGGAAATACAGATGCCCGTAGCTTCCCCCCCTGGGCCATGTCACCAGCCGCAACGGCTCCGGTAAGGTCGATTCGAGAAAAGACATCCTGGCCATTGTCGGCTCCTTGGTAAACACCAGGTTCGCCGCGTCATCTTCACGCTTGCTTTGCACCAGGATCAGCTGGTGAGGGTACGACCGTGCGCGCCAGAGAAGGTAACAGCAGACAATCCATGTCGCCATCAACTGACGCGACTTTTCTATGAACAGAATGCAGGTCTTGAACAGGTGGTCAAGGAACTCCATCTCGTAGCCACGCTCCAGCGCCCACTGCGCGTTCCGGGGCTGGATCATGCGGCCAGAGACAAGCAGGAAGTCGAGGAGCACCCGTAAGTACTCCTCATGAGGCAGCGTCTTTGTCGGGTGCAAGAGGTCGTGCTCATCCTTGGTCCGCAACACGCCGCTTTTGAAGATGAAGAAATGGGCGTCACGTCGGCACTTTTCCTTATACACGCGCCAGAGCGGAGACTTTACGTCCAGAGCCGAAAGGTCTATCTGCTGTCGCTCCGCTTCGGAGCGAAGCGGTAGCCCCTCCGTCTTCATTTTTCACCAGTCAGCTGTAGCGTGCTTTTGCATAATCCGGTCGTACCAGGTATCCCCAACCGGGATGTACGTATACATTTCCTCACTATCCATCCCCCCATTGAGCACCTGTCGCACCACTGCTTTTGTTGCCGCCGAGCACCAAGGGTGAGCCAAAATCTCTTTCCCGGCTGCCACGTATTTGTCCCTCGTGAGCTTTAGTGTCATGGTCGCTTCTTCTTCATTTCAGCCTCTCCGTGCGTAGCTCGTATTTCGCCACCTTTACCGCCAAGCAGACGGCGCAAAAGACCCGGGCGTTTATCTTATCCGCCCTGAACACCCGGAAGACGGCTGGACGTTTGCACGTTGGTGTGTCACAGTTCGGGCGCATCACTGAACTCCTTAGTTCGCCTGCAGGAGGAGATTGCTAGGGGCGGTAGGGACAAGACCAGCCTCGAAGCTCACTTCATTCGCGTTGGCCGATTCGGCGAATTGGTTCAGCGCTGACACCGTACAGAAATACCTCCCCGGGCTCGTCACTACGGCGGACAGCGGATAGATTCGTAACGCCGGGTCCGCCACCGCCACCAGGATCGTATAACTTCCAGTCGCCGCCCCGCACTTTATGTGGAAGCTCTCCGCTACCCCCCCATCGCCTTGGGCCCACTCCCAGCTAAGTTTCGCTCTCTGTAGGTCCACCGCTATCATAGTCTGAGCGGTAGCCTCCGGCGCCAGCCCTGGGCTCATCGAAGTCAAGAGCGCTGCTAAAAGGGTCATCCACGTCCGCCAGCTCGGCCTCATGAGCCAGAACAGGAAGCCGATCAGCCGCTTGTGGTTCAACACTTCTGTCTTCTTTCCGTCCCATTTCGTGTTCAACATATGTTTCCTTTCGCGTGGTCGTGATACGCGTCGTTCGCGTGTGAGCAGTCACATACAGCTGCTCCATTTTCGCCAACTCTTCGTCACTCAACATTTCCATCGTCGCCTGTTTGAGCAGAATATCAGGCCGACTGTCTGCCCGCCCTTGCGCGAACTCTATCCCCCGTAAGATCGTATCAAGACTGCGGGTGATCTGCTCAACACACCGCCCTTTTTCCGGCATCGTGAGCGCCGCAAGGTCCTCCGCCATCATCGACTCAACCAGACTCCGCAAGAAGACCGCCTCACGTGTCACAACATCGAACAACGGGTCAAGGTCATACGCCCGCCCCTTCGCTGCCGCCCGCATGATCACGTCTCCGTAAGTCTCGACCGCCTTCCCCTGTTGTCCCTCTATCGGGTGGTTCAGGTCGATCCCCGTCGAGTTGAACAACGCAGCCGGCAGGAATGGCTTGCTCGCTATCGTCTTGTCCGAGGGCCGCTGTGTCTTCCCCTTCGGCAACCCCGTCACGTTCTTCCTGTCCGCATCCTCCGCTTTTGACTTGAATGACCCGTCTGCATTCCGTGGCGCGCCCCGCCGCCCGCTTGCTGGTTTCTTCACACCGCTGAAGCTTCGCTTCTTACCCTCTGATGACATACCACATCACCATCTCAAAGAGTATCGCCGCTCCCATCATCAGCCCTAATACCCAGTACCCTCGCCACATTCCCTCTTCCTTCCTCTGTTTTGTTCATGCCATTACTATCTCACCCGCGCCCCCCGTCAACCCCGTTGAGGAAAATACGGCGCGCGTTTTTTTTCGTGCCCCAGAGCCATCGGCACCCCCCCCTACCCGGCCTTGACCCCCTCCCCCCCTAGGTCAAAATGAGGGCAGGCGGCTAAGTCCGCGAAATCATTGAGCTTTTTTGCCCCCTCACTTCCACGGATGGTGGCGACGACCATATCAGGAGGGCCAAACCGGCAAAGAATAGACACCTCCTCAACCCCTTGATTCTAGCGGGCTGGCGAGATAACCCGTTGACGATGTTGTTACTTCACGTGGACCCTTGAAATCATTGAGGAATTTGGCCACGCAAGTAACATAATGGTCCTTATCAGACATAGGCAGCTGATCTTCATGTAACACTTGAGATGTTTCACGTGAAACATTATGGGCCTCGCGAGTAAGGCCCGGATGACCTAAAAGGTGAAAATGCTCCATAGTCACCCACGCTGAGCCTGTCTGGAGAGTTGATGGAAGCGACGCATGACGGCGCGGTAGCGAGCAGCCGAGTAAGCGAACCCCTTAGAGTCGACGGCACGCCAGGCTTTTTCGAGCTTGAGGTACTCACGATCGAGTTGGGCGCGATGCCACTGCCAGGCGAGGATAGCGGCCTCCGTGGTAGCCCACTGATTTCTTTTGAGTCGGAACATCGGAAATCCAAAGTCACGTCTCAGGTACTGTAGCACGTTGGGGTGAACGCCGAGCCGTTTGGCGATAACAGGGAGGGTACAGTACGCGGCTGGGGTATCCATACGCCAGAGATAGTACAAAAAGACGTCTAACGCTAGTGTCACTAGTGTCTACTGTCACTAGTGTGTGTCCCACTCTCTCTCTCTCCCTCTCTCTATGACTACGTGTATGAAAGTGTGGAAAAATAAGTAATTACACATACATACGCGCGCGCGAGGAGGCAGGCAGGGAGGCAGGGGGAGACACACTGGTGACACTAGTGACAGTAGTGACAGTAAGGGAACTAGTTGACCCGGAGCACCTTCTTAGTGCCGCGGGCGCCTTCTTTAATTTCGACCAACTCGCCTGATTTTACTAGCCTTTCTATCGCCTCGTTTACCGTTGAATAGCCGCCATATCCGTGCAATTTACGTGTCACCTCGCGTTTCGTTAGTGGCACTAGTGGCACTAAAGTCGACGCTACTGTCACTAGTGTTACTATCCTCTCCTCCAGTTGCCCTCTCGCTACAAGGTGAGCTGGTTGGTCGGGGGGAGTATCGGCCATAAGCTGCTGCACGTATCGCAGTGACATTTCAACTACAACTTTAGCGGCCATAGCGTGGCTGAGGGTAATAAGTGGGGAGCTCGAGGACCAGGCATAGAGCATGGCGATCTTATGGGCATAGACGTGCAGTCGCCGGAACATATCATCAGCAGGCTCACCGTTCCCGTTGCGGTTCATGATCTGCCCAAACAATGCGTCGCCCCACAGGCGGACATAGTCGTGGGCGTCCTGGTCGTACAGGGTCCATACGTCCTGCCCGAGGCCAAAGGCATGTGGGCGACCCGGGGGTATGACGGTACGCAGCTGATTGTAGTTGATGCCAGATGTGGGGTCTTCGAACTGCCATCGGGCATGTGAGCCTGGCAGTATCAAGTACCGATTAAGAAATCCCGACCTGACCATAGATAGTGTTACCTCCTCATGGAACAGGCTCTCTGTTGTGGTGGCACATATCGAGAGTGATGGTGTGGGGATTTCGACTCTGCCTCCTCCGCTCTTACTCGCCTCCGAGCGGGAGACGGTAAACCGATCATCCCCATCAAAGAGGGTATTGAGATCTTGAGAGAGGGTAGCGTTCTGGATTTTGAGGTTTTTCGCAACCGTAGTCCATTCAGGGAGAAGAAGGATCGACGGATAAACATCTACCCGACTGACCGCGCCTTTTGCACGCTCGACGTCGGCCAGGACGGAGACAAGGCCGGGTCCCGACTGCACGCCCGTGCTTATGCGGTAGTCGGAAGGGAGTAGGCCTCGGCATATGTTGGTGCAGACGGATTTCCCCGTGCCGGTTGGTGAGATAAGGAGCCCGTACATCCAACCATAGAGATTGGCGTGGTAGTGGGCGTGGACGTTGCGGTGGGCGATAGCACCGAGGGCGCAGGCAGTACCCATCCACACCTCCCATGTGCGCCTCTGCACGATATCCGCGACGCTGGCGAATACGCCTTGCCAGAGGATATCCGGGCAAAGGTACGGCTCGGGATGTTCGTCAATGGTGCGCTCCTCACCCTGCATCCACGCATTCTCGGCCGCGTCGCCGAGCATGACAGCCGCTGCTACTCGCTTACGAGCCTCTTCAGCCGACCATCCTGTAGGTTCAGACGGCACGTTCTCCATCGGCCTGCTCCTTCTCAGCGTTATTCAATATCGCCCGCTCTTTATCAATTTCGCGGATGTAGGCTTCAATGGCGCGGCGCACCAGCTCCGAACGCGGTGCGCCGGTGAGCTTATGCTCTTGCTCTAGGAGTTGCACCTGCCTCTCCTGGAGATAAATGGTCCTAGATTTTCTCATGGGTTCCCCTTTGACTTATACGTTCATATACCCTACCCTACGCGCAAAGGAGGAGTCAACATGCACGAAGAGCTTATCGCATTGTTCCCGGACTTGCTCGCCCGCCACGTCCGTCGGCTGGCTATCAAGGGCGACACGGCGCGGGGGCAATGCCCCATGCACGAGGGGAAGAATGCCTACTCATTCAGCGCCAATCTTTCCCGGGGCGTCTGGTCCTGCCATAGCTGCGGCAAAGAGGGGGGCGTTGTCGCCTTCGCCCGTGGCGTCGGGGAAGCATTACCGGGAAACCGCTCACCATCGTCGCCATTACTCACAGTGAGTGAGTCGCTACAGCGCACGGCTAGTGCGGGCTACGGAGCTTGGAAGCTAGAGAAATACCTTGATATCGTACAGCGGCTAGGGGAGAGCAAGGACTTTAACGAGAAGACGCGACTGATTGACCTGCTCGATCGCTACAGTCTCAACCCGCTCACGGACGAGACGGAGGCGAAGGCTGAGTATTGCAATAGTATCCCTATCCATATATAGTGATCCCATGCAAAACCCTCTCTCACTGGCCGAAGCCAGAGCAAAATACCCGACTCTCTCGCTTTCGTGGCTGCGCATACTCTGCCAGCAGCGCCGGATAGTGGCGGAAAAACGGGCCCCACGTCTGTGGGAGTTGGACGAAGAATCACTAAAAAACTACCTCGCGAACCGACCGAAGCCGGGCCCCCGGCCGCAAGTGGCCGGAAACACTAGCGAATAATATATTTATAAATGCTATTGACAGAGACAGTAATTATGTGTATATTGAGGTCAGGAGGAACGACCATGATGAATATAACCATACTCACTGAGAGAACACGGAAGCTGCAAGTCCGGGCCATACAAGAGGTCCGAGATGGATTGCTCACCGCTGATGGAGCTGCAGCAAGTTTGGCAGACGGAATGTTTATCTTGCAAGAAGAAGACCGCCCGGGAGCAGCATGCAATCGAGAGGTGCTACTGCGCTCCTGCCGCTTGATCATTGATCAGGCTCTCCCCAATTATCAAGGGCTAAGTCTCGATAGGCATTTCCGCAACTAAAAGAAGGGGAAGACCATGTCAACAATAATCTATCGCAATGGGATAAGAATCCCAGCAATCGAAGCCTGCATAGCCGCAGGGCACGAGATACTCTCGGTTCACAAAAAACATCCGGCGTGCGCATACGAAACGGAGGCAAGGAACTTGTCTTCCGATACAGTAGGGAAAGCACACTGCTCGCGGCGAGATACACTGCACTGCTCGCAGTGCGACCCCACTGCGGTTGAAATTGCCGTGCCGCGCAATTTCCTCGCCGCCGCGCTCTAAAGGGAAAAATCGAGGAGGAAACAAACGTGAAAATCTCAATCGACGGCCACCATTTCAACACGGAAAAAGCCACGTCCCACTGGAGGCTTGATAGGTTTGACGGTAGCAACAGACATATGGGCAGTGTCTACCTCTCGTCGACTGGCGTGTTCTACATCTGGACACCTAGTCAATGGGCGAATCGGCACAGCTGGGTAATTATGTCGGCTTCGGATATCCTCTGCGAATACGACCAATATCTAGGGGACGACGAAAAGGCGGAGATTGCGGAGGCGGGAAAGGTCGAATGGGAGTAGTCTCTCTCTAGTCTCCCCTTCCAGCCCTTCGCAGGGGGCTGGGGGATGGAAATTAGTAAGGAGGAACGATGATGACGATCCAACGTAGGGCAATAATAATGCTCGGAAATTATCCTGAACGGACCTGTAGTGGGTGCGGCTCTCCGATAGGGCAGCACCCTTGGGGAGACTACAGATATTTCGTCAGTCTCAGGACTGACGAGGAAGTTCTCAAAGGAGTTCCACGGGACCTTTTTGGCTCCGAGGATTGTGTTCGGAGCGCGGGAATTAGTCAGATCGATTAGCCCCCCTCGTGAGGGAGGGGGGACCAACCAAAAGAAGGAACGATCATGGACCACACACTGATAACCAAGATAGCTGCCTGCATGCTGGATTACGCGCCGGAATACTGGGCGGTCACCGTAAGCCAGGATGAAGACGGGCTGCACCTACAGCCCTGCAATCTGTGGATACCGTCTAATGGGCGTGATACCCAACAACAGCCCGAATAAAAGCAACAAGATATGACAACACGCAACCAGAAGCTCTGGCGGAAAGCCTATCCTGTCCCGATTATTGCGCATAATGACGAGACAGACCGCTACCACTGTGAAACGCCTGGTGCCGCCGAATGGCGTGCGCAACCAAATCTCCTGAATTTCCAGTGTTTTGGCTGCGAGGCTCATTGCGGTCATGCGGCGCCTGGTCCTGATGCTAATTTCCGCTTCTCCATCCCGCTCCCACCGCCGCCCGGGCTCAGCCGAGAGCCGGGCGACGGCAGGAGGAAAACGATGAAAGACCTCACGTGTAAGCGGTGTGGCGTACAGACAAGCGAAATTAAAATGCAAGACATCGACTCGACGGGGTGGCAAGAAGTAGGGTGGAGTTACGGAGCAGGCTGGCGGGGAATATGCCCCCTGCATCCCGAGGATGCAGGCGAGGCTTACGATCTAGAGACGTGCGAGAGGTTCGAGCGGCTCTCCCACGATCTCTTCCACGCCGATCGGATCGCGTGGGGGGCGAGACAGCGGGCGATTCAGGCAGTGGTGGTATGTGAGTCCGCGACCCAAAGTGGCCCCGGGGCGACGTATGGCCAGTTTCTGCCCGGCGAACTGGCCGAGCCTGAAGACTACGAGGCGCTCTAGCGCAAGGGGAGGAGGAAAGAATATGATTCGTGACCCTATTATCCGCATAGAAATAGAAAACGAACTAGAACGGCTCCGCCAGCTACAGAATGGTCTTCGTTGCGGAGACGCGGGACTCTCCGCTGAGTGGATAACGCAAGCAATTCGAGAGCGGGAGGCGCTATTGCAGGAGGACGGTCATGTTGGCACTAGGCATTGTCCTGATGATTATTGGATTACTCCATATGGCGATAGCGGCAGCGCAGGGGAGGGAAGAAGCAGCGGAGCGGAGACGCCGCTACCACCTAAAAGGAGAAATTGAGGAATCGTAAAAATCCCACTGGAGCGCAATCGCCTTGGCCGCCCTCTTGAAGTTGCTGGGGCAGTTGAAAAGGAAAGAAAAAAAAGATGAATTACGCATTTGCTGATGACGGTACAGAAAAGATGTATGCCGACCTGAGGGGTCGCTACGCCGAGACAACGGAGCACGTCCCTTGCGACCACACGGCATGTCCGCATTATGCGGGTATGATGGTCGCTACAGTAGCGATCGAGGCAAAGACGGCAACGGTCTTCCGTAAGGCGCGCGAGGCTTCGCGCTGGAAGATCCTGTACTCCTCCTCAACGCGGTCGATGGCTTGTGCGGACTGCTCGGAGTTTCGTCGGCCTGATCTGAGCGGTACCGCCTAAAGGGAGAAATTTATGGACCAGACGGACGCGAAGCGTAAACCCGCCGAACGAGCTAACCCACCAGTCGAGCTTGACGACTGGGGGGGTGATCCTGGTGGAATGAACGGTAAAACCCTGGGTGACCTTGCGATTCGTTCCAAACCCGATCCTGTTATTAGTCAAGAAGAGGTAGACGGAGCAATCAGCTACGTCCTCCCTGCCGTTCAACCCCCGGCCCAGACCGTGGGACAATATGGAGCCCTTGGCCTGACGATCCAGGAGAAGAACGCGCTCAACGCGCCGGTTGACGCCGATGCTGTCGAGATTCGACCGGACGGTATCGTATACACGTCCTGGTCAGCGGTCGCTGACCGGCTGGACGATGCAGTTGGGGTGGGCGAGTGGGCCCTAGTACCCGAGGGCAAGCCGCTGATCCAGGACGGGTACTGCTGTTGGCAATTCCATCTTTTTGTGCACGGCCACTGGGTGACCACCAGCATTGGCGAGCATCCGGAAATGAAATTTAGCAAAATGAGCCTCGCGAACCGGGCGGAGTCGGCCAAAAGCGACGCCCTGGTGAAGTGCTCAAAAGCGCTGGGGATTTTCCGGGAGCTGTGGGATCCTGGCTGGCGCACGAAGTGGCAGCTAGAGAACTGTGAGCGGGTGTGGGCACTGCAGACTGAGCGGTCGACGACGGGCGCGTGGCTCTGGAGGCGGAAGGATCGCCGTCCCTTCTTTAAGGAGAGGCCAGCAAAGGACGATCTGAAAACTGAGTACCACAAAACGAGGGATTACGAAGATGACGCAAGAGAGCATGTCGACAGTATCCAGCGAGAGAATTAGGGAGGCGCTCAGGGCGGTGAGCGAGCAGCAAGGTGAGCCGCGTGAATCAATTGCGCGGATAATAAGGTTAGCGAGCATCTTACGATTCCACCCCCATCTTGGGCCACCTTGGGCGCGCAAATTCTTAGACCTGATCGCCGACATGGAATATGCACTTGCCGATTTGGAGGATTAGACACATGACCGTACCACAAACCGGATCACTCTTTTTGGCCCATAAGGATGGTACAATTACGTACTGGAGCTTGCGCCGTCAGGAGTGGATTAAACATGTAACGGATATTCCCCTGGACGATATCTGTTCCCTGAATAGTTATGAGCGCGATAGGCTACTCGCCTATTTTCAACACCAGCGCCAATGTGTACTGTCTAAGGAGGGAACTGAAAAATGAATGTAAATTACCGGAAAGGGAGGCACAATGAGTACCGCACCATGCGGCTGCTCGAAGCGGCGGGGTATCTCTGCATTAGGGCTGCTGGTAGCCATAGCCCTTTTGATGTTGTGGCGATAAGTCCGACCGATGTGCTGTTGGTGCAGTGCAAAACCAACGGCAGTCTCACGCCAGCCGAGCGCGAAAGGATGGAGGACATCCGGGTGCCGGGCAACGTCCGCAAGTTCGTGCACCGCTGGGAGGATTATTCAAGACTGCCCCGGGTGGAAGAGGTCTAGATGTACACCGTCCCCGGGTGTACTAAGTGGCAATGGACACTCACGAAACACTCGAAAAACAGCTTGATGATGTCCGTCGACTGGCCCATGAAACCGCGATTCGGGCCGACGAACGGTGGGCCAGCCACTTACGTGCGCTCGGCATACAGACCCTGGAGCTCGAGCGCCGCCTTGACCATTTGAATGGTGAGGCTGCGCGGTTCCTTGCCTCCCGCGAAGAGACCGCCTCACAACTTCGCCGCGAAATAGAGCAGGGCGATAAAACCCTCATGCGAGAGCTGGTGCTCCTGCGCGAGATGTTCGCTACGCACATCTCGCGACAAGAAGGGGCCAACAAGGGGCTGCAACTCGCCTGGGGCGTCTTCCTGGCAATTCTCATGGCAACAATATCCATCATCAGTATATGGGTAACAAAATGAGTATGGAATATATCAGAAAATTCTACTCCGTTCCTGCCAAGAGGGGCGGGAAGGTCCGTTTCTTCAACGGGAACTGGCATACCGGAACGATAAAAAGCGCCAACCACAGCTTAAAGGTTGCACCGGACGAATATCCGCGCAATCGATTGATATTTCACCCTACAGATGTTGAGTATCTCTTTCGGCATCTCGGATGAAGTCAGACTTACACGGATGTAAAATTCAAGTATTTGACAATCATCACATCGGCCACAATATCGTTAGCTACCGCCGTACCGTTTGTACCAGTGACCGAGATGGTGACATCTGCCGTGAGGTCCAGTGTGGAAATGACGTTCCGGGTGGCTGTCTGGTTCACGGCACCGACTTTGCCGTCTCCCCCCGCGATGGCAGTCGTCGCGCTTCGACGGCCTACCCAGGCGTGGAAATACCACGCAAGACCATTCGGGGACGTCGTTACATCGTTACTCACCACGACGTTGTTCCCAAAGTAAACGCGCAGGGTTTTGACGTTAGCATTGCCGGCAAAGCTCCCCCAAGCGACGATTTCCAAGCATTGGCCATTCTTTCCTAAAGTATTCGCGGGCAGGGTGTACGTTTGAAGAGTGATCTCGTTGGTGGTCGCGGTAGTGCCTATGCTGGTAAGTTTGGCGGTCAATGTGCCGTTCGGGAGCATGGTAGCGGCGCCAGTCCCCGCGTTGAGGATCGCATCAGTCACGGTCTTGTTCGTCAGCGTGTCCTCGGATGTACGGGTTACCAGCGTGTCCGTGATATCGGGCATGGTAATGGTGCGGACAGCAGTCAGGGCCGCCCTGAGCCGCAGTCTGAAGCCACCAGACTCGCTAAATCCCCACGCGCGCGCCAGAGCCGCCCCGCTTCGCCTGGTCAGCAGCCATGCCGTGCTGTCCTCGGAGCCAGCTGAAACGTCGTCAAACGTACCCTCTAACGCTATTAAGTCGCTCGGGTTCTCATCCTCCGATTCGCTCTGGAAGGTGAGCCGCGCGCCCAGGCCAGCCGCTGGCGTACCCGTGCTTGTGGCTCGCAGCGTCAGCATGTTGACGATTGAGGCAGTGGCCGCGTCTTCAGTAGAGAACAGCTTGTCACTAAACGAGTCGAGGTTCAGCTGGTTAAGCGTGACCACGCGCCCGTCGCCCAAGGTGACTTCGAAGGTCGACCGGCCAAAGCTGATATCCTCAGCTCCTAAAAGAGAAAATTGAATGGACTCCATTATTCTTCCTCTTCTTGCATGCCTTGAGTTGCCGCCACCCTGCCAGTCTGCAGGAATGCCTTAAGTAGCGGCGCGGACACTGTGCCTTTTCCCTCCTTCACCATGTAGTGAAGGAACGCCATGCCTTTCTTCGTGGCAAGAAAGTCGGCAATCAGTTCTGGTGCAGCCATGCCTAACGCCGCGCCGCCTATTGCGCCAGCGGGGCCGCCTGCCGCATAGCCTGCCGTAGCCCCAGCGCCGGTAAAAAACATGAGTTCGCCTTTTCTGCTAAATTTCCGCACTTCTACCGCGAGTCCGCGCAGTCTCTCCTGTATTGTCTCTAGCTTTCCAGCGTCAAAGCTACCCTTAAAAAACGGATCGTCGCGGCTCATTGTATCGATGGCGTTTATCGCTTTGTCGATGTTCATCCGGTCAATGCCGCCCTCGCTTTTGGTAGCATCTTCGATAATCGAGTGTACTTCTTTGGCTCCCTGTTCCTGCCTAAATGCGCGACTCGCGGCCTTGTGGGCCGCTCCTAAACCTGACTGGTCGAAGTCTTCCCCCATAACGGCACGGTAGCGGGTAAGGTCGCTTGCTAACTTGTTGTCTCCAGCACGGCGCGCGGCCCTGATATCATCGCCGACATCACTCATGTTCCGTAGGGCATCCTCGACTGACGTGCCCCGGGCTGGCGTTCCCGGCGTCCCTGGTGTCGTGCGGGTAATAGGTCGCCCTTGTGCATCCAGCAGCCCTGTAGCGACGGTTTGTGCTGGCGTCCCAGGTTTTCCAGGAGTCTGAAAAACATCTTCCGCCCGCTGGGCGAACCGCTTCGCTTCGGGCGGCGGGTACAGTCTATGCTCCAGTTCGCGACCTACCCGCTTTGCTTCTACTAGCGTTTTGGGAAATTTCACCTCCACGCTTTGCCCCGCCGCGTCCAGCTGCTGGTAGAGGTCCTTTGATGGGATCGGGGGGTCAAGCGTCTTGGCCATATCCAGCGCTTTTTTTTCTGCTTCCCCTTTGAGGACGTTCGCGGCTCCAGGCAGTCCGTGACCGACAAATCTACGCGCCCCCTGATATGCCGCGCGCGCCCCCTCGACAAGCGGACCAGGGACGGCGGCAAGCGCAAGGGCAGTGTTGCTGCGCGGGCTCAAGCCTGTTGCCTGGTTGACCCCTTCAGCGGCCACGTCAATGCCTGCCTTTATGAGAGTAGGGACGAGACCGACGCCAGGTATGAACCGTGACGCGGTAAGTCCGGCAGCCACGGGAATAGCTGCACTTTTTGCCATCTCCGTAATCATCCCCGGCTCTTCTGGGGGCTGTTCTCCCTTAGCGATCGCTATTCGTCTGGCAAGGTCCTGCTCTTCTCGCTCAAGCCAGCTCTGCCCTGCCGACACGTCAGGAGTAGCCAGAATCTCATAGCGGCCTTGCGGCTGCTCTTGTGGTACTGCCAAGACCTCATAGCGCGGCATGTTACTGTGGCCTCATGGGTTGTGGCCTACCGTCCTCGCCAATAACGAGGATAGCCCCCGTTTCCTTATCCCGTACCTGCGTTCCCGGTTTGAGTCCCGTGAGACTAGATACCGTGCTACCTACTGACGGTCCCGCATACGGTTTTCTCTCCTGCCGCTGTTGTTGTAAGATCCCCGGTACCTGTCCTCGTGGGGCAGTCATCAGCTCCTCGTCAATGGCCTGGCCTTGCTGGGCGATGGCTTGCGCAACGCTGAGACGTTGCGCAAATACCTCGTCAGATAGGCCAGGTTCGCCGAGTGCGTCGATTGCGTTGCTAAGTTCCGTGGCAGTTTGGCTGAGCCCGGCACTGGCGCGCACGTCCATTCTCCTCAGCTGGTTATAGAGAGATCGAAACTGGGTTTCTTTTTTCCCCATAAGGCCGGTTTTTTCCCGCATCGTTCCACCGATGGATTCGACGCCAGTGTATTTCGGGCTGTATGCCTTTCCTAAGTCGCTTAAGAGACTATTGAGGGTTTGCGCGATACCCACGCTCTGCCGCTCGGTTTGGCTCATCGTTTCGCTCATCGATCTCGCGCGTTCGCTGCCTCCAGCCCGCCGGATGGCGTCTGCGGTCTCCTTCTGCCTGATAACATCGTAAGGGCTCCCACCACCACCAGCGCCATATGTGCGACCTGTCGAATCAAGCGCTGTAGGTTGCTGAGGACTATATCCGCCTTGCTGTGGTTGCCCACCACGTCCGCCGTACTGATTCGCGAGGCTCTGCAACATAGCTACCTGCGCTTCACCACTTGCGCTAAACGCTTGCATGGCAGCTACCTGGGCGGCTCTGTCATAGGGGTCAGCTCCGATCGACTGGAGGTATGCGCCCACCTCGCCGAGCTTGCCCGTCGGTATATGGACGCTTCCAGTAATCTTCCCGCCGCCTTCGCTGTCAAACGTAGGCGACCACGTCGTTTGCTGCTCATACGGGCTTGCGCCGCCGCCGCCTTTCTGGCTCTGATAGGCGTCCCATTCCTGCATTTGCTGGACAATGCTTTTCGCGGGACCGGCTGACAGCGCCGCCAGGGTTTTATAGTCCCGTTTCAACATGGCCCCTTGCTGCATGATGTACTGTTTCTCTTCCGGCGTTGTGGCCGTTTGCCACTGCTGCATGAGCTGCTGGTGCTGTTCGGCTATCTGCGCTTCGGCCTCTATCTTTTTCTGCCGCGCCTCATACTCCTGCATTTGCAAAGCGAGCATTCGTTGCTTCAGGCGACTTTCCTGCCCTTGCTGTAGGGCGGGGCCAAACGCGCGGCCAAAGCCGCTCCAGAATGTATCAGCCATATCGTACCCCTACGTAACGTTAGTCATGCCGTAAAACGGGGCTCTACCGCCGCCGTCGAACATGCTCCCGAGCATGCCCCCGGCGGCGGCCCCTGCCGGGCCAAGGGCCATGCCTACGATCGTGCCAAGGATACTTCCCACGCCGCCTTTCTTCCCACCTGCGGTCTGAGCATTCGCATTTCGCCGCGCCTGCTCCAGCTGGGCAAGCTGACTCCCTTGGCTCAACAAGGCGTTTGCGTTGGGGAAGGCTGAGCCGCCCAGTAAGCCTAATGCCCGGTTTTGGCCTCTCTCCTCCGCCCCGCCATAGAGTTGGGAAATGAGGCTCATAATATCTGAGCTTAAGTCTCGGGTCTGATTCAGTAGCCCTAGCTGGCCTTGCTCTATCCACGGCAAAGTGGCCAGCCCGAGCTGCGTGTTGCGCCCTTGCTGTCCTTCAAACATCTGGGCGAGGGTACGGAAGGCGTCTTGGTTCTGAGAGCCTTGACCGAGGGTCCCCTGCATCAGAGTACGGAAGGCATCCTGGTTCTGTGCACCCTGACCCAGAGCCGCCTGAATTAAAGACTGAAAAGCGTCTTGGTTCAGCGCGCCTTGGCCTAAGGACAGTTGAGCTTGAGTGCCATACGCCTGTTGGTTCTGTGCACCCTGACCCAGAGCCGCCTGAATTAAAGACTGAAAAGCGTCTTGGTTCAGCGCGCCTTGGCCTAAGGACAGTTGAGCTTGAGTGCCATATGCCTGTTGGTTCTGTGCACCCTGACCCAGAACCATCTGAATGAGGGAACGGTAGGCATCTTGATTCTGCTGGCCTTGCGCCGCGCTCAGCCCGGCCTGGGTGCCATATGCTTGTTGGTTCAGCTGACCTTGCGCCGTCTCTAATTGCCCTTTGGTCTTGTAGATGTCCAGTTGTGGGGCAAGCTGGCCGAGCAAGGTATTCATCGCTTGGCTGCCCATTGCTTCCGGCCCGATCGTCCGTAGTGCGTTGTTGCGCGCCTCCTGGCCCGCTTGGAAGGTCAATGCGGCTTGCGCCATGGCTTGCTCGCTGGACGATTGATTGAGCGCGCTCGCCATCTGCCCGCCGCGCATGGGGGAGGTTTCGGCAATAGCGTTCCGGGCTTGTTGACCCTGGCCCGCAATCGCCTGCATAGCCGCCGTATTAAGCTGAGGATTGAATGCCTCAAGCGCTTGGGGGAGCCCAGCGCCGATAATTTGATTCCGAGCGCCCAGGAGAGGACCAATAAGCTGGTCCGACTGATTCTGGAAGCCGCCCAGGCTGGGCGCTTGTGGCATATCCATCGGTCCTGGCGCACGCGGCATATTCATCGGTCCTGGCGCTTGCGGTATGGGCATCTGCCCGGGGGCGCGCGGCATGTTAATTTGCCCGGGTGCTTGTGGAAAGTTAATCTGCCCGGGGGCGCGCGGCATGTTAATTTGCCCGGGTGCTTGTGGAAAGTTAATCTGCCCGGGGGCGCGCGGCATGTTAATCTGCCCGGGGGCGCGCGGAAAGTTGATCTGCCCGGGGGCGCGCGGCATATTCATCTGCCCAGGGGCTTGCGGGGCGTTGCCGCCATTGAGGGCGCGCATAAGCAAGTCCATCCCTAGGTTCCCGAGGTTGCCATAAGCCTGCCCGTAGCCCCCCTGAAGCCCGCGCAACACGCCAATGTGGTCCAGATATGCCTTCTCCATTTGCGGGTTCGGCTGTTGGCTAAACGGGTCTCTTCCCCCCTGTAGGGAAGCCATTCCCTGCTGAGCCATCCACGCGCGGATGGGTGCGAAGAGCTCTTCCATCGCCGCGAGCTGCGCAGCCTGCTGTTTCTCCAGTGGTCCCGGCTTTACTTTAGACCCGCTTGACTTTCCCATGTGACCTTCCTCATCCCGCCATCGACACCGGCAGTGGTACGTTGTTGTGTTCCAGAAATCGGGCCTTCGTCAGGCATAGCATATACGCATCCACGGGCTTTTCGTCGACCAGCAGAAACTCGGGTAACTTAATCACCACTTGAAACCCCATCTCCTTCGAGAAACGGACCGAGTGCACATGGTGGGTCAGCCCCCATATTTTTTGCCAGCCGTAATGCTCGAAGACAAAGGCCAGGCATTGCCGTCCTGCCTCAAAAGCCGTGGCTCCTCGGTACTTCTTGCGGAACCACAGGTTGGCGAATGCGCTCCAGTGGGGCTGGATTTTGTCGAACCATACCACCCCCACAACCTCCCCAGTCGCTTCTTCTTCCGCCACAAGGACGGCCTTATGGTTCTCCCCTTCGCCGGAGAAGTAGGCAATGAAGCTCAGAAGATCGCCGCGCGTATCGACTGGCCCCCCTGCGTGCGAGTCCACCGCGAATACCTGACGAGTGGCGCCATCCTCCTCCATGAGGCTCCAGAGAGCAAAGAGAGCATGGCGGGGGGCATAGCCGCGAACCAGTGGGTAAACCTTAGTTTTGACCACTCTTCTCACCGTTCTTCAGCCTCTCCTTCAGGATTGCCACCTCTTCCTCGGCTGCCTTTCGTGCCGCCGTCTCCTCGTCTTTCATTTTCACTATCTCTATCACGATTTGTACAATTTCCGCGATGGTAATCGGCATAGTTCCCTCCTAGGGTCTCCTAGAGCGCCACCCATGCGCCTGCCGCGCGCCCGTTGAATGCACCTGTGGTTGAATTGTACACGATCATGCCGTTGACCGCAGTCAGGGCATCCCGCTGTGTGGTCGTCATACGCGGCACCAGCAATGCTCCCGTTGTTGAGGTCATATCGACAAGGGCGGATGCTGCCGGGCTTGCCGTGCCAATGCCCACATTCCCCGCCTCCGTGATCCGCATCCTCTCCGCAATACCTGAGCCACCGTCGGCCTTGGTAAAGAACTGCAAGTCTCCGCCACGATTCAACGCCGTGGTCCCACTCAGGATGCCTTGGATTCCAGCACTTCGCTGCTGCGCGCCCCCGCCTGAGTTGAGCACATCGATAAACATGACTTGACCGAGACCAACCCCGTCCGCATCGGCGGCATTGGTAGCTAGCTCCAAAACCCCTAATGAGGTTGACCCTATCAGCGAAAGGTAGTTCCTGCCCGCCGAACTAGCAAATCCCGGCGTTGTCGTGCCAATCCCGACATCTCCCCTTTCCGTGATCCTCACCCGCTCGGCTATAGTCGTGCTGCCTACCGGAGTAGTCCTGAAGGAGAGATGACCACCCTGTGCGGTGGATGTGAAGTTTTCAGCCGCTAACCCTCGGACGGTGGCTGAATTAGTAGCGGGGAAGGCGCCGCCGGAATGATATCCACCGAAGTGAAGCGCTCCAAGCGTCTCACCGGAGAGCACTTGAGAGGGTGCGGCAAGAGTCCCGTTTGCCCGCTGAAGAGTAAGCATCGGCGCGGCTGCGTACCTGTCAACGAGACCATAGCCGCTAGCTATATGGAGGGTAGCTGCTGGCGTTGTCGTGCCTATCCCAACATTTCCCGCCTCGGTGATCCTTATCCGCTCAGCCGACGTTGTGCTGCCTATCGGAGTAGTCTGGAGGGTGAGATGGCCGCCCTGCGCGGTGGACGTGTAGGTTTCAGCCGCCACCGCTTGGATAGTAGCTGAATTAGTAGTGGGGAAGGCACCGCCGCCACCAGTGGAATGGTATCCGCGAAAATGCAGTGAGCCAAGCGTCTCACCGGAGAGCACTTGAGAGGGTGCGGCAAGAGTCCCGTTTGCCCGCTGAAACTCAAACGTCGGCACGGCAGCGTAACGGTCAAGGAGACCATAGCCTTCGACTACATGGAGGGAGGGCGCTCCTGCGGTTCCTGTCGCGCGTAAAACAGGCGTTTCGACCCTGTCGCGAAAACGGACGTCACCAGACAGCCCCGCCAGCCGATCAAACTCAGTCTGGACTGTACGGAGTATGTGGTTCAATGCGTCGAGCTTGATGTCCTTTAACTGAAAAACAGTGCCAGTCGTCGTGCCAGCCATCAGTCATGCTCCAATGGTAGGTAGGCCATGCTCAGGCCATGTGCCAACACCGGCCCCTTTGCCTCCCCGCTCACTTCGATACGGCACTTCGTGCCCCATGTGTTTTCTGGTAGGTGCAGCAATCCCGCCTTCCGGTCGCCCGTGACAGTCGTCGTGTAAGCCAGTACGTCATTTGAGTACACACTGACCGTGGCCGACCCGTTGGCGATCTCCAAGTCTAGCTTCAGGAACAGCCAGAGGACGCGGATGAAATTGCCTGACACCTGCTCTTTCGCGTACACCCCAAAATCTTTCGTACGGAAACTGAAGGGAATAGTTAACCCGTCGTCATCCGTGGCCCCGGCTTCAATCTGGTAGAGGTGGCCATCAGTCGCACCGTAGCTCAGGATATTGCGGCTATCCTCCCAGCGAAAAGAGCGGGCATCCAAGGCATAGAAACTCCACTGCTGGGTGTCAAACGAATACACCGCCACAGTATCAACCTCTGACGAGCCTTTGCTCACGTAGCTCAAGTAATAGCGCCCTTTGTGGTACTCGGCGGCCATGTATATGGCGTAATCCCAGTCAATCGGCTTCATGCCGTTGACTTCCCGATCCATAAAAAGAGGGAGGATGTTGGTGCTCAGCTCTTCGTCGGGGCTGGTGAGGGTCGTTTGCCAGACCCCATCAAAGGCCGCGAAAATGATTCCTCGCTCGCAAGCTACAATGGTGCCAGGCGCAGGACAGCCTCTGGAACTGAGAGCCTCTTGGTAGACAAAGCTCTGACTGTCGCTGCCGGTAATACGATACTTAGTGTCCGCAGTGAAAATCCCCAACAGACCCGCGATCGAGGCGAGGCCGCGACTAGGGGAGGTGGGGGAACCCACTTCGATGAAGTTGGCGGCAGGCCAGCTTTCGGGCTGGAAGCGCTTGGACCAGTAGAGGAGATGCTCATTTTCGTCGTCTCCAAAGAGGAAGGTAAAGCCTAGATGTTCCGCCACGTAGTGGCTAGCGGGTGGCAAGTCATTGTCGGTCGCGACGGCGGCCCCTAATGCCCCCGTCTGCGTGATGTCGCCGTAGGCCCAGCGGAGCGTTTGCCTCGTCGTGACATATCCATCGTTTATCTCCCATCGGTAAGTCCCGTGCCGCCCATGGATCGCGTGATCGGGTAGCGTTCCGTCCTGCGGAACATCTTCACTATTTTGGATAAAATTAAACCTGTTGTAGCTCGGCGTGTCCGGGGTCAAAACGAAAATTGGCGGGGACCCCTCGGGTGCCTGAACCCAGGGCAAGGTTGAGGGTGCAGCATATCCAGGCTCCCACTGCTGCGTACCCATAAAAATGGGAGGCAGGAGGAGCGTGTAAGCCGGGATAGTGCCCGACTTGTCGGCAAAATCAACAGTGGCTTGTGTGCCAGTACTGGGGAGCGCGTGCTGGAATCGTAATTCATCGCCAGTAGTGAGCTGGCGATTGTCGTAGTCCTCGGCAAACCACGCCGCCGGTAGTGCGACTTTTTCTCGATACAAAACGGCTTCCCAACCGAAAGTGACACTATAAGAAGGTGAAGAGGGGATCGGGATGCGGCGGACGAGCAAAGGGGTTCCTCCCTCCGTGAGCGACCTATAGATACCTATCCCATTCACTTGCGGGTCTTCTGGGTGAGGAATGAGCCCGATATGACCAATGGCAATGGTTTCACCGAGAACAAGACTTGCAAGTGCGCAATTCGTGGGGTTGCTTTCATGTGCAACCTTGCGAGCGATCTCGTCCGTGTAGCGTATGTACGTAAGCGCATATTGCGCATCTGCGGTATTAGAAAATATCCCCTGGCTCATCTCCCCCACCGGTGGAGCAATCCCCCATCGTCGTGTTACCGTCCCGTCATCCTTGAGCATCTGCCCACGATCAGCGATGAACGTCCACTCGACGTTATCCAGTAACGGGCGATAGTTGAGCATGCCGGTAATCAGCTGGGCTGAACAGTCTAACTTGCGGTAATCCTGGATATGCTTTTGGTCGCGGTAGACTCGTTGCCCAGCCGCCTGGTAGCGTGTAGTGCTGCGGTGGAACAGCTTTCTGATGTTACGGTCGGGGAGGGGCTGTGGCTGTGCGCCATGGTAATCCACTTCCCAGCCATACGTTCCCTTTGGCCCCGCATCGTCAGAGACTATGGCCAGCCCCGCAAGTAAGCGATCTTCCCAGCGGTGCAGCCCGAGGGGCTTCATATCATCTTCTCCTCGATCGCGGGTCAGTCGCTGCACCAGTCCATCCAGCTTTCTTAGCTCATCCCCCCCGTCTGTTACGGACCAGCGGGTGTCCGTCCCACTAAGAAACAGCTTCTGCTTGCCTTGGCGTTGGGCGGCTACGGCAATGCGCGAATGCAGGTCTATGTTGCTGGCCGCCGCCATGTCGTGGTTCTGCAAGTCGGTGGAATCAACCCGTAGGTTGACCCCAACCCAACCGACGATTTCGAGGAGTTTGCTGTTGCGTATAGGCATGCCAAAGCTCCTATGGACGAGTCCTCGTGTACGGCCCTACCGGGTGCGAGACTCGCGCGCCAATGCTGAATTCCGCCACGACATAGCCGACCACCGAAGTCCCCCCGACCGTTCCGGCAGTGAGCACAAGTTGATAGTTGGTTGTTTGCGCATACCCATTTGCCTCGGTCGCTACTATCTTTACGTTGTGCATCCCGGTCTGGCCATCAAAGTCCACGGTCAACGTGATCCCTGCCGTGATTTCCTCCGTGCTATCCTCGACATACGCAGACACGACTGGCGATCCGGCCAGAGTCGTCGGCGCGCCAGACGTGTTAACGGTTGTAAACTTCGTATTGAACGTAGCGCCGAAAGCAAAATCGCCTAAGTACGACATGGTAATACCAGCCTATTACGGTGGGAGGAAAGTAGAAGCCCCCATCCTGTTTCTACCACTGGCGGAAGCGCTATCCACGGTTGGGTAATAGACTCCTCCGTAATATGCCGACGCCGTGGTGGCCGCTGCCAATGTAAGGTGAGAAGCTCTGGAAACGTAGGCGCAAGGGCTATCCAAGGCTGGGTGAGCGTCTCCTCCGCGATCCGATGCCATACGGATGGCCGCTGCCAATGTAGGGTAAGCAACTCCGGGAGCGCTGGCGTGGAGAGAGTCAACCAGGGCTGGGTAAGGGACTCCTCTGCAATGTGCCAACGGCGCGGCAGACGCTGTACAGGCCAGGTAAGGAGTTCCGGGAACGCTGGCGTGGCGAGAGACAGCCAAGGCTGGGTGAGCGTCTCCTCCGCAACCTGCCACCGACGTGGTGGACGCTGCATAGGCCGGGTGAGCAACTCCGGGAACGTCGAGGGTATAGGTAGAAGCGGCTCGGCCTTCCCCTGATATTGAGTGAGCCAGTTAGTCGGCACCCACTATCTCCCGGAAACGCTCTCGTCTCTCTACTGCCTCTAGCCACTTTTCAAACGGCACGCATTTGTCTATACACTGTGGACTACCGCACGTGACAGCAGCACAGAGAAAGCACCAACTCCGCCGATTGCCGGACCCGGGCTGGACATGCCAATGCCCCCCGCAATGGCAACACTGGAGGGTGTCGCATTCCTTGACTGTGCTGCCCTCCTGCATCCATTGCGCGAACCCAGCAGGTTTACGTAAAAGCAGCCCCATGGCTTATTCCTCAAAGTGCATAGTGCAAGTGACAACAAACGCACTCGACACCGAACGGGTAATAAGCCCAACACCATTCGCTGCCGTAGCCGGGAGCTTCAGCTCCCGATTTGGCCCATTAGCCACCCACCGGTATGTTGCCCGCTGATGCAACGGAAACGATAACAGGATCGCCGCAGCAGTGTAGGTGGGTTCAACAGAATGATTTTCCCCCGCAGAAGCCAGGGAGGCCGGATCACCCGGGTCTAACGCTTGTGGAACCACGGCGGTGGAGGTGCCCGCCGCCGTATATCGCTCTATGTTGTACCGAGCAGACTGATCTACCGGGGCGGCTTCAGAGCCGAGCGTAATGTCATAAATAGCCGGTCTAATGGTGGCCGCTGATGTCAACCCGCCCATGGTTATATTCACGGTGTTGGTATCGAGAAAATCTACTGAGTATGGACGCGGCATGATGTGTCCCTCTTACTTACCTTTACATTGTTGATGATATTCGCCGGACACTGGCTCCCCTGTCAGCCGTGGATAGCCACACCCAGGACAGTGACCAGCTGGCGCCGACCAGCCGCCTAAAATTCGCCGCTCCGCCCGCCTTTTTACCCCCCACCAATACCAATGATAGAACCGTCTAAGGATGTTCATCTTGTTTTCCCTTTTAGTACGCTACTGCCCCTCTATGCCTTTGTGGCAATTGTGAAAATCCCACGGGAGGGTACAAAAAAGGCAAGGCCGCCGCCGCCGCCACAAATGCTGTCGCCACATGACTGTACGGATTTGATCCTGTCCAAGTCCACGACATCACGCCGCCCGCGGAGCCTGCTTGAGTCGAAGAGAGCCCGGTCACATACCCGGATGCTATTTCAATATCCCAACGTTCAGTTTGATCGGCACCCACAGTGCCTGCGTGACTAGTGCTATCTATGGCCAACGAGTCGAAGACGAGGTCATCAGTACCGACACCGGCGACCGTGTTACTAACACTTGTCCCGGTGGCAGTGCTCTCGGCAACAGCGCGCAAGGGAGTCGTCTGATCGACGCCGTTAGCGACATAGACGCCAGTGACCCATTTGTCCGCAGCGCTCATGGTGACAACAACATTTCCCGTCGCCACATCCGGAGCGATCCTTTGCCATACTTCGCTGAAAGACCATGTGCCATTAGATATCTCATCGTGGAAGGTGAGGGCATCGCCATTGAACGTGATGGAGGAGACGCTTATCCCACCCGCGCCGTTGCCTTCTGCTCCTACACACACCGCCATGCAAGTGTCCGTCCCTGCCGCTACCGTGGCGGCAAAAGTCACAGATGTAACTTCCGTGCCTCCAGTGCTGTTCGTGACGGGTGCGCCTTGGAGTGTCGCTGGCATTAGTCAGTCACCGTGCAGATGCCATTGAGGACAGTAACCTTCTCTGGAAGGTTGGCCTTGGCAATAGTGAATCGTGCGAGGTCGGTCAACGATCCCGTGATGCGTTCGATTGGAACGCCTATCTTTGGTTCTCCATCGCCAGTACGAATCGTCACGACGCCAGACCACGCCTCCGTTATGTCTCCGGGTTCAAGGTTACCGGTCGGGGTGTCGAACGTCCAGGCTTCGTAGGCATGCAGCCATACAGCGAGGGCGTCGCCCGTCCGGTTTGGCGGTGGACCGGCATTTTTCCCTGCCAGTGCACGGTACTCTTGTTCGGTCAGCGCGTGCTCCTGCTCCCCTCCGCCAGCGAGACGCCAGCGGGCCATGAATTTGTTATTCGGGAGTTTAGACGCGCGCCGTAATGCATAGATGTTTGCCATACTGGCTCCTTATTGCGTTATTACCACACCCTCTCAAATTCAGCAGGTAAGTGAGGGTGTGGTAGTCGCCCACGCCTATGTCCGCCTACTTCTTCCCGTCCATAGTTCCGGTCAGCAAACACGATATTGCTGAGTTTCTTTAGGAAGCTCACCCCGCGCTCAAACCGCTTTTCATAATGCGTGCTAATGGTGCTCTGCTGCCCTTCGCCTTTGCGGCCCAGCGCCCGGGAAAGGACAAAGTACCTGATGTACTTGCGTAATCCTGGAGGAACAAGCGTCGCGGCTTCCGCCTCTTTGAGTTGCCTGGCTGGGATGATCACTTGCACCATAGCCAAGCTCCCAACCGTGCTCTTGTAGTCCCGAGGCGCTCCAAGGAATTGAACGACACCGTCTGCTAGTGCTTGCGGTGCATACTGCCGGGAGGGAGACAGTATGCGCCGGGCCACGCCCACTGCGCTCACATGAGCGGGTGGGCCGCCAGCCGCCTCAAAATCCGTTTCCCACCAGAATGTTCCTACGCTTTCCCCGTCGGCGAATGTACTTCCTCCGTCGATAACGCTCCGTTCCCAACCCCACAGACCCACTGCGTCGGTCGAACGCGTACCCAGCAAGCTGACCCGCCATCCAAGACCCGCGAGCATTCCACTGTCACCTCCGGACGTGTAGGCGTAGGCGTTGCGCGTGACTGCCGTTGCCATACTATAAGTCCGGTCGCCAGTAAAATGACGAGGCAGACCCTGAAAACCCCTCTGCTCGTACTGCTGCGCGTACGTAGTTTCGACCGCGAAGAGTTCAACACTGTGGTCCCTCCCTACGCCACTGAGCCAATAGAGAGGCTCCCCGTCATCTTGCCACCATTTTTGCTGCTGTAGGTCCAGCTCCCGCTCGCTGATACCGTACAGGGCCTTATCGTCCCACTGTACCCGTACGATACGGTCATGCTGCCGCGACAGGGCAAAACGAAAATGCGCATCAATCTCCCCGCTGTATGCCCGCTCCCAAAGCTGAGTAGGCGTATCGCCACTGGCGTTTACCGTCTCAAGCCCAGCTAGGGTCTCCACTTCCCACGTATAGCAGCACGTATGGGTAACAAACGGCCGGGTGAACCGGCGATGAAGACCGGGACAATGGCGGTCTTCCCATTCTTGAGCGAAAGACCAGCCCACACGCCCAGGGACGTCCGCGATGAAAATGCGCCGCACGGCCTGCGAGTCGGCCAGCATGCGCACGTATCCGTCGTTGTACCAGCGCAACAGTTCACTGCGCGGCCACAATTCCCCGCTATCGTGCAGATAGCTCTGCACCATGTCGATCTCATCCTTGACCGTGCGCACGGCTACCCCCCACCGAACAAGAGACGCAGTAGGGCCATTAGCATCTCGTTACCGCCCTGCTGCTGGCCGCCCTGCTGGCCGCCTTGCCAAGCGTCGAAGGGATTGTTGCTGTAGGGAGGCATCCAGTTCGTCTGCCCACCGCCGCCGTATGGGGGCATCCCACCTGGGGAGCTGCCTCCGCCACCGAAGTTCCCCATGCCTGGAGGCATCCAGTTCGTCTGCCCACCGCCTTGAAACAAGTTCGCCAGCGATGACAGCCAATCCATCTGGCCGCCCTGCAAGGCGTCGAATCCACCGCCTTGTGGAGGCATCCAGTTCGTCTGGCCACCGCCGCTGTATGGAGGCATCCCACCTGGGGAGCTGCCTCCGCCACCGAAGTTCCCCATGCCCATGGGCCGTGCGTTCCTCATCCTCTCTGGAGTCCAGTAGCCCGGATCACCGCCACCACCGCCAGTCGTGACTCCGCCGCCCAGATTCCAGTCATCCTGTCCTTGCTTCGGAGGTCCCTGAAGATACCCGCCTTGTGGGGGCATCCCACCTGGGGAGCTACCGCCACCGAAGTTCCCCATGCCCATGGGCCGTGCGTTCCTCATCCTCTCTGGAGTCCAGTAGCCCGGATCACCGCCACCACCGCCAGTCGTGACTCCGCCGCCCAGATTCCAGTCATCCTGTCCTTGCTTCGGAGGTCCCTGAAGATACCCGCCTTGTGGGGGCATCCCACCTGGGGAGCTACCGCCACCGCCGAAGCGTCCCATACCTGGAGGCATCCAGTTCGTCTGCCCACCGCCGCCGCCAGGGCTGCCAGGAACGCTGTAGCCTGAGCCGCCGCCGGGACCCACTGGGACTCCTCCGGGAGGGCTTACGCCGCCACCCCCGCGTCCCATGCCCATGGGCCATGCGTTCCGCATCCTATCCCGTGTCCAGTAGTTCGGGTCGCCGCCGCCTGGGCCGGTAGTGACTCCACCGCTTCGTCCGCCACCAATGGTCCCACCACCACCTAGTCCACCGCCGCCAACTGGGGGTCTGCCACCTGGGGAGCTACCGCCACCGCCGAAGCGTCCCATACCTGGAGGCGTCCAGTTCGTCTTACCACCATCTGGAGCGCGCTGCGCGCTGATGTTGCTTTGGAGCTGGCCACCGCTCTGGTCGCGGGGGTTGCCACCAGTGGGGCTCCGTAGCCGCTCGTTCTGGGGTCGCTGGTCCCACGGCACCTTTGGGCGCACTTGTTTCAAGGCGTCGGCCATCGGTGCCTTTGTCGGCGTCTGGGGCGACGGATTTGGACCTTTATAGGCCCCATATCCTCCCCCTATTCTCCAGTTATAGTAGTCCTCCCCCCATTGCCTTTTCATCTCTGCCACCCGCCGCGCTTTTGCCTCCGGGGTGCGCCATCCGCCGGGTGCGTAGTCAGCAGCATTTTTTATGCGCGCCCGCTCTCGCTGGGCCATGCGTGCCTTATAATTAGCAGACCCGGGGCTCCAATCGCGCATTGGGTCGTTCGGGTCAACTTTGCCCGTGCCCATGGCCGCTGCTATCTGTGCAGGCGTACGTTCGATTTTTCTGAATATTTTTCTCGCCATATTGTCCCTCTAAGCTAGGCCGAAAAGCCGCATCATGAGATTGAGTGCGGGCAGAGCATCGCCGCCGCCGCCACCCATCAGGAAGTTACCGCCGCCGGTGCCAACGCCCATGGGCCGCGCGTTCCGCATCCTATCCCGTGTCCAGTAGTTCGGGTTACCGCCGATGCCGCCGAATCTAGGGCCACCCGTCAGGAAGTTACCCCCTCCTCCTCCTGGGAGGCCACCGCCGCCATATCCTGGGGGGCCACCGCCACCGAAGCCGCCGCCGCCGAAACCACCCCCTCCTCCTCCTCCTGGGAGGCCGCCGCCGCCATATCCTGGGGGGCCACCGCCACCGAAGCCGCCGCCGCCGAAACCACCCCCTCCTCCTCCTCCTGGGAGGCCGCCGCCGCCATATCCTGGG